>Ga0105046_10018726_pt1 | contig 10529 bp, 10 predicted proteins | sample MAT03_FD_78385 | JGI IMG/M metagenome (GOLD analysis project Ga0105046, IMG submission 78385) | Freshwater microbial communities from Lake Fryxell liftoff mats and glacier meltwater in Antarctica - MAT-03 (megahit assembly) | ecosystem: Environmental > Aquatic > Freshwater > Ice > Liftoff...
GATTTCGGTCCGCGCTTGAAGCAGATCAAGGCTTCGAAACTGCCCGAGGTCCGGCCATAGGCATACCCATCGCGCGAAAACGTGTCGAGGATCACCACCCCCGGCGTCTTGCCCAAAGTCAGCTTGCGCCCGTCGATATCATCCTCCGCCAGAACTTCGATCAGCGCCGGTCTGGGCGTGTCGTCCGGCGTCGGGAACAATCCGAACTCGACCACGATCCGCAACCGGTCTGCGTTCTAATCCGGTTTGCCGGGCGCAAAGGCCATGATCCGCAGCGTCACGTTGTCGTCATCATCGCCGACCCAGGCCGAGGCATCGAACGCGCCCACAGAAAAGTCATAGGTCTGCCACGCCATCCTGCGGCCATCCAGCGTGGCCGAGATATCGCCCATCACCGGCGGATAGCCGTCCGGCAGCCCCTCGGTCTGCGCCATAACCTGCCCCGCTCAGCACCATCAGCACCAGTGCTGCACGGATCATGCCTTGCCCTTGTAGATGTCGATCAGCTTGCCCAGCATCTCCAGCGCATTCGCGCGCGGCCGCTGGAACGAGTTGCGCCCGATGATCGACCCGTGGCCCCCGCCATCGCGGATCGCCCGCGCATCGTCATAGACCGCGTCGGCCCCCTTGGCCGCCCCCCCCGAAAACACCACGATCCGCCGTCCGGCGAACGAGGCGTCCATACAGTGCCTCACCCGCGCCGCCTGGGTGGCCACGTCGATCTTCTGCGCCTCGTAGACCTTCTTGGCCTCGCCAAGCATCAGATGGTCGGTCGACAGCTTGACCTTGATGACATGCGCGCCCAGCAGCGCCGCGATCTGCGCGCCGTAAGCACAGACGTCGATCGCCGTCTCGCCGTCCCTGGTCACCGCCTCGCCGCGCGGATAGGACCACACGACCGAGGCTACACCCTTCGCCGCCCCTTCGGCCCGCATTTCGCGGATTTCCTCGTACATGTCCCCCGCGCGGTCCGAACCCGGATAGATGGTGAACCCGATGGCCGAACAGCCCAGCCGCAGCGCGTCATCCACCGACCCGGTGATCGCCTGATTCTTGCCCGCCGTGTCGGACATCAGCGAATTGGCGCTGTTGACCTTCAGGATCGTGGGGATCTGCCCCGCAAAGGTATCTGCCCCCGCCTCCAGCATCCCCAGCGGTGCCGCATAGGCGTTCAGCCCCGCATCGATCGCCAGTTGGTGATGATAATGCGGATCATACCCCGCCGGATTGACCGCGAAACTGCGCGCCGGCCCATGCTCGAACCCCTGATCGACCGGCAGGATGATCATGCGGCCCGTGCCGCCCAGACGACCCTCCATCAGCATCCGGCACAGATTGGCCTTCACTCCCGGCGTTTCGCCTTCATAATTCGCAAGGATTTTCTGAACGATTTTCGTCGCGCGCATGATGCCTCCGCAGGGGTTGTGCGCCAGTCATAACGCCAGTCTCGGCATCCGCAAAGCTGTTCACGCTAACACCCCGCTCAAATCCACATTCCCGGCAAATCCGACAGATGCGGTTGAAATCCGCGCCCCCACCATTTTCTGTCCCTAAATATCCCACGGGGGTCCGGGGGTGTGAAACCCCCGGCCTCAAAGCCGCAAACCGCCCTTACCACCCCGCGCCCGAAACTCCAGCCGCAGCCCGCGCGCCGATCCTTCTACAAATCCCGGCCATTCCGCCCCCGGCTCCAGATACCGCCCCAGGTTCAGCCCCTTCAGATGCACCCCCAGAAACGCCGTCAGGTAATGCTGGGCCACGTTGTTCATCCGCACAGGGTCCCACACCGCATCGCCGTAATGCGCGAACGGCACGAAATCCAGATGCGGGCTGACGGCCCAGCTTTCTTCGGGCGGCGGGATCGGCGCCCCCGCATTGTGCCCCGCCTCGTCGAACGTCAGCAGCCAGCGGTCCGCCCCCACGCCTTCGTCGAACATCAGGCGCATCCCCTCGGCATAACCCGAAACGTGATCCTGCGACCCCGCCACGATCAGCGTCGGCTTGGCCAAACCCGCCATTCCTGCCGCGTCCCACACCCCCCGCTGCCGCCCCCACGGCCCGAACGCCACAATCGCCTTTACGTCCGGGTCGATCAGCGCCCCATGCGCCGCCGATCCCGCCTGATGACGGGCGAGCAAGCCCAAAGGAGACGTCTCCTCATGCGCCACAGCCTCCGCCGAAACCCCCGCCCCGCCCGACACCAAGGCCCCATAACCCCCCATCGAATACCCGACGATGGCCGCCTCCGCCGCGATCATCCCCGCCCACGGCTCCATCTTGCGCAACGCGGCCATCACAAACGCCTGATCCAGCGGCCGGTTCACCATGGTCGACCCGAAGGCCAGCTTGTCGGCATAGCCTGAATCCCGGTGATCGACCGACGCGACCACATAGCCCTTCGACGCCAGATTCTCGCCCAGATGGCTCATCAGGAACCGGTTGCCCGGATAGCCGTGGCTGATCAGAACCAGCGGATAGCGCCCCGCCAAACCTGCCGCATCCCGACACGCCCGACCCTGCAGCACGATCGGCGTCACCCCGTCGCGCAGCACGGTCCGATACGCCGTGCCGACCGGCGTCCCCGCGACCGCCGGATACCAGACCTCCACCGTCAAGGCCCGGTCATAGCGGGGCAGGGTGCCGCCTGTGATCCCGACGATATCGCCCTGATCCGGGTTTACCAGATCGACCCGGCGCACCCCCACGGCATAAGGCCCCAGTGCGGCCAATTCCGGCGCATCGGGGCGAATGCGGTCGATCCGGTTCAACCGGCCTTGCAAAGGGTCAATCGTCATGGCGTCCTCACCCGGTCATTTGTCGATCACACAAGGTCAGCCCAGCAACGCGGCGACCCCCGGCAACTCCTTACCCTCCATCCATTCCAGAAACGCCCCCCCCGCCGTTGAAATGAACGTGAAGTCCTGCGCCACCCCCGCCTGATGCAGCGCCGCCACCGTATCGCCGCCCCCCGCGACCGAGATCAACGACCCTGCTACCGTCAGCGCCGCCGCCGCCCTGGCCGCCGCCGTCGTCGCGCGGTCGAACGGCGCAATCTCGAACGCCCCCAAAGGCCCGTTCCAGATCAGCGTCCTGCACTGGCCGAACACCGCCTCCACCTCGGCGACCGTCAAAGGCCCCGCATCCAGAATCATCGCGTCCGCCGGACAAGCCGCCACCGGCAAGACCTCGGACGCTGCCCCCGCCCTGAACTCCCGCGCCACCACAATATCGACCGGCAAGTGGATCGCACAGCCCGCAGCCTTGGCCTTGGCCAGAATATCCAGCGCCACCCCGGCCATATCCCGCTCGGCCAGGGATTTCCCGACCTCGACGCCCTGCGCTACCAGAAACGTGTTCGCCATGCCGCCGCCGATCACCAGATGGTCGACGCGGCCCACCAGATTGCCCAGCAACTCCAGCTTGGTCGACACCTTGGCACCGCCGACCACCGCCACCACAGGCCGCTCAGGGCGGCCCAACGCCGCCTCCAGCGCCTTCAACTCCGCCTCCATCAACCGCCCCGCCGCACTGGGCAGCAACCCGGCCAGCCCGGTGGTGGACGCATGGGCGCGGTGTGCCGCCGAAAACGCATCGTTCACGAACACATCGCCCAACGCCGCCAGTTCGCCCGCAAAGGCAGGGTCGTTCGCCTCTTCTCCGCCATGAAACCGCGTGTTTTCCAGCAAGACCACATCCGACGGTCCGGCCTCCGCAATCGCCGCCACAGCCACCGGCCCCACGCAATCCGCCCCAAACACCACCCGCCGCCCCAGAGCCGCCTCGACCGCACCTGCGATATGGCTCAGCGACATGGCAGGCACGACCTTCCCCTTGGGCCGGTCGAAATGCGCCAGCAACACCACCCGCCCGCCGCGCGCGATGATATCCTCGACCGTGGGTTTGATCTTCTCGATCCGCGTGGCGTCGGTGACGCGGCCCCCCTCCATCGGCACATTGATGTCGACCCGCGTCAGCACGGTTTTCCCCGCCAGACCCACATCGTCCAAAGTCTTCCAGCCCATCGCGGCCTCCAAAGTTGAGTTGCCCCTGTTTCCGCCGATCAACGCGCCCCGTCAACCGATCTGACACAACCCCCTTTCCCTTCGCGCCCCGGACCTCTACGTTCCCCGCGCAACGAAACTGCAAGGACACCGCCCCATGGCCGCAATCACCGACCCGGAAAACACCATCATCGTCACCCTCAAGGATGGCGAGGTGGTCATTGCCCTGCTGCCCGAAATCGCCCCCAAACATGCCGAGCGGATGAAGGCCCTCGCGCGCGCCAAGGCTTACGACAACGTGGTGTTCCACCGCGTGATCGACGGCTTCATGGCGCAGACCGGCGATGTGGCGAACGGCATCGCAGGCGGCGCGAACCTGCGCCGGGCGGGGACGGGCGGCTCTGACCACCCCGATCTTCCCGCCGAGTTTTCCGGCATCCCGCATGACCGTGGCACCATCGGGGCCGCCCGCTCGCAAAGCCCGAATTCGGCCAACAGCCAGTTCTTCTTCAACTTTTCCGACAACCACTTCCTGAACCGCCAGTACACGGTCTATGGGCGGGTGATCTCGGGGATGGAACATGTCGACAAGATCGCAAGGGGCGAGCCGCCGGCCAACCCCGATGTGATGATCACTGTAAGGGTGGCCGCAGATGTTGCATAAAATCGCCCTGCTGCTGGTCCTCGCGACCCCCGCCCTGGCGCAGGAAGACGGACCCGGCCCCAACCTGTCGATCACCGTCGCTGGCGGCACCGCCGGCACGGTCGTGATCGACATGCTGCCAGATGTCGCGCCCCAGCACGTCGAACAGATCACCGCTCTGGCGACCGAAGGTGCCTATGACGGCGTCCAGTTCCACCGGGTGATCGACGGCTTCATGGCCCAGACCGGCGACGTGCAATTCGGCAAGGCCGGCGGCGATACCGCAAGGGCCGGCATGGGCGGCTCGACCCGCCCCGACCTGCCTGCCGAATTCTCGGACATTGCGTTCACGCGCGGCGTGGTCGGCATGGCCCGCTCTCAGGACCCGAACTCGGCCAACAGCCAGTTCTTCATCATGTTCGCGGACGGCGAGTTTCTGAACGGCCAATATACCGTGGTCGGTCGGGTGATCTCGGGCATGGAGGTGGTCGACGCCATCGCCAAAGGCGAACCCCCCGCCACCCCGGACGTGATGGCCAAAGTGTCCGTGGCCCCCTGAGTTGCAACGGAGCGGGGGTTTGATACCCCCCGCCCCTCAAGAGAAGAGCGGGGGGTTTCACAGCCCCCGAACCCCAAGAGAAGAGCGGGGGGTTTCACACCCCCCGCACCCCAAGAGAAGAGCGGGGGGTTTCACACCCCCCGCACCCCAAGAGAAGAGCGGGGGGTTTCACACCCCCCGCACCCCCCGTGGGATATTTAGAGACAGAAAATGAAACAGCGCGTCAGCCCAGGACCACGAGAGCGTGCCGTTTGCGGCCTGCGGTCAGTCTGACCGGGTCGGCCAACTCGCCCGCGCCCAGTTTGTGGCCTGCGTCCAGCACCACCTCGTCATTGAGCCGCGCGCCACCCTCGGCGATCAGGCGTTTGGCGTCCTTGCCCGATGCGGCCAATCCTGCGCGCACGAAGGCCTGCGCGACTGTCACCGGCAACTCCCCGACCGACAGCACCAGCGTCGGCAGATCGTCGCCCACCCCGCCGCGTTCGAACACCTCGCGCGCCGTGGCCTCGGCGGCCGCCGCAGCCTCGGCCCCGTGCAGCAGCGTCGTCACCGCATTCGCCAGCACGATCTTTGCGCCGTTGATTTCGGACCCGGCCAGCGCGCCCAGACGGTTGCAGTCGTCCAGGTCCAGCTCGGTATAAAGCTTCAGGAACCGCCCCACATCGGCATCGGCCGTGTTGCGCCAGAACTGCCAGAACGCGTAGGGGCTCAGCATCTCGCCGCTCAGCCACACCGCACCGCCCTGCGACTTGCCCATCTTGCGCCCGTCGCTGGTGGTCAGCAAAGGCGAGGTCAGCCCGTAAATCTGGGCGTCGATCACCCGGCGGGTCAGGTCGATGCCGTTGATGAAGTCGCCCCATTGCGCGCTTCCGCCCATCTGCAACAGGCAGCCCTAGCGGAGGTTCACTTCCAGAAAGTCGTAGGCCTGCAGGATCATGTAGTTGAATTCGAGGAAGGACAGCGACTGTTCGCGGTCCAGCCGGGATTTGACCGATTCAAACGACAACATCCGGTTGACGCTGAAATGCCGCCCGATGTCGCGCAGGAAATCAAGGTAGTTGAGGTTGTCCAGCCATGCGGCATTGTTCAGCATGACGGCATCGGTCGGCCCGGTGCCGTAGTCGAGGTAGCGCGCGAAGACCTTGTTCATGCCCGCGATGTTGGCGTCGATCCGGGCGGGCGACAGCAGCGGGCGCTCTTCGGCGCGGAACGACGGGTCGCCCACCTTGGTCGTGCCGCCGCCCATCAGCGTGATCGGCTTGTGCCCGGTCTTTTGCAGCCAGCGCAGCATCATGACGTTCAGCAGATGACCGACATGCAGCGAAGCCGCAGTCGCATCATATCCGATATAGGCAGGCACGACCCCCTTGACCAAAGCCTCGTCCAGCGCTTGATAATCGGTGCAATCGGCCAGATAGCCGCGCTCCATCATCACGCGCATGAAATCCGATTTCGGGTGGTAGGTCATCGCCGCCTCGTGCATGAAAGGTCCGGGCGGTATAGCGCCCGCAAAACGTCAGGGGAAGCCATGATGAAGCCGGGTCCGCTGTGGTGTCTGGGGTCGATGTCGGGCACCTCGCTGGACGGCGTCGATGCGGCGATGATCCTGACGGACGGGCATGCGGTTCTGGACGTGGGCCCCGACGCTTACCGCCCCTATACCCCCGCCGAACGGCAGACCATCCGCGCCGCCCTGACCCTGTGGCCGGGCGATGCGGGGGTGACCGAGGCGGCGGCGGTGGTGGAAACCGCCCATGCCGAACTTCTGTCGCGGTTTTCGGGGGTCGATCTGATCGGCTTTCACGGTCAGACGCTGGCGCATGACCCCGGCGGGCGCGGCACGCATCAGACGGGCAGCGGGTCATTGCTGGCGCAAGTGCTGAACCTGCCCGTGGTCTGGGATTTCCGCAGCAATGACGTGGCGATGGGCGGGCAGGGGGCGCCCCTTGCTCCGTTCTATCATTTCGCCTGCGCCAAGCGGATCGAGGCTGTCGAGCCGCTGGCGATCCTGAACCTTGGCGGGGTCGGAAACCTGACCTGGGCAGACCCGCGCCATGCCACCCCGGATGCGCCGGGGGCCTGCCTCGCCTTCGACACCGGCCCCGCCAACGCCCCGATCAACGACCTGATGCAGGCCCGCCTTGGCGTAGCCCAAGACGAAGGCGGCGCGTTGGCCGCGACTGGCCAGCCCGACCGCGCGGTGATCGAGACCTTTCTGCTGCACCCCTATTTCTACAAGATCCCGCCCAAGTCCTTGGACCGCAACACCTTTGCCGAACTGATCGCTGCCACGGCGCACCTGTCGGACGCCGATGCCGCCGCCACCCTGACCCACGCCTGCGCCGCGAGCGTCGCGCGCGGCTGCGAGCATTTCCCCAGTCCGGTGGCCCGCATTCTGGTGACCGGCGGCGGTCGCCACAACCCGACGCTGATGACGGCGCTGGCCGACTGGACGGGTTGCACGGTGGAGCCGGTCGAGCAGGTCGGCCTGAACGGCGACATGCTGGAGGCGCAGGCCTTTGCCTACCTCGCCGCACGGGTGGCCTTGGGCCTTCCGACCTCGGCGCCGGGGACGACCGGCGTGGCAACCGCGATCGGCGGCGGGCAGATCAGCCGGCCGTGAACATGTCATCCAGTCCTGAAAAGGCCGAGTGGCCGGCCCCCCGCACATTCATGGGTTCTGGGACCGATGGCGCACCAACGACTGCACCCCGATGATACTTGCAGACAGAAAATGAAGGGCACCGACGTCACTTCGCCCGCGCGATCCGCACCATTTCCCAGGTATAGATGGCCAGCGCCCCCCAGATCATCGGAAATGCGATCATCTTGCCCTGACTGAACGGCTCGCCGAACAGGAACACCGCCGTCAGAAAGATCATCGTGGGCGAGATGTATTGCAGGATGGCAATCGTCGAAAGCCGCAACAGCTTGGCCCCGTTGGCATAGATCATCAGCGGCCCCGCCGTGATCGCCCCGCAGGCGATCAGCAGCCAGGTATCCCTCGGGGTCCCCATCAGGAAATGCCCGGTCCCCGTCGACACCAGCCAACCGATATACAACAGCGCGGGCAGCGTAAGGATCAACACCTCCAGCGTGAATCCCTGATTGGGCCCGATCGGCAGCGATTTCTTGAAATAGGCATAGATGCCCCAACTGACCGTCAGCGACAGCGCGACCAGTGGCAACCGCCCCGCCTCGAAGGTCAGAACGGCCACCGCCAACCCGGCCAGCCCGATGGCGATCACCTGCCAGCGGCTCAACCGCTCGCCCAGCAGCACCGCCCCCAGAAACACCGAAAACAGCGGGTTGATGTAATACCCCAGCGCCGTGTCCAGCGCATGACCCGCCCCGATGGCCCAGACGTAGATGCCCCAGTTCACCGAAATCAGCGCCGCCGTCACCGCCCCCATCGCCAGCATGCGCGGATTGCGCAGCGCCACGGTCAGATCGCCCGTCCGCCCGGTCAGCCACAACACGGCCCCGGCAATCGGCACCGACCAGATCACCCGATGCGCGATCACCTCCAGCGGCGAGATATGGGCCAACTGCTTCATGAACAGCGGCAGGAACCCCCACATCAGATAGGCCGTCAGCGCAAAGCCGAAGCCGCGCAGCGAGTCCTCGTTCTTGACGCCCCCAGTCTTGACTGCCACAGCATCCGGCATCGCTTGCCCCCTGACCTGGCCCCCGGCCTATCGCAGGGCGGCAACAAGGACCAATGCTACTTTGGCATGCGGGTCATCACCGGACGCGACGCGCCAGATAATCGCGCGTGAAGGCCACATACCCGTCTGCCGTCACCCGCAACTCGGCTTTCATCAACCGATGCAACTCGGGCAGGCGGTGAAACGGCACGGACGGATAGACGTGATGCTCGACATGATAGGGCATGTTCCACGCCAGAAACCGTATCAACCGGCTTGTGAACACCGTCCGCGTATTCTCGAACATGTTGGCCACCTGCGGGCAATCGCCATGCTCGGCCAGCAGATACAGCCGCAACGCAGGCTGCCCCAGCAGCACCGGCACGATCCACACCCAGATCAGCCCCGGAAACAGGATCAGCGCCGCCGCATAGCCCACCGCCATCATCCGCGCTTCGCGCACGATGCGCGGCATGGCACTGTCGGGCAGATAGTCCGCCGACCCGCGCCCCTGCACCAGCGCCCAGATCAGCCGCCCCTGCGATGCCCAATAGGGCACACCCGACACATGCCAGACCCATTCCCGCCATGTCGCAGGCTTTGCCCCGGCCAGTTCCGGATCGCGCCCCGGAATGTTGGTCCAGCGGTGATGCGCCAGATGGAAATAGCGGAACCACTCGAACGGCAACAGCAACAGAAAACCGCACGCCCGCCCGACCCAATCATTCAACCGCTCATTCGCAAACGGCGTCTTGTGGGTCGCCTCATGCTCCAGCGTGAAGAGAAAGGTGATCAGCACCCCCTGCACCGGCAATAATACCCACCACCCCGGCACGCCCAACGCGATCAACAGCCCGACCAGCGCAATCGCTCCGCCGTGCAGGCCCAGATGCCGCAACCCCGGCGCATCCTCGCGCGCGGTCAGCGCGGCCTTCACCCCCGGCTCCAGCCCGGCCACAAAGCTGCGATGATCCATCAGCCGACCACCGGAATGTCGAAACCGGGGGCCGCCAGATCGAACCCCTCGAACCGGAACCCCGGCGACACGGTGCACGATACCAGCGACCACGCCCCCGTGGTCCGCGCCGCCTGCCACCATCCCGCAGGCACGATCCCCTGCACGGCATCCCCGCCCAGCACGTCAGGCCCCAGCCGCATCTCGGAACACCCGGCCTCGCTCGCCCCAAGGCTCAGCACCAACGGCGCCCCGGCATGAAACAGCCAGATCTCGTCGGCATCCACCCGGTGCCAATGGCTCCGCTCGCCCGCCGCCAGCAAAAACAGGATCGCCGTGCCGCAAGCCCGCGCCTCCCCCGGCCCGACCCAGGTCTGGCGATACCACCCGCCCTCGGGATGCGCCGCCAACCTCAGGGCCGCAATGATCCGCTCTGCCTCGCCCATCAAGTCCCCCCGTTCCAACTGGCTCAAATATCCCCGCCGGAGGCATAAAAGGAAATCCCCCTCGACACCGCACCCCGCGTCGCACAAGGCGCAGGAATGGCTGGGCACGCCGATCACCGGACTGCTGCGGGTCGCCAGCCTGTCGGGCCAGTCGGACGATGGCGAAACCGTGGCCCCGCTGGTGGGACCGGCCGATGTGATCGTCGCGCGGATCAAGACCCCGCTTCCGGACGTCGATCTTCTCTGGTCCCGGATGACCGTGAACCACCGCCCGGTGC
>Ga0105046_10018727_pt1 | contig 10529 bp, 4 predicted proteins | sample MAT03_FD_78385 | JGI IMG/M metagenome (GOLD analysis project Ga0105046, IMG submission 78385) | Freshwater microbial communities from Lake Fryxell liftoff mats and glacier meltwater in Antarctica - MAT-03 (megahit assembly) | ecosystem: Environmental > Aquatic > Freshwater > Ice > Liftoff...
AGCATAACTTGCTCATCTGATATGGCCATGCGATAAGAATGAGAAGCGACAGAACCACATTTCATGCAAATGGCATGCACTTTGGTTACAAATTCAGCAATGGCCATGATGGAAGGCATTGGCCCAAATGGCTTTCCGAGATAATCCATATCGAGACCAGCCACAATTACTCTGGTGCCTTGGTTGGCAAGGGTTTGACACACTTCAACAATGGACTCGTCAAAAAACTGAGCTTCGTCTATGCCTACCACTTCGCCTTGGTGCACATGCAATAATATTTCACTTGAAACACTTACAGGTGTAGATCGGATAAAATTATTGTTGTGCGAAACCACATTTTCTTCGTGGTAGCGTTGGTCAATGGCTGGTTTAAAAATTTCAACCTTCTGTTTGGCCAAAGAAGCACGCTTCAGTCTTCGGATCAATTCTTCTGTTTTGCCCGAAAACATAGATCCGCAAATCACTTCAATCCAACCGTGGGTGGCTCTTTTTTCTTTTTGATGACCAGGTGTAAATAAGGGCTCGACAAACATAATCGGCCAAATATAGTGGAATGCGCTTTGACCAAAACATCAAGTCGCCTTATCTTTTTACTAAAATTTGAATATAGAAAGCGCAAAGGCTGCCTGCAATACTTTTACTTTGCCGTCTCAAAGGCTTTGAAACGAATATAATTCAATGATTAACAGTTTATTATTTATTTTATGGGATGTAGAACCAGAGATCTGGCCTGATAGTTTTTTGCCAGTGCGCTGGTACGGTCTTCTTTTTGCCGCCGCTTTTTTCTTTGGGCAGCTCATTATTACAAAAATATTTAAGGCTGAGGGAAAAACTGAAAAGGACGTAGATGCGCTCACCTATTATATGATAGCTGCTACCGTAATTGGAGCCCGGCTAGGGCACTGCCTTTTTTATCAGCCCGATTACTATTTGGCCAATCCAATTGAAATCCTAAAGATTTGGGAGGGTGGCCTTGCATCTCATGGTGCTACGCTCGGTATTTTGGTAGCCATGTGGCTTTACACTCGCAAGCGGCCAGATCAATCCTGGCTTTGGATCCTGGATCGCATTGTGATTGTGGTAGCCCTTGGCGGTGCATTTATCAGATTTGGCAATTTGATGAATTCTGAAATCATAGGAAAATCTGCAGATCTGCCTTGGTCAATGGTTTTTTTAAATCCTTTGCATAGCCGCATCATGGCGATGGAAGGCGACCGAATTGAAAAAATAAGTTTTCAAAAAACAAGCGGCGACACCAGCATCGAGAACCAAACCTATGTGCCGCTAGACTTAGAATTTGTTTTTGCCAGAGATAAAATGGATGGATCTTCTGTTCAGGCATTTATTTCCAGTTCGCTGCCCAACGCAGTGGAGTCTTCGAATGGAGATGAAAAACATGTTTATTTCAATTCTAATTTTTCTGATGCCAAAGAAGGATTTACCCAGGATGGAAAAAAGACCTTACAGGTTAAAATATTTGGTATGCTAAGGCACCCGGCCATGGTCTATGAATCGATAAGCAACTTCATTTTATTTCTCATCCTTTTGGGCATCTGGAATAAAAAAAGAGCCCAATTGCCCGATGGGAGACTGTTTTCGATTTTTGTTGTGGTTCTTTTTTCAGCAAGGTTTTGTTATGAATTTATGAAAGAAAACCAGGTTGCCTTCGAATCCAAGTTGCCATTGAATATGGGCCAATTGCTCAGCATTCCCTTGGTTTTGTTTGGAATATGGCTTTTTATCAGGTCTTATTCCCTTCAAAAAAAGGCCTGAAACGGAAAATGCCTTTTCTCTATTCATCTTTTCTTTTGCCAGATCAGAAAAAAAAATCTATACTTGCACTTCCAAAGTGAAGCAGCTGACACTTACTACGGCAGCTCTCTAATTTAAATTTCCAACGCTTATTTTTACTTAATGTTGAATCCTTAGAAAAGGTTGTTCAGCAGTTCTGATTCATTTCAAATTCGTTTGCATTCATGCATACAGCAGAAGACTTAAAAAACTACCTCAGCTCCGAGCTGAAAGATATTGCCGAAACGGCAGGTGTCAAAAATTTCAAAAAACTAAACAAGGAAGAGCTAATCAAGCAAATTCTTGAAGGACAAAGCAATGCCTTGCAGTCGAAAGCTGATGTGGCTGAACCTTCGAATGGAGGCTCGGACAATGGCAGAAGACGACCCCGCTTGAAAAAGCCGATGGAGTCAACCCCTGGTTTAGAGTTTGAACCTACAGAGGAAGAAACCTATGAGATGCCCGAAAAGGCACCCGAAAAAAAGATCCTGATTCCTGAGGATATTCTGAAAGATTTCAAAATGGACATTGACCAGATTATGGGCTCTTTCAATATTGAAAACAAGGAAAATGCCCCTGCTGAGGAAGGAGCTGGAGATGAAGCGTCGAAAGCCAATACCCAGGTTCCGGCTCCGGAGAATTTAAATAGAGACAACCGTTTTAGAAACGACCGTCCTGAAAGAAATGACCGCTTTGGCGCAAGGCAGGAAAGAAGCCAGGGGCCAGAGAGAGGACAAGGGTTTGACAGGGGGCAACAAGACAACAGAAATTATTCTCAAGATAGATTTGCACAAGATCGGCCCAATCAAAATCTGCAGGAGCGGCCAGCGCCCCAGCAAGAAAGGGCTCCGCAAATGGAGAGAGGACCAGTACCCGAGCGGGTAGAAACAGGAGAAGCGCCTGTGCAACAATACAGACCAAGGAGGCAAGATGTTGTTTTCAAGGAATTTGATGGTGTTGTGACCAATATGGGCGTTTTGGAAATCACAAACGAAGGTTTTGGTTTCTTGCGTTCGCCAGAGTACAACTACCTCTCCAGCCCCGATGATGTATATGTTTCGCCTTCGCAGATCAAGCTATTTGGTTTGAAAACCGGAGATACTGTTACCGGCCAGATAAGGGCACCGAAAGAAGGTGAAAAGTATTTCGCCTTGTTGAAGGTGGAAAACATCAATGGAAAAACGACAGATGAAATTCGTGATCGGGTGCCGTTTGAATATCTCACTCCACTTTTTCCAGACCAAAGATTAAATCTAAGCACTACTTCTGACCAACTTTCTACCCGAATTCTGGATCTTTTCGCACCCATTGGAAAAGGACAAAGAGGTATGATCGTGGCTCAGCCCAAAACGGGTAAGACGGTTTTGCTGAAGGAAATTGCAAACTCTATTTCGAAAAACCATCCGGAAGTATTTTTGATTGTGCTTCTTATAGACGAGCGACCGGAAGAGGTGACCGATATGCAACGCAGCGTAAAGGCAGAAGTGATTGCTTCTACTTTTGATGAGCAAGCCGAACGCCATGTAAAAGTGGCCACAATGGCACTGGAAAAAGCAAAACGCCTTGTAGAGTGCGGACACGATGTGGTTATTCTTTTGGATTCCATTACCAGATTGGCCAGGGCATATAATACTGTGATTCCTTCTTCTGGAAAGATTCTTTCGGGCGGAGTAGATGCCAATGCGCTGCACAAACCAAAGCGATTTTTTGGTGCTGCCCGAAATGTAGAAAACGGAGGTAGCCTGACCATTATTGCGACTGCGCTGATAGACACAGGCTCTAAAATGGACGAAGTTATCTTTGAAGAATTTAAAGGAACCGGCAACATGGAGCTTCAATTGGATAGGAAACTGGCCAACAAGCGGGTGTATCCTGCCATAGATGTTCCAGGATCTGGAACCAGAAGAGAAGATCTGTTGATGGACAAAGAAGAACTTCAACGGGTGTGGATTTTGCGCAAACACATGAACGACATGAACTCGATAGAGGCTATGGAGTTTTTGAAAGACCGCATGAAATTTACCAAGAGCAATGCCGAGTTTCTTGCTTCGATGAGCAAGTAAATAGCCTGCCTCAAAGCATTCTAAAGAACCATTTCTATATATCTCATCAAGTTGAAGGGATGCATAGAAATGGTTTTTTTTTGGAATTCGATTATGGCCGTTGCGATTTACCAAGCTTCAAGATCTGGCCAAACCAGGTTTCGGCATTTGAAGCCACTCAAATTTACGAACAAAATAAAACGAACAAAATAAAATTGTTCAAAAATAATTGTTCAAAATTTTTCCTCAACCTAAACAGCTATGTCGGAATTCAATTTTAAACCCTGCATTTATACTTCAATCCCAATTACCAGGATGTCATCCAATTGAGGTTCAAAAGCCATCCAATTCATCATAAAGGACTTTAAATTCTTTCCTTGGAAGTCGATGGTTTTTTCCTGCATGTGCCTGAGTTGATTTTCGAAGCCCCTCATCATTAGTTTCTTTCGCTTTTCTCCACCGATTTGATCCTTAATACCATCCGAAGTCATAAAAAATCGCGTTCCACTTTTGTAATCCAAGTGATGGGTGTTTAATGGGGATTGTTCCGATTGAACAAACGAGGCAAGATTTCTCCTTTTGCCTTTTATCCTCTTGAGTATTGCGTTTTCATAAACAATCAAATCAAGCCCTATCCCTGAGAAATCTAGTCTATTTTCATTGATGTCAAATACACAAATACCGATGTCCATACCTGAAAAGAGGTCATTTTCTCCGTTGAAGTTGCCTTTGGGCATCAATTTTTTTTCAAGCTTTGCGAGCAACAATTCCGGGTCTGTTGTGCCTTCAATTTCTATAAGCTGAACCAGGGCATTGTGGCTTTGCATCACCATCAAGGCCCCTGGAACTCCATGGCCAGTGCAGTCTCCAACAATCCAGACCACCTTGCCTTTTTGTTCCTGCAAATAATAAAAATCTCCTCCAATGATGTCTTTGGGCAAATTCAGGATGAAATGACCTTTGAAATGTTTATTCCACAGCGTTTCATTTGGGAGAAAAGTATCTTGAATTCCCTTGGCATAGCGAATGCTATCTGTTATCTGCTTGTTTTTAAATAGCAGCTCATCAGCCATATTGGTTTGTTGTTCAAGCCGCTGCCTTAGCGTTCTTGCCATTTTTTGGAGCTGCAAGCCCAAAGTTTGAAACTCGTCTTTCGACTTTATTATAAAAGAGGCATTCAGATTTCCATTTGCTATTTCCTGAGCTGTTTTGGTCAATGAAATTAAAGGGCGGGTAATTACTCTGGTTACTATCAAGGAAATAAATCCTGAAATCAGCAAGGTAAGAATGAGAACGATTGAAAGGTTTTCTTCCAATTTTTGCAATGGCAGAAATGCACTTTCTATTGGAATATTGAAAATTAATACAAATCCAGATCCAATATAATTAAGATAACCTCTGTCTTTTTCAACCAGGTATAACTTTTTATCGGCTTCATATTGAGCAGATGTTTTGCTACCCAAAACTGAAAATACCGGAATTTCTTTATACGCCTTTCCGAAAACATTTTTTCTGGTCTGGCTGGAATACAGGTAAATGCCCTTTTCATCTAAAAGGTCGATTTTGGCCTTCAACTTGCGTAGGGACTCATCCTTTTCAATAAAAACATCAAACAGTCTATCCACTAAAACCCTGGAAACGATAAGACCTGTTGGCTTGCCATTGTAGCCATAAACGATGCAGGCACTATGAAGTACTACTTTTCCGATGGACTCAGAAAGTGAAAAATCCAAAATGAAATTATGTTTCGGGTTTTTGAAGTCGATCTCCTTCCAATATTTAGAATATGAGTGCTTTTCTCCTACAGAAAGTCCTTTGCTGTCTGCAATTCGAATCCGGTTGGTGTCGAAAAAGGAATAGGAGTAATAAAGACTATTTATCTTGGTAAGGCTCAGCAAAAGTGCGTTTAACTCAGCAGTGTTGTAGCTGTCCCTGGACCTGAGAATCGGGTTTTGGGCAGCCATCTGAATGTCGCTTTGCCTCTGTTGAATGAAGCGATCTATACTTCTAATTTTTACTTTTGCCCTTTCACCTAAGTCGGTAAGGATTTGCTCCTTTAGGTTTTTTCTAAGCGAATAGTTGGCAATAAAATACAAGCTACCCGAGGTGTAAAAAACCAAAAGGGCTGCCATTATTAAAATCTTATAGTTTAAATTCATTTAGGATATGATGCCTGCAAAAAGGTCTATTCTAAAACAATGCATTTCAAAACAATTGAAAGCTTCGGTGAATTGTGAGCCATAGGCGTATTGTGGCCCAAATAAAGGTTGAAAGCTGTACGATGTTTAACGCTTTCTTCGTTCAAGCCAAACTAAAAGTTCGATTTTCACTAACCTAGAAAAACCTTAATGAAGATTATACAAAAGAGGATGAAAATGCCAGCATTGGATATTTCATCTTTTACCTTCGGAGGAATTCCTCCTTTATTGCCTGGGATCACCCTATTGGATGGATTAATTTTTTGAGCAATCATAAATAATAGATTCGGCAGCAAAACTGAATTTTTAGAAGACTTCCAAAGTTTCCTAAATGTGAAGTTTAGGTTAATTCTTAAAGAGACTCAAGGTGCTATTTTTAATCATTTTCCCATTATCGGTGGCATTGCTGAAATCTTAAATATTAAATCTGCGCCAATTCAAGTTGTTGAAGTCTATGCCTGAATTGCCTGAAGAAACAGACATGAAAGTGGCGTTTGAAGCTGAAAGTCCTGCCTCATTTGATACGCTCAAATTTCACGAACAAAATAAAACGAACAAAATGAAATTGTTCAAAAAAAATTGTTCGTAGTTTTTTGCCATTATTTTACCCTCCAGAAGTACCGTTTCTTTGTTATATCGGGTTTGGTGCAGCTCAACCAAAGTCTTCAAGCTTCAACTTTCTAAGAATTGCAAATTGGCCATACCTTGGTTACGTTTGTAGCGAACCAATTTTCAGGGCACACGCATTTAGAGATATGTAGTTGGTTCAACAGGCCATAGAACGGCCTTCTGTGTCTAAAAAAAGTTATATATATGCAATAAAGCCTCATGGAGGCGACCAAAGGGCCGCTCCGATGGAGCTTTCCATTTCTTATTTTCTGTTTTTCTATACACAGTTGGCTCCGCTAGAGCCGAAATCCAGTCTGCAACACACTAGGAAGTTTAAATGCGTTTGCCCTAAACCAATTTTAACTATTAAAAGCTAAGTGAGATGAAAGTCTTATCCAGCCTTGCTTGAAAACCTCGGATGAAATTCCTCTCGGCGACTCAATTAACTCCAATGTGGACCAATATTAAATATGCATACTTTTATGAATAAAGCGATAACCATGAAGCTTGCCGCACTTTTCATTTTTGATATCTCTTGCTCACAACTCTTAGCCCAACCCTGTGGCCAACGTTATTTAAATAACATCTTTCCACCAGTAACCACAAGCACTTTACCCTTCGATATTCAAGCCAACTATCTCTCTGCAGCTGATCCTTTGAATACATACATTATTGCAACTTTTGGCTATACAGAATCAAAAAGAGCCGCAATAATATTCATTCATGGTGGCGGTTTTGTAGGAGGCAACCGAGCTCACCATGACTTGGTACTGGAATCTGGTGCAAGAAAATTATTCCTTACCATTGGGCTTTGGCTTTTTGCGTTGATCCCAAATTCAAGCTTCCAACATTTTCTTATTCCTTTATAAACTTAGCTGAAAAGACAGGCAATCCTTTTTCCTTAACCTTAATAAAGTAGATTCCTCTGGAAAGACCCGCAACAATTACATTTTGCTCATTATCAAGAGAAAAAGATCCTTGGCTCCTCCCTTGAAGATCATATAGCTCTACATCGGCATCAACAGCCAAATTGGAAAATCTTAAAGATTGCGAAGCAGGATTGGGGCCAAAAGAGATTTTCCTTTTCAAAAGATCAGAAATACCTGTATTGATCACTACATTAATCACAAAGATTTTCACCGCGGAATCCAATCCACCATTGGCCAGGCCGCCATTGTCTTTTAGCAAAACCTTAATTGAAGCCATGCCCAGTGTTCCATTGATTCTATAGCCTAAATTCCTGTTGGCATTTGAGCCTGTCAATGCAGGCTGGGTTGTAAACAAAGCCCCATTGTTATTGCTAACTACAAAAGTGAGTGTTTGCCCGGGCTCCTGAGCTGCACCAGATGCAACTGCAGTCAAATAGTTGGTCACTGTTTGTGCAGCGGTAGCAGTATTGAAAATGGTAATGGTATCTTGCGCAATTGTGAAAACAGGTGCAAGATTTTGATAGCGTATCAGAATGGTAAAAGTCTGTGTTGCAGAGCTATCCACGCCTCCATCGGCTGTTCCTCCATTGTCTTTTGCACGGATTGTTACCAAAACCGCCAAATTTCCGGTATTTGCAAACGGGACATTATTGGATAGTTGGTAGCTTAAAACCCCTTCAGGCGAAACAGTTGGGACTTGAGAAAATAAATTTACCTGGTTGGCTGGGACGGAGGTTTTAAAACTTACTGTCTGATTTTGAACCGTATTGAATATGCTCACATTTGCCGTCATACTGGTTGCTGTTCCCGTCAATGTTTTTAAAGACCCATCTGTTCGGAACAAGGTATCTCTGGTTCGGGCCAAAGCAAAACCTGGAGCCAGGTTGACAATAGAGTAAAGAGGAGAAAGGCGCAAAATTCTGTTTAGGCTTCCATCTCCTATAATAAGGGCATTTTTGTTGGTATCAAATGCCAGACCTGTGAGATTTGCAGGAAGAATACCGCCATTGGCAATCCTTGGCAATATTGTCTTATTGGTCATGTTTGCTCTGAATATTCCTAAATTTCCAGAGGCATTGTTGGCTATGTACAGAGTGCCAAATTTGTCAATCACCAGATTGCTTGGGTTGTCCAGAACATTGATCTGGGCTTTCGAAAAAAGCGTATCTACATTAAATAAAGGGCTATTGAGGTCCATAGTCCGGATTCTCCAAGGTTTTACAGATCGGCCTGTTAAAAAATATAAGGTGTCGTTCCAGATTGCTCCCCATTGCGGATTTGCAATTTGAGCCTGCCTGCCTGGCCCTTGCGATATGCCGTTTCCACCCGTTCCGGCAAGTGTGTCTCTTACTCGAGTCGGGATATTAAAACGTAAAATCCGGTTTTGAACAGATCCTCCGCCATCAGCATCTCCAAATACCAATAATGAATTTTTATATATAAGCAATTGACCACGCACTGCTGCAAATAATGAAACTCTCTTTGTGGTCAGATTTAAGATTCGTATTCCATTTGGGCTGATGCCCTCTCCATCAGAAATAAACAAAGAATCATTTTTAAGTGCCAGGCTATAAGGTTGATAAAACAAAGCAGAATCTAAAGCAGGTCCGTTTGAACTTCCGGTAACACCTTTTTTACCTGCCACTATGCTTACCTGTTTGGTAGCAGCATCATATTTTCGGATTACGCTATTGCCTCTATCTGCAAAATAAACATTGTTTTTGCTGTCTACTACTACAGACTGTGGATTGTTTAACCGAACAGAAAATGGATTTGTAGCAATCAAATCATCAACACCCATACCGGCAAAAGTGCTTACCGTATTGCTTGAGAGTACTATTCGCCTGATTCTATTCCCGGCATCGGCAACAAGCAGGTCTCCATTATCAGCCCAACTCAAACCTCGGGGATTCTCAAACCGGGCAGTAGCTCCTATTCCTTCAACAGTTCTATATTGATTAAGGGCGCCAGCTACCAAAGAAACTGTATTGCCAGTCAGATCCAAAACCCGTATACCAACATTGATGGTAGCGCCTCCTCTTTCTGCTACATACAATTTGTTTGAGGAAGAATCAAAAGCGAGCCCGGCAAGAGAACCGAAAGTGGATGTCAAAAGTGTGGCGTTATTGCTTCCCACTACACCTGTACCCGCCAAAGTATTTATAACCCCTGTTTCCAGATTTACTTTCGATATTTTATTGCTGGTTCTGGAGCTTAAATAAATAGTGGTATCTGATCTGCCTTTGCAAATGCCTTCTACTTCGCCAAATACAAAGCCTTTATTTAAATTATAAGAAAAACCTCCAGTCGAATCCAAAGAAGTAACTGCATTTGTGCCATCAATAGAAACTCTCCGTAACCTATTGCTTCCAGGTCCAAAATCTGAAAAATAAATGTTTCTTCCTATCAAAGCGATGGAAATTATTGACCCTCCAAAACGAGCCTCTAGCCCTACTGCATTGTTGCCTGGCCCTGGATTGCCGCCACTAGAACCAGCAATAGTGCCTACTTTGGTAGAGTCGGGCCCAGACAAAACAACAAATCTTATCCGCCCATCTCTATTCCCTGCAACATCGGCAAAGTATAGTGTATCTCCGCTTTTGTTCAATGCAAATGCCGCAGGACCTGTAAGTCTTGCGGCGGCACCAACACCATTATTTGTACCCAAAATGCCATTTCCAGCGAGGGTGCTTACCAGGTTGTTTTTAATAACACGGATCCGGTAATTGCCTCTGTCGGCTACATAGTATTCGTTTTTCTTTTTGTTAAATAAAATGTGGTATGGATTTTTAAACTGGGCATAAGCGAATGTAGAATCAAAAAAGCCGGAACTTCCCGCAAGTACGGTAACGGTGGGTGCCTGAGCACTTGCTCCTAAAGTGAATGATAAAAGACCTATTCCCAGAAGGAATCTAATTGGTAAAAATTTCATGAAGAGATTAAATTTGGTTAAACATTAT
>Ga0105046_10018730_pt1 | contig 10527 bp, 9 predicted proteins | sample MAT03_FD_78385 | JGI IMG/M metagenome (GOLD analysis project Ga0105046, IMG submission 78385) | Freshwater microbial communities from Lake Fryxell liftoff mats and glacier meltwater in Antarctica - MAT-03 (megahit assembly) | ecosystem: Environmental > Aquatic > Freshwater > Ice > Liftoff...
ATGGCGGCGGGCTCGTCCATATTCAGCGGTCAACTCCTGAATAACGGGGCCAACTACAGCGTCATGCTTCGGTCAACCACGTCGGGAACTCTGAATGTTACTGGAAACATCAACGACAGCACCTTCTCGGGAGCCGTCAGCATCGGAAACGGTAATTTCACCAACTCCGGCGTCGTCAATCTCTCCCGCGCCTCCGGCAACACCTATGATGGTGGAACAATCGTCAACAGCGGAACGCTTGTGGTTTCGAACACATCGGGATCCGCCACTGGCACGGGGTCGGTCACGGTTAACTCCGGTGCCACACTCGGCGGCAACGGAACGATCAGTGGCAACGTGATCATTAGCTCCGGCGGCACTCTCGCTGCAGGTAACAGCCCCGGGATCCTGAACACAGGTAACCTGACGATGGGAAGTGGATCAACGTTGGCGGTTGAGCTCAACAGCATCACGGCTGGAACAGGATACGATCAAGTGAACGTGACTGGTGCCGTAACGCTCGGTGGCAACCTCACGATCTCCCTCGGATTTACGCCCGTGCAGTTCGATAACTTTTTTATCGTCAGAAACGACGGGGCAGATGCCATCACCGGTTTGATAAACGGCTATGCGCAAGGCTCAAGCTTCTCGCTTGGAGGCTTCGAGTGGCTGATTAGCTACACCGGCGACTTTGGGGGGAACACGTTCACTGGCGGCAATGATTTGGTGATTCAAGCCGTCCCAGAGCCGAGCGCGGCATTCATGCTCCTTTTCGGCGCATTGAGTGTCGGCTTGCTCGTGCGGAATCGTCGTCGGAGTGCCGCAAACGCATCGCGGTAGATTTTCTTATGCGCCTGATCAGTCTTTCGACTCCCTCCCTCGCGGCGGGGGTCGTTCTTTTTTGTATTGCTCATTCCTTCGCGTCCGACACGATCCTTAAGGAAAGTTTCGATGAATTCGCTGTCGATTCGGTCGGGACTGTCGGTTCCGAAGCCGAACCCGGTGGAGCTTGGAGGGATTTCGGTAAACGCGATTCGTCGCCCAAGGCGAGCGATCAAGAATTCTTTGCCGCGCCGGGAGCGAAGTCCGGCAAATCTGTGCGAATCATCCGCGATGATTCTGTGATTGGGACGCCGTACTTCTGGCTCACCGGCGCATGGTCCTCTCCCTTGGATTCAGGGAAACTGCGGATCAGTTTTCGCGTTTTGCGGGACAGTGCCGAGAGTTGTTTCAGTGTTCATCTGGGCACCGCGGAGAAGACGGCGAATACGAACACGATCGCGGTGGCTGTTGGCGGACGTTCCACCTCGGGCGAGAAGCTGCAAGTCATGAAGAGCGACGGGGAGTGGCAGCGAACAGGAACACAAATCGAGGCCGGCACTTGGAGCCTTGTCTCGATAACCATTGACCTTGCGGCGGAGACGTATTCGGTTTCTGTGAACGAAAGCCCGGTTGAGGAAGGAATGCCCTTTACCAGAACGGGGGCGTTACGCTCCATCTCGTTTCTTCCCGCTTATCCCGATGGGAACGTGAGTTACATCGACGACGTCGAAGTTGTGCAGTTGGATTAACCGGTCGCAGAGGGACAGTTAGCCGCGCGTTCCATGAATGATACTACCCTGCCCCCTCGAATCACGTTACGCTTCTTGCGGGAGCTCATTACTCGGACTCTCTCTCTCGCCGTCGTGGTGATCGTGCTGGCCGCTTGCTCCAGAACTGGTGAGCACGAAGGGCCGGTTACTTTGCGCGTCATGTCCGGCGGAGGCTGGAATCGCGCGATGGAAGAGGAGGCCGTAGCAAGATTTCGGGCCAAGAATCCCGGCTTTGAGGTAGAACTGATCCAGGCACCCGGACGCGACTATTACGTAAAGGCGCTGGCGACCATCGCGGCGGGCAGCGATTTGGATATCTTATGGATGGGCAGCGGATTTGGGCTCTTCTCGTGGCGGGACGCGCTGCTCCCGTTAGATGACTTTTTAAAGTCAGATCCGGATTTTGAGATCGAAAAATACGAGCCCTCCGTGGTGAACTGGTATCGCCACCGCGGAGCACTTCTCGGGATTCCTTACGGCATCGACCTGCAGGCGATGGCCTACAATCGTGCAGCTTTTGATGCGGCGGGCGTGCCGTATCCGACGCCAGAGTGGACTTTCGACGAGTATGTCGGGATCGCTAAGAAAATCAGCGCGTTTGGAAAAGATCATCCTTCGGCGTGTCGTTACGGTGCCGGACTGGACAAGATCGCGCCGTATTATTTCGGACTCAGCCTGACAACCGAGGATGGTACGAAGTCGGGATTTCAAGGTGAGGCAGCAAAGGCCTGGCTGCGCGAGAATGTCGAATTACTGAGCGGTGGACGGGGGTTCCTCAGGGTCGGGGCACAAGGCACCCTCGACCGGTTGAGCGAGTTTCTCCACGGTCGTGTGGCGATGGTGGAAGCCTATACGTGGGATGTGGCCGACCTGCGGAACCGCGCGGATTTTTCGTGGGCTCTAATGGTCAATCCCATCGGACACACCGGGGTGCGAGCCGGGCAGGCTTCGAGTTCAGGCTTCGCCATATCCTCGAAAACCAAGCACCCGGGAGCGGCGTGGTTGTTATTGAAAGAGCTTGTCGGCCCCGAAACGCAAAGGAAATTGATGGCTTCGACGGTTCCCGCGCGGATCGATTTACAACCGCTCTATGTGGAAAAGAATAACCTTCCGCAGGCAAACCTGCAGGCTTTTCTGGACATGATGCCTTACATGAAGCCGCTTCCACGCATTCCCGAGTTGTTTGAGATCGACCAGGAAAAAGACTATTGGTTCGAGCTCGCCTTACAGCGCGGCGGCGATACGTCCGAGATCATGCCCCTCCTCGAACGCAACACGAATCGCATTCTGGCGACATCTCCGGCCCGGGAGTAACTCCGCATGCACAACAAACCTTTCACCCCCTGGCTGTTCCTCGCTCCGAGCTTTTTGGGATTTGTCGCTTTCACTCTTTTCCCGATCGTTTTCTCGCTCGTTTTGGCGTTTTGCGCGTGGGACCTCTTCCGTCCTCCTCGCTGGGTGGGATGGGAAAATTTTCAGCAATTGCTCGGCTTCACCGTGCGGGAGATTCCGGCAATCAATCCAATGCTCGGTGCCGTTCTTTTTTTCGTTTGCCTCGCGCTCGCCGCAGGCGGAATGATCCGCCTTCGCGGCTTTGGCCGGACCGCTGTGATAATGGCTCTGCTCGTGCTGGCAGTCGTGATTTTGTTGCAGGCTTGGGAGCCCGTGAACGAACGTTTCTGGTATTACACGGCCAACACGTTCTATCTCCTGCTTGGGCTTCCAATTTCAATGGCCTGTTCGCTCGGGCTTGCGGTGTTACTTAACCAGACCATACCGGGAAGGAATCTCTTCAGGCTGGCTTTTTTCCTGCCGTCGATCGTTGGAGGGGTTGGGATCTACTTGCTCTGGAAATGGATTTTCAACACGGAATACGGCCTGATTAATAGCGTGATCGCGATGGTGCATCCTGCGGGTGGCCCCGCTTGGCTGGAGTCTCAGGCCTGGGCAAAAAATGCTCTGATCATCATGAGTGTGTGGGCCACTGCGGGTGGCGCGAACATGGTGCTTTATCTTGCGGCGCTGCAAAATGTGGATCCACAGCTTCACGAAGCGGCCTGCATCGACGGGGCCGGGAAATGGCGGCAGTTCCTTTCCATCACTTGGCCGATGGTGTCTCCGACTACCGCATTTATTCTGATCATGGGCGTGATCGGGGGATTTCAAGGCGGGTTCGACGCCGCATACGTCATGACCCGAGGGGGGCCGGCCGGGGCAACCACAACGCTGAGTTACTTCATCTATGAAAATGGATTCCGCTATTTCTACATGGGACGAGCTGCAGCCGCGAGTTGGATTCTTTTTGTCATGGTGCTCGGGTTGACGCTGGCGAACTGGAAGTGGATGTCCAACCGCATTAACTATTGACCTCACTGATGCGCCCGCAGACTTACAAAATAATAAAAGTTGCAGGATTCCTCCTGCTGCTGGCCGTGGCGATCACTATGCTTTATCCCTTGCTCTGGATGCTCGGGACGTCTGTCAAAACGAACGACCCGGCCGCGCTTCTCCGTGAGGGTGCTGGCGCTGGCGTCTTTCCGAGTGATCGGAACATCCTGAGCAACTTGTTCCCACCCGTATGGCACTGGGATAACTTCGCGGAGGTCTTTCGCATCTCACCCTTTGCGCGATACTACTTTAACAGCGCCCTGATTGCGCTCGTCGTCACCGCAGGCCAGTTGGTCACTTCCTCCCTGGCCGCTTACGCCTTCGGACGTCTCATTTTCCGCGGGCGGGAAAAGATTTTCTTTCTCTACCTTGCCACGCTGATGGTTCCGGCCAGTGTGACACTTATTCCGCTCTTTATCATCATGAGCAAGGCGGGGTTGGTGAATAGCTACTTTGTGCTTATTGTGCCGCCAATGTTCGGCGCGTATGGAACCTTCATGCTGCGTCAGTTTTTCAAAGGCATTCCTGACGAGCTCGAAGAGGCCGCTTGTATTGACGGCTGCAACGCCCTGATGCGCTTCATCTATGTGGTGTTGCCGCTTTCCGCCCCCGCGCTGGCGACGCTTGGCATTTTCACGTTTCTTGGCAACTGGCAAAGCTTCCTTTACCCGCTGGTGATGGTGAGCAGCGACAATCTGAAAACTATCCCGCTCGGGCTGCTGAATTTTGTGGATGAAAACTCCGCAAACTGGCCGCTTCTCATGGCCGCGAGCGTCTGGTCCATCCTTCCGGTGATCGGAATCTTTTTGTTCGGTCAGCGCTTTTTTGTCTCAGGCACCCGGCTCGGGGGAGTGAAAGGCTAGCCATTGTTTCGACCCCGATGAACTCGGAAGACCTCCCTAGGGACGTTTGAGCTCAATCAACGATTGCGATGCAGTCGATTTCGAATTTTAACTTTCCGCGAAAGCACTGACCAATGGTTGTGCGTGCGGGATATGGGGCGGGAAATGCTGCGGCGTAGAGGCGATTAAACTCCGGGATGTCGTCGCCGTTATCCACATAGCATCGTGTTTGCACGACCCGGCTCAACGCGGTGCCTGCGGTTTCCAGGATGGCGACCAAATTTTCCATCGAACGCTGAAACTCACCTTCAAAGGTGTCGACAATGATTTTACCGGTCGCATCGACTGACGCCTGGCCGGAGACGAAGAGGAGGTTGCCGACTTTCACGCATGGGCTGAAAGGCAAGTGCGAGACGGGCGTGTTGGGTTTTTTAGGATAGGTGATTTCAGTCATGGTGTTTTTGTATTTGGTGAATGGATCGGGAGCGGGTCGAAGGGGAAAACCGGACGTCGGATTTTTTTGTAGGGCAAGCTGAGCAGGTCGCTTGTGCAGGGGCCGGGAGTGCTAACGGTGTAGCTGCGCTTCGTAATCCGGTCATAAGCCTGCCGGTGCGCGACGGCGGCTTTGACTCCGATCCAGTGGAACTCCTCAGGATTGACGCCCATGTACCGCCACTGCCCCAGATCCATCGGTGCCGTCGCGCGCGTCGTGAGCAACAGCGTGATTCCATTCGATTCGATGAGGGTTGATGCACCCATTTCAATCCTTGTGCCGCGCATCGAAACCATATGGCTGTGCTTGTCTTCCACGTCGAACGTGCCATCGCCGTGACGGAGGATTTTTGCGTTGAGTGTGACTGCCGGGCCGGAGAGGGCGGGATACTTCCCTCCGACAGTGATCTCCACTTCATCTCCCGCCGGATGCGTCTGCAAAATCGCCACAGCTTCTGACGCAGCGAGAATTACGCCGGCCCCTCGAATGTCGTGTTCGATGAACTTCTCCAAAACCCATGTCGCGTCACCCGGCGATCCGCCGCCTATGTTATCCGCCGGCTCTACGATGAGTGTTGGAAACTCGGCCCGTTCTTTGGCGTCGGCCATCGCGGCATCAAGTGACCATTCTTCGGCGAAACCCTGCCCGGCATGGAGCGTCGCGTAGGCGAGCAACTCGGCGGACGCTTTGTTTGCAGCCTCACGTCCATCCGGCGAATCTCCGGCGACCAACTGGAACGTCAGCCCGGTGAATGGCGTATCGGCCAAGGCGAAACCTGGACATACGCTGATGGCGGGGAGTTCCGCGCACTCGTGACGGCGGGCGATGGCAAGAAGGCCGCGCATCGGTTCGCTCGCGCTAGCAGTACCCGTGGGAGGCAAAATTACAGGAGCTTCGAGCAAGTGGGTGCAGAGCTTGTTTCCGTCACGAATCGAGTCCACCAGAAAATTCACTGTTCGCAGCCCGGCTTCGACCGCATCCGTGTGCGGATTACAACGGTAAGCGACGAGGATGTTCGTGTGCGCAGCCATGGCGGGTGAGACGTTCGCATGGAGATCGAGAACGGCGGCAACGGGCACGCTTCGGCCTCGCAGGTGATGCGCGACGCGGGCCAGCAAATGGCCTTCGACGTCATCGTGCGACTCAGCAAACATTGCTCCGTGGAGAATCAGAAAAATGCCATCGAGACCCGCGTCGAGCGCTTTCGGCAAATCCTCATCCAAATGGCGCAGGGCCGTCTCGACGACTTCGTCGGAAACCATCGGCCCCGGCGAGGCGGAGAGATCGAACGAGGGCACCAGAGTCCAGTTGTTTTCGGAGGCCAGCCGAATCAACTCGCCGAGGATGGAGCCATCGCCTGTCGCACGAAAAAGCTCCTCACCGTGGCGGTATTGAAAGTCGCCAAGTTCCAGTCGTCCCGGTGCGAATCCGTTGGTTTCGTGAAAGAGTCTGGAGACAAAAAGTTTCAAGGTAATGCGGGACGCTTGATCATCGGTAAAGAATATTCTTGAGTTCCGCAAGTAGAAACGGTTGTTTTGCATTATGGAATCTTCCAATGGGTCACGCTCTCGCCTCATCGACGCGCACTCGCACATCGGCGCGGATCTCATGTTCTACCTCAACGGTTGGTATCCCTATGCACTCGACTGGGCCACGCTCTCCCGCATGGCGCACGACGGAGGGATCGGGCGGGTGGCCGTTTTTCCGATGGTCACGAATGTCGCGATGAACATCGCGGGGCTTAAGGCCGGGCGAATCGAAACCGATGGTGCCATGGAAAGCGTGCCGTATGCTTTTGAGAATCGTCGCATGATGGAGGAGATTGCGCGGATGCCACATCCGATCGTCGAGGCGCTTCCTGTGTGGATTATTGACCCGGTGCGCTCCTGCCGCGAGCAGGCGGAGGCATTGCGGAAACTGAAAACGCAACACCCGTGCTCTTCGCTGAAAATGCAAGGCACGGTCATCCAGTCCAAGGTCACAGGCCTGCTCGGTGACGGCGGAGTTTTTCTGGATTTGGCGGAGGAGTGGAATGTGCCGATCATTATTCACAGCAGTATTAAGCCGGAGGACATCTGGTCGCAGTGCTCGGATATTTTGACCGTGGCAAAGTCGCGGCCGTCGGTGCGGTTTACTCTGGCTCACTCCTGCCGTTTTGATGTGCCGTCGTTGGACGAAGTCGCGAGCCTTTCTAATACGTGGTTCGATTGCTCGGCGCATGGAATTCACTGCCAACTCGCGGTTCTCGAGCGCTCAAATATCGCCGTTCCCGAGCGACGCTTCCGCTCCGACTACCGTAATCCGACGCAAGTGCTTCACGATCTCGCCGTCGCTTATCCAGGCAAACTCTGCTGGGGAACGGACGCCCCGTTTGACTCTTACGTGGACTCTTCGGTTTCGCTGATCAGCAGTTACGAGGCCGAGGCAGCCATGCTAAACGGTCTTTCCGAGGAACTTCGGCATGAGATCGCGTGCACAAACTCCGAGGCATTTTTCGGGATCACAGCTCAATGAAAACTCTCTCCCTCGAAAATCGCGGCGCGCTCGTCACGGGATCCACGCGGGGAATTGGCGCAGCCATCGCCGACGGCCTGGCCGAATCGGGAGCGCGGGTCGTGCGGCACGGACGGGACAATACGGACAAGGTTCCAGAGCCTTGCCTCCTTTGCGATTTGCTCGAGCCGGAGGCTGCGACCGGGCTTCTGAATCGCGCGTTCGAGGTTTCGCCGGAGCTCGACATTCTTGTTTGCAATGCGGGGAGCTTCTTTGATCGTCCGTTTTTGGAGATGGATCGGGAACGGTGGAACAAAACTCTGAAGCTCAACGTCGAGACGCCGTATTTCCTTATTCAGGATTTTGCCCGCCGGCTTGTCGCGGGTCAGCGCGGCGGATCCGTCGTGATCATTGGATCCACGAATGGCATTCAGGCCGAAGAAGATTCCACAGCTTACGACATTTCGAAGGGAGCACTCGCGATGATGACCAAAACCCTGGCCGTAGCACTCGCGCCTCATCGCATTCGAATCAACTGTGTGGCCCCAGGCCTCATCCGCACACCGCTGACCGCGCCTTGGATGGATGCCCAACCGGCAAAGGTGAAACACTATGAAAGCAACATCCTTCTCGGGCGAATCGGGGCCGGGGAGGACTGCGCGGGTGCCTGCGTTTTCCTTTGCTCGGATGCCGCGTCTTACATTACTGGCCAGACGCTTTATGTGGATGGCGGTCTCACCGCGGTTCAGATCGGAAAGCAGGCATGATGAAGGTGCTCGACCTGCCAACTCCAGCCGTTGTGATCGACATCGATGCGATGGAGAAAAACCTTCGCTTGATGCAGTCGCGATGCAGTGAAACGGGGGTCGGTCTCTGGCCGCATTGCAAAACCCACAAACTGGTGCCGGTATTGCGCCGGCAGTTAGAGTTAGGGGCGGGAGGCGCCACTGTCGCGAAGATCGGCGAGGCCGAGGCTTTGTTGCCGTCGGGTGTTCGCAATATTTTTATCGCACACTCGATCGTGCGCCTTGACGCGGCACCGCGCCTGCGGGATTTGCGAGAAAAACTAGATCGCTTGGTTTTGGCTGTAACGAGCGAAGCGCAACTCGCTGCTCTCGAAAAGGTGATCGAGGCGGCGGGGATTGAGGTGGAGATGATGCTCGGTGTTGATGCAGGATTGGGACGTGAGGGAGCGAGAACTCCTGAGTCTGCCGCGCGGCTCGCAGAGCGCATCCGGGATTGCCCCCGCATGAAACTGACCGGAATCTACAGCCACGAAGGCAATTCTTACCGTCGCGATGAACCCGATCTTGAGGCGTTTGCGAACGGCGTCCATACGCGCCTGATGGAGTATCGCAGCGCCATTGGCGGCGATCTGCCGCTCTGGCCGGGATGCAGCGTGACGGCCCTGCTCATGGCGGGCAAAGAAGCGGTTAAAGTCGTCCGACCGGGGGCATACGTCTTCGGCGACCTGAGTCTTTGCGAGAGCGATCCAATTTTACCTTGGGATCAAGCGGCGCTGAGTATAATCGCGACGGTGATTGACCTGCCGGACGAACATTTGGCGCTGATTGACGCGGGCTCAAAGGTTTTTAGTTCGGATCGTTCGCTCGCCGGTTTGTGCGGTAGGGAACGGGATCGTCGCCATCTCACAGTAACGAAGCTGAGTGAAGAGCATGGGTTCGTCACTTGGACGGAGGGTGCGGGCCCGGCGGTTGGCGATGTCTTACGTATCATCCCTGCTCACGTTTGCACCGTGGTCAATCTCCGCTCGGAAATCTACGTCGCGCAAGGCGATGAAATTGTGGAAACATGGAAAGTCGATGCACGCGGGTGTTCGGTTTGACACGCCGCTACGAAGGTTGCCATACAAAACAAACATTCTACCATGCGAACCAATGCCTGACATGATCCGAGGAATTTTTACACCGAACATCGTTCCGTTTCACGCGGATCACCGTATTAACGAAGAGGAACTCCGACGCTACATTCAGTGGCTCCTCGAGCGGGGCGTGACCGGAATTTACCCCAATGGGAGCACGGGGGAATTTATTCGACTGAGCTATGAGCAACGGATCCGCGTCGTGGAAATTGTGATGGAAGAGACTCGCGGGAAGGTACCAGTGCTCGCCGGGGCTGCCGAGCCCAACCTCGACATGGTGCTCGATGCGTGCCGCCGCTATGCCGACATGGGATGCCGCGCGGTTTCGGTGACGGGACCATACTATTTCAAGGTTAGCCAGCACAGCATCGAGCACTATTTTCGCGAACTCGCAGCTAAGTCGCCGATCGATATTATCCTCTATAATATCCCCCAGTTCTCGAATGAGATCAGCCTCGCAGTTGTGAAGCGGCTCGCGATGGATTGCCCTCGCATCGTCGGCATCAAAGACAGCAGCCGGGACATGCCGCGATTCATGGATACGCTCAATGAGATCAAGCCTCAGCGTCCGGATTTTTCTTGTTTGATTGGATGTGAGGAAATCCTCCTGCCCGTGTTGATGATGGGCGGCGACGGCGGAACGATCGCCACGAGCGGCGTTGCACCCGAAGCCGTGATGAAGCTTTACACCTCGTTCCTGAGTGGAGACTTCGCAGAGGCTAAGCGAATCCAGTTCAAACTTCTCGAGCTCATCGCCACGATGTTTGCCGCCGGTAATTTCCCCGAGGGATTTCGCGAAGGCGTGAATCTACGGGGATTCAATACCGGACGCGGGCCGCAGACGATGAGCCCGCACGA
>Ga0105046_10018731_pt1 | contig 10527 bp, 3 predicted proteins | sample MAT03_FD_78385 | JGI IMG/M metagenome (GOLD analysis project Ga0105046, IMG submission 78385) | Freshwater microbial communities from Lake Fryxell liftoff mats and glacier meltwater in Antarctica - MAT-03 (megahit assembly) | ecosystem: Environmental > Aquatic > Freshwater > Ice > Liftoff...
TCAAATGGCCCATCGCCAAAACCATGCGTTTGCTCGCGGTGTGTGTGATTTTTTGTATTTCGATTGTCGTGATCACCCAACAGATCGAACGCATCCTGCGGGCGCGTCCTAAAAAAACGGACGGCACCGCCAAAGAAACGGTGCCTGTCTCGACGCCAACGCCAACCCCTTCCATCAGCAATTTTCACCTCACGCCAGTGCCCGACCCGCCGCCAATCATCACCGCAACGACCGGCATGGCATCCCCGCCATCACCTGAGTCGCGCTTGGAAAGAAAACCACTCTCCACCTCCGACGGACTCGACACCTGGGATCGTTTTCTTCCACCCAAATCGATACCGGCTCAAACACCTTAAATTCTCGGATGATTGGCATCGTGCGACGAAGTCCGCGATCCACCTTCATCGTGTCTGCACACAAGGTGGATCGTGACCCCCGGCCCCGATGCCAAACCCAGGCGGCGCAGTCGCCTCACTTTCTCTTGCCCCGATACCGCCTGCTTCCAGCAGGTTTCAGCCGGCATCCTGCATGGATTCGCCTCATTTTCTTTTCTCCTGCTTTTATAAATCGCCTCCGACCGCTTTCATCGCTACTTGAAATACCACGCACGCACGCCATAGTTGTGGCAATGATCACCACTGGCCAAGTCAACTCCGCGCAAGCAACTCCACTCCCGGTAAGCCAGTCGGCGCAAGGAACGGAATGGACATTCGCCCAACGCCATCTCGGACCGGATGAAACGCAGATTGATCAGATGCTCGTCACGGTGGAGCGCGAATCTTTGGATCTCCTGATCGACGAAGCAGTTCCACCGGCGATCCGTCAGCAATCTCCCTCAAAGCTGCCGGAAGCGCTCGGGGAAGCTTTGGCGCTGGAGGAATTGCGTGCAATTTTGAAGGCGAATTCGGTGCGTCCCACCTACATCGGGATGGGCTACCATAACACCCGGACGCCTGCGGTGATTCAGCGGAACATTTTGGAAAACCCGGGTTGGTATACTTCCTACACGCCCTACCAGGCCGAGATTGCCCAGGGACGTTTGGAAGCGCTACTGAATTATCAGACGATGATCGTGAGCCTGACAGGGATGGAAATCGCCAATAGCTCCCTGCTGGACGAAGCGACCGCTGCGGCGGAGGCGATGGCCATGTCGTGGAGTTCCACCGGACAGAACCGCATGGTCTATTTAGTCTCGGAAAACACGCATCCACAGACCTTGGCAGTGTTGCAAACCCGCGCTGAACCGCTGGGGATTGAGCTGCGTATTCTGCCGGAAGATCAGCTCTCCGCAGATGCTGCGGCTTTTGGTGCTTTACTACAATATCCTGGCACAGATGGAAATGCGCGAGACTGGACTGATTTCATCGGGACCTGTCATGAGCATAAAATGCTGGTGACCGTCGCCGCAGATCCTCTGGCGCTTGTGCTCATGAAAACCCCGGGGGCCATGGGTGCTGACATCTGCGTGGGGACCACCCAACGTTTTGGCGTGCCACCGGGTTACGGGGGACCGCACGCCGCATTTTTTGCCACTCGCGATTCTTTTAAACGCGTCATGCCCGGTCGCCTCGTCGGGGTTTCCAAGGATGCGCTGGGGCGGGTGGCATATCGCCTTTCGTTGCAAACCCGCGAGCAACATATCCGCCGGGAAAAGGCCACCAGCAACATCTGTACGGCGCAGGTGCTCCTGGCGGTGATGGCCGGGATGTATGCCGTTTATCATGGCCCGCGCGGTCTGCGAGGGATTGCTTCGCGGGTGCATGCGCTCACGAGTCAATTGGCCGCCAGCCTGAAAGCGGCAGGTCATTCCGTGTTAAACGACGTATGGTTTGACACGCTCACCATTCAACCGGGCGACTCCGAAGCCGTGCGCAAGCGGGCGGATGCTGCGAGGATCAATCTTCGTTGGTATCCGGATGGTCGCGTGAGTGTTTCCCTCGATGAAACCGTAGAGGATTTGCGTGCGATAGCCGCGCTTTTTGATGCCCCCGTGATCGCAGCGAAACCCGTGCTCACCGAAACGAATCCTTTATTCCGAAAAGAACCGCTGCTGGAAGCGCCCATCTTTGAAAAATATCACACGGAAACCGGCTTCCAACGCTATGTGCGCCGCTTGGAATCCCGCGATCTTTCGTTGACGACTTCCATGATCCCGCTGGGTTCCTGCACGATGAAACTCAATGCAGCCACGGAAATGCTGCCGGTCACCTGGCCGGAGGTGAACAGCCTGCATCCTTTCGTCCCGGTCGAGCAGGCAGCAGGTTACGCGGTGCTTTGTCGGCAGTTGGAAGACTGGCTTTCCGCGATCACAGGATTTGCGGCCATTTCTTTGCAGCCCAACGCCGGTTCCAATGGGGAATACGCCGGTCTGCTGGCAATTCGACGGTATCACCGTTCGCGAGGGGATCTGCATCGCGATGTGTGTTTGATTCCGACCAGCGCGCACGGTACCAATCCAGCCTCCGCGGTGATGTCGGGACTTCGTGTGGTGGCAGTCGCGTGCGACGCGGATGGCAACGTTGACCTCAGTGATTTGAAGGCGAAGCTGGCCGCGCATGAAGGTCGGGTCGCCGCCTTGATGGTTACCTACCCTTCCACGCACGGCGTTTTTGAGGATACGATCATCACGATTGCCGGGCTGGTTCACGCTGCGGGCGGCATGGTTTACATGGATGGCGCAAATTTAAACGCGCTCGTCGGGCTTTGCCGGCCTGGCGAATTCGGCGTCGATGTTTGTCATCTCAACCTGCACAAGACCTTCTGTATTCCGCATGGCGGCGGCGGGCCGGGGGTCGGACCCATCGGGGTTGTCGAATGCCTGCGTCCGTTTTTGCCGGGCCACCCGCTTGAGCAGGGTTCCGGCGCGGTCACGGCGGCTCCAATTGGAAGCGCAAGCATTTTGGTGATCTCCTGGCTTTATATCCGGATGATGGGCGGGGAAGCGCTCACGCGTGCGACGAAACTGGCGATTCTCAGTGCAAACTACATCGCGGCCCGCTTGCGTCCGTTTTACAAAATCCTTTACACCGGCAAAACCGGATTGGTTGCCCACGAATGTATCCTGGATCTGCGTGAATGGAAATCCGCTGCCGGGATTGAGGTGGAGGATGTGGCGAAGCGATTGATGGATTACGGTTTTCATTCGCCCACCATGTCGTGGCCTGTGGCCGGCACATTGATGGTGGAACCCACCGAAAGCGAAGCCCTCGATGAATTGGACCGTTTCTGCGAAGCCATGATCCGGATTCACGGGGAGATGCAGGCGGTGCGAAACGGAGAAGCAGACAGCCACGACAACGTGTTAAAGAACGCGCCACACCCCCATTTGGCGGTTTGCGCCGATGATTGGGAACATCCTTATTCACGGGAAGCCGCCGCATACCCGGCGGATTGGCTGCGCGATTTCAAATTCTGGCCTGCAGTTGCACGCATTGATAATGTGCATGGCGATCGGAATCTGATGTGCCTGTGCCCGACAGTAGAAGAAATGGCCGAAGCATAGAAAACCATCGGCAGATTATCCTACATCTTGTTACCGGTCACCGGAATCGGAAAAGTCTCCATTTTCACTTCTCATACGTAATTCAACCGATGAACGCCCCTGCTCCCGCACTCAAAGACACGCAAAACGAGCCCGACCATCGTCAGATCGCCATTGATCGTGTCGGCATCAAAAACCTGAAGTTTCCGCTGCAAGTGCGGGATAAGGCGCATGATATACAAAATACCGTGGCAACGCTGACGCTCACCGTGGATTTGCCGCATCATTTCAAGGGCACGCACATGAGTCGTTTTGTGGAGGCGCTGCATGAACAAGGAACCATCCTGCAGGTGGGAGGTATCCGTCCCTTGGTCGATGATTTGTTGAAGCGATTGGATTCAGAAAATGCGCACGTGGACATTGAATTCCCCTTCTTTCTGGAAAAACACGCACCGGCTTCGGGTGCGATGGGCTTGATGGATTATGTGGTTCGCTTTCAAGCCACCGGCAGCCGCGAAGCGCATGATTTCATACTGACGGTCGTGGTGCCTGTCACGACGCTCTGCCCCTGCTCAAAGGCGATCAGCGCGCATGGGGCGCATAATCAGCGCGGGCAAGTCACCCTTGCCGTGCGATTTACAAGGCCCATCTGGATTGAGGACCTCGTTCAATTGGTGGAATCCTGTGCCAGCAGCGAACTCTACAGCGTGTTAAAGCGACCCGATGAAAAAGAGGTCACCGAACGCGCCTACGAAAACCCCGTTTTCGTCGAAGATCTGGTGCGTAACATCGCGGGCAAAGCAAAGGAGCATCCAGAAATCACCTGGTTTCGCGTGGAAGCAGAAAATTTCGAGTCGATTCACAATCACAACGCTTACGCGCTGATTGAAAATCCGCGTTAATCAACGATTAAACGGAAAACCTGCTCCATCGTTGTAGTCGCCGACCTGAAAGCTTCCTTGGGTGACCGTTCCACTTCCAATCGTGTTTTGAATTGGTGCGCCGTTCAGCCTGATCGGACCATTTGAACCACCCCAGTTGCGGGTATTCGCGAAAAGCCGCAATTGATCCGCAGCGGACACGCCCACCACGTTGACCGCTGCGGTATTTGCCACCGTGATCGTATGCGCACGCATAACGACGTCCGGTGAGGTAACCGTCACGTTGCCCGTTCCATCGAAAAAAATCGTGCCACCGCCGCCGGCGCCGCCATAGAGCGTGACTTGCTGCTGGCCGGTCAATTGCGCACCGGCTTGGATACGCAGGACGCCATCGGTCCCGAGAGCACCGATTTTGACAATATTCGCAGCGAGGGCCGCCCCGTTCACAATGTCGATGGAGGGAGCCAGCACGGAGCCGTTATGGGTGTCCGCACTCACTTCGATCGTGCCGCGGTCGGCGTTCACTGTATTGGATGCGATGGTGATCGTGCCAGCGGTTGCGCGAACCGTGATTCTGCCACCCGACGAGACGGGTGCTGCTGCGTCAAGCAAGGATTCCAATTGGGCGGTGTTCGAGATGGTGATGCTCCCGGTGCTGAGCGACTTAATATCAATTGCGCCGCCACGGGAAGATTGCGCCTGGGGAAAAGAACTCACCTCGTTGCGACTGACCAAAATTTGGCCATCGACCTGAATATTATTATTGGCTGTCAAGCGCACCGTCCCGCCGGCGCCTGACTGGGCATTCGCGGATCCGGGCGAGACATCAATAAGCGCGCCATTATCGACGTTAATATTCCCTGAACCACCGGCCCGGATAGCCGAGAAAACGAGCGTGCCGCCGCCTCCGGCCAGTCCGGTGGGATTATCGCCGCTTCGAGCGCTGGCGTTGTTGATCGCGCCGGTGGTGTTCCCAATGACTATGCTCTGTGCAGTCACATTCACGGTTGGTGCAGCCAGTCCGGCCGTGCTGTCAAAATCGAAAGCCGGATTCGATACATCGCCGGTTGCTTCAATGTTGTTGGCGGTGATGTTGTAAGGCCCCGTAGCACCGCTGTTCAAGGGACGAATAAATTGGGAAGTAATATCGCCGGTCACAGAAATCTGACCCGCCCGGAGAACATCCACATTCACATTGCCATTCACCACGGTGAGTGAACGCACAAACATCTGAAATGCGGTCACAGATCCGCCGTTCACCGTGATGTTGTTGAACGGCGTCGAACTCGACCCGATGGTGTTGGTGCCAACATTCAAGCCGCCAGTCCCAAGGGTCAGATTATACTGCTGGATTTGTGAGCCGCTAAAATCCACTCCCGCCCCGGCAAATGCACCATTCGCGGTCACATTGATGATTTGCGTTTTACCTGTGTCAAAAAGAAAATCGTTTAGAAACAGATTGCCGGCCAGGGTCGCGTTGATGGTATTTGCGCTCATGACTGAACCCGATGTCTGGAACAGCGAGGTCCCCACATTAAGGTTCAAAGTTTGCGCAAAAATCGGGTGCCCCAGACTCACGAATGTATTGCTTTTCAGGGTTAGTGTGTCATTGGCGGAAAGCAGCCCATTCACCGATATGCCATCCTGCGCAGAGGCATTGATGTTTCCTGCGGTAACCGGCGCGTTGATGGCAATCAGATTCCCCGCGAGCAAATTCAATGTGGAACCTGCAGCACCGGCGATGCTGCCGTTGATTGCGAGATTTGCTCCAGTGGAATTGGAAACCGCCGGCGCACTACTGCGTGCATAAAGCGAGAGTGTCTGCGTGGAACCAAGGGTAACAGACCCCGTCGAGGCAATAGTCAACGGACCGTTTTGTGTAAAGAGACCCACTTGCGAAAGGCCCGTGTTTTCCAAATTCAAGGGTCCTGTCACACTCACGCTATTGATTCCCAGCAACACGAGCTGCACAGGCCCGCCCTCCGTCACCACTCTTGGCGTTCCCTGGATTTCCAAAGCTGTAAATTTAAAAGCCGCGTATGGATTACCAAATATGTTGAGCGAACTGAAGCCCAACGCGCCGTCATCGGGGTTCGGTGAATCAAAGAGTGCCGTCGGTGCAAAATCTCCTGGGTTCACCACGGTTCCCCGATTCGTGATGCCGTTGGTGATAATAAATGGATCGGTAATAATCGTGGTTCCCGCCGTGATGATGTAAGGATTCGGATCCGTGATGGTGGTAGGCAAACCGCCTTTGGACGGTGTGGGCGACCTTTGTGGCGATGGCAATGGGGTTGGGAACGGCACGATCCGCGAACTTTCTTCGCCGCGCTCTGTCGCCTGTCCGTAGCGCACGTCCAACAAAGCCAGCAATTCCTCATTGGCAAACAACGCACGCGTCCCTTTGCCGAGCAGCAGGACATTGGTATCCACCAGTTCGCCACTTCTCTTGCGTTCTTCCTGCTCTTCCACTGCTTCAGCGATCTGTGGTTCGTTTTTCGATTTCTCGAATCCCTTCATCAAACGCGAACTACGGATCAGATTCTTCAAATCAATATTCACGGGGTTCGGCAAGCGGGTGGCATCCGGCGGCAAGATAACCATTTGACCGGGCTGCACGAGCATCGACTCTCCTGCGCGTCCTCTCAAAAAGAGCCGCATGGTGCCTTCAATCACCACATATTTTGCGTATGCTCCAGGCATATTGGGATTGGTCTCGACCAACACGGTTGTGCCGGTGATCGCCGCCGTCACGGACGCCGTGCGGATCTGCGCACCCCCGGAATTTTTAGGCACTTGCAACAGCATGGTGCCACTGTTCAATTCCATGTCCCGCGTGCCACTGGTGAAGGTAAAATAGGTGTTTGCTCCCAGTCGCGTAAGGGTCTGATCGCCAAACAACAATTCAGCCCTCGATTGCACCCCGGTGCGGAGCGCCTGATTTCCGCGAATCACCTCGTTCACCTGAGCCGGCTTGGCAGCACCACTTCCAGTGACCACATCGACCGTGTTGAAAATGCGGGTGATCTCCGCTTGATTGAGTGGGGCGGCACTCGCCACCGCACTGAACGCCAACCATATAGCGAGACCAAAAAAGAAATGACGCTGTAATTTAACCACAGTAACTTGCTCGAACATAAGAACTCCTGACATTTTAGAGAACGTTGGTGGTGAACTCGATCCGCAGGCATAAAGCACCAGTCGCACGGATTTGGCAAGCCTGATGATAAGTTCATCACGTGCTATAAATTCTCGAATTCCAAATCGTCGACCTCACTGAGGTGGAGGCACCAGCTTCATAAACTCCTCCGAAGGCAAAGGTCGTCCTTCAATCATCACTCGCTTGCGCCGAACTTTACGCTGTCGCAAGCGTCGATGGCACGGGTTTCGGATTCGTTTCCTCAGCTTCCATCGTCCTTGTGCCTCCGTGGTTTTTCGCAATTAACATATAAATCGCGGGGAGAACGATCAGAGTAAAGATCGTCCCAATCGCCATTCCAGTCACCAAGGTAAGACCGATGCTGTTCCGTGCTCCCGCACCCGGCCCCGTTGCGATTACCAATGGGAAATGACCCACTACCGTGGCGACCGATGTCATGAGAATAGGACGCAGGCGAGTGACCGCAGAATCGACAATGGCGGCAAGTTTGCTAAACCCTTGCTCCTGCCGGGTGTTGGCGAATTCCACGAGGAGAATTCCATTTTTCGCCACCAGTCCGACTAGGGTAACCAATCCGACACGGCTATAAATATTCAAAGTCGTGAAGTCCATGAAACAAAAGAACAAGGCTCCCGTGAGTGCCAGAGGCACCGAACCGCCTAGAATGATAAAGGGATCGCGGAAGCTGTTGAATTGAGCGGCAAGCACAAGGTAGATCATAATCAAGGCCAGACCCAGCGTAGGCAGGAATTTTCCACCCTCCTGCCGCAGTTGTCGTGCAGCACCGGCATAATCAATCCGGTAGCCTTTCGGCAGAATCTCGGCTGCTTTCTTCTCCAGCGCCTGGAGCGCCATATCAAGAGTGACCCCCGGTGGGTAGGCCCCTTGAATTTTTGCGCTGTTCAGCTGCTGAAACCGGTTGAGTTGACGCGGTTGGGTGCTGGTTTCCACTGTTGCAAAGGTAGAAAGAGGGACCAGCACTCCGTTCGGCCCTGACACATGAAGATCGCCCAATTGATCGGTGTTTAACCGGGAGGAACGTTTCACCTGCGGAATGACTTTGTAGCTTCTTCCTAACATGGAAAAACGATTCACAAAATCACCTCCAAGGAAAGTCGCCAAGTCGGCTCCCACCAGGCTCAGGTTCAGCCCCATCGCATTCACTTTATCACGATCAAACACAATCGAGGATTGAGGTAGGTCATACTTCAAATCACTTTGCGCAAACATAAACACCCCGCTGCCAAATGCCGCGCCCACGAGCTGATCGGCAAATCCCACAATCGTGTCGGGCTCATCTGTGGAGGCGATCACGAATTCCAGAGGAAAATCTCCTGCCCCGGGCAACGGATCCGGTGTGGTTGCGATAACTTGCACACCCGGTATCGCAGCCAGCTTCTCGCTGGCCTCTAAAAGCAGGGTTTCTGTGCTTTTACCACGTTCGCTCCATGGCTTCGTTACCATACCGGAAAAGCCGAAAGTCGGCTGGGTAAGCTGAAAGGTGTTGGCAGTCTCTGGGAAATCTTTGAATACTTCATAGACTTTCTCAGTATAGAGCGTGGTCTGATCGATGGTGCTGTTGGGCGACGCCAATACGATGCCAAAAACAATGCCCTGGTCTTCCTTTGGCGCCAATTCGTCTAACGAAAACATGGCGAATGGAACGGCTAGGATCATAATAAATCCAGCAGCAGTCAGGGTAACCGCACGATTGCGCAAAGTCAGTTCCACCACTTTCCGATAAAGCACTTTTAGCTTTGCGAAACGTCTGTTTACCCAGGCCGCCATGCCACGTTGCGAAGCTCCTTGCTTTAACAAACGACTCGCCATCATCGGTGACAAGGTAACGGCCACGATGCCGGAAATCATCACAGCACCCGCGAGCGTGAAGGCAAACTCGCGGAACAAAGCTCCAGTTAATCCCCCCTGCAAACCAATCGGCGCATACACCGCCGCGAGGGTGATGGTCATAGCCACAATCGGAGAGAAAAGCTCCCGCGCGCTCAGGATGGCCGCATCAAATGGAGACATTCCTTCCTGCATGTGGCGCTCCACATTTTCCACGACCACGATTGCATCATCGACCACCAAACCCACCGCGAGCACGATGGCAAGAAGGGTAAGGAGATTAATGGTAAATCCCATGAGCAACATGAGAAATACGCCACCAATCAGCGAAATCGGAATCGCCACCACGGGCACGAGCACCGAACGGAAGGAACCTAGAAACAGAAAGATAACGATGACGACAATTACAAGGGTCTCAGCCAGCGTCTTGATGACTTCATGTAAGGCGTCGTTAATATAGGCCGTCGCATCATACGGAATCCCGGCACTCATTCCCGCGGGAAGTGCGGCTCGGATTTCCGGCATGGTATCGCGGACCGCTTTGATCACATCCAGCGCATTGGCCGTGGGAAGCACCCAGATTCCCATGAAGGTGGCCTGCTGCCCGTCAAAGCGCACATCTTCATCATAACTTTCCGCACCCAGACTAACATCTGCGATTTCCCCCAGCCGCACCACGGTGCCACTCTGTTCTTTTACCACCAGATTCCGAAATTCCTCCACCGAACGCAGGTCCGTGTTGGCTACGAGATTCACGCTTACCATGGAGCCCTTGACCGCGCCGACTGCTGAAAGATAATTATTGGATCCCAGCGCAACCCGGACATCCGTCGGGCTGATTCCCAGTGAAGCCATCGCGTCTGGTTTCAACCATACGCGCATGGCGAAAGTGCGCGCACCCAGGATATCTGCTTTTTCCACTCCACTAATTGCCGAGAGCCGTGGTTGAACGACGCGTGTCAGATAATCCGTGATTTGGTTCTGGTCGAGTTTGTCCGAATAGAAACTCAGATACATCGACGCGAATTGGTTGTCCGAAGTCTCAATGTTGACCACCGGCGCCTCCGCCTCGGGCGGCAAATCATTGCGTACTTGCGCGATTTTGCTTTGCACTTGGGTCAGTGCCGCATTGGTGTCCTGATTTAGCTTAAGGAAAA
>Ga0105046_10018733_pt1 | contig 10526 bp, 11 predicted proteins | sample MAT03_FD_78385 | JGI IMG/M metagenome (GOLD analysis project Ga0105046, IMG submission 78385) | Freshwater microbial communities from Lake Fryxell liftoff mats and glacier meltwater in Antarctica - MAT-03 (megahit assembly) | ecosystem: Environmental > Aquatic > Freshwater > Ice > Liftoff...
GGCGGCTCACCGAGAGTTGGGCCGTCGAGCTGCGACGAGTCGGCGTGCGAGTGAACGGCCTCGCGTTCGGCGCCACCGACACCCCGATGCTGCGGGCCGTGTCACCTCGCCTCGCTGATGCGGCCATGCGTGCCACCGACATGGCTGACGCAGTGTGCGCGATCGTCGACCAGGGCCCCGACGGCGCCACCGGCCAGGTGTGGGACGTCGGCTTCACCGGCACCCCCCGCGACGAGTACCTGCGCCAGATCGCCGCCATCCGCGCCGGCACTTGACGTTCCGGTCCGATCAACCAGACATCCGTCAGCCGGGCCCGCACATGCTGTGGGCGGCGCTCACGGACATCGGTTGCTGGGCGTTCACACCGCGTGCGGGATACCTTGATCCGCATGAGGCGAGCGTGGGTCGTACGGGCGGGCAAGAACGCGAGGGAGATCGACGCGATGCGCGAGGCCGGCATGATCGCCGTCGACTTCGACAGCGTGGGCGACGTGCGTGGCATGAGCCAGCAGGAGGTCGAGCACGCGATCGCGGCCACAGGCCAGACCGGCGTCGAGAACCTCCGCTCACGGTTGATGCGATTCGTGAACGACGTCCACATCGGCGATCTGGTGATCACCCCCAACGGCACCGAGCACGACCTCTGGGTCTCGATGGTCACCGGACCGTACGAGTACCTCGCCGAGGCACCGGTACCGGGGTACCACCACACCCGAACTGCCGAGTGGCTGGGCTGGCTCGACCGGAGCGACTCCTGGCTGCAGTACAAGCTGAAGTACATCGACGTGTCGGGCGCCGTGATCGAGCTACGTGACACCGACTGGTGGCTCGACCAGGTCGGCTCGCGTCGGCTGCCGACCGATCGTCCGCCGCGCCGCTACTCCCCGCCGGCCAAGGCCCCCCGGGCCAGCAAGACAGCGCCGCGTGCTCGTCGGGTTGCGGCAGCGGCACCACCGCCGGCGAAGCCGAAGGAGGTCGCGCGCGTGCTGTGCGCAGGACCGTGCGGGTTCCAGTGGAGCACCGCCGTCCTGGTCGGCGGCCTCTGCCCCGACTGCCGCGGCGACTGAGGCCGACGAGCGGATCGCCAGTCAGACCTCGACCGGGAGCGACCAACAGGTGTGGATCTCACCGAGGCGCAGCGACCGCATCGTCGGTGCCGCCCCGTCTGCCAACCGCACGGCGGGCAGTTCATCGATGATCACCCGCGTCATCCGCACGGCGAGGTCGCGGGTGATCGCGTAACTCGAGCGTGGTCGGTCGTCGGGCACCGCCGGATGCTTCGACGGTTCCCCGGTGCCGAACGAGATGCCGCTCGGCAGCCCATCGGCGCGGTACTGACCGCGTGGCTCGCGCTGGCAGAGATCACGCCGGTGGAGATCGAACTCGTCCGGTTCGCCGAACACACTCGGGTCGCGATTCGCAGCGGCAGCCGACAATCTGACGAGGGCACCGTCGGGCAGCAGGCGGCCGAAGCGCTCCACCTCGTGGCGCGTGAAGCGGTCGACCGACACGATCGGCGGGCTGTGGCGCATCGTCTCGAGCACCGCCGCCTTCGCCAGCAGCGGGTCGCTGCGCACATCGGCGAGCCGCTCGGGCACGGTGAGCAGGTGCCACCACAGGTTGGCGAGCACGCCGTGCAGCGTGCCGTGGTCGATCTCGAGCAACGTCACCGCGAGGTCGGCGCCAGTACCACCGAGACGAGCGACCACCGACAGCAGATCCTCACCATCACCGCCCGCTCGACGTTCGGCCAACAGCGGCTCGGCCCAGACGGCGAGTGCATCCAAGGCGTCGAGGCCGGCCTGCCGCGACCTCGGCTCCCAGCCGGGCGCGCGCTGGATGAGCAGGTACCACCGGGCGAGTTCGGCGGTCGGCTCGACAGCCATCGCCGTACACAGCAGTTCGAACGGGAACCGGGCGAGCACCTCGGTGGCGAGGTCGCGGTCGAGCGCGCACGCCAACCGGCGGGCGATCGACTCGCCGTGGATGTCTGCAGTGCGTTCGAGGCAGCGGAGCACATCGAGCTCGTCACCAAGGTCACGACCCCAGCCAGCTCGGCCGCACATCGTGGCTCGCGAGCGGGTCTCGTAGTTCGCGTCGTCGGCGAACACGCTGGTGACGTCGTCGTAGCGGGTGATCCAGAAGGCGTTCCCCGGCCAGTCGCGGTAGCACGGGTAGTGCTCACGCAGGGTCGCCACCAACGGATACGGGTCGTGCAGGTACGCCTCGGAGGTGAGTTGGCGCGGCTTGATCAGCTCGGTCGTCTCGCCCAACCGGGCGCGTTGGTACACCTCGTACGTGCGGAAGCCGGTCATCGGCCGGGGCTCTCGAGCGTCAGCCACAATGCGCGGATCGCGCCGAGCCCGATCGGGGCCAGCGAGGTGCCGTCGATGTCCTTGGGCATCCGGGCTTCGTCGATCGCGACGCTCACCTGACGCGTGGCCAGCGCACGCGCCAACACCTTCGAGCCGAGCACCGACTCCTGCTGGCTGATCCACGCACCGGGGCACAGGTGGGGCCCGACACCGAAGGCCATGTGACTGCGTCGGCCGTCCTTGTCGTACCCGCTGCGGATGATCTTGCCGGTGTACAGATCGGACCGGAACACGTCGAAGCGCTCGGGGTCGGCAAAGACGCGTTCGTCGTGGTTGGCCGAGAAGTCGACCATGTTCACCAGTGAGCCGGCCGGGATCGTGACGTCGTGGAGGGTGATGTCCCACGTGGTGTGTCGGGGTTGGCCGCCGATCGAGCTGGCGCAGCGGAGCGTCTCGTGGAACGCGGCGTCCCACCGGTTCGGATCTGCGCACACCAGGTCGAACTGATCGCGCTGCTGCAGCAGCAAGTACCACATGTTCAGGATCGCTCCGCGCGTGGTCTCGCCGCCTCCGCCCACCACGAGCGCGATGTTCGAGGTGATCTCCTCGGTCGAGAGCAGGTCGCCGTCGACCACCGTATGACACAGCTCGGAGATGATGTCCTTGCCGATCGGGTTGCCTGCGTCGTCGTACAAGAACGTGGGCTGCACCCGGCGCTGCGCGACCAGCTCACCGACGTAGTCCTCGAGGTCCTGACGGGCACCGATGCCGAGGTGCGCGGTCTCCGAGCCACCGAGACCGTTCATCATCGACGAGTACCAGTAGAAGAACTGCGAGCGTGCCTCATCCGGGAAGCCGAGCACCTGACACACCACGCGGATCGGGAACTCGTTGGCGAAGGCCTGACCCAGCTCGACGCTGCGCCGGTGCGGGTGCTGGTCGTCGGGTACCACCGCGCCTTCGGGCGCTGTGCCGTCGAACCATGTGCCGATCATGTCCTCCGCCAGCCGCTCGATGATCGGGATCCGCTTGTCGAGCGCCTGGCCCACCAGGTGGCGCCCATACAGGTTCCGACGACGGCGGTGCTCGACGCCTGATAGCTCGAGCTGGGTGTTGCCGAGCACGCCGTTCGACATCCCCTTGGGGATCGTGTTGAAGCCCTCGTCGTCGTTGTAGCAGGCCTCGATGTCGGCGTAGCGGGTGACCCAGTAGCTGTTGTGCAGCGCGTCGTACAGCACCGGGTGGTGGTCGCGCATGATCCGGTAGTACGGGTACGGGTTGCGTTGGAACTCGGTCGAGTCGAACAGGCGTGGGTCGATCAGCGGCGTGCCGTCGGCCGTGCGGCCCATGTCGACCGCCTGGCCGATGGGCATCAGGGGAAAGTCTCGCCGTGCACCGGACGCGCCGGGAGCAGGGTCGGAGAGGGCCAACGTGTCGTCGAGGACCTGGTGGAACGGGCACACGCTCATGGTTTCGACCTCCGGAGGGTGGATGCGGGCGACTCTACGAGCACGCCGGTTCGCCATCGAACCCGAACGATGAGCAGACTCACGACCATGCCCGAGGTGTACGTGATCACCGACCCGTGTGTGGACGTCATGGACCGCAGCTGCATCGAGGTCTGCCCCGTCGACTGCATCCATACCGGCGACATCCAGACGGGCGACGGCGCTGGTGTCGACCGCATCTGCTACATCGACCCCACCGAGTGCATCGGCTGCAACCTGTGCCTGCCGGCGTGCCCCGTCGGTGCGATCTTCACGGCCGACTCCGCTCCCGCTGCCCCCGTCGCGTGGGCAGAGGTGAACGCGCTGTGGTTCACCGACCGCGACGCCGCACGCGCGCTGGTCGACCGTCTGGCTCCGTAGGCGACCGCGCCGGCGGCGGCACGAGGTCGATCGAGCATGCAGAGCTGACGCCGGCGCACTGGTCGCGGCCGATACCTTGTGCGACCGTGGCGACTCGGCGACCGCTCTTCCTACCGACCCGTCTGATCGGTGCACTCCTGGTGGTCACGGCGTGCAGCGCCACCGCCGAGAGCAGCGACCTACCGGTGTCGGGCCAGCGCACCGAGGTGAGCGTGAGCGACGGCGGCACCACCGGTGCAGCATCGACGAGCGCTCCGCCGTCCACCACCTCACCGGCTGTCACCACCAGCACCAGCACCCCGACCGCGCCGCCGACCACCACGACCACGCCGCCGACCACCACGACCGCTCCGCCGACCACCACGACCACGCTCCCACCGCCGCCGCTCGATGTGTACGACCCGGCCTGCGTGGTGCAGGTGGCCGAGGGTGATTCGCTGCAGCTCATCGCCGACCGGTTCGACGACGAGACCGTGTCGGGCGCCAGCATCCAGGCCGAGAACGCGCTCGCTGACGACGTGGTCGCGGCCGGTCGACTCGTCGACGTGTGCGTCGACAACGGCGTGAACGACATCACTGGTGAGCCGATCCTGGAACGCAATTCGGTGGTGCTCTCTCTCGACGTGCAACAGCAGCAGGAACACCTCAACGTGCTGTTCGCGGGCCTGGGTACCCGTGAGCTGCTCGTCGACGGCATCTCCGGTCCGGTCACCCGGCAGCGGCTGTGTGCGGCCCGCCTGGCGCTGGGTCTGCCCGTCACCACCGAGGACATGATTCCCGACAGCGAGGAGGAAGCGGCGCTGTTCGCTGCAACGGTGCTCCCGGTGCCGTTCACCTCATCGATCCTGTCGGAGCGGTGGGTGCTCATCGACCGCACGTGCCAGATCATGTTCGCCGGAGAGGGCACCGACCGCCTCGTGTTCGTGTTCGGCACCTCCACCGGTGAGCCTGGCTACGAGACCCGCGACCAGGAGCTGCAACCGGTGCGGCGGTTCAACCCTGCGCTCGACAACGGGGGCTGGCACAACAGCTCCATCTATCCGGTGGCCGACGACAACCCGCTCAACGGGAACCTGTACAAGCCGCTCTACTTCGACGGCGGCCAGGCCATCCACGGCGCGAACAACGTGCCCACGTCACCCCAGAGCAAGGGGTGCGCCCGACTGCGTGTCGAGCATCAGGACATGCTGCTGTACTGGCTCGGCCTCGGTAGCCCCACCACCAACTCAGGTCAGATCAACGTCACGGTGAACGTGCAGGGCACCTGGGTGCAGCGCTGATCGATCAGCGCGCCGGTTTCGGCGGGCGTTGCAGCACGAGCGAGTCGACGCCGGGGCGGTAGAGCTCGTGTGCGCGACGCCACTGGGCGAAGGCAGCCAGGATGTGCGGGGGGTCGCCGTGGATCTCGGTGAAGGCGCCGTTCATCGCACGAGTGTCGAAGTACGCGGCGTCCACACCGTCGGCGTAGAGGCGGCAGGCGGGCTCGTAGTCCATCTCGGTGAGCCGCTGATACTCGGCCTCGAAGTCGTGCACGAGGTACGCCTGGTGATGGAAGCCCTCTTGGCCGGCGGCATACATGTCGCGGTAGATCGAGGGTGTCTCGTCGTGTTGCACGATGAACTGGATCATCACGTCACCCAGGTAGCCGAACCCGTACGACACATCGGCCTCGGCATCGGTGCCGCGATACATGAACCGGTCGGTGCGATGGTGGTGCGTCACCACGAAGGGTCCGGCCCCGTGCACGTCGCTCCATCGCTGCATCGACGCTTCGAGATCGTTCACGAGATAGGCCATCTGGAACAACGTGCGGGTCTCCATGTGCGCAGTCCAGCAGGCGCCACGTGGATGGGACGTGCTGGAGCGTCCGGTCGGGTGCTACCTGACAGCTGCGCTGAGGGTGCCGCCGGTGGTGATGGCAAGGAGCAGACCCTCCCGATGCACCGCCCGAACCGACGCCATCACGGTGATCACGATGCCGGTGAGGGTGAGCAGCCAACCGACGACCGGACGCACCGCGACGAAGGCGCCGACCGGCATGGTGAGCAACATGACGAGGGTGACCGTCGCGACACAGAGGTTCACGCCTGCCCAGAGATAGCTGAGGCGGCTGTACAGCCTGACGACCCCGGGTCGCGAGGAGATGCCCGGCTCGAGGGCACAGAAGTCGCTCGCGAAGCGCCCGATCAACGGGCGACCGACGATCACCGAGATCGCGAACACGGCGCTGAGCACGAGGGTTCCGAGGACCGGCTGGACGAAGTAGACGAAGGTGCTGCCGCTCGCGATCGCGAACCCAGTGCGCAGCGTGATGCCGATGCTCGCAAGAATCATGATCCCCGGGATGGGTGTGCGAGTCGCGAGTCGTCGACCGATGGCGAGGTACGACCACCCGAGCGCCGCGATGAAGGCGCCGGTCGCGCCGACCAGTGCGAACACCGCGTAGAAGAGCAGCGTCGGCACGAGCGTCGCCTCGATGAGGCTCGGCAGCAGACGTCGTCCGACGGCACGGAGCACGGCGACCGGGTGCGGGGCTGATCCCCGCCGCGTCGCGTCGATGCCGAGGTCGGGACTGCTCATCACATCGTTCACCCACGCACTCCTTCGCGACTGGTCATTGCCGCACGAGCGGGGGAACAGCTGGGGTCACCATAAAGTCGCTGACCCGTCGATCGTCTGCAGGTCGGATCAAATTCTGGTGTCGTTCATCACCCGTTGAACGTGCGGATGACCGCATCGGGTGCCACCAGGTCGCCGTCGGTCACACCCGTACCACGAGCACGCCGGAACTGCCACGGCCGGAAGGTCTCCTGCCTGGATCAGCGATCCTTCACCGGCGCGGGCGAGCGGCGCGGCCCGACTGTTGCGAGCGCGCGGCGCCAGGAGATGCGAGCTCCCCGGTGCAGCAGTGACTGCTCGAACACCCTCCCGGTGAGCTTCCACACCCCGAACGTGGCGGCGAGCAGCAGGACCAACGCCGTGATCACCTCGGCCACCGTCGCTGCCCCGGCGGCCATTCGCATCGGCATCAGCAGCGGCGCGATCGGAGGGATCAGCGACAGCACGCGACTCACGGTCGACTCGGGGACGAATCCGAAGATGAAGACGATCAAGTAGGCGGCGATCATCATCGACAGCACCGGAGCGGACGCGGCCTGGGCATCTTCTTGCCTGCTGACCAACGAACCGGCCAGCGCGTAGAGGGTGGAGTAGAACGCGAAGCCGCCGATGAACCACACCAACGTCAGAGGCCACGCCGACCAGACCTCACCCGGGATGCTGCTCCCCGAGATCGCCAACGAGCCGATGCCCGCTGCCACGCTGAGCGCGAACTGCAGCAGTCCAGTGACACCGATGCCGATGATCTTGCCTGCGAGCAACTCGTCGGACCTGACGCGGACGAGCAGCAGTTCCACCACTGCCGAGCTCTTCTCCTCCACGACGCCGCTGAGCACGTAGCCGCCGAAGGTCTGGAGCGACAAGAACAGCAGCACGGCCGACACGGTGCCGATCAGGATCGCCAGGCCGGTGGTGTCCTCACCATCGAGCGTGAGGGCCGTCAGCGGGTCGGTCGTCAGTAGCGCGGTGATCTCGTCGTCGGCGAGACCAGCGTCGGTCAGGCCTTCGACGATCTCGACGGTGGACCACGCTCGAGTCACGATGCCGAAGGTCTCATCGTCGACCAATCCGTCGAAGATCACCTGACGCGTATCGCCGATCACCGCAACGTCGATGTCGCCGTCGGAGAGCGCTGTCCGTGCACCCGCCTCGTCGGCCAGCTCGGACACCTCCACATCACGACCGACGAGTTCGCCAGCGCTGGCGATCGCTGCAGGCAGATCGTCCTCGATCGACCCACTGAGCGCTGTCACGCCGACGTCGAGGGTGTCGGCACCATCGTTGCCAGCGACCCGCGATGCGATGCCGAGGGCCAGGATGATCAACATCAGCAGTGCCGTCAGCACGTAGAACGACTTGCTCCGCAACCGTTCGCCGATCTCGCGTGCGGCCACCAGCCGTACGACAGCGACAGTCGAGAGAGGCCTGAGCTCGTCGTCGTTCATCGTGCCGGTTCCTCGGCGAGTGCCGCCTGAAGTACCGGAAGGACTACAGCGCTGTCGCCACCCACGGCGCCGAGGAAGATCTCCGAGAGGTCGGGCGGGCTGTACGAGTAGGCCAGGACCGGGCCGAGTTGCTCGGCGTCGCGGATGAGCGCGTCGGCTGCGACGTGCTCGTCGACCCGGATCCGGTAGGTGCGCCCGTCGTCAGACGTGGCCACGTGCGCCTCGGGATGCCAGGCGGTGGGTGCGGCGAACTCGACCTCGACGATGCGTGTCGGGCTGGTCGCGCGCAGCTCGGCGACCTCACCGCGCAGCACCACCCGGCCGCGATCGACGATGACCACCGAGCTGCACACAGCGGCCACGAGATCGAGCTGATGGCTGCTGAGCAGCAGAGCGGCTCCGCGCTCGACCTGCGCCCGCAACAACTCGGAGAGGACGTCGACGGCGATCGGGTCGAGACCCGAGAACGGCTCGTCGAGCACCAACAGGTCGGGCTCGTTGATCAGGGCCAGGGCGAGCTGCACCCGCTGCTGGTTCCCGCTCGACAGTGTCTGGATCACATCGTCGGCACGATCGGCGAGGCCGAGTCGCTCGAGCCACGCATCGGCTGCCCGTCGCGCCACCGCCTCGCGACGACCCGACAACGTCGCGTAGTACACGAGGTGCTGGCGCACCTTCATCCGCTGGTACATCCCGCGCTCGGCCGGCATGTATCCGAATCGTTGCCGCACGGCAGGATCGACGCTCACGCCGTTCCAGTGCACCGTGCCGGCATCGAGTGCCACCAGTCGCATGATCGCTCGCATCGCCGTCGTCTTGCCGGCGCCGTTCGGACCGAGGAACCCGACGATCTGCCCCGGCGCGACGCTGAACCCCACGTCGTCGAGTGCCAGCACGGGCCCGTACCGCTTGGACAGACCTGTCACCTCGAGCACGAGATCGACCGTAGCCGCCCGTGCCGCGCAGCATCGGCCGATCGACGTGGCGCTCCAAGTGCGTGCGATCTGTCTCATCGAAGCACCCGGGACGAACAACTTCTCCGATCCGATCGACCTGTTCGGCTGGATGCAGGAGCGCTACACCACCATCGGCGACGGCAACGGCGACGGCAACGGCGACGGCGACGGCGACGGCGAGATTTCTCGCAAACGCCGGCAATCGGCTGTCGCCGTGGTGGCGTGCCATCATTGCGCTCCAAGCGAAAGGCATCGGCGATGGCCAACATCTCACTCGGCTACACCATCTTCTACGTCAACGACGTTGCTGAGACCGTGCGCTTCTTCACCACGGCGTTCGGCCTCGAACCACGCTTCGTCACGCCCGAGGGCGACTACGGCGAAGTCGAAACCGGTGCGACGACTCTGGCGTTCGTCTCGATCGAGCTCGCACGAGCCAACCTCGACGACGCCGGTGGATTCGTGCTCCCCGACGCGACGCGACCGTCACCGATCTCGATCACGCTCCTGACCTCAGACGTGGCCGCGACGGTCGCGGCCGCAGTCGAGGCCGGTGCCCGCACCTACGTGGCGCCCGCGGAGAAGCCCTGGGGGCAGACCGTTGCGTACGTGCTCGGCCCGAGCAACCTGCTGATCGAGATCGCAACACCGGTGAGTACCACGTGACCATCGACGACAGCCGCAGAGCGATCCGACTCTGCGCGGACCTCCACGGTGCCATGCTCGACCACACCTTCGGCGACGACGTAGCACTGGATCACGGTCGACCTCTCGGCTGACATCGACGCAACCGGACTCGAAGAACTCGAAGAACTCGTCGTATCGGCTCGTCTTCAGCTCGCTCCCGAAACGCCTCCACCCGGGCTCACCCTCGGCGCATCGTGGCCACGATCGCACCGGCCACCAATCGCCCTGGCAACAGCCGCTACACCAGCTCCTACACCGGCCGCACCCGCCAGGACAGCCCCTTGTCGTGCGGTCCGCGGGGCGGGATGTCGGTGGACAGCTCGATCGAGTCGAGAGCGCACACCGGGACACGACGACGATGGTGACCCACCCCCCGCCGAACCGGCGGAGCACTTGGCGGCCGTGGCAGCCGTGGCAGCCGGCTGTCGGTGATCTCGTTCACCGACAGCTTGCTCTCGGTTCGTTGCGACACCCCCGGGCGTAGGGTCAGAGGTGTTCCTTCGCTTTCGAGCGTTCCCCCGGAACCACCTGATCGGGCTCGTCAACGGGCCCCACAACTCGTGGTCGTCGATCCTCACCGCTGGTGGGGAGGCAAGGGGGTTTGCTCATGTCTGTTGTCGTGTCACCACCGGAGAC
>Ga0105046_10018739_pt1 | contig 10525 bp, 10 predicted proteins | sample MAT03_FD_78385 | JGI IMG/M metagenome (GOLD analysis project Ga0105046, IMG submission 78385) | Freshwater microbial communities from Lake Fryxell liftoff mats and glacier meltwater in Antarctica - MAT-03 (megahit assembly) | ecosystem: Environmental > Aquatic > Freshwater > Ice > Liftoff...
GACTGCATATTCGTCGGCATCACGCTCGAGAGCCTGAAACAGCTGGCTCTTCGCCTGGCGACTGCCAGGGAACGGGAACGACAGGGCTGCCAGGATCCTGGAGACGAGCAGGATCGGTCGATGGCCACGTCGGAGATGCCCAATCTCGTGACTCAGACTGGCTTTGAACTCCTGCGTGTCCATGTTCCGAATAGCGGTGTCGGAGACGACGATTCGACGGCGGCCAATTTGGGTCACCCCCATGATGATTCCGTCGTCCTGGATGATCGAGCAGCCTTCTCTGGATGTTCTGGCTTCGAGCAGTCGCGAACGGAGCCGCCACCATCCGTTCGCAACTTTAGTAAAGAGCCAAAGGGCCGAAATCGACAAAGCCAGGAAGGGGACAATCATGGCTACGTGGAGAGCTAAATGACCTGAGAAAGCCAGATGCGGTGAAACGACGGGAACCGATGTGTGCAGGCAAAGACCCGCAATGACCGCGTAAATGTCGCTCTGCGGGAAGTACGCCATAGCGAATGCAGCCCCGGCGATGGTGGTGGCCGCACCGACAAAAAGAGCACAGAGCCAGACCACGATCGCTGTGATCGCTGGCACGCGATCGAGCGGCATCAACCGCGCGCCGACCGCAATCACGAGCGAGGTCAAGCCGATGACCACGGTCAGGGTCATTCAGCCTTTCTTGCGCCGCGCCTGAATCTGCTTTGCCCGCAGTGCAATTTCATCGACTTCCGCCGGCATCAGTCCATCGACCAGATTGAGTAGCGCCAATCGGCGCGCGCCGGGGGAGGCCCCGGCCAGTCGCTCGCCCATCGACCGGGCAACGAACTCTGACTCCTCGATCGAAGGTCGATAAAGATGGGCACGTCCGTCCCGCACGCGGACCAGCATCTGCCTGTCTTCGAGCCGGTTGAGCACAGTTTGCACCGTGTTATAGGCGGGTCGGCGCGCTTCGGGAATTTCGGCTCGCACCTGTTCGACGGTGGCTTCACCCAGCTTCCAGACGGCGTTCATCACCTCTACCTGAAGATCGCCACGAATCTCGGAATTGTTTCTCTGCGATGGAACTGGTTCTCTTTCTCTCGGAAAACGGTCGCACCCGGTAGTAAACGGGATGGCGCGGGCGCCGATCGTGCCGCCAATGATGCTGCAAGGCTAGAGACTTCGCCAGATCACTTCTTCTATGGACCTACAGGTAGCCAAGGGGATCCTGGGCGACACCATCGATCCGAACTTCGAAATGCAGATGGTCTCCAAAGCTATGGCCGGTGTTTCCCACGTAGCCGATGATGTCGCCCTGGCTCACACTTGCTCCGGAGGATGTCCCGAATTCCGACTGATGCGCGTAGCAGGAAGCGAGTCCACCGCCATGATCCACGCAGGTGTAGTTGCCGTAGCCGCCACTCTCGGCTTCTGACTGCATCAGGATCACAGTGCCGGAAGCTGCGGCCTTGATCGGGGTACCCCCGGGAGCCGATATGTCGATACCTTCGTGGACACTTCCCCAGCGGGGCCCGAAGATCGAGGACAACACACCGTCGACCGGCCAGATCATGCCGCTGGAACCGGGCTCCGATGGTGTTGATGGCAAAAAGGTTGCCGTGGATGAAGCTGCGGCGATAGTGCTTTCGAGCTCGGCCCTCAAGCCGGCGGCGATCTCTTCTTGATGATCGATGTCGGCCCTGACGCTCCCGAGCAGGTTTTCCTTTGCCGAATTGGTCGAAGCCAGGCTCACCTGACGAGATTCCAGAGAAACGCGTGTAGTTTCGAGCTGCTGCTCACGGACGGCGATCTCGTCCCTTGCAGCCTCGATGGTGAGCTTCGACTCCCGCTGAATCTCGACGGTACTTTGAGCCTGATTGCGAAGTTCACGAACCCGCTCGGCGAGACTCTCACTCTCGTTCTGGATCGCTTCCAGGTAGGCGCTCGCCGCGATGAGTTCACCATAATCAGAGGACGCAAGCGCAATCGCAGCCATGTCGGGTGGACCGGCCATGTAGCTCGAAACGAGGTTCTCCCTGAGGTTGATCAACGCCCTCTTTAAATGCTGGCGCTGAACCTTCAGTCGTTTGACCGCCAGGTCGAGTTCGCGGATCGCTGCATCGAGCTCGGCTTGCTTGGCTTTGAGTTCCGCCTCCGCCCCCGATTCCTGCTGACGAAGACCGGAAACCTGTCCCTCGAGCGCGGAGATTTTATCGGTCAGATCTTCGATATCCGAGGTGAGAACCTGCTCTCGATTCTGACCGCTTTCGATGCTTGACTCGGCCGCATCGAGCTTTTCCTGATCGGAGCTTGCTCCGCTTGCGGTTGGCGAAAGGTCAGTTGCCGCAATCAGCAGCACGATCGACACGCACAAAAAGAAAGCCCGGGCAGTGGGCTTTCTGACCTCTTGGATTTCTCTGGGTGCGAACATCGAATCGAGCTGGCCACACAGCCGTGGCTCCTACGCACCGTAGGTCTTAAACGATGCGACCGGGTGCGCCGAGCTTGGTCCGGGACGAAACTTTCAGCCGCCGCTCACGAGCTCCCACAATTCGTAGGAGATAGAATGAGCGGTCGGAGACCTACCGGCGATGCTTTCTCACCCACACGAAGGAGCCATGGAACAACGCCGCCGAACACGGCGCCGGCTGCCGCGCCGTGGCGTCCGTCATGGCCCGGCACGCTTTGAGCTGGCCGTCACGGCCTGCTTCATTGCCTCGATGATCGGCGCCGTCTATGTCGGCGGACCCACGGATCTGAAGAATGCGCTGGCCATGTCGATACCCTTCTTCCTGATGGGGCTCCTGGTGGTCAGGCGCGAACTCTTCGCAATAACTCTCCTGCCCATCTTCCTCTCCCTCCTCATGGGGGATTCTGCAGGCAACGAAATGCATGTCGGCAATATGCAGGTGGTCTTTTGGCTCGGAAGCGCCCTTCTGTTCCTTCCGGTGCTCATAGCCGGAGTGCTGATTCGCAAAACGATCGACGATTAGGTGAAGATGATGCCAGCAGATGTACCGATGGTCCAAAAGAGACTCATCCCCCGCCCGGAGGGGAGGATGAAGAAACCTGACCGGGCGAGTGGTCGTGGGATTCGAAGGACCTCCACCGGACTCGTCCTGCTCGCCATAATTCTCGCGGGGTGCGGTGCCAACGAAGAGTCCGGAAGTTCGTCCGGCACCGAATTTGCGACCCAGGCTGGCCACATCCATGGTCTGGGCGTGAATCCGATAGATGACGCGCTGTTCATCGCCACCCATTCCGGACTCTTTCGCTCGCCCTCCGGTTCGTCGGCCGCCGAACGAGTCGGATCAAGCACTCAGGACATCATGGGATTCTCGGTCGCCGGTCCCGACCATTTCTTCGGCTCGGGCCACCCAGAGCCCGGCACACAGGGGCCGCCCAACCTGGGGCTGATCGAGTCCAGGGACGCGGGGGTCAGCTGGCAAGAAGTGTCGCTCCTTGGCGAAGCCGATTTTCACGTACTTCGGTATTCGGGTGACCGTGTCTATGGCTACAACGGCCTCTCCGGACAATTGATGATCAGCGCTGACCGCGGGGTTTCGTGGCAAAGCTCGAATGTGCCGGAGCCGCTTTTCGATCTTGCCGTCAATCCCAGGCGGCCGAACCACCTCATCGCTTCCACTGAGCTCGGGATAATTGAGCGGACGACCAACAGTGGCTGGACCCGCCTGGGAGATCAGATCGGTCTGCTGTCCTGGCCGGACGACGGACCGCTCTTCGTCGTCGAAGGCGACGGCAAGGTGTCCGTGAGCGCCGACGGAGGCGGCTCGTGGAAATCTCGCGGACGGCTTCCGGAAGCACCAGTCGCACTGACTTCGAGCTCTGCTGATGACATCTACGCGGCGCTGAAAAGCGGAACGATCTTGAACTCGAACGATGGCGGACGGACCTGGACAACCCGGGTGCGTCCCTGAATGCACCAAAGCGCAACCGCGAGAGACTTCGGTTTGCGACCAGCCTGACCTTGGCTAACTCGAATCGGATTCGGGCGAGGGAGTCCCGATCAGAAGCGCCCGACGCTCTCGGTACTCGTCGCTTGTGATCGAGCCCTCAGCCAGACGACGATCCAGAATCGTCAGGGCGTCATCTGAATCGGCAGTCCCGCTCTGGTTTTTTCGCGCGCCGAATTCACGTATGAGCCAGAAAGCAAGCAGACCCCAGAAAAGGACCATCGCGATCACCATCACGATCCACCAGCCACCACCCCAGGTCATGTGTCCGTTTCCATCGTAGTCGGCTATCACCTGGATCGCGGGGATTGGTCCAATCAATTTTTGAACTCCTTCGTCGGCACTGTTTCGCCTGTTTGTTACAAACGCTACTATTATCCTACATAGTGTAGGACAAACAGGTTGTCGGCCGTTTTCCAGCAATCTGAAACGACCATCAAAGCCACTCACCAACAGATCGGAGTTGCCGATTTGAGTCACGATGACTCGCAGAGTCAGGCCGAGGACGATTCGCCGATGTCGGCGTCTGAGGACGAGGCCGGCAGCCTGAGCCTGTTCGGAGCTGTCTCACTCGGCACCGGTGTGATGATCGGCGCCGGGATCTTTGCCCTGACCGGCCAAGTCGCGGCCCTGGCCGGCAATCTCTTCCCTCTCGCCATTCTCGGGGCAGCCATGGTCGTCGCTTTCAGTGCCTACTCATACGTCAAGCTCTCAAACGAGTATCCGTCCTCGGGGGGCATCGCCAACTATCTGGCAAAGGAATACGGCCCTGGGATCACGACTGGCGTTTTTGCGCTTTTCATGTACATCTCGATGGTGATCAACGAAAGCCTTGTCGCGCGGACCTTCGGGACCTGCGTGATTCAGCCGATCGATCCCTAAGCCCCCGCCTTCAGAATTCCCGCACTGGGTGTCGTCCTGCTTGTGGCAGCGTTCTTGATCAACGTCGCCGGAAATAAGATCGTCCAGGGGATCGAAGGTTTGATGGCAGTGGCAAAATCGTCGAGCCTTTGCCGATTATCGGGGCGACTGGATTTGAACCAGCGACCTTTCGACCCCCAGTCGAATGCGCTACCAAACTGCGCCACGCCCCGTGCGTGAGTGGGCACTTTATAGGGACGGGCACGATGCCGATTACTGGAGAGCGGGTGACGGGAGTCGAACCCGCCCTAGGAGCTTGGAAGGCTCCTGTGCAACCGATACACCTCACCCGCGTGCCTTACTTCGGCCCCGATTATAGGGGGGCCAATCGCAAACAAAAGCCGACCCTCTCAGTAGTCGGCAAAGACGGGGCTACTAGGATTCGAACCTAGACGAACGGTTTTGGAGACCGTCATGCTAGCCGTTGACATCATAGCCCCAGGGCCGTCCATCCTAGCGACGAACTACACCTTCGCGCTTCCCCCGTTCCGGCGTGGCGTCCGACGTTCATGCGAACATGTGTTCGTAGTCAGAGACTCACCACCACAGCGGAACGGGCGGCTGACAGGTCGCCCGTTTCCGGGGTTTTACAGCCATGAGTCACTTGACTCCGCCGGCGCCGGGAGGACTTCCACCCATGGGTGGAGGTGGCGCCGGCATTGACCTGCCGCCTCCGAATCAGAGGGTGCCGGACTCGAGCTCTTCCAGATAGACGAACTCGGGCGCCACAACTCCGGCTTCCTCACGAATGCGAACCAGCCTGGGTGACTGAAAGAACTCACGGGCAGCTTCGGTCGAGAACCACTCCGAGAAATGAACGAGGCGGTTCGGTTCCTTCTCGGGCCTCAGCACCTGAAACCTGATCTCCCCCGCCTCCTTCCTGGTTCCGGCGGCATCATCGAAAACCAGTTTCCACGCCTGGTAATCGGCCACCTGATGATTGATCAGGACGCATGCCACGGGAATTTCGGCCTCAGCTGAGCTCGTCGTCGAACCATTCGACCATTGCCACGGCCGGCCGCTGCCAGCCTTCGTCGAGCATCAGGTCATGCCCGATGCCGGGGAACTCAAGCAGCGGCGCCGAGTATCGCCGGGCAGTGTCACGCAGGTCACTCAACGGAATCAGCCGGTCGTCGGGTGTGCCCATGACGAGGACCGGAGCCTTGCCGAGCGGCGGTGGCGAAGGTTTATGGAGCAGCACCTGGAACTGGGCCAGGGCCGACTCCTTGCCGCAGAGTTCGAGGTACCGATCGGCCTCGACCCGGTCCAGCCCCTTGAACAGATAGTCGTAACGCAACGGCAGGGAGCCGCCGACGAGAATCTTCGCCGCATCAGCCGGATGGTGCCTGGCGATGAGGGCTAGCGGACCGGCCCCTGGACGGGCCGGCACCGGGGCCACCAGCACCGCCGCCTTCGCCGGATATCTGGCGATCGCCCGCTGGACCACCAGCCCACCGAGACTGTGGCCGACGATCACCGGCTGCCGGGAAAGAGAAGTTGCCGTCCTGATGACGTCATCGACGTAATGGCCCAGGTGCGAGCCGAGCAGTGAGCCTGCGCTCTGCCCATGTCCACGGAGCGAAACCGCGTACGCCGGATAGCCGGCGCCAGCCACGAACTCGAGCCAGTTGTGCCAGCACCAGGCGCCGTGACCGAGACCGTGCACGAAGAGGACCGGCGGCTTGCCCTGGTCCTTGTCGGGCAGCTTCTTGATCACCTCGAGCGAGGGCGGGACCGATGTCCGGGTGTCTTCGATTGTCGTCACCAAGCCAGAATAGTGCCCGGCGGACTTTCCACCGAGCACCTCTCCCAGTGCGGACGAGAGGACTCGAACCTCCACACCCTCTCGGGTACCAGGACCTAAACCTGACGCGTCTACCAGTTCCGCCACGTCCGCAAAAAAGCCGATGCCAACGACGCGCATCTGCAATTGACTTTATGATCGCACTCATGGCCCTTGGAGAGGCGAGACCCGGTTACGAACTTTGGCGTCCGAACCGATCGAAAGCGAGTTCACTCACGGCGAGATTCGCCGTCATGCTTCTGCTGCTGGTTTCAGCCGCGCTGATGGTGGTGGTCGTGCTCGGCGGGTGGTCGGTTCTGGTCGGTGGCTCGACCTACGGCATCATCGGGATCATTTTCGCGCTCGTCTACGTGCTCTTTGCGGTGATGGTTTTCCGCTGGAGCCGCGGCGCCCTCACCGTCACCATCGCTTTCTCCGTACTGCTGCTCATCTTCTGCGCGGTAGGTGCCGGTTCATGGTTTGCCCGCGACAAACCCGGCTTCACCGAAGCTGCACTGCCGTCGGACCTGATCGGCCTGCTAGTTCTCATCCTGATTCCGATCCAGTTGATGCTGGCGATCGCAGCGGCCGTCGCCTTCAACCAGCAGTGGCACGTCGAAGAGGAGCGCTTCCTCGGCGAAGGTGAAGGCACCCCGAGGGAACAGACACCGTCACGCGGTGCCGGAAAACCCGACGCTGCCAAGGCACCCCGCAGCGCCGCCCGGGCCACACCATCCGGGCCGACCTGACCGCCGGATACGGCATAGACTTAGCCCCCTGCGGCGGTGGCGGAACTGGTATACGCGATGGATTCAAAATCCATTGCTCGCAAGGGCATGTGGGTTCGATTCCCACCCGCCGCATGAAGATCCGATTCATTTGATCTACCAAGCCTGATGCCAACTTCCGACCGCAAACAGCCCCCCACCGGAGTCGCCGGAAGCGATCTGGAAAGGCGCGCGGCCGACCGGCTTGCAGACGCCTTGCGGGAACGTGGGCGGGCGGTCTCGGTGGAACCGGTATCGGTTCGTATCTCCGAGTCCGGCACGATCGCCATCCATGCGCTGCTCGCTCTGGCGGGTGGCCTGATCGGCCTGAAGTGGCCGCTGGTCGGCGCTGCGATCGTGCTGATGGCTTCGTTCTCGTACTATGCCGAACGCAGCCTCGGCCTGCCCATCATCGGGAGACTAATCCCCAAACGGGCATCACAAAACGTTCTTTCCCCTCCCCCGGGCCCCGACTGGGACGAAGACGTGGAAGTGGTCCTGACTGCCGGCTACGACCTGCCCTCCACCTACCCGACAGGTGAATGGCTTGCCCGCCGTTTCAAGGGCCAGGTCACGACCGACCGCCTGATGCTCTGGGCCGGGATGCTGCCCGTGTTCGTTGCGATGATGCTCGGGGCCGCCCAAGTCGAAGGCACCTGGGTCGGCGCGATCCAGTTGATCGGATCGATCGTGCTGATGTCGATGATCGCCGCTCAGGTCGACCGCCAGTTGGCCACCGATGCCGAAGCTGAAGAGTCCGACCTGAAAGCGACCGTCAATCTGCTGGCCGTGCTCGACGAAGCACTCGACGAAACCGAAGGTGACCCGCCGATCGCGGTCTGCTTCTTCGGTGCTGAGCGCAGCTCCGCCGGAGGAGCGTCTGTCTTCTTCTCCGATTTCGAAAAGACAATCCGTTCGCAGGACGCCGCCGTGATCAACTTCGTGAACGGTGCGCCTCAGGGTGCGATCAAGCGTCCCGGCCACGAACCTCGGGTCCTGTTGACCGCCCGCGAGGGTGACCTGGCAACCCTGAAGATGAGCGACGAGCTGGGTGCCGAGAGCCCGATCAAGCCAGAGTCGGCGATCCTCCGTTCGGCTACCGCAGCGACCGTGGCCCGACGCAGCGGAATCCGGGCCACCAGCGTAGTCGGCAGCGGCGATGACACGGTCGACGTCGGCCTCGACCTGATCGACAATGCCCACCCGCAGGAGACAAGTGACTGATTCATCCGCAGGGCTGGCGTCACCCCTCTGGGAGCCGACCCCGGAGGCGATAGAGACTTCGCAGCTCACGGCCTACACGCAATGGCTGGACGATACGCACGGCCTCAGGTTCGACGGCTACAACGAACTCTGGAAGTGGTCAACCGACGAACCTGATGCTTTCTGGCGCTCGATATGGGATTACTTCGACGTCGCGTATTCCGGCAGCTTCGACCACGCACTGGCTTCGATGGACATGCCAGGGACGAAATGGTTCGAAGGCGCCGAAATAAACTACGCGGAACACATCTTCCGTGACCGTGATCCGGAAACGGTGGCCATCTTCAGCGCAACCGAAACCCGTGACCTTGCGCCGATGACCTGGGGCGAGCTCGAGGAGAGAGTCGCCGCCACAGCCGCCGGACTGAAGGATCTCGGCGTCAGTGAAGGTGACCGGGTTGCCGCGTATTTGCCGAACGTGCCGGAAACGATTGTCGCTTTTCTGGCGACATCAAGCCTCGGTGCTATCTGGTCAAGTTGTTCGCCCGACTTCGGGGTTGGAGCGGTGACCGATCGTTTCGCGCAGATCGAGCCGAAGGTGCTGTTCGCCGTGAACGGCTACACCTACGGTGGAAAGAGCTTCGACCGCACCGGCGTCATCGCCGAGCTCGCCCGGTCGATGCCGTCGGTCGAGCATGTCGTGATGATCGACAACCTTGGTGAAGAGACCGACATCTCGTCGATCCCGAACGCGATCCGGGAAGAGGATCTGCGGCCGGAGGAGTACGGACCACTCGAGTTCACCCGGGTGCCTTTCGACCATCCGCTCTGGGTTCTTTATTCATCCGGCACGACCGGCCTGCCGAAAGCGATCGTTCAGGGACAGGGTGGCATCCTGCTCGAGCACCTGAAGAAGATGCATCTACACCTTGATGCGAAGCCGGGAGACCGTGTTTTCTGGTTTACAACGACCGGCTGGATGATGTGGAACTTCCTCGTTTCCTGCCTGCTGACCGACGCCGCGATCGTGCTCTACGACGGCAACCCCGGCCATCCGGACATGGAACGCCTGTGGCAACTCGCGTCCGATGCCGAGGTCACCTGCTTCGGCACTTCCGCCTCCTACATCGCAGCCTGCATGAAGGCGGAGATAGAACCGGGCAACGGCCGTGACCTCAGCAAGCTGCGTTCGGTCGGCTCGACCGGATCGCCCCTCGCCCCCGAAGGTTTCGACTGGATCTACGAGCAGATCGGCAAAGACACCTGGCTTTTCTCGACCAGTGGCGGCACCGACCTCTGCACCGCGTTTGTCGGCGGTGTCCCGACCCTCCCGGTCTACCGCGGTGAACTACAGGCCCGCGCCCTCGGGGCCTCGCTCGAATCCTGGGACGAAGAAGGCCGGCCGCAGATCGGCGAGGTCGGTGAGCTCGTACTGACGAAGCCGATGCCTTCGATGCCACTGTTCCTCTGGAACGACGAAGACGGCTCCAGGTACCACGACAGTTACTTCGACACCTACCCGGGAATCTGGCGCCACGGCGACTGGATCGAGATCACCGAGCGCGGGACCGCGATCATCTACGGTCGCTCGGACTCGACGATCAACCGGGGTGGGATCCGCATGGGCACCAGCGAGATCTACCGGGCGGTACTGGCCAACCTCGCCATAGCCGACGCCCTCGTGGTCGACATCCCGAAGGCCGGCACCGAAGGCTGGATGCTGTTGTTCGTGGTCCTCGCCGAAGGCGCCGAACTCGACGACGACCTGAAGAAGGCGGTCGTCCGCGAGATCCGCGAACGCTGCTCACCGAGGCACGTGCCGAACGAGATGGTCGAGGTGAAGACCATCCCCCGGACCCTGAGTGGCAAAGTCCTCGAGGTTCCGGTCAAACGCATCC
>Ga0105046_10018743_pt1 | contig 10523 bp, 9 predicted proteins | sample MAT03_FD_78385 | JGI IMG/M metagenome (GOLD analysis project Ga0105046, IMG submission 78385) | Freshwater microbial communities from Lake Fryxell liftoff mats and glacier meltwater in Antarctica - MAT-03 (megahit assembly) | ecosystem: Environmental > Aquatic > Freshwater > Ice > Liftoff...
AAAAACATCCCCGCCACGATGACGACCTGCAACACTGCCACCACGCCCTGCTCAATACCGTCGATCAACATGCGTTCCACACTCGTGACGTCCTCCAGCACCCGGGTCATCACGTCGCCAGTCGCACGATTATCGAACCAGGAAAGCGGTAATTTCTGAAGATGCTCATACAGATCACTGCGCAAATCGAAAATCACACGCTGCTCAAATGTGTTGTTCAGCATGATGCGCAGCGCGTTGAAAAAGTGCTGTAGAAAAAAGGCACCGGCCGCGATGCCAATCATTGGCCAGAGCCTTTCCCTCTGTCCGCCTTTGATCACGTCATCAACAATCACCTGGGTGACAGCCGGGAAAACCACCACCAGAATCGTGGCAAACACCGCGCAGGACAAGGTCCCGGTCGCCATCAACGGGTAACGTTTGAGGTAGGAAAAGATGCGCAGGGTAGTTTTCAACGTGAGAAAATCATGGAAGCGATGGCATTCTAAAAATGAAAACTAAAATAGCTGTAAAAAAGCAGCCGAACTCCACGGATGTGTTTTGCGTGCGGCCCCTTCATTCCGCCTGAAATCACAAAACGGAAGGAGCTTTTGGCTCCTTCCGTTTGTGTTATTAAACCGAATAGGTCGGAAGAATTACTTCTTCTTAGCGACGGCTTTCTTGGCAGGTGCTTTTTTAGCAGGCGCTTTTTTGGCGACTGGCTTTTTCGCTGCGACTTTCTTTTTCGCAGGAGCTTTTTTTGCAACTGCTTTTTTGACTACCGCTTTTTTGGCGGGTGCTTTTTTGGCAGGTTTCTTAGCTGCGGGCATTGACGACACCTCCTTTCAGTCCGGAGTTTCGGACTTCGACGAAATTTTCAAGTTGGTGAACGATGGTTACCAAAGGGGCTTGATTTGTTTTGAGAAATAATGCGTCAGCCTCGACACGTCAACATTTTTTCTTGCAAAAGATACGATTTTTTTGAGACGGGCGGAAAAACACTGCGACAACGCATGTTTAACACTTTGCTTTTCCCTTTACGCTTACGATTTCCAATGCGCGCACCACGATCTCCTCAACATTCCACAGTCTCCCGATGCCTTCGTAACCGCACGCCAGCATCCCCTCCTCAGGCCCGATAAATTCCACCCCCCGCGCGCGCAGCGTCGCCACATTCGTCTGCGTCGCAGCGTGCAGCCACATCTTGCCGTTCATCGCCGGAGCAATAAGCACAGGCGCAAGCGTTGCAAGCGCGATCTCCGTGGCGGGATGCGCCGCAGTTCCACAGGCGAGTTCCGCAATGACGTTTGCCGTCGCGGGCGCAATGAGCAAAAGCGATGCCCGGTCTGCAATCTCGATGTGACCAGGCTTCCAGCCAGGTTGCTCATCAAAGACATCGCTTAACACCGGATGACGCGAAAGTGTGGCGAGTGTCAACGGCGTGATAAACTCACGCGCTCCATGGGTCATCGTCACATGCACTTCGCATCCTGCCTTCACCAGTCGACTCACAATCTCCGCCGCTTTGTAGGCCGCGATGGAACCGGTGATTCCGACAATGATCACAGGTTGTGCTTGTTCCGTTTTCATATTCCAAAATCGAGTTCCTGCTCCATGGACTCCTCAACAATGAAGCGACTGCTGAGATAACGTTCCGCACGCATGATCGCCCGGAACTTCGTGAGATCCTCCTCCACCGAACCGGTGATGATCGTGTACCGGTAGCTTTTCCAGTTCGACATTTCGTCCGCAGCGTTGCGCAGACGAAGCGCGACCTGCTCCGGTGTTTCCGTTCCACGCTTGTGCAAACGACGGCGCAGTTCGCTCATGCTCGGAGGCATGATGAACACATCCACCAGCGATTCACGCAGCAGCGCGTCGGCCTTCTCCCGGATCATTCCAGCACCCTGCGTATCGATATCGAGAAGAACATCCACGCCCTGAGACAATTGCTCCATCAGCGGATGCCGCGGCGTGCCGTAGTAATTGCCATGCACCTGCGCCCATTCGATGAAGGCATCAGCCTCAATGCGGCGCTTGAATTCCTCATGCGTGATGAAGTGGTAATGCTCGCCATCCACCTCGTTGTGACGAGGCGCCCGCGTCGTGCAACTCACGGAGTACACAAAGTCCGGCGTCTGTCGCAACGCGGAGCAAAGCGTGGATTTCCCCGCACCACTCGGTGCGCTGACCAGAAATAAAATGCCGAGGCGACGAAAATTCATGAACGGGGAGGAAGTGTAAGATGGGAAATGGAAATGTGGGAAAGCTTTTTACACTGAATTAAAAAATGGAAATGAGCAAATTCCCGCAGAGGCGCAGAGATTTACATCAAGAGATCAACTCATCCGAAAGGTGTCCGCCCCTTGGTTCACAAATGCACCTCTGCGGGAGTTTTGATTAATCCGCCACTCCCCGCTTTGCGTCGCCGACCTACTCGATGTTCTGCACCTGCTCGCGGATCTTTTCCATTTCGGCTTTGCAGGTTACCACAAGTTGCGAAATCTCCGCGTCATTGGCTTTGGCGCCAAGCGTGTTCAGTTCGCGATAGATTTCCTGAATCATAAAATCAAGCGTGCGGCCCATCGGTTCTATACGGCGCACAGCATGCGCAAATTGCGCAAAGTGGCTCTCCAGTCGCGTGAGTTCCTCGGTAATTTCTGTTTTATCAGCGAACAACACTATCTCTTTAAGCATGCGCTCGTCATCCGTGAGCACCGGAATGCCTGCTTTCTCGATGCGTTCCTGGAGCTGATGCCGATAACGTTTTACCACTGTAGGATGCAGTTGTTTGATTTTGCGAAGCGCCTGACGCACAAGTTTGAGACGCTTAACGAGATCGCGCGCCAGATTTTTTCCCTCGCGCTCGCGCATTGTGATGAGATCGCTCAATGCCTCGCGCAGGGTTTGCTCGACAACCGGCCACACGGCATTGGCATCGAGATGTTCCTCGGGCAATCGCAAAACACCTGGAACGCGCAACAAGGTTTCGATCGTGATCTCACCTCCCACGCGCAGCTCTTTCTGCAAATCTAGCATGGCTTTGTAATAGGTTCGTGCCAGATCAGAATCGAGGGCGAGCGCGGGCTCTGAGCGGCTTTCATTTACGACCTGGATCGTGACATTAAGCCGACCGCGGGAAATGAATGCATGGATGACATCACGCACCCGGGATTCCAGCGAAGTGAGTTCGCGAGGCAGACCGATCATGAGATCGGTTTGCTTGCGATTGACGGAATTGGCTTCGACGGTGATGCGCAATCCATCAACCGCGCTCTCGGCCCGGCCATAGCCGGTCATGCTTCTCATAGGGGGATAGGATGCGAACTTCCTTCAACGCTTGTCGAGAGCGGAAGACAGGTTATCGGGAGAATTCAGGCAGTCGATTTTTTGTCGGAAACCATGAGCGCATCATGTTGCGCAATTCCTTCGAAGCCACAGCATACTCGCTACGAGGAGCGGTGATGATGCACTGCAACCAGCGCTTGTCCTGAGTTCGAACGAGAAATAGACCTTTCTTCATTGAGACATTAGCAAGGGTGTATTCCACTTCGGCCTCTGTTGGACCGGCTGCTGAGGGCACTTTGGTTTCGACGGCCTTCTGCGGTTGATTGACCACGGTTACCTTGTCGGACTTCGGCGGAAGCAACTGGACCAAAGTTGGCGCGATTTCTTCGCGCATAATTTTTCCTCCGACAAAGATTCGTGTTGAGGGATTCGACAGCACGCCCTGCGCAGCAAGGCCGGTATTAGACGAAAAGACGCATTCCATCGGGGAACCTTCAGCAGACCAGTTCGCGAACAGGCTCATGTAAGCGTATGCATCGCCATCCACAAAGAAGATGCACCGCCGGGGAGATCCGTCCTCATCAGTGGAAACCGTCTTCGGGGAAAAATCCAGTGCGTGAACAGCGCATGAGAAGAGCGTGACGAGTAAAAACAGCGATCTACTAAGCATGAAGTCGATGTAAGAAAGTTGGTGGAATTTCTGAGGATGTCTTGTGGCGGGGAGTGCGGGTAAATTGGTGGAACATTAGCTCGCACGGGCTAAATGCTGGCACTACCCCGATTTCGTTAGGGGGTGGCTAATTTAAGCGGCGCCAAGGTCCCCGGGCGAACACTGTGGAGGCCAATCCACCAGAACCTGCGCCGGGTGCTGGGCGTTTCAAAAATCCATCATCGTACGCGAAAAGACGTTCACCTGGTGCATAGTATTTTCCCGTCGTCCAAGTGTTCGCTTCAGCGAGCATTCCAGAACCATTAAACATGGTTGAGGTAAACAATTGGACGATGGATCCCTGGAACTGCAGCCTTCTTTTGCCCGCTCCATCCACATTGCTCCAGTCCTCGAGCAAACGAACGAAGTTGTGCATGCCACCATTCGAGCGTGTCAGGTGACCTGCAGCATTAAACTGGTTGTCATAAATGTTTCCGGCAACGATAGCTGCTCTCACGATCGTGTCGCTGGCCACCCGGGATTGCCTGCTTGTGGGCTCGTATTCACCTGTCTCCTGGTTGAGAGCCTTCGTGTTCGCGTCGTCCCAGTTATTGGAAAGAACCGTCACCATGTCCGACATAATTGCAGACGGGACGTGCGTACCATTCGGGGAAGTGGAGTTGTAGTCGCCCTTGACGTAAACGCCCAAATCCGAAATCACGGAAAAACCCCGCACGTTGGAAGGAGAATTAACCTCCGCGCTCGCCGTGGGCAGAGTGGCGGCATTTTCAAGACGAACGGCCCGTTTCGCTCCATCCGCTGAATCATCTGTCACGTAAAGAATACCGTTAAAATGATCGGCCACATCGGCCTTGCTATTCATGATATCAATGGCGGCTGACAAAGCGCCTACATCAACCGGAGTGATCTTAATGTCCGAGCCTTCTCGAATGTCGTACATGTCCTTTCGCGTTCCGATTGCAGCAACGACTGCATTATATAAGTCAGAAGATACCGCTTGATTCGCAGAATTCAGGACAGACACCGTCGTGGAGGACCCAGATTGAGTGATCAATACTTTCAGAGACGCTTGGTTGTAGAATCTTTGTTTTGCGAGTGGGTCAGTATACCCCGACGTTGGCCGTTCAATAAATTCGCGGAACCCGTCATTGTTCGGGTTGTCGTCTGAAGTATTAAATGCTGCCCGCATGTCTTCGGAACCCGGTTCAAGACGATCACCACCATTCAATAGTTTGTCTTTCTTGGCGTCATACAAATCAGTTTGCGATTTATCGACGCTGTCCCAACGAACATCACGACCATCCCCTACTGCGTTTGCGGTCTCTGCATACCCCGAATCCTTATTGTAGCTGACGTAGGACCGAAAATCCAAAGTAGCAGTTTGTGCTGCCGTCTCGAGAGCTCCTGTTGCATCGTCATACACCGCTGCACGATTTACAGGAGCTAATTGCAATCTGCCATTCGTGTGAACGGGGCCGTTGATTGTCATGTTGTCACCTGGAGCAAGGAAAAGATCTGATTCACTGTAAATGGCGAACTGCGGAATGGACGTTTCAACCACCGTGAATGTCCGACCCACTGTTACGGAAATCGTGCCTGAAAGCGTCGATTTCTGGGCAGTAACAACGGCGTCATACATCGTGTAAACATCGGTTGCGCCCGGATTGCTTTTCATGTTTGACGGCACAATCGCCTTATGACTGCCGCTGACCACTGAATCCAAGGCGTCTCCCATCAAGGTAACGGCATACAATTTATGTGAGGAGCCACCTAAAATCAGCGCCGAGCCGTAGCCATCATTCCACGTATCAGCTACATCCTCGCTTGCAACATCTCCAGCGATTGAGGCGACTAAATCGTCAGTTTCCTCAGCCGTGTCAATGGAGGGATCTGACATGGCAACGCGCCAATTGGCATACATTCGCTCAAGCTCACCCTCGGCCACGGACATTGCGGCACTAACTTCGCGAGTTGAGCGGGCAAACCGAATCTGCGTCGAGTTAAAGCTGGCTGCGACGCCCGTAAGAATTGCCAACACGCCAACTATGCTCATGACGACAAACAGTATTGAACCGCTTTGATGATGGTTGATGGCTTTCATAAATAGGATTTTGCGAAACTATTTAGTCGATGATGACTGGTGTCGGGGTTGGCGTCGGACGCTGTGTTGGACGTGGGGTCGGCGACGGTGTCGGACTAGGGGTTGGACTTGGGGTCGGCGACGGTGTCGGGCTTGGCGTTGGCGAAGGTGTCGGGCTTGGGGTCGGTGACGGTGTCGGCGAAGGTGTCGGTGACGGCGTCGGACTCGGGGTCGGTGACGGTGTTGGGCGCGGCGTTGGCGACGGCGTTGGGCTTGGTGTCGGCGACGGCGTTGGGCTTGGTGTCGGTGACGGCGTCGGGCTTGGTGTCGGTGACGGCGTTGGGCGCGGCGTTGGCGACGGTGTCGGGCTTGGCGTTGGCGACGGTGTCGGGCTTGGCGTTGGCGTCGGACTTGGTGTCGGTGACGGCGTTGGCGATGCCGTAGGACGTGGCGTCGGACTTGGCGTTGGTGATGGCGTCGGAGTCGGTGTCGGTGACGGCGTTGGCGATGGCGATGGCGTCGGAGTCGGTGTAGGCGACGGCGTTGGTGATGCCGTCGGGCGCGGTGTCGGTGACGGCGTCGGACTTGGTGTCGTAGTCGGTGTAGGTGACGGCGTTGGTGTGGACGTCGGGCGCGGTGTCGGTGTCGGCGACGGCGACGGTGAAGGAGTAGGTGTAGGGCTTGGCGTCGGTGACGGCGTGGGACGCGCGGTTGGGGATGGCGTTGGACTTGGGGTCGGCGACGGTGTTGGTGATGCCGTTGGGCGCGGCGTAGGCGTCGGGGTCGGACTTGGCGTTGGGCTTGGCGTCGGACTTGGCGTCGGACTTGGCGTCGGACTTGGCGTCGGACTTGGCGTCGGACTTGGCGTTGGGCTTGGCGTTGGGCTTGGCGTCGGCGATGGCGTAGGAACGGGCGTAGGGGTAGGGGTAGGAACCGGATTTATCGTGGGGGTTGGCTCAGAAGTCGGCGTTGGCTCAGAAGTCGGCGTTGGAGAAGGGTTGGAAGTAGGAGTGGGTGATGGCCCAGATGGATCTGTTGTGGGAGTTGGATCTGGGTCACCTGGAGTTGTCGGTGTCGGCGAAGTCTCGCCGGTCGGCGTTGGCGTTGGATCAGGAAATTCATTATTTTCGTCCAGAACAACGGCAGTTGTCGCTTTGGTATTTACTCCAGCCGCGGATTTCCAACTTCCCAAAGTGCTCACCGCCATAAAGGTGTTAAACGGCAAAAATTTGACGTTATCTTCACCATCCGCCCCGGCGAGATTGGAAATTTTGCTGTACTCGTTGGCGGCAAACTCAAGACGAATACCCACTGACCGTTTTACAATGCTTCCCGTCCCGCTGGCTACGACCTCACGCTCTGGAACAGTCTGATCAATATCCGTCGTATAGGAAAAAGGCGTCGGATTATCGCCTTCTCGCTGAAACAGGTTTCTAGCAATGGTGTTGAAGTTATTGGCATTGTTAAAATTATTCGCCCCATCAACACCCACCGACATCACCTTGGGATAGAATCGCAACTGCGCACCAACGGCGACAAACGCACTGTCGCGAGTGATCGAAAGCGACTTCAAGGAACCAGCTGCCACTTCGACAAAACTACTAACTGATCCCGCCTCGCTCGGAATGGAAAGATCGCCCAGACGATCTGCAAAATTCAACACCACCCGATCTGATGTGGTTGAGGAAACAGAAAGTATCTCAGCCTCAATGTTGGGATTGACCATTGTGACCTTGTCCCCGACCTGAATCTGTTCGTTATTGTTCCCAATGAAGACAACGAGAGAAGTATCGTCCGAGCTTGCCTGATCCGCCACCTCACGCGAACGGCCAACGCTCCTGGAGAACTTGATACCAGCGGCTTTTTGCCAAGCTTCATCCGTAGTTGCAACGGCATCTGCATCATCATCTTCCAAGATTGGCTCTCCATCTGGATCGAGCAAAATTGGAGCTTCCGTCGCCTCGTAGAGCTGCATAGAAATTTTCTGCATCGTCGATCGAGCCGATTGGTGCGTGACGTTGATGCTAAAAAGTTTGGCGTACATCGTGATACCAAACTGGAAGAGCGCAAATATGATCAACCCCGCCACCGAGGCGAGAACGCAAGCCACCAACACCTCCGGAATGGAGAGAGCGAGCGCTTTGCGGCGCTTGAGCGCCCTGTATGCGGCTTGGCGTTTTGGTGACATGGTTTAATCCTTGGAACGCGTGGTTCCCAAGTCTTGGAAGCGAACTCCCTTTTGTGGAAAATCAACGTGATTAGGGTCTCCGTAGTTCGGATCGTCAACTCTAAAAGGCCAGGTTAATCGAAAAACAACACGCACTGCCTGGGTGCCAACGATCAGCGAGCCCGAACCTGTAGCAATGGGCATGGGCTGGACTTTCCTATAGATTCTTCCTTCAATGCTGCGCCGATACTCGTTCCCCCGGTTGTCATGGCGGTTGAGGTAAACAATCGAGTAGCCGTCATCTCCATCGCTCTTTTCCTCCAGATTGAATTGGGTCCATTTTTCGTTCGCCAGAAGATCTTCTCCATCGGCCACCACCAGATTCGCGTCAGCAGGGTCAGAGAGCACTCCACCAGAGGAAGTTCCACTAGTCCACGGAACGGTGAGCGAGTGATCCACCAGCGATCTCAGAGTAATTACCGCAGAGGTGTACTCCCGGTTTCGGGCAGCGGCACTCTGCATTTGCATCATCACCGCATAAATCACCCCGGTCGTGATGCCGATAATGCCGATGGCAAAAATGAATTCCAGAATGGAAAATCCCCGGCACGCCCTGTTATCAGGTGGCAGCAGCATGTTACTGGAAGAGTCGGAGCACATTTCTTTGAATTTCTGTACAAGCAAATGTAGTGCCACACATCAGCAACGCAACTTTTGATTTTCTGGGAAGCCGGTCGCAAATTTCGCAAGCAAGAGGGAACATCCTGTCTACGAAAAATGATTGTCCTGTGCGTTTGCACTTAAAACCATACGCCAAACAACGCTCAGCCGGCAGAATCGCTGGCTGCCACACTCTTTTCTGCGGGGGCGTCTGCTGATTTAGAATATTAATCTTGCGGCGTAGTCGCAAAAGCAGCGCTATCGATTCTTAGAAACGCGAACGTGCTCTTAAATTTTTGAGGCAATAGCACCGCCCATCTCGGAAGTGCGTACTTTTTTGGTGCCTTCGGAGTAAATATCGCCAGTTCGGAGTCCATCGCGAATCACCGATCTCACTGCCTGCTCAATAACATCCGCTGCTTCAGGCAAGCCGAGCGCGTACCGGAGCATCATGGCCGCCGACATAATCTGCGCAATCGGATTGGCAATTCCTTTGCCGGCAATGTCCGGCGCGGTGCCACCGCTCGGTTCAAAGAGGCCAAAGCGCCCATGAGCAGTTTCGCGCACCCCGAGCGAAGCACTGGGAAGCATACCGAGCGAACCGGCGATCATCGCCATTTCATCACTCAAAATATCGCCGAACAGATTCTCGGCCAATATCACGTCGAACCCCTTCGGATTACGAATGAGCTGCATCGCGGCATTATCCACGTACAAGTGGCTGAGCTGCACTTCGGGATATTCCGCAGCCATCGCGGTGACTGTCTTGCGCCAAAGCACCCCGTTTTCGAGCACGTTGGCCTTGTCGATAGAAGTCAGTTTCCCGCCGCGGCCCTTTGCGGCCTCAAACGCCACACGGGCGATCCGCTCAATCTCACTCTTCTTGTACACCATGGTATCCACAGCTATGATGTCGTCGCCCTCTTCGCGAGTAAATTTGGGTTGGCCAAAATACAATCCGCCAGTGAGTTCCCGCACGCAAAGCACATCAAAACCTCCTTCAATAATCGCCTCACGCACTGGCGAAGCGTGGGTCAGTTCCGCAAAACACAACGCAGGACGCAGATTGGCGAACAACTGGAAATGCTTTCGCAGCGGTAACAAAGCGGCCCGCTCAGGCTGCGCATCGGGTGGCAGCGATTCCCATTTCGGTCCACCCACCGATCCAAACAAAATCGCATCCGCCTGTTCGCACTCCTGAATCGTCTCGGGCGGAAGCGCGTGCCCTTTTGCATCGATCGCTGCGCCGCCCACCAGGCACTCCTGTTTTTCAAATGCCACACCGAATCGCGCTTCGACACGGCTCAGGACTTTGTGGGCTTCCGCCATAACTTCGGGACCAATCCCGTCGCCGGGAAGTACTGCGATACGAAATGTTTTGCTCATAAAAATCGGGCGCGCACTCTGCGGCAGATCAATGGCAAATGGCAAATCGCAAATAGCGGCGATCCCGTCAGAACGAGCACTGCACGCTGAAATTCAGATAGGGCGCACCTTCGGTCGTGAACGTTCTCCCCGCGCGATGGTAATCAAACTGCCGCTCGAAAGTCCATCCGGTGCCGAGCACGAGTTCTGCGCCGGGACAAGGTTTCCAAGTCGCCGCAACGCCTGCGCGGATTTCCCGGTAGCTCACCACGGCATTCCTCAACTCCGGTTCATCCGAGTCACCCGTTCGAAAC
>Ga0105046_10018746_pt1 | contig 10523 bp, 9 predicted proteins | sample MAT03_FD_78385 | JGI IMG/M metagenome (GOLD analysis project Ga0105046, IMG submission 78385) | Freshwater microbial communities from Lake Fryxell liftoff mats and glacier meltwater in Antarctica - MAT-03 (megahit assembly) | ecosystem: Environmental > Aquatic > Freshwater > Ice > Liftoff...
AATGGGTCTTCGACGGATCTAGTGGGTAACTTTTCCTAGATTTGAAGCTCCGGGAGCATAGAGGTAAGGATCTTGAGGCGCAGGTACTCCTCATCTCGGAGACCATATGCACGACGCTGAATGACTCTGATTTTATTATTGAGTCCTTCAACGAACCCAAGTGAGACCTTGTTCTCAGGTTTGCAGTATTGAGCGATTCCTTCCCAGTGGCTCTCGATCATACCGGCGAATTTTTCGAATGGCTCTAAGCGCTGCCACTTGAGAGTAGCTTTCCAATTTTCGAAGAAGCGGCGTGCCCATCCTTCACGGTTATAGCTCCACATCTGTCCGAAAGATTCCTTGAGAAGATAGGCAGTGTTGAGTCGCTTGTTTGCTGCCAATAGAAGCTTGAGATTCCTTCGTCCATCAGTTGATAGGTTTTCATGATTCGATAGCAGAGTGTATTTCTGACCTTTGATGAACTTGCGATCCCTCCCTCAGAGGCGGGCATATTCAGCTTTTCGAACCTTATCTAACGCATTACTCAGATGCCGAAGTACGTGGAACTTATCGAATAGGATAGCAGCCTGCGGAGCGTTATGAATCGTCGACTTGCGGAAAGCCTTCCACATATCCATCACAGCGAGGGTGATGTTTTTACTCGATTCCGTCCCTAAAAAGGCATAGAATTCATCCAGGCTCTTCTCGGATCGGTCAGCTCCTCCGAACCAGATGGGAATCTTACGATCAAGATCGCTAACGACGATTCGGTAGGTGTGCCCCTTCTTAATTGAGATCTCATCTATACCAATAGCTCGGGGTGCTGCAGTACCTGCAACCTCAAGCTGACGTTGCATGTACTGCTTCTCAAGCTCCTTGACCGTATGCCACCGTAGGTTGAGCTCGTTTGCTACTGCTTTGATAGGCGCGTTTCGACACTGTCGTCCTACATGGTACATGAATCGCTTGGTGTAGAACGGGTTGTTGGCAACCCACTCAAGCTCTTCCCGGACAACCTTGCTGCACTTACGACAGTTCACGCGACGTACTTCCAGTTCTAGTAAAACTCGGCCATCACCACAGGGAAGGTCCCGTATCCGTCGGGTGCGTCGGTCGTACCACCCCTTCGAAACATAACCACATCTGCCGCACACTGTTTTTTTGAGCGTCGAGTGAGACGTACTATTCGCGCCCCATCATCCCATGGAGAGACAGTAACTTCGCGGCTCGGATAGAATCCGGGATGGCGATATCGGTCGCGAAGCTCTTCTCTTGGGGTATTGGTTGCCATCAGAAGTTCGTACCAACGAACTCACGTGTCCGAAACCCTCTATTTCGCTATATGTTACAAGGCTTCTGACACAGTTTCCGCGATATTTTACCCACTAGATCCGTCGATGAGCCTCTAAAATAACTGAAGCAAATTCTTTTTAGGTGCTGATTAGTGACAAGAGCGGTGTTATCCGCTGGTTATTTTTTTAGAGAGGTTTTCATGAGTAGAAGTAATCTTCTTTTAGCGGCTTTCAGCTTATTCATCTTGTCTCAAAGCCCGCTTGCAGCGTCCGCTGCCACACCCCCTCGTTCGAAAGCTACGATTAAACCCGCAATTGAGAATATCTGGTCAACCACTGGACGTGATCAAGTTTCTCTGGCTCTTTGTGCACTATATAAAAACAGAAACATCGTCATAAAGCGCCAACGTAAAGGTAAAGGTTATATTGACGTATCAACTCGTATTTCAGAGTTAACAAAAATAATAAATCGGGGCAGATCTTATAGTTTCAAAGTAATAGGCGACTCTAAAAAGGAAAAATTAGCCCTTGATCCACTCAAAAAGAATGGCTCTGTGTGTAGCGCTGGAAGGCCAGTTGCTGCTCCTGTTCCTACTCCGGTAACGCCTGCCCCAACTGTAGCTCCCACTATCGCCCCAACTGCGGTGCCAACTATAGCTCCAACCGCTACCCCCACAGCGATGCCTGCAGCGTTCTCAATGGCCGCCTACAGCGGTACCGTTAATCGCGAAACTGCGCGTTATTTACTCGAGAAAGCCGCATACGGAATCAGTTCAAATGAGCAGGCTGTAGTCAACTTAGCCGTAGCGCAAAATCTTTCAGGCGCAGTCGACGAATTATTACGTATTAAAGAAGAAGATTCATCTCTCGCAAACCGCATTGAAGACCGTAAAGATTTAACCGACTTCAATAATGCGCTTGGAAACCTTACCACGCAGAGACGGGACAACTTTACCTTTCAAGGCTTTAGGCAAGCAGCTCTAGATTTAGCTATTAATACCCGCAATCCCGTGCGTGAAAATTTACGTCATTTTTTGTTAGGTCTTTGGACCGTTGGTCATGACGTACTGACTAATAATCCAGCAGGAAATCCCCAACGTGCACTCTGGTGGGATTACTTTAAGTTGTTAGGTGACATCGCTTACAATAGCCCGATTCCAGTTGATATCGCTCAGGCATATCCAGGCAAACCAAAATTCCCATCTTGGTTGGTAAAAGTGGGCCGCTCCCCCATGATGCTATTGTGGTTAAGTAATAATCAAAACGTTAGAGGTAATCCCAATGAGAACTATGCGCGTGAATTGATGGAACTTTTTTCACTCGGAACCTCACGGATCGATTCCGCCACTGGGCTCTCCGTTGAAAACTACATTGAGTACCGAAACGGTGGCAATAGAACCCTGGGTGACATTTATCGGGCTGCGCGTATGTTAACAGGCTGGAGAGTGTCCCCGTTTCTGGACGGAACCGGAGTAATGCAATGGCGCTCGGTTTATAGTTCAGAGGATCACGACCCAGCTGTTTTACCGATGTATGAAGGGCAGAGTTTCCAGTTCTCAGCTTCAAGCGACGCTGAGTTAGTATTCGGAATATTCGAGAAACATCCAGCAGCTTCGTTATTTCTCTCTAAAGAATTATTACGTTGGTTTGTAGCGGCAGAGCCTCCTGAAAAATTGGTCAAGAATTTCGCGGCTGTTTTGAAAGCCAATAACTTTGATTTAGAGATATCTTTAAAGACGTTACTAAAATCAGAGGCGTTTTATCATCCGAATTATAGAAATACGATTAGTAAAAATGCATTCCAAGTGGCTGTTGAATTAGCTCGTACTTTAGAATTATCGCGCCGTGACGTGTTAACAGCGGCCAACGCTGCAAGGGAGGTAGGCGTTAACATCGCATCGGTTGAAGGTACGCCTGATAACGAGTTTACTAACGCGTACACACGAGGAAGTGTCGCTATCATGGGATATACCACCACACTTCCGACAGAAGGAGTATTCTTCTTTCCGGAAAGTACATGGACGAGAGCTAGCTCACTTATGGAAACAGCGAATCTAGTAACGGGATATTTAATGAGCACCCCCGAGTTAAATTTATTAGTAAATTCTGAAGGTATCGGTTGGAAACCGCAGCGTGTTCTGCCCCTTGGTGCCAAGACCGCAGCTGAAGTTATTCAGTTTGTAGCGGATCAAATGGGGGTAACCCTAAGCGTTGACGATATGCTCCAATATAGACAATTCATGGAATATAACTATGACCCGGCCAGAATGGTAAACGGAAGAGCCGCACAGTTTACTACTTTTTCGTACGATAATCGCTTAAATGGTATCCCGAGTGAGTTAAACGGGTTCTCCTCAGCGAATGATCAGGAGACTAAGGCGCGTTGGTTGTACATGATGATGGCTATTAACCCGCAGTTTCTGCTGAAATAAGAGAGGCAATTCGGTTACTAAAGTTATTTTGAGGTTTTGTCGTTATGTCAAAGATGAACAGAAGAAATTTCATTCGAGCTATTGGTGCTGGGGTTACAGTGGCGGGGCTAGGTGGTTCAAAGCTCTTTGTTGAAAATGCTTATGCAGCTCCGTTTGTTGGTCCACATTTAGTGCAGATATTCTTAAACGGCGGCTGTGATATATTTCGCGTTTTAGAGCCAACCGGATTTTCATCCGTTATGGACCAGCTGCGCATTAATCGGCCCACACTTTCGGCTCCGCTAGTAAATAACGCCACACCAGCTGTACCTTTCGCAAGGTTGGCGCTTAATGGGTCAAATTACACCTTGCATGACAGACTTACGGAGCTTCAGCGCCTTTATAATTTACCGACTCGCCAGTGTGCATTCATTTTAAAATCAGGAATCACTATTGCTAGCACCGGTTCGCACGAAGAAGCGCAAAAAGATCAACAGACCGGTGTTGTAAGCGGGGCAGATATAGATGAATCTGGCTGGATCCAAAAGATTGCCCAGACGAACGGGTTTGCAGATAGCATGAATGTAATCGATGTAACGGGCGGCAATCTGGCAACTGGAGCCACAGCAAAAATCGCAACCTTTAGGCCTATTTCTGTAACCGATTTTTCTAACTTCGGTTTTCGCGGTGAGATCGGACAGGCCTCTGCAGGAGATAACGGCTTTAGGATAAACACCGCCTTAAACGTAATCGCTAGAACTTCTGCCGGAGGCACAAAAGAATTAATTAAGGATAACTGGGCAGCTGTCTCAAATACGGTTTCACAGGTGCAGCAAGCTTTTACTGCAGAGAGTGCTAATTTAACTGGCACAAATGCCTTTCCAAACTCTCGTCTTGGAAGACAGTTAAGGGATATCTTCGTGGGATTTAGGCAATTACCATCGCGCATCGGGTACGCTGAAGTTGGCGGATACGACGTACACGAGATGGCTGACCCGATCATTCAAAATCCAAATGCACGTCAAGGAATGTCTTCTGTACTCCAGGAACTTAACGCAGCAGTCCTTATGTTTCGGTTAAACTGCGAGCGTGCCGGTATTTGGAATAATATGATGATCGTTATTAACACTGAGTTTGGTAGAACCAACCGTGAAAACAGTACCCTTGGCTTAGATCACGCTGACGCTTCGTTGGCAATCGTGCTTGGTGGTGGAATTCGCGGCGGAATTTATGGGCAAGATTTTACCGTGGCCGAGTTATCATCTAACCAAAACGGTATCGACGCACAGGTTAAAATTAGGGATGTATACTGTGATTTAATCCAGGGCCTAGGTTTAAACTCAGCCGCCGTATTCCCGGGATTCCAACGCACTTCGCTGGGACTTGTGATATAGCGTGCTGAATAGGTGCCGCTACTTAAGCCTTAACGCCTCACCCTGATCGGACTCGAGCTGCACGTTCCAAACTAATGGATACACCGCTTGGCCTTGTGAAAACTTGCCGCTGCCGCGAAGCGTTCCAGTTATTACAGTGCTGCCGTTATCTTTGATTATGCAGTTTAATTTAGCACCTGAGAATTCGGAGCTATTAGGTTTAATCAAAATTGTAGTAGCGGTGCCAGGCAGCGGAAAACCGGTAATTCCTGAGCGATACATCAAAACGCTTACGCGCTTGGCGCGGTCAAAACTACAATCTTTTTGAATCGGTGATGCAAACTCAACCACAAAAACGAGATCTGCTCCCTGCGGCAGCGCAAGCTCGCGCACATCATGTCGTGCTAACTTGGCAAGCTGCGTAGTTGAGTAATCCCCCTGCCCTAAATAAATTCGCATCTCAGTTCGAGCCGGATTTACGAAAGCCGCATGCGTCGGAAAGTATCGTTTCACCGTTCCGAAGGTTACTAAGTTATCTGTACTCTCGCGCAGCTGTGCACCGGCCACCGGAAAGCGGGAGGCTGGTAGAGTAATGCTACTCGCGGGCTTAGGAGTGGCGGCTGGGTCCACAGCGTCGGCTGGTGCTGATGAGCCATCGGCTAAAGTCACATTGTTTGTATTCGGTTGCGGATTCGCTGTTCCAATATTAAACGGAAAACGCAGCGTTGAGTCTGGTGTGCCTTTTGATGAGAAATGCACACGGGTAGTTTTGGATTTATCGCTATGATCTTTTGGTAACATTCCGCCTATTGACCAAGAAAGACCGAACATTAGTATCCACAGCAAAAATACTAAGCCGATGTGAGGCATGCGATCATTGCGCACTACGTAACAACCAGAAATTCGATCGGCAAGTCCCTGACCAGTTGGATTAAATAGAATAGTTACATAAATTTTCCAGAGAAGAATCATTGAAGTTAGCGCTACCAGGCAACCGATTCCTAAATAAGCCACACTTGCCCAAGCCATAAACGTGGCCGACATATCTAGTCGTGCAACTAAAACCAAGATTATCGCAAGCGGCAACATTACTAGTCCAATCATCGCCCAAAGATATTTTGTTATGTAACGAGTGACTGATTCTTTAAAAGATGGGGCCTGGCCTGCGGAATTAATTACTTTAATACCGACTAGCCGTTTTCCAAGTGTCGCTTGATGCCGTCCGGATTCCAAAATACCGAAATAAATCAACGGAATAAAAAGACTAAAAATGCACCAAGTAAAATAAGATACTGCAAATGCAGATATTATCCCGATGCCCCAATTGACCAGAATATTATTGCTGGCCCCGCCCACTAACTCCCCGATATCCGGCGTAATTAATGAGAACATGGCTGTGAGAAAGAGAAGTGCAAAAATTTGATGTATAACGCCAAAAATCGACGCGTCCACCATCGCAGCCGTGAATCGCCTAAATCGCGGCGCCCGCTCCGCATGACCGGGAATTTCTGTTGACTGATTTGCCCTAGCACTGCCCGATCTTTGCTGCGCACCGGAGCGTTTGCCTTGGCTAAAGCCTGTGTTAGCAGCCGGTTGTGCGCCGGAGATAAATCCTGAATTTACAGGAGCAGCAGCACCGCCAGCATTTGAGCGCATCGCGGTGCATGGTCCACACAGAGCTGCCTTGCCATCCAGCGATTTTCCACAGTTATTACAAAGCATTAATCAGCGCTCCCCAAGATCTTCAGTTAAATAGTCGGTAACTTGTCGGAATCTAATAAGAGTAACTTTTAGAACTTGGTTTCTGTTGCTCACAAGCCCCGTTCCATAGCGCATCAAATACCGTCTGCATTAGTAGTAAAAAACCGGAGTGCTGAACACGCAGCGAGAGTTCTGTTCCCTCAGTGTAGCTATTAAGAATTACTTGCTCGCCTAGTATATTGAAATCCGTCATCAATCGTGCCGAACTTCTTAGAAGTCTCACTGAGTGATTCGGATTTCTAATTTGCTTCAGGTACCAATGGGCGTCAGGACTCTTAATTAAGATAGTGTTATGCGGCACTTTATTCTGGGCGTTAACTGCGATTTTTACCCCGTAGAAACGGTTGAATTCATGGCTGATCTAGGGACCTAATTTACGGGTACTAGTGATTTCTCATCGGAATGGAGGCTAGGTTTCTATGCAGCAGAAACCTATTCCACCTTACGCTGTGGAATAAATATTGAAGCTAAAATTGAGGCCAGTAATATTCCACCGATAATTCCAAGCGAGAGTGCGATTGGAAACTTTCCGTCAAAGAACTGATTTAGCCAAACCATTTTTAAGCCAACGAAGGTCAGAATAAGTCCTAGGCCGATTTTTAAGAATCTAAACTTATGTACAACGTTCGCTAATAAAAAGTAGAGCGAGCGTAAGCCTAGGATTGCAAAAATATTAGAGGTAAAAACTATTAACGGTTCCTTAGTTATTGCAAAGATTGCAGGCACTGAGTCGACCGCAAAAATAATATCGGAAAATTCAATAAATATTAAGGCTAAAAACAACGGCGTAAACACCCGCTTGCCGTTTTCTGTCACAACAAAGTTATGCCCATGCGCTTTATCTGTTAAGGGCAAAATTTTCTTCAAAAGGCGAATCACCGGATTTGTTGCTAGATCCGGTTGCTTATCAGGGAAAACAAGTATTTTTATACCGGTAAATATTAGCAGAACACCAAAGAACATTACTACAGCGTGGTACTGCATTAAAACAGAGCCGATGGCGATAAAGATAGCTCTGAAAAAAAGCGCCCCTAAGATACCGTAAAAGAGAACTCGATGTTGATACTTGAGTGGAACGGCGAAGAAATTAAAAACTAAAACAAAGATAAAAATGTTATCGACTGCCAGGGATTTTTCAACTAGATAGCCGGTCAGAAATTCTAAACCAAGCTGCTTTGCTACCAGCGGATCGCCAAACTTCGCAAGCGTGTAGTAATAAAATCCGACGTTAAAGGTAAGTGCTAGCACCATCCAGATGCCGCTCCAAGTGAGTGCTTCCTTGAACGAAACGACATGCGCTTCGCGGTGAAAAACACCTAAATCCAGTGCTAGCATCGCAAGCACAAATCCGAGAAAGCTAGCATAAAGCCACCAGTACTCAGCAAAAGGAAAAAAAATATCCATTTAAAACCTTAGAATTAATAAAGGTAGATCCAGCGAGAGCTTAATCGGTATTGATGCTCTCATCAATACACGGCCTGGAGCTACCGCGGCTCCTAAATATAGCCGTTAATTTTGCTGGCGCATAGGTTTTGTCTATTTTATCTTCAGGCGTTAATTACCGCCTGCCCTCGAAGAATAGTTTTAGGTGTTTACGAAAGAGAACAAATGTCCTCAGCAGCATTCAATCTTAACCAGAAAAAAACGCGCAGAGTTTTGGGCAGAGTTACGGGCCTAGTTTTATTCCTGCTTTTTTTAATACCCCTATTTTTTTTGCCAGCGCCTAACCTAATAGACGACCCCGCAGCGGGCGTTATTGCTGAACGCTACGGTGATTATCCAGTGATAGCTATAGATGTGCAGTATGCGCATCAAGCTTTGCTAACGACCGGACCGTATAGCCGCTTTATGTTCCATCATCCTTCGCCGGTTTTGGCATATTGGTACGCCGCGGTTGAATCGGTGGGTATTTTTGGCACTGGCTACCCGGCTTACGAAATTGCACAAGCGATTTGGAATTTGCTGTGGCTTTTTGCTGCAGGATTAGCGATTACGGTGCTGAGTGGAACCGTTGCGTCCGCAGTATTGCTGAACGCTACCGTCTTTGCAGTTTTGCCGCTAGCGCGCGTAACGTGGTTGACGGATATTTGGGGCCCAGCTACCCCAATAATACCGCTACTAGCGTTGATTCTACTTTGTGCGAGCAGCATCTATGCAAACAGACGCTTTTTTTTATTAAGTAGCGCCGCTGGCGCCGCTACAATCGCTTCTCACATCGGCGCGCTGCCGATTGTTTTTGCACTTTGGTGTATCTGCGCGACCTACTTTTTTAAGCGCGCTTCAAAAATTCAATTTCGTTCAGTTTTAATTCCGCTGACTATAATCTTTTTGCTTTTTTTTGGTCTGCCGTTAATAGAAGTTATTTTTAGTGCTGATTACGGAAATTTAAGCCGTTTTGTTAGGTTTCTAGGCCGTCCAAGGCCAGCTTTGGGATTTGTAGGCGCGCTAACATTTTTCGATCAATATTTTACCGGGGTATTTTTACGCAGTTTATTTGGTAATTATTTGTTCTGGCTTGTTGGTGCCGGCGGCGTAGCAATTATTGTTGCAGCCGTTGAGCGCACAGACAAATCAGAGCTTGGTAATAAATTATACCCACCATCTCGTATTTTGCTCTTAATGAGCACTATTGCTGCTCTCGGTGTTTTATTTGCCGCCAGTCGCATCGTAGCAAAGCCACAAGAGTATCTGATCTGGACGGTATGGAGCGTTGTCCTAGCGTTCGTTGCGGTAATTATCGTGGCCGTATTGCGGTACAAAATATTTAAGAGTGCTGTGGCGCAAAGTTTAGTAGTTACTTTGGGTTTAGCTTTGCTTCTGTTTAACGTAACGCCGCTAGTGCGCGAGGGAAATCAGGCATTCGAAGCAAGCAAGATAATTTCTTTTTTGCGCACGTTACCGCAGCCAATTGAGGTGCGGCCCGGTGGTAAGGGTGAATGGGATGCTGTAGCGATGGTGTTGCGGGCGAGCCAAATAGCAAATCGCGCTGTTCTAGTCGAGAATGATAAATTATTACTGTGTGTTCCAGCGCGCTGGGTCTTTATGTATCGAGAGTTTTTTAAATGTAATGAACCCGCGAAAAGCATCGCTAAAGTTTGGCGCACACAAAAAATGCCAGCTGATATTATATCTCCTGCAACGAATTTGTTTGCTCGCACCGAGCTAGTAACTGTCGTGGCAGTTGAGCCGGCTTCACTAACAGACTAGCAACTTAGTAATCGAAGCAAATAAGTCGTCTCGATAACACAAAGCCAGGAAAAGTATAATTTACAATGTGCCCGCCTTCGCTAAACGCTTAGGCGAGGCAAGCTGCAGAGAAATGCCGGAGAAGCAACGGTGTGGCTTTAATACTCTGCGCTCCCCAGCGTACCCCAGCGGTAAAACATTACAGAACGGTCTTAGTGATTCCAATATATCTATCTTTCGGCAGGCTGTTGGACACTAGGGACTCTAGGTCACGTCTAAGGCACAAGCTTTGGACATTCCCATTGACTCCACGCGGCGTCCCCAATATCTTGCCGGGCCGGGTTGATAAAGCTAGTTGGAAGGGTGGCCGAGTGGTTGAAGGCGCCTGATTCGAAATCAGGTTTATGGGAAACTGTAACGGGGGTTCGAATCCCTTCTCTTCCGGTTACTTCTCTCGTTAAGTATCGTAAGGACTTAAGTGAGAAGCGGAGTCTGCAAATAAATAATTAGCTTACTGAGCT
>Ga0105046_10018747_pt1 | contig 10523 bp, 10 predicted proteins | sample MAT03_FD_78385 | JGI IMG/M metagenome (GOLD analysis project Ga0105046, IMG submission 78385) | Freshwater microbial communities from Lake Fryxell liftoff mats and glacier meltwater in Antarctica - MAT-03 (megahit assembly) | ecosystem: Environmental > Aquatic > Freshwater > Ice > Liftoff...
ATCTGTATGACCGTAGCATCGGCCAAAATCTGTACTGGATGCCGGGCGGGAAGCAGCTGTTGAGCATTCGTAGCGGGCCAACAAACACTTACCAAGTCGTTTTGACGGACATTCAGACTGGCAAGCAGCGCGAGCTTTTTCTCACCCCGCTTCTCCCTGGTCTGACAACCGAATTAGCGCGTCAAATCGTCGTCTCCGCCGACCGTCGCCATCTTGTTCTGGTGAGCCGCTCCACCGGCACCGTCTTCGTCTACCGCCTCGAAGACCTTGCCAGTAAGTGATTTTGTTAGCTCGAAGCGTCAGCTCCCAAAGTGTTGTTCTTCCTCGGGGAAGTGGAAAAGGGGTCATTCTAGTTTTCAAGCGGATCGATCCGGACTGAACCATTACTTTTGAAAAGTAGAATGTCCCCTTTTCTTCCCAGCCCCTGCGTCCCCGGCTCCTCATCGGAGAAGCAAAGCCGGAACAGCCGACCTTTCCCGCCAAGTTTCCAAATTCTCCCCATCCCGGCTTCGTCAAGAAAGGCTCTCTGTGCCAAGTTTCATGGCATTTTGAGCGACGAGTCTTTTTTTTTCGCAAACAACTTGACCCGGCGGTTTCCGGCGTGTAAGATTCCGGTGTCGTAAGATTCAAATGTTTGAATATGCAAACTTTCTGGTGATGCTATGCCGCACCGTGCCTTGGTGGCCAAAGAACTGGCAGAGTTCCTGGGGGTGCTTTCACATCCCCACCGTATTCGCATCATCGAGGAATTGCGGGACGGGGAGCATGACGTGAACTCGCTGCAAGACGCCCTTGGCATCAGTCACTCCGGGGTGTCCCAGCACTTGATGGTCCTGCGGGCCAACCGACTTGTTTCCGAGCGGCGGGCAGGACGCCGTGTCTTCTACCAGCTTCGGCAACCGGAAATTGCGAAATGGCTACTGGAAGCCACGAAGTTTCTCGAACGAGGGACCGACGCTGACGAACTTCGCAAAGCGATTGGCAAGACCCGCAAAGAATGGGCCGAATGAATGGAGATGATTTGACCAGTTACCGGAGGCAACAAGGGACCATGCGAAAGCTGATTCAAGGAATCCACCGGTTCCGAACGGTTGTCGAGTCATGGAGTGAATGAAGTCCACGGCTCGCTTTGTCCTTCCCTTTTTGATCTCGGAGATTTGATGACAGCAAACAACGCACTGATCGAAAACCTCCTCTCCCCCGCTGTCCTGGCCTTCGTCCTGGGGCTTCTTGCCCGTCTCGTCAAAGGCGATTTGTCGTTACCGAAAGATGCCTTCGGCCTCATCGCCGCGTACCTCTTGTTCGCCATCGGGTTGAAGGGCGGCGTCGAACTCGCCCACGCACCGGCCGGAGAGGTCGCCGGGCCGATCGCCATGACCGTCCTGCTCGGCTGCTTAACTCCGGTGATCGCCTTCATCATCCTCCGCAAGTTCTGCCGGTTGGGTGCGGCTGACGCGGCCGGCGTGGCCGCACATTACGGGTCCGTTTCAGCGGTCACGTTCATTGCCGCTCAGTCGTTCGTCGCCGCCCAGGGGGCGCCGGCCGAGGGGTTCATGCCAACGCTGGTCACGGTGCTGGAGAGTCCGGGGATCAACATCGCCCTGGCGATTGGGTTGATGACGACCGGCAGCGGTCGCAAGCTGTCCACTGCACTCCATGAAGTCTTCACGTCGCGCGGGTTACTTCTCCTCGTCGGCGGTTTGGCTGTCGGATTCGTGATGGGCGAGAAGAATTGGGCCGACGTGTCGCTGTTCTACGACACGAAGGGGCCGATCTTCCGGGGGAGCCTTTGCCTGTTCCTCCTCCACATGGGAGCGCTCGCCGGCGAGCGTTTGGCAGACCTCAAGAAAGTCGGCCCGCGGCTGCTGATGTTCGCCATCCTCATCCCCCTCTGTCACGGTGCGCTCGGCGTATGGCTCGGACATCTCTCCGGGTTGTCGATCGGCGGGTCCGCGGTCCTCGGGGCGATGGCGGCGAGCGCGTCCTACATTGCCGCCCCGCCCGCGGTACGACTCACTCTACCCGAGGCCAACCCGACGTATTCCCTCACCTGCTCGTTGGGAATCGCCTTCCCGTTCAACATCCTGGCCGGCATTCCCATCTACTTCGAGATGGCCCGGTGGGTGGGCGGGTGACGGATAAAGGTATCTCCGGTTCGGCTCTGTTCCGCCCCTTCTAACGAGGATGATGCTCATGTTCGACAAGAACCACGTTCACTCGATGGAATGCGGCGTCTCCCGCCGTGGGCTGCTCACAGCCATGGGCGGCGGTCTGATGGGGGCGGCGATTCCGGGTCTGTTTCCGACCGTCGCCACGGCCCAGGAGCGCCCCAAGCCGGCCGACCTCAGCCCGAAGGACGCGCTCGACCTGCTGTACACCGGGAATAAGCGGTTCGCGGCCGGTAAGCCCGAGGCGCCGCACCGCGACATCGACCGCTTGAAAGAAGTGGCCTCGGCGCAGAAGCCGTTCGCGGCGTTCCTCGGCTGCGCCGACAGTCGGGTGCCGATTGAGATCGTGTTCGACCAAGGCTTCGGCGATCTGTTCGTCACCCGGATCGCCGGGAACGTCTCGACGCCGGAGATCACTGGAAGCCTGGAGTTCGGGACGGTGTTGCTCGGAGCGAAGGTACTCTTCGTGCTCGGCCATACGGACTGCGGCGCGGTCACGGCGGCGGTCAAGGCGGACGAGGTGCCGGGCCAGATCAGTTCGCTGTTCTACCACATCCGCCCGGCGGTGCGGGCGGCGAAGGGGGACGTGGCGGCGGCAGTTAAGGAAAACGTTCGCAACCAGATCGACGTGCTGCGGGAAGCGTCGCCGGTGATCGCCCGGCTCGTCAAGCAGGGCAAGTTGGTGGTCGGCGGCGGGGTATACGACCTGGCCACCGGCAAAGTCGAGCCGGTAGATGCGTGACCCCCACACCGTCGGGTCCGTTGCGGTTCTCTTCACGTACCTTACAGGGAGCAAAGTCAATGATTTCTGAATCGTGCGCCGTATCGGTCATCGACTTGTTAGAGACGAGCGCGTCAACCCCAAGTCCCGTTGGCACGGCATCACGGGTTCTCATCATCGCGGATACCGACCCGCGACTTGGCGCCGCACTCGGGCCCGTGCCGGGGCTGCGGTCCTCCTGCGGGAGGGACTTGCGATCCCGCCGTTCTCGCGCCAAGACCTCGAACTGACGGCAGCCCTGGAGCTGGTGGTCGGGGCACTCGGGCACGGTGAGATCGTACTCTGTGACCATCAGGTCGCGCCCGCCGTCGACCCGGCGTGGTGGGCAACTGCTGTTTGAAGGCCTCGCCTAGGCTGCTTCCCGCCGCCGGGTGATCTCTTCCGTCGTCTGAAGCTGCTCCGGTTCGATCATCTGGAAGTGAACGCCAAACATCGGCAAACCTAGAGCGCGCGTCTCGGATTCGGCGGTTGTCAGGGGTTTCGCCACGATCGCCAGGGTTTGCGGCCGACCGTCAACGCACCAGTCTTTCTGAATATGCAGGGCGAGGGAATCGCGATCCCAGACGGCGTGTTTCCGTTCCAGGAGTTGATCATTCCAAAAGAAAGCCATGCCCGCCCCGCCCCAACCGCGGAGGCGTCCGGTCTCGATGCGGATAATGCAATCGCTCGGCGGCAGTTCGTATGACAAGAGGGCGGTAGGACCCGTCCATCGCATCAACTGGCCCTTATGTTCTTCCACGGGGTGACAGCCTGCCAGGCCACATACCCGTAAACGGCCTTGGTCGAACGGATCCAGCGCTCGCGGCGCCGGCGGGTCCTTGGCATGATCGCGGATGAAGGTCGCGCGGGCCAGGTCGACTGTGCACTTCCGAAGATCCTCAAAGGCCTTGAATCGTCGTTCTTCATTGAAGAACCAAAAAGCGTAGCGAAGGCGCGCCATCCCAAGGCGTCGACTTGCCTGTTTCACGGCCCGCTCGCCCAATCGAGCGCGAACGTGCGGCACGAGTGGCTGATGCAACGCCTCGATCCATTCCTTATCCGCGGGCGCGGCCGTATCCATCGTGACTTCGACGGCATAGCGAAGAATCTCCGCTTCATGATCGGAGAACGCTCCTGCCCGCCCGAGGATGCTTGACCCGGAATAAAGATGCTCGGCAACGTCCGGATCTTGAGTGCTGATAAATTGGCATTCGGCCATGATATACTGGCGGAGATGCTCTTGAAGAGCGTCAAGCGTGAGGGTGTTGACCCTCTCGATTTTCGCTTCCGATGCGTAGCCGATGCGACATCCGCGTTGGTGCAAGTTGGTGGCGAGAACTGTCTCGGCGAATTGACCGGCATCAGTGGGAAAGCCGCCGGCCTCCATGAATTTCTTGCGGCGGATGATGCAATTGAAGAGGCGCAAGTGTTTATCGGGGCTCGTTGCGCCCGTTTTTCCCCTGCTCCGGCTTTCGAAACGGGCGACCGTCGTGGTGTCGATATTGCTTGAGTGCAACTCGGCAGCATCGTAAGACTCATCCTTCATGAAATCGGCGGCCGATTTCAGACATTCCGGATCCAACCGGCAACGGCTATCGAGAAAGACGACGAGAGAACCGCGTGCCTCGTTCACCCCAGCGTTGTAGGCTTCATGGATGTTTTTTGAATCGGCTTGAACGAGACGACACATCGGCCCCAGCTTCGCATGCACGTTGCCATTCGTGACAACGACGACTTCGAACTGGTCGCGGGAAAGGGTCTGTGCCTGGATCGAATGGTTGAATTCGCCCGAGAGAGCGTGCTCACTCGCGTCCAACATGATCACGGAAATAAGAGGCATCGAGTTATCCATGCGTCGATTCCCAGGGCGCGGGCAATTCCAGAATAGACGCGTATAGCCCTGGGATCATTTCTTCGCAAGCTCAAAAATAAGCAGACTACTACGATCCGACCGACGTGTGATCGTGAACGATCTTCCAGCCTTGATCAGTCTTGCGCATGATCAGCGTGTACAAACCTTCGAGGATTTCCTTCTTCATCACGACCTTCCAGCGACCTTTCACCACGGCGTGCTCCGGGCCGAGGATCTGAACTTCCTCCTCGGAAAAAGTCAATGTGCCCATCTCCTTGCCATCGGCCTGGTAGCGTTTCTTGTAATTATTGAAGGTCTCGTCCCAGCCCTTCTTCTTGTCCTTGCCCGAGTAGAACGAAAGGTCGGGCGAGTTCCAGTAGCCGGACATGAAGCCGTTCAGATCGCCTTTATTCCAGGCGGCCGCCTGATCGTCGAGGACCGTGCGGATCTTCTTTTCCTCCGTATCCGCCAAGGCGGCCGGCAACAGCAAGGCGGCAAGAAGGGGAATCATGAGGTTACTCCCTGTAGGGCGGGTTCTTGATAGACGCGGTATTCAGACAGGCCGCTGTCGCGAAGCGTGTTGACGACGTCGATCGCCCGGGTGAAGCGATGCCGGGCGAGCAGTTTGCGAAGGCGCGACGATGATCGACCAATGCCGACGTATGTCCGGAATTTTGAAACGCGACCCAGCGGCAACCTTGGTTGCGACGGGTCGAACTCCCACGGATGGAAGTAAAGCATGGCCGCGGATGGTTCGAGACGGGCAGCCTGGCGAAGGCCCGCTTCCAGGATGCCGAGCGGGAAAAGCCGAAAGTAGCCGCCCCCAGCCACGGGTAAGTTGAATCGCCCCATGCGCAAGGTCACGGGGGGAATTTCCAGGAGACGTGCTTCACGCCCGAGCGCCCAGAACGGCATCCGCGGCGCATCGGAGATGCCGTAACGGTCGTGCCGTACGGGGAAGATGCTCGAATCGTAGCTGAAGCCTGCGGACGCTAGCACGTCAATCGCCCAACCGGTCTCACGGACGACGCTGAAAGTCGGCGCTCGATAGCCGTGGATTTCAACGCCTGCAATTTGTTCCAGGGTGTCTTTGCTGCGTCGCACGTCGTCCAGAAACGTGGCCGGCGTGAAGCGGTGAACGCGTTGATGATCCCAACCGTGGCTGGCAATCTCGTGCCCGCCGGCGTGAATGGCTCGAATCAATTGCGGATGCGAAATCGCGATTTGGCCGACGATGAAGAACGTGGCCGTGGCATTTTTCTCGGCCAAGAGGTCAAGGAGGCGAAGCGTCGATGTCTCCATCCGTGTGGCGTATTCTTTGCGCAGGGGAAGTGGGCAGTCGTACCCCACTGCCGCTTCAATGCGGTGGTGCTCTTCGACATCGAAACTCAGTAGGATCGGCTTTGCCGGCATGATCAAATCCTTTTGAACCAATTGCCCCCGTTTCGTTCGATCGCAGGGACTTATTCTGCCCGTCGATGGAATTGACGCAAGGGACGGCTCCCATCAGGGTTGCCGCTTTCCCGATCGATCGGTTTGATCGGGATGACGATCTTAAAAATCTCATAATGTTTGGGAAAACTCGACTCCGCTGATATTCTTGTATACTATAGTGGTTTAGACAAACTTCACGCCTTACGAGATTCTGATGCCATTTCGTCAACTCGGCCTTGCTTCTGCGCTAGTTCAAAACGTATTGAAGCTCAACTACACAACACCCACCCCGATCCAGGCTCAAGCGATTCCGATGGTCCTGACCGGCAAGGATCTCGTCGCCACCGCGCAGACCGGCACGGGCAAGACGGCCGCGTTCATGCTGCCGATTCTGAATAACCTCCTTGAACGCCCGCGCGGCAAGACCGGCGCCCTCATCCTCACGCCGACGCGTGAACTGGCCCAGCAAGTAGAATCCGTCTGCCGCAGCCTGGCCGTTGGCACGGGCCTGCGTTCATGCCTGGTCGTCGGCGGCGTACCGGCTTTCGCTCAACAGCGGGCGCTCCGCTCGGGTTCCGAGATCGTGGTCGCGACCCCTGGCCGCTTTCTCGATCTGCTCAGCCAGGGCGCGGGCAACATGGCCAACCTGCAAATGCTGGTTCTCGATGAAGCCGACCAGATGTTCGACATGGGCTTCTTGCCCGACCTCCACCGCATTGTCGCGAAACTCCCGTCCAACCGGCAGACGTTGCTCTTCTCCGCGACGATGCCTCCCGAAATCGCTCGCCTCAGCCGCGAGATTCTGAAAAAGCCGATGACCCTCACCATCGGCGATCAGGGCGCGGCCGCGGGCACCGTTTCGCAGACGGCCTATCCGGTGCCGACGCATCGCAAGTCGGCCCTCCTTCTGCATTTGATCCAGCAATGGGAAACGCCTTCGGTTCTCGTCTTCACGCGAACGAAGCACGGCGCCAAGAAGCTCGCCGGCACCATCTACGACGCGGGCCACGGGGTCGCGGAACTGCACAGCAATCGCAGCCCCTCGCAGCGGGCCCGGGCCATGCAGGTCTTCCGATCCAAGACAGTTCCCGTCATGGTGGCCACGAACATCGCCGCTCGCGGCATTGACGTCCGTCATATCACGCATGTGGTCAACTTTGACGTGCCGAATGCCCCGGAAGAATACGTTCACCGCATCGGCCGTACGGGCCGGGCCGGCGCTTCGGGTGACGCTCTGCTTCTGGTATCGCCGGAAGAGAACGGCCTGCTGGCCCGCATCGAGCGCCAGCTCGCCCAACGTCTCCCGCGTCAACATGTAGAAGACTTCGACTACAACGCGGGCAAGAGCCCGGTGGCGAAAGATAAGCGAGCCTACCAGGGCGAACACAAGGCGCCCGAACCGGCGAAGTCGAAGAAGAAAGCCTACCGCGGTCAAGGCAAACGGCGCTAATGATTTGCAACCGCCACGCCATTCGTGGGGATGAGTAAAAAAGAAGAGGGGAGCGATCATGATCGCTCCCCTCTTCTTTTTCATCACTAACTTGGCGGCCGGAAGCCGCCGCTGCCTTTGTCCCCGCCCGATGATTTGCCGAAGCCAAATCGCGAGAGGCCATTGCCGGACGAGCCGTTGCTGGATTCGCCACTGGACGACCTTCCGAAAGAGGGGGAGCCGCCGCCGAATTTGAAGGACGGCTTCTCGCCCTCCGTGCTGCCGGATGTCGAACCCTGGCCCGTGCTAGGCGGTCCGAAGCGTTGGAACTGGAAACTGCCGGGACTTTGCGGTGCTGCTCCGTGAGGAGGGCTGCCGCCGCCGAAAGCTGGGAAACCACCCTGGGGCGGCGTGAAGACCTGCTGGTTGCTGCTCTTATCTTTGTCTTTCTCTTTATCCTTGTCTTTGGAGCCCTTGTCTCCCTCCGAGGACTTCTTCTGCAGGGCCTTCCAGCGGAGATATTCATCCGCAGTCAGGAAGCCGTCGTTGTTCAAATCCATTCGGGCGAATTCCGCCATGTCGCGACTGTCTTTCTTCCATTCGTAAAGGCCGACTTGGCCATCGTTGTCCCACTGTTTGTCGAGTTTCTGGAACCAGTCGGGCAGATCCTTCGGCAACTTGCCCGCGCGATAGATCACGGGACGGGCCTCTTCGACCGGCTTGGGACGGTCGTTATTATTGTTGCTCGAATCGTTCGAAGGCTTTTTCTCGTCCTTCTCTGGTTTGTCACTCGTGCTTTCCCGTTTGGCGAACTGGGCGGTGAGATAGGCCTTGTACTCATCAAAATTGATAAAGCCGTTTTTGTTCGTGTCCCAGGTATCGCGTTCGATCTGGAGCGTCTCGGACATTTCATCCGGGCTTAACTCGCCGTCATTATTCTTGTCGCGGCGGCGGAAGGCCTCCTCCATGCGATCGTTGTCATTTCGCCCTGAACTTGGACCGCCGGAGCCACCGGAAGTGGGTGGGCCTTTCGGTTGCTGCGTGTTCGAATCGGTCGGGGTACTTGTCGGGGCGGCTGTCGGCGGTGCGCCACCCGGAGCGCCGCCAAACATCGCGGAGGCTTTGCCCAGAGCTTCTTTGAACTGAGTGCGAGTAATAGTCTCGCCCGTCAGCCCCAGTTTCGGTCCCGCGAATTGGAAGAACATTTTCTTGCCGGCATCAAGCTCCGAGACGTTGATCACGTCTTTCCCGCCTGACAGTTTGTCGAATTGCTCATCGGGAGTGCCCCGGCTGCCTCTGCTGGGGAACTGGCTCCAGGTCAAACTTGGCAGAACGAGAATACCCGCGAGGAGAACAAAGAAAAAATGAATCCGGCGCATCGTCACCGCCTCCCGAACGTTGGGCTCTACCTGGCATTTAACTCGAACGGCGGCCACAAGTCACGGGGTGTTTTGCGAGATCTCATACTTTCCTCATTCCGCGTGAATGATTCGGTAAGTTCTGGGGTTATTTCGGGCTGGCATAGTCGCCGCGTTGGAAGCCCGAGTCCTTGGGCGGGATGTAGCTAATGTCCAGATCGGGCGTTTCGAGCTTTTTCTTCAGGATCCGCGATTCGAGGGCGTAATCGAGAATGCCGCCCGTGAGCAGCGTGCGCTCCACTGGGTAAGGCGGTTGCCCCGTCGACATGAAGCGTTCGACCTGGATGGCCAGGGCTTCCAGAAACGCGGCGCCGGGAGGCGGCGGCAGCCAAAAGAGCGTGGATGCCGGCTTTTCACTTCCTTCGAGGGTTGCGGCAAACGTGTCGTCGGAGACGTGGCCGTCGAGTTGCAGGATCGTTGCCCGCAGGCCGTCGCGATACTCGATCATAAACGCCCGCGGGCCGCCCGGAGCGACCCAGTTCGAAGGCGTGATGAAGTGCGTGCAGTTTTCCTTGAGGTCGCCCACATTGCGAGACTGGCTGCGGCCGAGCGCGTGTGCCAGCAACTTCCACGACCAACGGTCTTCGTCGCCAGCCTTCCAGACCGCGTCGCCTTCGAGACACTCGACCGATTTCACGCCCTGCTGACCGTTGGTGCGGCGTTCCACCATGCACTGCAAAGCTTCCAGCGCGTGAATGCCATAGACTTCGATGTCGCCTCGCGAAACGAGAAGTGCCTCGCGGATTTTGACGCCCAGCGGCAGTTCCAGTTCCGGTCGTCGCCAGGTGACCGGCAGGCTCGACCCGGCCATCATCGGGAAGCCGAGCTTCTTGGCCGTCGCGACCATCTCGAAGCCTTTTTTGCGGTCGTAGGATAGGTGCTTGTCGTTAAAAACGGGGACTGAGCGGCCGGACGCCCGGAAGACTTCGACGATCTTCTGGAAGAATTCGAATCGGGGGTAAAGCCTTTGGCCCTTGTCGTTGATCGGATAGTCGCCATGCTCGCCGATGAGAAGTACGCCATCAACGGCCAACTTGCCGGTGCCAAGCGTCAGAGCCTCCGCGACGCTCTTGCAGGTTCGGAAGCCATGTTTCGCGGCCTGCTTCTCCGATAAGTCATTCTTCTTTTGTTCGACAAAAGCGGAGACGATCTCGCTGTCCGGGTAACAGTAGGCGCCATCCTTGAGGTAGCCATTCAGAAAGCGGCCGCCGATGTGGTACGCATGCGAGAGATACCACCACGCCGACGCAACGACCGCCAACTTCTTTGTCGCGGGCTTTTCCCGTTTCGGCGGTGCCAGCAGTGGTTGGGGCTCGGCTCGAAGCGAGTTCGCGATCGGCCAAGCGGCCGAGGCGGCGAGAAAGTGGCGTCGATGCATGAGTTCACTCGAAAACGTTAACTTTGTGACCCGCTAAAGCGGGTCACTACGAACGGGTGAATGTTCGTAGTGACCCGCTTTAGC
>Ga0105046_10018750_pt1 | contig 10521 bp, 10 predicted proteins | sample MAT03_FD_78385 | JGI IMG/M metagenome (GOLD analysis project Ga0105046, IMG submission 78385) | Freshwater microbial communities from Lake Fryxell liftoff mats and glacier meltwater in Antarctica - MAT-03 (megahit assembly) | ecosystem: Environmental > Aquatic > Freshwater > Ice > Liftoff...
AGCGCGGCGAGCTCGGCGTAGCATTTCACGATCTTTTCCGGCGACGCCGCCTTCAAACGGCCGTCTTCGATGTCGGCGTACATCGTGTCGCCGAGCAGCAGTAGAAGTTCCGGCTTCGCTTCGGCGATTGTGTCCCAAATCGGGCAGGGCTTGTTTTGGTCGGCGCACGAGCCGAAGGCGATCTTCGTCAGCGGTTGATCTTTGGGCTGGGCCGCGGCGACGGTGGCGACGCCGCCGGCCAAGAAGAGTGCGAGCAGGAATCGAACCATGGCGGTAACCTCGGGAGTACGGAAACGCATCCAACTATTCTGTTGAATCAACCCGCCGAAGCGAAAGCAAGCGAAGATTGTGAGTAGGCCAAGTCCGCGGAGCGAGCCTATCCTAAAAGCACCGCACACCCCGAGATTCCCGGCATGGTTTTCCTCTCCCGCATTTACACCAAGAGCGGCGACACCGGCGAAACCGGTTTGGGCAACGGCGCCCGCGTCCCCAAAGATCACCCCCGCGTCGCGGCTTACGGCGAGGTGGACGAATTGAACTCCGTGCTCGGACTGTTCGCCGCGTACTGCCCGGACACCGTCGAACGGACATTTCTCCACGCGATTCAAAACGACCTCTTCGACCTCGGCGCCGACCTGTGCGTACCACCGGCTGATGGAGAAGAACCGGCGCACGCGTTGCGCATCGTCGAGGAGCAGTACCTGCGGCTGGAGCGCGCGATCGATCGCTGGAACGAAGGCTTGGAACCGCTGCGCAGCTTCATCTTGCCGGGCGGCAGTCCGGCCGCCGCGTGGCTGCATTTGGCCCGCACCGTCTGCCGGCGGGCCGAGCGCTCGCTCGTGACGCTGATGCGAACCGAGCCGGTGAACCCGCACGCCCTGATCTATTTGAATCGACTCTCCGATTGGCTGTTCGTCCTCGGCCGCGTCGCCAATTCCAAGACCGGCGATGTGCTATGGGTGCCCGGCCAATCGCGAACGCACACCGAGGATTGATCGATGACCCGCCTCGTGCTCGGCAGTCGGAACAAGAAGAAGCTCGGCGAACTCCTCGATTTGTTGGGCGATCTCGGGATCGACCTCGTCGATTTGGCACCGTACCCGCATGCTCCCGAGATCGACGAAACCGGCGACACCTTCGAAGCCAACGCCAAGTTGAAGGCGGCGCAACTCGCCCCCGCGCTCGGCGAATGGGTGCTCGGCGAAGACAGCGGCTTGTGTGTGCCCAGCCTCGGCGGCGCGCCGGGGATATTTTCGGCGCGGTATGCCGGGGAACACGGCAACGACGCCGCCAATAACGCGAAGTTACTGGCGGAACTGGCCGGCAAGACCGGCGACGACCGCCGGGCGTACTATGTCAGCACCGTCGTGCTCGCGAACCCCGCCGGGGAAGTGCGGGCCGTGGCCGAGGGCCGATGTTGGGGCCTAATTGACACGGCACCGCACGGCATCGGCGGCTTCGGCTACGACCCGCTTTTCGTGATCCCCGAGTACCACGCGAGCTTCGGCGAACTCAGTCCGCGCGTGAAGCACGCCCTTAGCCACCGCGGCCGGGCCATCGCCCGATTGCGGCCGACGCTGCGGAAACTCTTCGGGTAGAATCGCGGAACAATACAACGCTCAGGAGTTCAAGATGGGAAAGGTCATCGTGACGGCTCTCGTGGAAAATTTGGACGACCTCAGCGACGTACGCAGGGGGACATTGACGTCGGATCGGGTGCGCCGGGTCGAGGTGACCGACGCACTCGTCGATTCCGGAGCGACAAGACTCTTGATGCCCAAGAGTCTTGTCGCTCGACTGGGATTGACTCCGCTGCGCTCCCGAGAGGCCAAGACCGTCGGCGGCATCGTTTCCGTACAAGTCTACCGAGCGGTTCGGTTGACCATCCAAGAACGGGATTGCATTCTCGACGTGACTGAAATCAGCGATGACCTCCCCGTGCTGATCGGCCAACTCCCGTTGGAGAGCATGGATTGGGTCATCGACATGAAGGGACACAAGTTGATCGGTAACCCTGCCCACGGCGGCGAGCAAATGATCGAAGCCTATTAAACTCACGGCCCGGTGACTTCGGCAATCAGTATTCCGAGGGCGGCGGTTGCGAACTATTGCGACTGCCGAGCCATTGGTAGGTGGGGAAAGCCATCGAATCGCGGAGGAACCGCACCGAGCCATCGCCGAAGGCGAAATTGCCGCCGCCGGTGTGAACGCTGCGGAAACCGTAGTAAGAGCTTTTCGTCCAATAATCGAGAGGCGCTTCGGCGCGGGTCACGAAAGCCCGCGTGTTCAGCGGAACGTTGGTCGTCGCATGGCTGTCGCCCGGGTGCGCCCGGACCCACGTCGTCGAGCCGGTTCGGGCTTGGCCGAGATACGCGCCGCTGCTGAAGGTGTACCCGGTCATCGTGTAGTGCATTTCCCCGGCCAGAAGCGTTTGCGAGGTCCCTTTGGTCACGTGCGTCAAATTGATCTTCCCGGCGTGCGTCGACACCATCATGCCATCGTCCGGTGTGAACGAGCCCTTCAACGTGTTCCAACGCTGGACGGCCACTGCCCCGGTCACTCCGTGCGACGAATAATTCGGCACCGTGGCCGTCCAAGCGGACGTATCGCCGATCGGTTGGAAATTACCCCGGCACCACCCATAGCTTGAGTAAGGAAGTGTGTACGCGTCGAGTGGAGACGGTACCGGCATCGAAGGGCACAAGTACGACTTCAACGGTTGTTTTGTCAGGCTGGCGTTCGACGGCGACCCGGTCGTGTCGGTCGGACCGACGGCGGGGTTGTACTGCCGGGCGATGTTGTCCTGCTCCAAATAAGGCAGGATTTCGATAAACGCACTGTGGAGGACGAAATTCGTGCCGAGGCCTTCGGCGGCCACGACGGCGGTCGCACCGTTGGTGACGCCATGCAGGGCGGTCGCTACGTGCGGCAGGCGATCCCGTGACCCGTGGTAATTGTGCACGGCGAGGCCGATCTGCTTCATGTTGTTCTGGCAGCTCATCCGCGCGGCCGCTTCGCGAACCTTTTGAACTGCCGGCAACAGCAAGCCAATCAGAATCGCGATGATCGCGGTGACGACCAACAACTCGATGAGTGTGAACGCCGAATGACGCATAACGACTCTCCGGTGTGACGAACACCGTGAATCGTAATCAGTGTGACGGTTTCTTCAAGTGTATTATTCGTGAAGATTCACCGCGTGCTGATGTAACCGCGAACCGGCCCGGATGCGTTTGTGATGTCGGCCCGTAGGTCGGCGAATTCTATCCGTTCGATGTCGCTGTGCCGCGTGACGAGATACACGGCGTCCGTCGCGGACGCGGTGGCGTCCGCACCGGGGAGTTCGTTCCACACCCCGGCATCGACGATCACCCAATCGAACCATTGCCGCAGTTGCCCAATGAGCTTGGGCAAGTCGGTCGTCAGCAAATCCTCGGTCGCGTCGGTCGCGGTTCCCGTCGAAAGCATGTGCAAGTTCGTCAGCGGCGTCGGTTGCAGCGCCCATGCCAGCGGGATCGCTTGGCCGAGGACTTCCGCGAGGCCGGGGGACTCGGACGCGCCGAGCCGGCGGGCGATGCCGGGCCGGGCGAAGTTCGCATCGACCAACAGCACCCGGCTGCCGTGCTCTTGCGTCAGCGACACGGCGAAGTTCATCATCACCGTCGTTGTCCCGGCCGAGCCGGAAGCCGACGTGAAGAGGGTCACGCGCGGGCCGGGCTCTTCGAACTGGTTCACGATCTCATCGCGCACGACGCGGTACTCGCCGCTGACGGCGTGATCGGGCTGATGATACGTGATGATGTCCGGCGAAATGCCCGACGGCATCAGACGCAGGCCGAGCTTCGGCAAACGGTGGAAGGTCACGCTGAGTACTTGAGCATCGGATTCCGCCGCCACCATCGGTTCGAGCACAGGCAGCGTCGCCGGCTTCGGCATCGATGCTCGTTCCACGATTGGGCTTGGCAGCGGCATCGGGGCGATGCGCGGTTGCGAACGGGCGTACGACATTTGGACGCCGTCCGGGCCGCCGACTTCGATGAACGGCGTTTGGTCGTCGGCCGGGGTTTCGATGTGGATCGCCTGCGGCTTCTCGGCGGCGCGCTGCGGCGCCGTTGGCAAACCACCGGCACCCGTGATGACGCGAAACATCCGGCTCATGGCAAAGTCCTAACGGCTGGTCGGTTCAGGAGACGTTCCGCTTGCCCTGGGGCTTGCGCGGCTGAGTTTTCTTGGCGCTTTGGCGGGGGGTCGGCCGCGCCGGCGGGGGCCCCGGGTGCGGCAGGATGTTCGCCTCTTCGGGTTCGAAATCTTCGGAGAGTTTGGGCCGCGGCGGCTTCGGACCCAGCGGCGGGTGCTCGTCCGGCTGCGATGGCATCAGTTCCAGTTGAATCAACGCGTCGATCACCGGTTCGGCATCGACTTCCTTCACACCGGCCGCTTCCGCCAACGCGAAGGCCAGCAGCGAGACGCGATTCAGCACTCGCGGGATGCCGCCGGTGTGGTTCGCCAAGAGCGTCAGCGCCTCGTCGGTGATCAACCACTCGGGCCGACCGCCGCACTCGCGGAGTTGGTGGCGGACGTAGCGGATCGATTCTTCGTGAACCAGCGGGCTCAGCCGGGCGCGGGCCGCGACGCGTTGGGCGAACGACGCCGACTCGGGTTTGTTCAGCAGTTCCCGCAAAGCCGATTGACCGACGAGGATCACGAGCAAGGCCTTCGATTCTTTCGATTCCAGATTGCCGAGCACGCGGATTTCTTCGAGCACTTCGCCCGTCAGGTTCTGGGCTTCGTCGATGAACAGCACCACGGCTTGGTCTTGCGCGAGCGCGTTGAGCATCTCGCTGTAGACGGCCAGCCGGAGTTCTTGTTCGCTCATTCCTTGGTAGGGTTGGCCGAGGTCGAAGAGGATCGCTTGGAAGAAGTCGGCGGGTCGGGAACACTTCGTGGCTTGCAGCAAGATCCGGCAGGTCGCGGCGGGCAAGGACTCCAAGAAACGCAGGACGACGAGCGTCTTTCCGGTGCCCGGTTCGCCGTCGAGAACGACGACCCCGCCGCCGTCGGCGTAGGTGCGGGCGAGCACGGAACCCGCGGCTTCGTGCGCCGCGGTCGCGCAGTACGCGTCGGTGTCCGGGGTCGGCCGGAACGGCCGCCGCGCCAGTCCGAAGTGTGCGAAGTCCATGGTTGGCATCCTGCCCGGCGAAAGTCCCCCGTAGTCCCATCGACCGTTGCGAAACGCCGACTTGAGCCCGTGCCGACAACCCGTTGACATCGGCGCGGAAAGTTCCCGCTGTGCCCGGCGCGGAATTATCTTCGCTTCGGCATCGGTTTTAGACTTGCGATACAACCGCTACATTCGCTATATACTTCCGAATCGAATTGAGGCCCGCGGATGCGGGCAGACCGGAGATCGACGATGAGCAGGACGCTCACCTTCTTCGAGTCGGGTTTCGCCTCGGCGACGGCGCTGGCGGAGTCCGGCCGATACGCGGCCGCGAGGAGCGCTTTGCGCGGCTTGCGGGCCGCGGGGGATTTGGAACCGGCGACGGCCCACCGTTTGCACACCAAGGCCGCCGAGTGGGCCTTGCACGGGGAGCGATTCGCGGAAGCGCGGAAGCACCTCAAGCGTGCGGTGGAACTCGAACCGGCGGACGCCGCGGGGCACTTCGCCCTCGGCAAAGCCCACGAAGACGACCCGTTCGGCTGCGACCGAATGGCCGTTCGAAGATACCGGAAGGCCATCCAGTTGAACGCCAACGAACCGATTTACCGCGCGACCTTGGGACGGGCCCTGGTGCGAGTCGATAATGTGCAGGCCGGGGTGAAGATCCTCTGTCGCGCCGCCGAAGCGGCCCCGAGCGACCCCGAGGTCCTCGAAATCGTCTCGGAGGGGCTCCGGGAGGCCGGGCAACCCGAAGTCGCCTTCCGCCTCATGAGCCAAGCTCGATTCTTGGCCCCGAGCGATCTCGCGATCAAGAAGCTTTGGGATCGCTCGCGGTTCAGCCTCACCGCCGCGACTCAAGTAGCCCGGCGGACGAATGAAGAGCGGATCGCGCGCCCGAGCGAAGCGCCGGCCGTGATCCCGTTCTTGCGAGTCGCCGGGGGCAGCAACGGCAACCGCATCCGGCACGATCACGCCTCCGCGCGGAACGCGCCAATGCTGCGCCTGCGGAAAGATTGAACCGAGCTGCGGCCATTTTCATCGTCGTCGCGGTCACTCCAATTCCCGTTCGCCGTCGAAAGGCCTCGACTTCTGCGTCGGCGTGCATTCGTTGGCGATGTCATGGGGGCCGCTGGGCAGAACGCCGCCCGCGAGATGCTGGGGGATGGGTGAAAGACGAAACTCAGATTGTCCGCGTCGATGCCTGCACCACGTTCACAATAGGGGATGCTTCGTTTACCCTTGCAATGTCATCCGCAAGCACATCGCCGATGAAAATGAGCAGTTACTCCAATGCGAATATGAGTCCGATCGCGGCGGGAAGTTGACGGTCTTCTTCCGGGTACGGAATGGCAAATGGGTGTCGTTCGCGAACGAGTATGTGGCGGAGGGAGTGATCGTGTAATAGCGAACCCGGCCCGGATCCCGACGTCGAGAGTTGGAGGCAATTATGAATATCGTAGAACTCTTTGAAGAACTTGGCGAGATGCGCGATCCCGCCTTGGCGGAGTTGAAGCCGCTCTCGAACCGAGACCGAGAATTCTTCTTGAACTTGATCGAGAATCCCCCCGCACCGAATGCGGCGTTCATCGCTGCAGCCAGGCGCTACAAAGAACGGCATGCACCCGCTTCCGAGTAAATCCGGAAGGCTCGCGAGATGACCAACTTCACCCGCCTCTTCTGGCTCTGGCTGATCCTGCGGACCGCCATCTGGATTCTCGCCACCGTCGCCAGCCATCCAAATGCCCCGCTCGATCTCGCCGAATGGCTGTCGTGGGGCGGTGTCTGGCAGTGGGGCTATTGCAAGCATCCGCCGTTGCCGGCGTGGCTGGCCGATGCCGCCGCGAGCGTTGACCCCGGCCGAGTTTGGCCGGTGTACGTCCTGAGCTATTGCATCGTCGCTTCGGTGCTGGTCGCAGCTTGGAACCTGGCCCGTGAGTACTTGTCACCGCCTTTGGCGCTCGCGGCGGTCGTCGCCAACGACGGGTTGATGTACCTCACCCACTACGGGGCCGAGTTCAGCAACAATATCGTCCTCGACGCCGGTTGGGCTTGGTTGATCTTGGCGACGCACCGGGCCGTCTTCCGGCGCTCCTTGGCTTGGTGGTGCGCCGTCGGCGCCGTCCTCGGATCGATGCTGCTGACGAAATACACAATCGGGTTGCCCGTGTTGGTGCTGCTCGCGTTCCTCGCGGTCACGCGTTCGGTGTGGCATGTCTGGCGGTCGCCGGGATTGTACGTCGCCGCGATCCTCGCTCTCGCGATCTTCGCCCCGCATCTGAATTGGCTCGTGCAGCACGATTTCCTGCCGTTCAAATACGCCGCCGAGAGATCGTCCGAACCCGGCGGCTGGGAACGCCACATCTTTTTCCCGGCCCAGTTCGTCGTCGGGCAAGTGATCCAGCTCTTGCCGGTGGTATTCGTTCTCTGGCCGATGCTGACCGGGGAGCGCCGCCGCGCAACCGATTCTCCCGAACGCCGGTTCTTGGCCTGGGCGATCCTCGGGCCGGTCGCGGTATTACTCGGATTGTCTATCACAACAGGTCTGGTCCTCCGCGAAATTTGGGGTTCTCCCCTCTGGTCGTTCTTCGGCATTTTCTCGCTGGCATGCTTCCGCGGCACGGACGCCGAGTTGAAATCGCGCCGCGTCGTCATCCGCTGGGCCGCCGTCGCCGTAGCGATGCTCGCCTTCGCCGTGGGTAAGCAGGTCGCGGGACCGGCGATCACCGGCCGCGCCGAACGGCCGCATTTCCCTGGTCGCGCGTTGGCCGATGAAGTCAATCTGCGTTGGGAGGCCCATTACGGCGGGGTGCCGCCGATCGTCGGCGGCGAAGGCTGGCGGGCCGGGTTGATCTGCAGCTATTCGGCCCACCGCCCCGGCTTGTATTCCAGCGGAGTCATGGGCTACTTGTCGATGAAACCCCAGCATTCGCCATGGACGAGCGATGCCGACGTGAACGAACGCGGCGCGGCTATCGTCTGGGATGCGGAAATCATCGGCGGCGACAGCATCGCGGATTTGAAAGCCCGCTTCCCGAGAATCGAATTCCAGCCGGACATCGTATTGCCTTATCAAACGGGTGGCTTGGCGAAATCCACGCGGGTGGGATTGGCGTTCGTGCCCCCGCGACGTTGAATTTCCCTTGCCGCAGTCACCCTGTTTCGGAGTGGGAACCGATGCTCGAAATCTTCATCCGGTTCAAACTCGGCCAAGCGATCAACCGCAAGGCCTCGTCGAAGGGCTGGCCCGGCTGGCCCTTCGTTCTCGCCATGATCGCGACGTACGTCGTCCTCGGCTTCGCCAACCCGAATGCCGGCGGGAACGACGATCTCTTTCCGTTCATCATCGGCTACGCACTCGGGGCCATCGCGGCCGCGCTGTCGAGCTACTTCGTGGTGTTGATTTTGCCGGATCGCAGCGAACCGGACCGCGACGATGGCGACGACGACCGACCGCGCCGCCTGGCACTGCGCGAAGACGATGGAGACGACGACCGCGATGTCCCCCGCGCCCGCCGGGCCGACGATTCCGACGAGGACTGGCGCCGACGATAATCCCCGCACCGCCGCGCCTTGATTCCGCACTTGTGCGGACATACTATTCACCAACCTTCCCCCACTCCCAATACGACGCGCCGGCCGGCGCATATGATGGCAGGTAGGCGAAGGCCGCGTGCGTGCGGCCGAGCCGACTGACGGAGACGGCACCGATGTATGAACGATTCACAGACCGCGCCCGGAAGGTGATGCAGCTCGCCAACCAAGAGGCCCAGCGGTTCAACCACGAGTACATCGGCACCGAGCACATCCTGCTCGGGCTGGTGAAAGAAGGCTCGGGTGTGGCCGCGAACGTGCTGAAGAACCTCGACGTGGACCTGCGGAAGATCCGGCTCGAAGTCGAGCGGATCGTCCAGCACGGGCAGGGCGGGGATCAAGTCGTGATGGGCCGGTTGCCGCACACGCCCCGCGCCAAAAAAGTCATCGAGTATTCCATTGAGGAAGCTCGGAACCTGAACCACAGCTATGTGGGGACCGAACACTTGCTCCTCGGCCTCCTGCGGGAACAAGAAGGGGTGGCGGCACAGGTTCTCATGAACCTGGGCCTCAAACTCGAAGACGTGCGGGAGGAAGTTCTCAACCTGCTGGGGCACAATCCAATGCCGAATGAACAAGAACCCGCCGGTGGCGGCGGTGACCGCGGCTCCTCGAACGAGCGGGGCTCGTCCGGCAAGTCCAAGTCCAAAACCCCGGCCCTCGACAGCTTCGGCCGCGACCTCACCGAACTCGCCCGCCAGGGCAAGCTCGACCCGGTCATCGGCCGCTCCAACGAAATCGAACGGGTCGTGCAGGTGCTCAGCCGCCGCACGAAAAACAACCCCGTGCTCCTCGGCGAAGCCGGCGTCGGCAAGACCGCCATCGTCGAAGGCCTCGCCCAGATGATCGTCGACGGCAGCATCCCGGACTTGCTCCGCGATCGCCGCCTCGTCGTGCTCGACCTCGCCATGATGGTCGCCGGCACCAAGTACCGCGGTCAGTTCGAAGAGCGCATCAAGGCCGTGATGAACGAAGTCCGCCGGGCGAAGAACACAATTCTGTTCATCGACGAACTGCACACCCTAGTCGGCGCCGGCGGTGCCGAAGGTGCCATCGACGCCAGCAACGTTCTCAAGCCGGCTCTGGCTCGCGGCGAGATCCAGTGCATCGGGGCGACGACCCTCGACGAGTACCGCAAGTACATCGAGAAAGATTCGGCGCTCGCCCGCCGCTTCCAAGAAGTCATCGTCAACCCGCCGAGCAAGGACGAAGCGGTCGAGATCCTCAAGGGTCTGCGCGACCGGTACGAATCCCACCACCGCGTACAGATCACCGACGCCGCGTTGCGAGCCGCCGTCGAACAGTCCGACCGCTATATCAGCGGCCGCTGCCTGCCGGACAAAGCCATCGATGTCATCGACGAAGCGGGTGCCCGCATCCGGCTCAAGGCGATGACCCGGCCACCGGACTTGAAAGAGATCGACGAGCAGATCGAGAAGCTGAACGCCGAGAAAGAGCAAGCGGTCGCGAACCAACTGTTCGAGGAAGCCGCCGCGCTCCGCGACAAGGCCGACAAGTTGAAGAAGAAGAAGGACTCGATCACCAAGGATTGGAAAGAGCGCGCCAAGGAAGTGGACGGCGTCGTCGATGAAGAAGTCATCGCCGAAGTCGTGTCCAAGATGACCGGCGTGCCGCGGACGAAGGTGGGCGAAGACGAAACCCGCCGCGTGCTGAAGATGGAAGACGAACTCCACGGCAGCGTCGTCAGCCAAGACGAAGGCATCAAGGCCATCGCCAAGGCCGTCCGCAAGAGTCGCTCCGGGTTGAAG
>Ga0105046_10018753_pt1 | contig 10520 bp, 7 predicted proteins | sample MAT03_FD_78385 | JGI IMG/M metagenome (GOLD analysis project Ga0105046, IMG submission 78385) | Freshwater microbial communities from Lake Fryxell liftoff mats and glacier meltwater in Antarctica - MAT-03 (megahit assembly) | ecosystem: Environmental > Aquatic > Freshwater > Ice > Liftoff...
CACACACATGGGGTAGAGTCGGGCCGGCTGTCTCGATGGGGTTCTTCGATCGCATCTTCGTCAAGCGGGGAGCTCGCCGAGCGGAGGAAGAGGCACGGAAGCTCGAGCGTGAGGGGGACCTGGCGCGGGCCGTCGACGGCTTTGCGTCGGCGGGGCTCGGCGACGAAGCGAGCCGGGTCGCACTCCTGCGCGCCGACGCGGAGGAGAGCCCCGAGAAGCGGCTCGCGCTGTGCGCCCGCGCCGTCGAGGTCGCTACGTCCGACGCAGCTCGCAAGGCTGCGCTGTCGCGCAAGGCGCGTCTTGCGCTCGACATCGCCCGTGCCCGCAAGGTGGCGCTGCCCAGCGAGATCCAGCGCATCGCAGCCGATCTCGAGGCGGCGGAAGACAACGAGCGCGCCGCGGACGCCTACGCCTTGGCCGGCGACCACGATGGAGAGGTGCGCGCGCTGACGGCAGCGGGCGCGATCGATAAGCTCGAGGAACGCCTGCGCCGCTCGGAGACCGAGACGCGGCGCGAGCGCGCTCACGTCGATGCGTTGGCGCGTGTGACGGATCTCGAGGCGTGCGCGGAGCGGCGCGAGGCCCTGCGCGTCGCCCGCGCCTTCCTGCTGGAACGACCCGACGATCGGATGCGCGAGTTGCTGCGGGACATCGAGCGACGGGTGCTCGCGGCACCGGTGTGTCTCCTCGGGCGGAGTGGCCCCCTCGTGCGCCACGCGCTGGGGACTTGCGTCACGATCGGCCGGGGTGATGCGACGATCATCGTCTCTGCCCGGGCGGCCAGCCGGCGCCACCTCGAGCTGCGTCGCGTGGGGGATGCCGTCGAGGTGGAGGATCTGGGGACGCGCAACGGCACGACGCTCGCTGGGGCACGGCTCCAAGGACCGCTCCTCCTTGAGGCGAGCGGCGCGCTTCTCTCCATCGGCAACGAGGTGCCGTGTCGCATCGAGCTCCGCCGGGCCGGTGGGCGCCTCGTCACGGCGACGATCGACATCGCCGGCGAGATTTACGAAGCGCCCCTCGGACCCTTGCACTGGCGCGACGGGTGGACCGTGGATCTGGAGATCGCGGGGGCGGCGACGTTCGTCGTCCTTTGCTCGACGCCGGAGGCGCCCGCGTTTCGCGGCTCGCTCCAGCTCGCTTCGCGGATCGAGCTGGCGGCCGGTGACGAGATCTCGGAATCGCGCGGCGGTGCGCCGTGCCTGGTGGTCGGCGCCGGCATCGAATCCCAGGTCGCGACGTGAGCTTCTGGGACCGATTCCGGCGCAAAACCGAACGCGGCTCCAAGGGCGTGCCCAAGGGCGATGGGCACGCGGCCGGCGCTGCGCCGAAGGAGAGCGAGGATGCGCGAGCGTCCGCTGATCGAGCGCGGCACGTGGCTGCCATCGAAGCCTTCGCGGCGCGCATCGGGCCGAACGGGGGGCCCCAGACCGAGGAGATCCTCGCGTGGATCCGAGACCGCCGCGGGACGTCGGACGAGGGCGCACTGGTGCGCGCCCTCGCCGAGGCCGGGCCTCGAGCGCCGGAGCCCGTGCGCGTCGCGACTGCGGAGCTGCTGGCGGCACGCGGCGACGAACAGCGCGCGCTCGAGGTCCTCGAAGGCTGCGCGTCGGCCTCCGCGCTCCTGATGGCGGCGGACCTCCACGCCAGCCGGGGCGCGCTGGCGCGCGCCGTGACGTCCATCGAGCGGGTCCTGGCCCGGGAGCTCGACGCGCCAGGAGCACGTGAGAGGCATGCGCGGTGGCGCGGCGCCCTCGGGGGAGCGGCGCAGAAGGCCGGACGCAGCGACGAAGCGACGGTCGTGGGCGACGCGCACCGCGAGGCACCGTTTCGCGTGGTTCGGGAGGTCGCGCGCGGCGGTGCGGGCACCGTCTACGAAGCAGAGGACGAGCTGCTCGGAAGAAAGTTGGCGTTCAAAATTTATCACGGCCGCAGCGCCGACCGCGAAGCGATCGAGCGCGAGGTGCGCTGCATGGCGGACGTCGCTGGCGTTGGGATCGCGCGGGTGCTCGACGCCTCGCCGGCCGACGGCTGGGTGGCGCTCGAGTGGATGGGGACGGGCTCGGTTCGCGACGTCTTGCGCCGCGGGGACGGGAGCCAGCTCGCGCGCATCGGGGATCTGGCGTTGCCGCTCGCTCGCGTGCTCGCGCGCTTGCATCGTCGGGGGCTCGTACACGGCGACGTGAAGCCCGCCAACGTGCTCTTGCGCGCCCCGAACGCGCCGGTTCTCACCGACTTCGGTCTCGCGCGGCGGCTCGGCGCGCCAGCGGCCGGCGGCAGCCCTGGCTACGTCTCGCCGGAGCGGCTCGACGGCTCGGCGGTCGACCCACGCGACGACGTCTACGGTTTCGGGCGTCTCGTCGAAGATTTAATCGACGCGGTCGGCGGGGAAGAGCTGCGCCCCCTGGCTGAAGCATGTTTGCTGCCCGCGGAGCGTCGGCTCGAGGATGGCTCCGCGATCGTAGCGGCGCTCGGCCTTCGGCCTTCGGTGTTGGAATCCTTGGTTCGCACCTGAGGAGGGACCGTGAATCCAGTGCAACACGCCGAGACACGCCAGCCGTATCTCCGCTGCGACACCCACCGCAAAAATGCGGTTCACTTGGCCAGAACACCCTTCTCCAGCGAGAATTCACGTCTGGCACCGCCATTGCTTCAGATGGTCCAGGTGAGGCAGGCGAGCTGGTCAGCCACGGCTGATCCGCAGGTCTGGCTCGCGCGGAGTTCACAGTCGAGTACGGGTGCGATCGAGGAAGGGGTTTCGACCTTCCCCCGTAGACGGCGGCGTTGTCCGGGACGCAGTCTCCACCCCGGTCTTCTCAGAAAGACCAATTCAGCAATAAAGCTGGACAGAGGCAGGCCCGAGAGTTTATCGGTGCGCCGCAAACCCGGTCGGGGCTGGGTTTCCACAAGTCTTCGGTTCCACAACCTGTGGGACCAGAGTTTTGCTCCGCCATTCGCGCGGGGCGCTTTTTCGGGCGCGACAGCTCGTCGCTTCCGCAATCACCATCACGAGAAGAGGGTACGGAAATGAAGAAGGGTCTGATCGCGGCGGCACTCATGGGTCTCCTCGGCGCGTTCGGCGTCGGCTGTGGCAACGTCTGCGACGACGCCGGCGACATCTGCTCGGCAGACGCCGAACCTGTGGAAGACGGCGCGGAAGATGGCGAGACCGTAGAAGTCGAGTGCACGGGGGCGGCCGAGTGCCAAGCGCAGTGCGTCGTCGATGCCGACAGCTGCGACTTCACGGACGCGGACCTCGCGAAGTGCTTCGGGGCCTGCGAGGAATGAGACGTTCGGTCAGCGCCTAGGCGCTGTCCTCGAATGCGACTGCGACGAGAGCCCGGGTCGGCAGCGACTCGGGCTTTCCGTCGTCGTGAGCCGGGAAGAAGCGCGCACCTGGCGACGCAGACGTGACGCGAGCCAGCCTCACCGTCGGAAGACGGGTCGGTAGCCGTTCGCCCGGTGCTCGTGGGCGTCGAAGAACGCGCGCATCGCCGCCGAGACGTCGTCGAGCTTGGTTCGGTCGACGTCCCATAGATTCCGCAATTCTCCTGGGTCCATCGACAGGTCGTACGCCTCCATCACCTTGCGACGCTCGTCGACGATGAGCTTGATGTCGCCGAGGCGGAGCGAGCGACGCAGTCGACCTTCCGCGACGTCGGGGCGCGTCAGCTTGAACGGCCGATCGAGCAGGATGGGCACGAGGCTTTGGCCCATGAACGCCGATGGCGTGGGCTGGCCGAACCAGTCGAGGATGGTCGGTCCGAGATCGATGAGACCCGCGCGCTCCTCGACGACGCGGGGCTCGAGCCCTCGCGCACGCACGAGCAGGGGGACATCGAGAAGCTCTTCGTGAAGCGACTTGGCGTGCTCGAGGTAGCCGTGCTCGCCGAACGCCTCGCCGTGGTCGGCGCTGACGATCAGCACGACGCGCTCCGCGATCCGCGGATCGTCCAGCGTGGCGACGAGACCCTCGAATGCCTTGTCCACGGCCATCACGGCGCCGAGATAGGAGGGGTTAATCCTTCTCCGTCCCGGGGGCAGCGACTGGAGGAGACGGGGCAGGTACCGGGCTCCGGCAATGTAGGGGCCGTGCGCCTCGAGAAGGTGTGTGAAGACGAAGAGCGGCTTGCCATCGGCGTGGTCGAGGCGCAGGGCGATCGGATCGATCATCTGACGCGCGACGGCCATTCCTCGCCCCGCGGGAATGACGTCCTCTTCGGCGAAGCCTCCGGCGAGCCCGAACTCATTCGCCAGCGCGCGAACGGATGCGACCTTGAACGTGCTGACGCCCGCCTTGGTGAGCAGGTCGGGAAAGCGTACGGCTGGGTCGTCGACCGGGTAGGCGAGACGGGACCGGGCGACGCCGTACTTGGTCCAGCGCAGCTGCGAGAAATAGCGACCGCTGAAGAGCGTCGCCATCGACACGGCGGTCTGGCTCCCCGGGGTGCGAGCACGCGGAAAATAGATGCTGTCGTCGCGCAGCTTCGCGAGCGTCGGCCACAACGCGTCGAGCTGGCGATCGCGCAGGAGATCGCCGCGAAGCGCATCGACGGTCACGAGCACGACGATCGGCGCCTCAGCGCTCGCCTCGCGTGGCGTCGGCGCCACGGGGGGCAAGTCCTCGCGCGAGTGGTACCACTCGACCGAGCGCGCCGGCACCATCGGCGCTGGAAGCTCGGGCAAGCGCCACAAGACCATGCCGAGCGGCCAGGCTCCGGAGCCTGCCGAGCGGAACAGGTGCAGCCGAACGGCGTTGGGAGCCGGGACGACGAGCGCGAAGGCAGCGAGGCCGGCAGCGAGCCCGCCCATCACCCACGCGCGCCGACGTCTCGCGACCAGCACATCGAGCAGCGACGACGCCGCAAAACCCAGGAGGACTGCAGTGCACCATCCGATCACGCAGTGCACCTCGGGGTAGTCGTCGCTCAAGATCCGGAAGTTTTCGTACATCCCGAACGAGGCGAGGCCGATGGGTAGCCATCGAATCCATGTCCGGCGGGACATCGCGTGACCCGCGGTCACGAGCAGGGCGATGCCTCCGCCGGCCACCACCATGAAGCCCGCGAGGATCAGTGATCCGTGTCGCCCGCCAAGGACGGTGTGGGCGGCGAGATCGAGCGCGTCCGGAAGAAACGTGCAGGCGACCCCCGTGGATACGAGCATCAGCAGCGCCACCCGGATCAGCGCGGCGAGGCGCGCGCGTCCGGCACCCAGACGCAGCGAGGCCCACTGCGCAGCGCCGCACACGGCTGCAACCAGGAGCGCGAACGCGCTCCCGCAGAGGAGAATGGAGCCGAGCCCCCAGAGGGTTCGTGCGGCCAGCGCCCCGGCGGACCCTGGCCAGTAGAGCAAGGGACCGGTGACGGCATCCCACGCGGCGAGCACGGAGAAGCCGAGCATCGTCGCCGCGAACGCGCGGCCCGCCGTAAGCGGCGGCGGGTGATGGCCGGCGAGGAGGCGAATGCGCATCGTCGACTTCAACTTCCCTTGGCCCCGACGAGCGTCAAGAACCACCGTGCGTCGACGCGTCCCCTGCCATCACCCGACCCCGCTTGAGCGCCGCACGTGGTTGCTCTACGGCAACTCACGTCGGCCTCTGCCCGAGCGCCGAACCAGGAAGGATCGACATGAGCTTGCTTCCGCGAACGATTCTGGGACTCGCAACCGTCGTTGTGCTGTCCGCCAGCGGTTGCGGAACCAGCGCCAGCTCGCTCTGCCGCGACATCTGCGACTGCCAGGGATGCAGCGAGGTCCAGGAGCAGGACTGCGTCGACGACATCGAGGACGTCGAGAAGAACGCCGAGGACGAGGGTTGCGCCGACCAGGCTGACGAGCTGCTCTCGTGTTACGGCGACCAGCTGGAGTGCCGGGAGGGTAACGTCGACGCGGACGGCTGCGACGCCGAAAACGACGCGTTGAACAACTGCATCGGGGGGAGATCGAGCCCGTCGCCCCGGCCCGGTCGCGGGGTCGGAGGCAGCCTCTGTGACGCCGCAGCCGACATCTGTTCGGCGGGCGAGGGCAGCAGCGGCGAGGACGAATTCGAATGCTCCGGGTCCGCCGAGTGCGTGTCGCGGTGTGTCGTCGACGCCGACAGCTGCGACTTCAACGACGAGGACCTGGCGAGCTGCGTCAACGATTGCAACGGCGACACCTCCCCGGAGGAGTGAGCGAAGAGGGGCAGCCCCGGAGCACCTTCCCCTCGTGGTGGCACCGGGGCTATGGTCTCCCGCGTGTTGTGGCGAGAAGTCTGGTTCCAGCCTCAGGCGGCACTGCGTGCCTTCCTCGGTCCGGCACCTCGATGCCACTCGTCCCCGCTCCTTCGTCGCCCGGACGGTTGGCATCAGCGGTTCGGCGCCTTGCGCCCCGTGGTGGCCGTGGCTGTCGTCGCGCTGGCAGGCGGCTGTGGCGCCGTCTGCGACGACGCCAACACCATCTGCGGCTTCGAGGCGCTCGACGCCTCGACGGATTGTGCGGACGTCAGCGAGTGCGCGGCGCTCTGCATCGTCGATCAGGACGCCTGCGACGTGAACAACGCCGAGGCGCCGGAGTCGAAATGCATCGCACAGTGCCTCGCCCAGCCCGAGGCGACGTGAGGCGAGCGCTCCACCCGGTGCGGATCGCGCTGGCGGCGACGGCGGTGCTCGCGGGCGGCTGCGCCAGTACGCCTTGCGAGCTCGCGGCGCAGCTCTGTGCGGATCAAGGCCGAGCCGCCGCCCCGAACGAGGGCGCGGAGCAAGCCGATTGCGCCGGCGTCATCGAGGCGCAGGCCGATTGCCTCGTCGACGAGGACAGCTGCGCGCCCGACGTCGTCGAAGCCTGCTGGAAGTCCGCGCGCGGCGAGGACGAAGAGAGGGACTAGCGTGAGGCGCATCGCCCTCTTGGCCACACCGCGTCGCGATGTCGACATCGATGGCCGTCACGGCGCACTCGACGGCGACGCGATCCGTGCGCGTTTCGAGCAAAGCGATCTGGCGTTCGAGGTGCACCACCTCGATCCCGAGCGCGATCTCGCCGAGCAGATCGACGAGGTCTTCGACGACGTCGGCGACGAGGCCTCGGAGGCGGTCTTCTACGCCTCGGCGCCCGTCGTCGTCACGGCGGGGGGTGAGCTCTTCGTCTGCCTCGATCCGCGAGAAACCGAGACCGGTGACGCGCTCGACGAGCTCGCCGCGGTCTTCACCGACCGCCCGGGGCGCCGGCTGTTCCTGCTCGAATGCAGGACTCCGCCGTCAAGCGATCCGCTCCTCGGGATCGCGTGCATGGAGGCGACGAAGACGCAGCTCCGTGGCCGCGCCGAGGTCCTCGCGGCAGCTCGACCCGCCGATGAGGTCGTGGTGGGGCGCGTCTCGCCGCTGACCCGCGCCCTGCTGCGGGCGTTCGACGAAGCGGCTCCAGGTGAAGTGCTCACGGCCCGCGCGATCCACGAACGCATCGTCGACGAGGCGTGGCTGGCTGGCGAAGTGAGGGCGCTGGCGTATCTGTCGCACCGCGATCCGCTGTCGCTGACCTCGGTCGTTGGGCCACCAAACGTTGTGCCGGCAGTCGACGGCGATGGGCCGGCGGTCGACGGCGATGCGGAGGCAGTCGAGGGCGATGAGCCGGCAGTCGACGGCGATGCGGAGGCAGTCGCGGGCGATGGGCCGGCAGTCGACGGCGAAGGTTCGGCAGTCGACGGCGATGGGCCGGCGGTCGACGGCGATGCGCGGGCGTTTGGCCAAGGCGCCGACGACGGCGACGACGTGGACCGCGAAGCTGTGACCGGCCCCGAGATCGCGGTGCCAAAGCTGGCACCGCGCTTCCAGATTCCGGAGGCCGCGCCTTCACTTCGTGGCAGCTTCTTTCCTGCTGATCCGCGCACGCGGACGTCGTCGCTCCGCGTCGGCTCACATGCGCGCGCGCTCGCCCGCAAGCACGTCGCCGCCGCGGGGGACCTCGCGAAGGTCGGACACGATGCGGCCGCCTGGGACGAGCTGAGGCGCGCGCTCGCCGTCGCTCCCAATGACGCACGTCCCGGCGTTCTGCGCGCGCGCGCCATGATCGCGCACCGCGGGGGAGGCACGGGCGCACTTGCCGCGATCGAAGAGGCAATGGTGGTTTGCGGGCGCGACGCCGCGCTCCTCGAGCAGCGGGCGAAGGTCCTGGAGGCCGCTGCGCCGATCGTGCGGGACCAGGCGGAAGACGATTGGCTCGAGGCGATCGTCGACTCGAAGCTCCGGGTCGACGCGTTGCTCTCGGGCGCCGAGGCCGCACGCGTGCGTGGCGAGCATCCACGTGCGCTGGATCTGCTCGAGCGTGCGCACGCGGCGCTGCCCGAGCGTGCCGACGTCATCGTTCAACTGCGTGCCGCCGCAGGACGCGCGGGCGATCAGCGCGCCTTGGCCCGGTGGACGAAGAGGCTCGCGGAAGAGGTCGGGTCGAGTCGGGCGCGGGCGAGGCTCCTGCGGGAGTCGGCGACGGCGTTCGAAGCTGCGGGCGCGCGCGATGACGCTGCCTCCGCACTCGAAGCCGCGGTCCTCGCCGACCCGACACACATTGGTGCGCTCGACGCACTCACGCGCTTGCTAGGGACCGCTGAGCGTTGGCCGTACCTCGCCGCAGTCCACAAGCGTCTCGCGGCCGATTGCGCCGCCCTCGAACCGGCCCAAGCGGCGCACGCACCTCGGGCCGCGGTGCTGGGTCGGCTGGGAGGCCTGCTCCGCGATCGGCTCCATGACCTGCAAGGCGCCCTCCATGCATTCGAGGAGTCGCTGATCGAAGCTCCCCGCGATGCGGCGATCCACCTCGCCGCGCTGCTGGTCGCGCTCGACATCGGCGATGCCTCGGCGGCGCAGGCGCACGTGCATGCCGCCGCGCGCTCGGGGCACCTCGACCTCGATCTCGCGCAACGACTTCGCGCGCTGTGGTTGCAGTCACCAGACGGAAGCGCCGCGGAGCGCTGCGCAATCGTCGCCGAAGCACTCGGTGCCACCGACGACGCCACCCTCGCGGCGGCGGGCGCGGCGCGCATTCCCGGTGCACCGAGCGAGCCGCTCGGCCGCCGGGGGACGCTCGCGTGGATCGGCGATGACGCCGACCCCGAGATCGACGCCTTCGTCGAGCTGTTCGCGCCGGCCGCGATCGCGGCGCGTCTCGAGGACCGCGCGATGGCCGACGAACGCGAGGCCATCGCGTCGCTCGCCGAGCTCGGGGCGACGAGCGCGGTGCACCGTCACGTGGCGTCCGCGGCACGCCTGCTCGGCGTGCCGCGCCCGCGCATCGTCGCGAGCGACGGGCCGACGCCGCTTTTGGTCGTTCCCGGCGACGAGCCGGTGATCGTGGCGAGCCTCGATGCCACCGACGGGTTGCCACCGCGCGAGCTGGCCTTCCTCGCTGGGCGCACCGTCGCCAAGCTGTGGGGCGCAAACCTCATCGCGCAGCTCTATTCGCCCGACGAGTTGCACGCCCTCTTACTCGGTGCCGTCTCCCTTGGCCTTCCCGAGGCCGCCATCGACACCTCGTGGGAGGATGCTGCCGCCGCCCGACGTGCCGCGATCGAGCCCTGGCTCGGCACCGAGGAGGTCGGTGCGCTCGCGACCGCGACCGCGGGCTTGGCTTCGGCGGACATCCACATCGACCCGATCGCCTGGCTCCGTGCCGTCGATCGCCGGATCGATCGCGCCGGGCTCATCGTCTGCGGCGACGTGCATGCAGCCGTCTCCGTCATCGCTCGCGAGGACGGCGATGGCGAGCGCCTGGACGAGCTCCTCGGGTTCTACCTGTCGCCCGCGTACGAGCATCTTCTCACTGAGATCGGCGGCTCCATGCTGCCCCCGCCGGACCTCAGCCCCCCAGGCGAGACGACCGATCCCGACGCGGGCTGAGCGGAGGGCCGGCCCGACTTGCGACCTCGAGGGCTCTACGCCTCGCGCATCGACGGATACGCGACCTCGAGCGGCGGGCAGAGCGTCTCCTTCAGGGCGCGCGGGGCCGTCCAGCGCTGGAGGTTGAGGGCACTGCCTGCCTTGTCGTTGGTTCCGGAGCGGCGGGTGCCACCGAACGGTTGCTGTCCGACGACCGCGCCGGTCGGCTTGTCGTTCACGTAGAAGTTTCCGGCCGCGTTGCGTAGCCGCTGCGCCGCGCGAACGATGAACGCGCGGTCCTGCGCAAAGACCGCGCCGGTGAGCGCGTAGTGGGACGCGTCCACCTGCGCGAGCGCCGCGTCTTCTTCGCCATCAGGGTAGACCCACACGCCGAGGATCGGCCCGAACAGCTCCTCCTTCATCAATCGGTGATCGGGGTCGGTCACCTCGATGACCGTGGGCTCGACGAAGTAGCCGACTGCGTCGTCGGCCTTGCCGCCGGTGACGACCTTGCAACTGGCGCTGCCGTTCGCTTCGGCCAGCGCCGCGGCATGCCGCCCGAAAGCGTTCTTGTCGATGACGGCGCCCATGAAGGTGCGGAAGTCGGCGACGTCACCCATGCGCAGCTCGGAGGCGAGCTCGCGGATGCGCTCTTCGAGCCGAGGCCAGACCGAC
>Ga0105046_10018757_pt1 | contig 10518 bp, 11 predicted proteins | sample MAT03_FD_78385 | JGI IMG/M metagenome (GOLD analysis project Ga0105046, IMG submission 78385) | Freshwater microbial communities from Lake Fryxell liftoff mats and glacier meltwater in Antarctica - MAT-03 (megahit assembly) | ecosystem: Environmental > Aquatic > Freshwater > Ice > Liftoff...
GTCGCCATCGGTCGGCCCTCCCTCGAGCTCGAGGATCACGCGCATACGACCCGACTCGGTCGCGAATGCGTACGCGCTCTTCACGCCACGATTTGCGATGCTGATGGTTCGTTCTCGACGTCTGCCGCTGACGCGGAGGCGAATCGCGCCGGGCTGGACGTCGACCGCGGTGATCGGCTGGGGCCGGCCGCGGCGAAGACGGGCCGTCGCCAGCAGAATGAACGGCAACACGATCGCGCCGAAGCCGCCATAGAGCCCGAGCAGGTCGCCGCCCGCCCGATAGGCAGCCGCGCCCGTGTCGCTGCTGTCGTACAGCACGGAAAGCGTAAACGCAGTCGACAACATCAGCCCGATGTAGACCGGCAGATATCGCGCGAGGCTGGTCAGCGCGCGCAGCTGATATCTGTAGATGCCCAGAGGTCGCGCCACGGCCTCTCAGCCTAGCAGCGATATGTCAGTCGCCCATGCGCAGCTTGCGGAAACCGAACGCGGTCATTTTGAGCAACAACCAGCCGGACGAGAAGCGACTGATCTTGGTGTCGCCGTAGGTTCGCGCCCGATATCGCACAGGCAGGTCGATGATCTTGAGGTTCAGCCGGGCGGCACCGAACAGCAGATCGAAATCACCGAACGGGTCGAACTCGCCGAAGTAGGCGCGATTGTCGGCGATCTTTTGGTAGGCCTCGCGGCGCAGCACTTTGGTACCGCACAACGAATCTTTTATCGGTTGTTCGAGCAGCCACGAGAGCGCCACGCTGAAGAACTTGTTGCCCACGAGATTGAGAAAGCGCATCGCTTGCCCCTCCATCGGGTAGACCAAGCGCACGCCATTGATGAAGTCACCCTTCTCGGTGACGAGCGCCCGATAGAACTTGGGCAGGTCTTCCGGCGGCACCGTCAGATCCGTATCCAAGATCATGAAGACGTCGTTCTTCGCTGCGGCAAAGCCTCGGCGCACTGCGTCGCCTTTGCCTTTGCCGTCACCTTGATGAATCAGACGGATGGAGAGTGGCCCCTTGTAGGCGCGGATTTGCGCTTCGATCTCCGCCTGTGTGCCATCTTCCGAGTTGCCGTCGACGAAGATGAGCTCTGTGTGTGAGCCCATCACGGGCGTGCGCGAGATCACCGCCTCGATGTTGCCGCGCTCGTTGCGGCAAGCGGAGATCACGCTGACGCTCGGCAGCTCGGCCGGCAACGTACGCGGCTGGTAGCGAGCGACGAAGTAGGAGACCAGCGACGCCTCTTTGACGACAGGCAGCTTCGCTGCGACGCGGTTCGCCACGCTGGCAACCAGCGGCACGTCTGCAGGCACGAGCACGTCGGTACCGCGACGCACCACCTCGAGATCAGCCAAGCTCAGCAGGTTCTCGATATCGACCATCGAGAGCCAGTTCTGCTCGGGCCACGAGGTCTTCATGCCGAGCAGCTCCCCGAGCTTCAAAAGTGGCGCCCAGCCGAAGCTGTAATAGGTGACGATCACGCGGCCCCCCGGAGCCAACAGCGGCGTCAGCCGCTCGAAGGCGAGCTGCACATCGTCGAGCAAGCCAACGACGTCGGTGAGCAGGATGGTGTCGAAGGGCGCCCCGAGCTTTGACGGTAGATCGACCGCCGCCGCGTCTGCCAGGTGCAGCTCGAGCTCCGGATGCCGCCGCTTGGCGGCGGCGATCATCTTGGGGGAAAGGTCGATGCCGACTCTGCGATCGCTGCGAAGCTCAGCGAGCAGATCGCCCAGGCCGCAGCCGACCTCGAGTAGGCTGCCGCGCGGCGTTACCAGGCTGCTGATCAGGCGCTTGATCTGGTCCTGATAGTAGCCGCGGAAGCGGGTGGTCTCTTCGCGCAAAGCCGCGATGTCGTCGATGCGATCGACGACACGGCTCTTGCGCTCTTTTTCGCGCGTCGCGAACTCGTCACCGTCGTTGGCCATCGAGGTGAGCTCAGCCTCGCGCGCGCTTTTCGCGGGCAGCAAGCTCGAGATCACTCTCGACCATACGGCGCACCAACTCCGGGAAGCCGACCTTCGGCGCCCAACCGAGCTCCTTCTTTGCTTTGCTCGGGTCCGCGAGCAACAGATCGACCTCCGCGGGTCGCAAATAGCGGGGGTCCAACTTCACGAAGTCTTTGTAGTCGAGGCCGACTTGGGCGAAGGCGCGCTCGGCGAACTCGCGCACGGCGTAAGTCTCGCCGGTGCCGATGACGAAGTCGTCCGGGCGATCGTGCTGCAACATGAGCCACATCGCCTCGACGTAGTCTTCGGCGTGACCCCAGTCGCGTTTTGCGTCCAAGTTGCCGAGAAATAGCTCCTTCTGGAGGCCGTGTTTGATGCGGCCGATCGCGCGCGTGATCTTGCGCGTGACGAACGTCTCGCCGCGCCGCTCCGACTCGTGGTTGAAGAGGATGCCGTTGGCGGCGAAGAGCCCATACGCCTCGCGGTAGTTCTGCGTGATGTAGAACGCGTACGCCTTGGCAGCGGCGTAGGGGCTGCGCGGGTGAAACGGCGTCGTCTCGCGTTGCGGCGTTTCGACGACCTTGCCGTAGAGCTCGCTCGAGCTCGCTTGATAGAAGCGGCAGTCGACCCCAACTTGCGGATCGCCTCGAGGATACGCACGGTGCCGAGCGCCGTGATCTCGCCGGTGTACTCTGGGATGTCGAACGACACCCGCACATGGCTCTGCGCCGCGAGGTTGTAGACCTCGGTCGGGCGCGCCGCCTCGACGATGGTCTGCAGGCTGGACGCGTCGTTCAAGTCTCCGAAGTGCAGCAAGAGGCGGCCACCCGTGGCCGACTTCTCGATGTCGTGGCGGTCGACGTACAAGTGGTCGATGCGCTCGGTATTGAAGGTGCTCGCCCGGCGCACCACGCCGTGCACCTCGTAGCCCTTCGAGAGCAAGAGCTCGGCCAGGTAGGAGCCGTCTTGCCCCGTGATGCCGGTGACGAGCGCTCGTTTGGGGTTCGGTGTTTGGGTGCTCACGTCTTCGCTTGGTTGAGTAACACGCGGGGTGTTGGTTGATAAGCGGGGGCTTTTGCGGCCGAAAGCGACCCCAGTGTTGGTGGCGCGCCACTGTGATTCCATTCGGGCGGCCCGCGACGGGCGTGCGGCTTCGTGTTATCGACGAGCCGTGCTCCCCGATGCGTATTTCGACCGCTTCGAGACCCCCAAGTACCGCTCGAAAAACCCCGTCACCCGCGCGCTGATCCGCCGCTACGTCGAACGGCTGCACGGCCTCTTCGTGCAGGCGAACCCAGTGACACGCGTGGTCGAGGTCGGCGTCGGCGAAGGTTTCTTGTCGGGCTACTTGAGCGAGCACTTTCCCGAGAAGAGCTTCACGGGTCTCGAGCCTCGGGAAGAAGATCTGACCGCGCTGCGCGACAAGTTCCCCCGCGTCGACGCGCGCATCGGCTCTGTCTACGACCTTTCGGTGCTCGAGCCTCCCTATGACTTGGTGATGTGCTGCCAGGTGCTCGAACACTTGCCGGATGTTCCGCGGGCGCTCGAAAAGCTCGCGTCGCTGGGCGCGAAACACCTGCTCTTGACGGTGCCACACGAGCCCTTTTTCATGCTGTCGAATCTCGCTCGTCTGAAAAATGTCTCGCGCTTCGGCAACGACGAGGAGCACGTCAACCACTGGACCAAGTCCGGCTTCGAGGGGCTGTTGAAGGGGCGCTTCCAGATCGAAGAGCTGGTGACGTCGTATCCCTGGCTGCTCGCGCTCGTTAAGAGCTCGTGAAGCGCGAGACCCGGCAGAAACTCATCGGCTGGGGCCTACGCGCGCTGGGGCCGGCCATTCTGATCGTCTTGATCGCCCGGCTCGATCGGCCGGCAGACCTCCTGGAAGCGGCAAAGCGAGTGGCGCCCTGGCCGCTCGCGTTGGCGGTGGCATTGAACGCCATACCGCTCTGGCTCAAGGTGCTTCGCTGGCAGCTCATCCTGCGCGCGCGCGGCATTCGTTATGGCACACGCGACGCGTGGCTCGCGTTCTCGGCGTCGCTGTATCTCGGGATGTTGACCCCCGGTCGCGTGGGCGACGTGCTGCGCATTCGCTATTTGCGCCACGACACCGGGGCACGTTACGCCGAAGGGTTGGCCTCGGTGGTCCTCGATAGGCTCGCCGACTTGTACGTGCTCGTCGGCTTCGTAGCTGCGGCGGTGGCGCATTGGGGTGGTGTGTTGTCGCCGCGCCTCGCGCTGGTCAGCTGGCTGCTGGTCGCGAGCTGTGTGGCCCTGCCGCTCGTGTTGATGGTGCCCGGAACCTCCGATGCCGTCCTCACGCGGTTGTACCGGCGGGTGGCTCGAGAACCCGAAGCCGACGGCATGGCCGTCTTTCTCGAGTCGCTGCGCACCTCTGCGAAGCGCAGCGCACTACCGATGCTGGTGACTACGTTGGCCGCATTCAGCGTCAATTTCTTGCAAGGCAAGCTGCTCGCCGACGCAATGGGCCTACATCTGTCGATCTTCGATGTGGTGAGCCTGCAATCGGTGCAGAGCTTGCTCGGTCTGATGCCGATCTCCGTCTCCGGGCTCGGCGTCCGTGAGGCTTTCTACGCCGCGGTGTTTCCCGGTCTCGGCCACACGGCTGAGCAGGGCGCCAGCTATGGGCTCCTGGTTTTCTTGGTGATGTATGTCGCGCAAGTCGTGATCGGTGCAGTCGCTTGGCAGCTGCGGCCGCCGCCTGTCGGCGCGGTGAAGACGGCGTAAGCGCTTGCAGCAGTGGGCGAGCGATGCGAGGCACCCCTTCCATGCGCTCGAACATCTTGATCGCCGCGACCGCGTTACAGCTCACCGCTTGCCCGAGCGCGGGCCCGGTTGCCCCCGTCGCCGACAGCTCCGCCACCCCCGAAGCAACGGCACCCGCAGCGCCCTCTCTTTCCGCCGACGTCGCAGCGAGCGCGACGGCCAGCGCGAAGATCGAACCGCCGCCGCCCGGCCCCGACTCGGGCCACGGTGGCCGTTTGTTCGACCAGTTCTACGCCGAGCAAGGCGTCAAAGGTGGCTTCAAGCCGGATGACGCAAAGACCAAAGGCAAGGCCGACGGCACGGGTGGGCCGAGCAACAACGGCACGCTGCCCTCCACGGGGGGCGCGCCGATGTTGAACGACGCCGGCCACGACTACCGCTTGAAGAGCCTGTTTGGCTGGGACTTGAAAGGGCGCGACGGCATTTACGGGCCTGGCTACATGAACAAGGCGTACGCGGTGAACAAGAATCTGCTCTTGCAAAAGGGTGCTGTGCCCGACTTCGTCGCGCTGCTGAAAAAAGGTGATCTCGGTGTGCCCAGCTACGCGTCCGTGCTGGACGAGAGTGCGATCACCGCCGTGGCAGAGTTCGTCGTCGCCACGAGGGACCGCCAGCTGCCCCACCCGGACGACATCTTCGAGTTGAAGAAAGGCTCGCCCAACAACTACGTGCTCAAGCCCGGCGGCGACGCCACTCGCGGCAAGGCGGCCTTCGCCATCAAGTGTTCTGCGTGCCACGGCGACGACGGTACCCGCGAGCTGTTCGACGACGGCGAGTTCTCGCTCGGCTCTCACGCCCGCCAGAAGGCATACGAAGATTGGTTCAAGATCGCGAACGGCCAACCCGGCACCGCGATGCTCTCCCAGGTCAGCGGCTCGGGCAAAGAACGCACGCAAGCGATCCTCGATCTACTGGCCGCCCTGTGCGATCGGACAGCGTTTGGCTTGGGCAAGGCCAAAGGCAAAGACGTTTCCGACAGAGACCCCCGCTGCGGCGCGTACTTGAAGTAGCCAAAAACGAATCGCGTTCGCTAGACCGCTGCGGCAGTCTTTGCATGATGGCGCCTCGCCGAAGGCGCCACCAACCAAGATAGCGTGAGAATGCCGTGAGTCTACCATTGCTTCGCTTGTGCTTCGGTCCTTCTCGGCGGGGTTCGGGGAGGTTCGACCGCTATGGTTCATGGCGTGGGTGCCGTGGGCTTCGTGCTGGTGACCAGCGAGGCGTGCGGGCCCTCGTCCGCTGACCCGCCACCGAAGCTCGATCCGAGCCCATGAACGGCCGAGAGCAGCGTCCTGGCCGCTCTCGGCAGTTCGTCGAGGGAATGGTACGGGTGACCGTTCATGTTCGATGAACGTGCTGTGCGATCATTTTGGGGGCGGGGGCGGGCGGCCCACAGCGAGCGGGCCTCGTGGTCGGGCGCGTGCCTCGAAACGTCGTGACAAGAGCGAGCCACGCGACCGATGATTCAGGGCGAGAGGATTTGAAGCATCAGCCATCAATGGCGGCGTTTACGCGCGATCCGCATGAAAACGGCTGGTTCTGAGAATCCGAGGCAACAGGGCGTAACGCGAAATCACACGGCGTCACGGTGAGCTGGGCACCTGGTGGGCACCGATCGGGACGCAAGATCGTTGGGGTGAACGGCGACCTTCTCGTCCTCTTTCGAAATCATGAATTCGTCGTCGCGGGGGCTGTGGTGCACTGTTGAAAACGCGCTTTGGCGTTTTCAAAGCATCGGTGGTGAAATGGTAAACCGGCGCTGTGTGAGGTCTTGGTCTTGGCAAACGGTGTCTGGCCGATTTTCCATTTCTCCACCGATGCGGCAGTCTCCACAGCCCTCTGGGTATCCGCTCTCTGGCATCACGACCCCGACAGGATGTACCGCTCGCGAAGCGCTGCCCACCGTGGGCGTGCCCAGCGCCGGGCGCCGCCAAGCTCTCGATGGCCGCGCCTCGAACGTGTCGCCGACCTTGAGCACGGCGCGATACTCCGCGGTCGCCCGGCCGAAGAGCGGGTTCCCGGCCGAACGCGATGCCAAAGAACGCGTGGCGGGATGCACGAGCATGAACCTGAACCGCCCCCCCGCGTGTCCGTTCCAGAGTGAGGCCGTAATGGTCGCGGTGCGTCCCCCCAGCCGGTCGGGCGCACGTTCGGGCGGTCCCAACCGCCGGGTGTCAATCGCCGTTCGGGCAGAAGCCATCCACGATCCAGGTGCTTGGCTGCTTGAAGAGCGAATCGCAGTCGCCGTAGACCACGGAGTTGTCGGAGCAGAGGCACCCCGTGGCGGCGCCAATGTCATCACATCCGCCCGTCGCCTTGCAGATCGGCAGTGAGTCGCAGCCAGCGCTTGGATCGTAGCCGCAGTGCTCGCCTGGCGGGCACGTGATGAGGGCTTCGCACGGAGCTGCGCCCCCGGCGTCGGCAAGTCCGCCTGACCCGCCTGCGCCGCCCGATCCCCCTGCTGCCGGGCTGCCACCGGTCGTGCTGCCGGAGCCGCCTTCTGGGGCCCGTGTTTCGATCGAATTGCAGTCGCAATTCGGCGCCAGTGTGACGAACACGACCCCAATTACCGCTCTTAGCCGCTTGCTCATGGTCCGTAGTCGAACTGCGCGCCCTTGAGTCGCGTTGTCGTCGCTTGGTCCCGGTTGTCAGCCCAGACCGAGAAAAACTTGCCCCCGACGTCTGCCACACCCTGCTCGTAATCGCCCCACCAGATATTGCCGTTCGCGCCGGTCGGTAGCCATGGCACGCCGGAGCCGAGCCCGGTGAGCGCGCTCATTGAATTGGGACAGTTCGGGTTGCAGCCATCTTTTGGCTCTCCAGGTCGCACAGAGAGCCCCCATACGTCACTCTTGACCTTGTTTCGCGAGACGGCGTCTCCAACTGACGGGTGTGGGTTGCTCAGGGGCGTGTCGCGGGTGTCGTGCCAGACGACCGCGTTCTGGGACACGGAGCCGACCGTACGAACACCCACCGATTGACCATACTGAGTGCAGTAGGTCTCGCCAGCTGGCAGGCGGCCTTCCACGAGACAGTTGCCGCCGCCTTGCGGGCAGACTGCTGGGTTGCACACCGGCACCCACGTGTCGAAGTTTGCGCCCGTGCCTCCATCTTCGCTGGGCCAGTGTTTTACTCTTATGCGCGTGCCGACATAGCTGCCGTTCTCATCATCCTCGTGCCGTTGGTAAGCCAGCAGCACGCGGCCGCTCTTGGTGTCGAACGTCGAGCTGATGTAGCTGCGATTGCCTCCAAGCAAGGCCAAATAGGGGTCACTCGATGGGCTCTGGAACTGACAGCGAGGAAACGTGGGGTCGTTATCAACCAGGAGAGACGTCCACGACGTCCCGTCATCGTCCGAGTACGCCAGGTACCAGTTGACGTTGATGGTGTCCGTGTAGGTCGTGAAGCAAGACAGATTTCCTCCCATCCCGGCCGTCGGATACGCGAGAAAGATCCTTGGAAACGCTGTCGTCGAGGCGGCGTGTTTGATCGAGATCGTGGCATGCCATGGCGCGGCGGCCCCCGTCACCTTGTTGGTGAGCTTTTTGATCGCACCCAAGGTGATCGCACCACTCGCGGCGATTGTCACCTTGCGCATGTAGTGGTCATTGATCATCTGGCCGTCGCCATTTTTCCACCAGACATAGGCGGTGTTGTTCTTCGTATCGACGGCTACTTTTGTCCCGTCAACATTGCCGAAGCTTGTCGTGTCTGAAACCGTTTTGCTGAAGGGAAAGGACGTGCCGCCATCAATCGAGCTCCAAAGCACGGCGTCGCGGACCCCAGCGCTATCCTCTGCCACGGCAACCATCAGCACCTGCGAAAGCCTTTGTGGACCCATCGCGGCTGCCCAAGTGTCGCCTCGGCAGCGACCGTACGGCATGCCCGACGTCATCACCGGGACGTTCAGCAGACTGGGATTGTAGAAGCTGTCGCGCGAGACGAAGCTGGTCTGCGACGTGTTGCTCTTTGACCAGCCGCAATGGGTCTTTTTGCCGTCGCCAAGTTCGACACCAAAGCTGGAGTTGTAGCTGGCGAAGACGACGTTCCCGCCAGGCACCGGAACCCCTACGGCAACGGCTTCATTGCCAACCGTTGCATTGGTTGATGGCGTCACGTTGCGAGTGGGACCGATCGCCGTCAGCGGGGCTCGGTTTCGCTGACCTCCTCCTCGTCCTGGCTCTCCTGGGTTTCCACGCATCCCGCTGCGACGAACGCGCAGACAAACGTGAGAACGATGAAAATAGCTTTCACAAGCGGCCTCCCCTGATCGGGGGGAGCCTAGCAGAATCGAGATTCGGCGCGTGCGTCAAGTCACGGTGCGCAATGCCGATCGTGGCGGCGTTGTGTGCAAGCGGCACACCCTTCTGAGCAGGTCGCTGGTGGTGGACTTGCAATTTGCGAAAGGAGCGAGTCATTCCTGCCGCATCAGCCGTTGAAGCCCATCGGGGGGGCGCCGTGGACGCTCCAGTGGGGGCGGAGTGGCTTTGGTTCTCTCGGCGCGTCTACCCTGTCCCTGCTACTCTGCCCGAGATGCGTGTACCCGTGATTGCGGTCATTCCGTTGTTTTTGGGCGCCGGTTGCGGGGGCATTGCGGTGCTGCCCGCTGATGAGGCCGGCGGTGGCGGCAACGACGGGGCCGGCGTGGGAGCATCTCCCGATCCATCGGGCGGCAGCTCTTCCGTCTCGACCTCCTCTGGCGGCGCCGACGGCGCCTGCGAGGCCGGCTTCATCGAGCTCAGCGGCGGCGCACGTGTGTCGCCGCTCGAGGCCGTCTGCTACCACGGCGAGGAGCGCACTTCGCGCCCCGTCGGCTACTTTTACTACGTCGGCCCTGAGGCGAACGGAACCCTCGAGATCGTGGGGTGCAGCGCCGTTGGCGTGGCAACCATGCTCCATCTTTCGGTCCCCTCCGGCGTGACTGGCACAAGCGTTGACGGCTCAGCCGAGTACGAAGAGGATGGTGTGATCTGGGACAGCCCTCCCGACGGCTTCTCCGTCACCATTGACTCGATCGACAAGGTCGGGCTTGGCATTGAAGGCAGCTACAGCGTGACAGTATCCAACGGAGATCGGTCGATCTCCTTGCTTGGCAGCTTCCGGGTTTGCCACGTCAGCGATCTCGGTGTTGTGTAGACACTGGCTTCGCGCGCGTCAGAGGTGCACAAATACGAATTGCTGGTCGAGGGAATGTCGGTCGTGCCGGGGCTGCACGAAGCTCCGTCTTCTCGGGGACCTCCTCGCAACTGCAGACCCGCCAGCCCATCCTTCTCTAGAAGCGCAAATCCGAGCGGCGTTACAGCCGAGTCTGGGTCGTAGCAGCCCCCATCATCCCCCGGCGTGCCTGGGCCGCGTGCGCCAGCACAATCCGCGCCGCTTCTCTGCGCCACCGTTGCCAGCGGCGGGGGACCCCCTCTGCCGAGAAACCGGCGGGGGCCCAGCGAGAACACGCGCAGAACCCGATACAATTTGCGGCGCTCCCAAGGTTTGCGAGGCAGGCCAACCTGCGATCCGGGCGGCCGAGAGGTCGACCACGATCTGGTCTCATCACGCACGAGGGGCCAGAAGCGCGCCACCACATGCTCGGCTCGCTGACGCCGAAAGCTGCCAGCTGCTCAGCACGGGAGCGAGGCACTCAGAGCGCTGTGGAGACTGCCGCGCCGGTGGACAACGGGGAGAACCGCGCGACCATGGCTGCGGGATGGGACCGCCGTCAATAGCGCGGTTCCCCCCGTTGACCACCGGCGCTTGGAAAACGCCCAAGCGCGTTTTCGCACAGTCCCCAC
>Ga0105046_10018758_pt1 | contig 10517 bp, 11 predicted proteins | sample MAT03_FD_78385 | JGI IMG/M metagenome (GOLD analysis project Ga0105046, IMG submission 78385) | Freshwater microbial communities from Lake Fryxell liftoff mats and glacier meltwater in Antarctica - MAT-03 (megahit assembly) | ecosystem: Environmental > Aquatic > Freshwater > Ice > Liftoff...
AAGAAGAAGTACCTGCCCAAGCTGGCCACCGGTGAGTGGATTGGTTGTTTTGGCCTGACCGAACCCAACCACGGCTCGGACCCGGCCAGCATGTTGAGCCGTGCCGTGAAGGTGCCGGGCGGCTACAAACTGTCAGGCAACAAGATGTGGATTTCGAACAGCCCGATTGCCGACGTGTTTGTGGTCTGGGCCAAAGAGGTGAGTGAGACCGGCACAGTGGGCCCGATCCGCGGTTTTGTGTTGGACAAAGGCGCGGCTGGCCTGAGCGCGCCCACCATTCACGGCAAGGTCGGCCTGCGTGCCAGCATCACCGGTGAAATCGTCATGGACGGCGTGTTTTGCCCGGAGGAAAACGCGTTTCCTGAAGTGCAAGGCCTGAAAGGCCCGTTCACCTGCCTGAACAGCGCCCGCTACGGCATTGCCTGGGGTGCGCTGGGTGCGGCAGAAGACTGCTGGTTCCGCTCACGCCAATACGTGATGGACCGCATGCAGTTTGGCCGCCCGCTGGCTGCCAACCAGCTCATCCAGAAGAAGCTGGCCGACATGCAGACTGACATTGCGCTGGGCCTGCAAGGCTGCCTGCGTCTGGGCCGCATGAAAGATGAAGGCACGGCCTCGGTGGAAATCACCTCGATTCTGAAACGCAATTCATGCGGCAAAGCGCTTGACGTGGCCCGGCTGGCGCGGGACATGATGGGTGGCAACGGGATTTCTGATGAATTTGGTGTGGCGCGGCATTTGGTGAACCTGGAAGTGGTCAACACCTATGAAGGCACGCATGACATTCATGCGCTGATTCTGGGACGCGCGCAAACCGGGATTCAGGCGTTCTGCTGATCTGACTAATTTCATTAATTGGGGTCAGATTCCAATTAATTTTAGCTGCTGCAAGTGACGGTTTTTGTTTTTTGAACGCTTGGGTTTTCTGGCGTTGTATTCCCCCCCCTCACCCCCAACCCCTCTCCACCCCGGCGGGGGTGGAAAGAGACGGGAGAGATAGGGGGGGATCAACGATAAAAATCCTTTCATACACCGCCAGAGCCAAATCAGCACCAGAACCAAAGTAAACGATTCAGGAATACACCATGACCAAAGCCGAACCACAGCCCGCCCTCTCCCACCTCAAGGTCCTGGACCTCTCCCGCGTTCTGGCCGGCCCCTGGTGCACCCAGATGTTGGCCGACCTCGGCGCCGACGTGATCAAGGTCGAGCGCCCTGGCGCAGGCGACGACACGCGCCACTGGGGCCCGCCGTTTGTCAAGGACGCCAATGGCCATGACACCGATCAGGCCACTTATTTCACCGCCTGCAACCGCAACAAACGCGCCATCACGCTCGACATGTCCAAGCCCGAAGGCCAGGCGCTGATTCGGCAAATGGCGGCACAAAGCGACATCCTGGTGGAAAACTTCAAGGTCGGTGGCCTGAAAGCCTACGGGCTGGACTATGAGAGCCTCAAAGCCATCAACCCCAGCCTGGTTTATTGTTCTGTCACTGGTTTTGGGCAGGATGGCCCGTATGCCGAGCGCGCTGGTTATGATCTGATGATCCAGGCCATGAGCGGCATGATGAGCATCACCGGCCAGGCCGACGGCACGCCCGGTGGCGGCCCGATGCGGGTGGGGGTGGCGGTGATCGACATCTTCACCGGTGTCTATGCCACCAGTGCGATTCTGGCCGCGATCGAGGTGCGGCATCGCACCGGCGTGGGCCAGCACATCGACATGGCGCTGCTGGATGTGGGCATGGCAGTGCTGGCTAATCAGGCGGCGGGATTTCTGAATTCCGGCAAGGTGCCGCAGCGCCAGGGCAACACCCACCCAAGCCTGGCGCCATACCAGAGTTTTGACACGGCAGATGGCTCCATGCTGCTGGCGATTGGCAACGACGGCCAGTTTGCCCGGTTTTGCGAGGTGGCAGGTCACCCTGAGTGGGAGCAGGACGCACGTTTTGCCAGCAACACGTTGCGTGTCAAACACCGTGAGGCCTTGATCCCGCTGATGCAAGCTGTCACCCGCACGCGCAATTCAGCTCAGTGGATCACGTCCCTGGAAGACAAGGCGGTGCCGTGTGGCCCGATCAACGACATTGGCCAGGCCTTTGCCGACGCCCAGGTGCAAGCTCGGGGTTTAGTGGTTAAACAGCCTGTAGCCCATACAGATAAAGCGCAAACAGCTATGCAATCAATAGCAAATCATGCAGCAACCATCAGCACCGTGGCGAGCCCGCTGCGCTTGACTGCCACACCGCCAGTGCTGCGCCGGGCGCCACCCACCCTGGGTCAACACACCGACGAGGTGCTGGCCGAACTGGGGTTGTGCCAAGCAGACGTGGCGGCTTTGCGCAGCCGCGGCGTGCTCTGACGTCAAGATGATCATTGAAATAAATTGAATCTTGAAGACAATATGATTGAATAACTTTGCATTTTATGGTCTCTAAACTCAAGGTCATGTGTCACGGAACTTCCCGACATAGCTCTATTTGGAGATAAGTCTTGACCCCATCACCGTCCCATTCATCGGTTCGCCCAACGCGTTACACCGCGGTGGCCATCACCTTGCACTGGTTGCTGGCGCTGGCCATTGTGGGCATGTTTGGGGTCGGCTTGTACATGACCGATCTGCCGGTGTCACCACTGCGGATCAAGCTTTACAACTGGCACAAGTGGGCTGGTGTCACCTTTCTGGCGCTCACCGTGCTGCGCCTGTTGTGGCGCGTCACCCATCGCCCACCGGCTCTGCCTGTCGCTGTCAGCCAGGCCATGCCGGTTTGGCAGACACAGGCTTACCACGCCACTCACACCCTGATGTATGTGCTGTTTTTTGTCGTGCCGCTGGCTGGTTGGGCCTACAGTTCGGCCGCAGGTTTTCCAATTGTCTGGTTTGGTCAGATCGCCTTGCCGGATTTGTTGGCCAAGGACGAGGCGCTGGCGGATCTGATCAAACCTTTGCATGAACTGTCGGCCTTTGCCTTGGTGGGCCTGGCCGCCCTGCACATGGCTGCCGCCCTGAAACATCATTGGGTGGACCGCGACGGCCTGCTGCAGCGCATGCTGCCCGGCCGCCAGAACGCCTGATTTCACTGAACCCATTTCTGGAGCCCGACCCATGCATGTCACCCCCCTGATTTCAGCCCTGTTCGCCTTTGCGCTCATCGCCACCGCCGTGCCCGCTGCTGCACAGCAAAAGTTGCTGCCGAGTCAAAGCGACATCAGCTTCACCATCAAACAGATGGGCGTGCCGGTGCAAGGCAGCTTCAAGAAGTTTGACGCACAGATCAATTTTGACGCCGCTGAGCTGGCCGCCAGCAAGGTCACCTTCACGGTTGACATTGGCAGTGCCACCATGGGCGCCCGTGAAGTGGATGCCGAGCTGCCCAAAGCAACCTGGTTCAACACACCAAAGTTCCCGCAAGCGCAGTTCACCTCATCCGCCATCAAGTCGTTGGGCGCTGGCAAATACGAGATGGCGGGCAAACTCGCCATCAAGGGCCAGACACGTGATGTGCTGGTGCCCCTGACCATGACTCAGGCCGGCGCGGTGACGGTGGCCAGCGGTGTCTTGCCGATCAAGCGGCTGGCGTTCAACATCGGTGACGGCGAGTGGGCCGACACCTCGATGGTCGCCGATGAAGTGCAGATCAAGTTCAAGCTAAGCTTGAGTGGTGTCGGCAAGATCTGACCGGCTTTGCCGGTTTGTTGTAGCCCCGGATCTCGATTTTTCTCCCAGGTTTTTTTCTTTCCAACTTTTTCAGGAGTTTTTCCATGCGTTTATCCCTTTTGCCCATCGCCGCTGCCGTCACCTTTTTGACCGGTGTAACCCAAGTCCAGGCCGCCAACTACGCCATCGACCCGAACCTCACTTTTGTGACGTTTGAGATCAGCCACTTTGGTACCTCCACCAACCGGGGCCGTTTCGACAAGAAAGAGGGCAGCGTGGCGTTTGACCGTGCCGCCAAGACTGGCAAGGTCGAGATCGTGATCGACACCACATCCATCAACACTGGCACCCCTGCCTTTGACAAACATCTGAAAAGTGACGAGTTGTTTGACGCCGCCAAACACCCCACCATAAAGTTCGTGTCGAACAAATTCACTTTTTCTGGCGACAAGGTGGCTGAAGTCACCGGTGCCCTGACCCTGCTTGGCAAAACCAACCCGGTCACCCTGAAAGCCACCAACTTCAATTGTTACGACAGCCCGATGCTCAAGCGTGAGGTGTGTGGTGGTGACTTCGAGACCACCGTTGACCGCACCCAGTTCGGCATGAACTACGGCATTGACTGGGGTTTCCCAAAAAACGTGCGTCTGGTGGTGCAAGTTGAGGCGGTCAAGCAGTAAATCTGCCTGTTTTAACAACAAATTGGCTTGTAGCCCTTATCAAATAACCACATCAACTATTTAATTGATAGCTTTGGTGTGGCGTTCGGCAATCATTGCTGGCCGGTCGGGCCATACGCTTGGCGCGTGGGCCTTGATAACTCGCAATAGCACCTGACCTTACAGACGTTATCTTCTGTCAGCAGTGGAGGTCGCCATGCACTCAATCCGTCAACCTGCGGTGGCAGGTATTTTTTACCCCGGGCAAGCGGCGGTCCTGTCAAGGACCGTCCGGGCGCTGCTTTCTGTCGCAGCACCTGCGGATGGGCCTGAGGCCGCCGCCCCCAAAGCCTTGATCGTGCCTCATGCGGGCTATGAGTATTCGGGCGCCACCGCCGCGCTGGCCTATGCGCGCCTTGAGCCGCTGCGCAGCGTGATCCACCGTGTGGTGTTGCTGGGGCCGGTGCATCGGGTGCCGGTCAATGGACTGGTGTTACCGGGCGCCGATACCTTTGTCACGCCGCTCGGGCAGATTGAGGTGGATCAGGATGCCATCGGCGGCCTTAAGAGGCTTCGTCAGGTGGGGGTGAGTCCGGCGGCGCATGCGCTGGAACATTCGCTGGAGGTGCAGTTGCCGTTTTTGCAGACGGTGCTGGAAGACTTCAAGTTGGTGCCCCTGGCGGTGGGTGATGCCACCCCTGCGGAGGTGGCGCAAGTGTTGGAGGCGTTATGGGGTGGTCCCGAAACCTTGATCGTGGTCAGTTCCGACTTGTCGCATTTTTTGCCTTACCACGCGGCGCAAGCGGTGGACCAGGACACTGTCCAACGCATCCTGACCCTGAGCGGCAGCCTGACCCATGCGCAGGCCTGCGGTGGCACACCAGTCAATGGTCTCATGTTGGCGGCCCTGCAACATCACCTGCGGCCACACCTTTTGGGGCAGTGCAATTCTGGCGACACCGCAGGTGACAAAAACCGGGTGGTGGGCTACGCTGCGATTGCGTTTACGCAGGACCAAGACCATGTCCATTGAAGCCATCGCCAGCATGGATGCTGACCAAAAAGAAACTCCCGATACACCCGCCTGGCGTGTGCCGACGGATGCAGGCGACACCTTGTTGCCAATCGCCCGGGCTGCCATCTCGACCGCCTTAGGAGAACCTCTGGCCGCCACGGAAGATGCGGCCTGGCTGCAGGACCCGGGCGCGTGTTTTGTCACCCTGACCCGGCAGCGCCAGTTGCGCGGCTGCATTGGCTCGCTGGAGGCGCGGCGCAGCTTGCTGGTGGATGTGAAGTCAAACGCTGTGGCTGCTGCCTTGCATGACACACGTTTTGCGCCCCTGATGTTGGCGGAGCTACCCAGCACCAGCCTGGAGGTGTCGGTGCTGTCCCCGATGCAATCGTTGAATTTCGATACCGAGGCGCACGCGCTGGCCCTGTTGCGACCGGGTGTGGATGGTGTGGTGCTGCAGTATGGGCGCTATCGCAGCACTTTTTTGCCGCAGGTGTGGGAGCAACTGCCCGGTGTGCAACAGTTCATGGCGCACCTGAAACAAAAGGCCGGCCTGCCGCCAGACTTCTGGCATGCAGGTGTGCAACTGCAGCGCTACTGCGTGCGCAAATGGCAGGAAGAGAACTCCAGATGAATCAGGGATCAGATTACCACGCGCGTTACTGGCACATGCTTGAGGACGATCGCATGCAATGCGATTTGTGCCCGCGCGACTGCAGACTACACGACGGCCAGCGTGGTGCCTGCTTTGTACGCGTGCGCCAGGGTGAACAAATGATCCTGACCACCTACGGGCGCTCTTCGGGGTTTTGCATTGACCCAATCGAAAAGAAGCCTCTGCACCACTTTTACCCAGGCAGCAGCGTGCTGTCGTTTGGCACGGCGGGCTGTAATCTGACCTGCAGGTTTTGCCAGAACTGGGACATCAGCAAATCGCGTGACATGGATCGCCTGATGGACCTGGCTTCGCCTGAGGCGATTGCCGAGGCGGCGGTGGCCTACCAATGCAAGAGTGTCGCCTTCACTTACAACGACCCGGTGATTTTTGCCGAGTATGCAATGGACGTGGCCGATGCCTGCCATGCGCGCGGTGTGCAGACCGTGGCGGTCACCGCAGGCTACATGCATGACCAGGCACGGCGCGATTTCTACGCCAAAATGGATGCGGCCAACGTCGACCTGAAAGCGTTCACCGAAGACTTTTACTTCAAGCTGACCACGGCGCACCTGCAACCGGTGCTCGACACATTGATGTACCTGAAGCACGAAACCAAGGTCTGGTTCGAGATCACCACGCTGTTGATTCCGGGGCACAACGATTCAAACGAGGAACTGGCCGTCATGTGCCACTGGCTCATGAAAGAACTTGGCCCGGATGTGCCCTTGCATTTTTCAGCTTTTCACCCTGATTTCAAGATGCCTAATGTGCCGCCAACCCCGGTGGCCACCCTGGTGCGGGCGCGCGAGATTGCCCTTAAGGCCGGCCTGCACCATGTGTACACCGGCAACGTGCACCACATTGAGGGCGACACCAGCTTCTGCCCAGATTGCCATGCGCCACTGATCGTGCGTGACTGGTACCTGATCAAAAACTACCGGCTCACAGCAGATGGGCATTGCCCGGACTGTGGCGCGGCGGTGGCTGGTCACTTTGCGGCAAAAGCCGGCCATTTTGGCCGCCAGCGCATCCCGTTAAGGATGTCGTACGCGGCGTCGATGAGGCCTTGAGGTAGACACAGCACCAGCCAGTCGTTGGCGCCACGGTGCTACTGCGGTACCTGGCCCTTGGCAATGTAAATGCCGCTCCAGGGCGTGCTGCTGACTTCAAGGTCGTCCAGTTCCCCCGCCAGCAGGCTCCAGGGTTGGTCCAGCCCGTCCAGTGAACTGACGGAATGCAGGGCGGCGGCGGCCACAAAGCAGTTCGTTGCCCAGGCCCAGGGCTGTGCCCATTGCAAGCCCGCAGCCACCACGCGAGCGCCGGGCTTGAGATGGCTGATCACATTGCGAATGGCATCCGGGTGACGCAAGATGTCATGCGTAAAGTGAAACAACGCTGCGTCTGCCATGCCCTGGAGACTGGCGTCTTCAACCGGGGTGTTCAGCAGGGTCACATTGGGCCACCCATGCCGAGTCAAACGGGCTTGCGCCAAGTCCAGCATCTCAGGGCATTGTTCGACCCCGACAATGCGGCCCTGGGGGCCAATGGCCAGTTGCAGTGGCGCAAAACTCAGGCCGGTGCCACACCCCAAGTCCAGCACGGCATCACCCGGGGCCAGATTCAACAAGGCAATGGCATGGTGACGAATGGGCTCAAATGCCATCAACTCCAGATCGTAGACTTGGGCACGTCTGTCGTACTGCGCCAATGCATGTTGGCGGTCTTGCGATGGTGGTTGTTGGGTGACCGGTGGCATGGCTGACTCCTTTCAAAGCGGAGTGCTTTGTCTTAAAGATTCTGGCCGTTCCCACGATGTTTGTCTAGTCAGGAAAGTGTGTCAATCCGTGTCGTCGTCTGAATCTGAACCTCGCAGCAACTTAGGATCAGCCGTGATGGGGCGGTAAATTTCAATTCGCTGGCCGGGCTCAAGCCGTGCTTCCAGCGCCACCGCCTTGCCGAACACACCGACCTGCTGGGCGCCCAGATCCAGTGACGGAAAGGCGCGCGCAATGCCGCTGGCATCAATGGCATCACGCACACTGGCTTGCTCAGGTACGTCCACTTCCAGCCAGAACTGGCGGTCTGGCAACGCATAGGCGACACTGACTTTCATGAGGCAGCCGCGACGGATGTCGGTGTGTCAAGTGATGCAGATTTGGGGCGTGTTGCCGGTTTACGCGCATCCATGGCCCGTTTGGCCGCAATCATCAGGCCCAGCACAATGAAGCCACCTGCGGGCAGGATCATGACCAAGGCGCCTTCGCCGGGGTACACGCGCATTTCTAGCGCTGCAAAAGCTGGCCCCAACAGGTTGGATGCCCCAGAGAATACCGTGCCGCTGCCGCCTATTTCACGTAAAGCGCCCATCAAGGTCAGGGCGAAGGTGAACCCCAGCCCCATGGCCAAGCCATCCAGGGCAGACAGAGACACGCTGTTTTTGCAGGCAAAGGATTCGGCGCGCCCCAGAATCAGGCAGTTGACCACAATCAGTGGAATGAACAGGCCCAACACCTTGTGCAGCTCGTGCAGCCAGGCGTTCATCGCCAGGTCCACAATCGTTACCAGGGTGGCAATGATCAGCACAAACGCCGGGATGCGCACTTCGTCGGTGATCAGGCCGCGCAGCAAAGCCACCAGCGCATTCGATGCCACCAGCACCGCCAACGTGGCCATGCCCATGCCGAGCCCCTGGGTGGCGGCCGATGTCACTGCCAGCGCCGGGCACAGCGACAGCATCTGGCTGAACACGACGTTGTTGCGCCACAGGCCATCCAGCGCGATGTCTCGTGTCTGACTCATTTGGAAACCTCCTCCAGAAGGGTTTGGCGGTGGGCTGCAAACAGCTGCAGCCCGTCCCGAATGCTGTTGACCACTGCCCGTGGTGTGATGGTGGCCCCGGCAAACTGGTCAAACGGGCCACCGTCTTTTTTGACGGCCCACTGCGCTTCGGGCGGGTTGCCCAGCGACAGCCCGTTGAAGCGGGTGATCCAGTCGGACCGGGTCACCTCAATCTTGTCACCCAGGCCGGGGGTTTCCGTGTGTTTGAGCACCCGAACGCCAAGCAGCTTGCCATTCTGGTCAATGCCTAGCAGCACCTTGATGTCGCCGCTGTAGCCTTTGCGGGCAACTTCAAACGCCACCGCAGTCACCTGGTTCGCCTTGCTGGCCCGATAGACCAGCAATGTGTTGCCGTTGATTTGCAGTTTCACCGTGTCGGTGGCGGGATTGTTGTCGTGAATGTCCGCAGGAATCACTTGCTCCAGTGAGCGGCGCAGGTCTTCCAGGGCGCTTTGCGCAATCGGTGCCTTGGTCAGGCCAAAGGCGACTACCAGCAACAAAGTGGCTGCCAGAGAAAACCCACCCAGCACCAGGGCATGTTTGCCACCGGCCTGCGTCAAAAGCGCAGCCACACGGGCCGACAGCGGGATTGCTGTGGCTGCCGGAGCGGGGGGTGAATCGGTTGTTTTCATATGTGGATTTTGGGTTGTGCCTTGGCTTGCAGGGATTTGCCCCGCCGGCTGCGGCCAAACACGCGTGGGCGCAGGCTGCGGTCAATCAGCGGAACCAGCGCATTCATGAACACCACCGCAAAAGCCAGACCCTCAGGGTAGCCACCCAGAGAACGGATCACCCAGGTCAGCGCACCAATGCCGGCGCCAAACAGCAGCTGGCCGGCGCGTGACACCGGTGAGGTTACATAGTCGGTGGCAATAAAAAACGCCCCCAGCACCGCCGCCCCAGACAGCAGGTGAATCGGCAGTGAAGCAAAGCGCGCCGGGTCCAGGGCGTGTGAGATGGCCGCCAAGGCGCCCAGTGTGCCCAGCAAGGCCACCGGAATGTGCCAGGTGATGATGCGCAATGACAGCAGCAACAAACCGCCTGCCAGCAACAGAAAGGCAGATGTTTCACCCATCGAGCCAGACTCGTTGCCACTGGCCAACTGCTGCGGTGGCGGCAGTTGCGCCGCGGTTTTTTCCACGGAGATGCCACGCGACAGCTCGGTTTTCAGCGCCCCCAACGCGGTGGCTGCACTCATGTGATCTGGCACTGGGGTGCGTCCGCTCACATACGCCAGCGCCTGGGTGAAGGAGGGCGCGCCATCACTGCCAAATGGCGCGGGTGCAACCCACATCGTCAATTGCACGGGGAATGAAATCAATAGCACGATACGACCTACCATGGCGGGGTTGAACATGTTTTGACCCAATCCACCAAACAGATGCTTGCCAATCACAATCGCGGTGAAGCTGCCCAGCGCCCCGATCCACCAGGGGGCCCAAGGTGGCAGACTCAATGCCAGCAACCAGCCGGTCAGCAGCGCCGAACCGTCAAACAGGCGCGCGCGCACCGGTTTGCCCAGCAGCGCCAGCATCGCAGCCTCTGACGCCAGAGCGGTGCCCAGGGTAATCAGGAACAACATCAGCGCCGGCCAGCCAAACAGCCACAGGCCGTAGGCCGTGCCGGGCACCAGGGCCAGGATGACCCACGACATGGTGCGGGAAACCGTGTTGACCGTGTGCGTGAAGGGA
>Ga0105046_10018764_pt1 | contig 10516 bp, 13 predicted proteins | sample MAT03_FD_78385 | JGI IMG/M metagenome (GOLD analysis project Ga0105046, IMG submission 78385) | Freshwater microbial communities from Lake Fryxell liftoff mats and glacier meltwater in Antarctica - MAT-03 (megahit assembly) | ecosystem: Environmental > Aquatic > Freshwater > Ice > Liftoff...
CGGTGTGATAGATCCGTTGGAAATCGATCATCGCTGCTCCTCGCGTCGCTCCTCGTGTCGGCCGTCGTGTCGCCCGCACGCCCCGGAAACGAGTGGGGCCCGGGCGATCGCCCGGGCCCCACTGTGGTTCACGTGTCGCAGTCCGGACGGACCGGACGATTCAACGCAGGATCAGACGCCCCAGAGGGCCTTGAACTGATCGGCCATCGTCGCGGGGCCGGGCCAGCCGGCGTCACCGAGGTCGAGAATGCTCTGCGTGGTCTCAGCGTCGCTCACGATGAACGACACGAGGGCGGCATTGGCACGCTCTTCAGGGTTGTCCATGCCAATGGCGTGACGGGCGAACGCGTCGACCATCAACCATGGCCGGCGTGAAGACCGACCGATACGTCTGGGGATCGCTGGTCGTGTCGGCGCTCATCGGTGGTTTCGCCGGCCTGATCCAGTCGTGGAAGACCGGCCTGTTCGGCAACGACGTCGGTCCCGGCTTCCTCTTCCCGGCGATCGCCGCGGTGTTCTTCGGCGCCTCGCAGCTGCGCAATCGTCCGAACGTGTGGGGTTCGATGATCGCCGTGCTCACACTGGCGTTCGGTGTGAAGGGTCTGCAACTCACCTTCACCGGCGGCAGCAAGCCGTGGATCGAGCCGCTGTTCGAAGGCGTCAGCCTGCTGATCGCCGTTGCGTTCGCCAGCCGCCAGGGCATCATCAAGATCCCCAGGCGCAAGGTCGCAGCGAAGGTCTGACCCGAACCCCGCGATGAGCGATGAGTGCGCCACGGCCACTCATCGCTCATCGCGTTCGGATCAACGGCGCTCCCGCTAGAGGGGATCGGGGATCGGTCGTTCTGCACCAAGGCGCGGCGAGCACGACCGCCTGTCGTGACCCGCGGTCAGTGCGACGACAGGTCGAACTCGACCCCAGCCGCGCGCCCTGGATCAGAAGCCGGATTCACGCTTGTCCCCTTCCCATCGGTTGTGATGCACGAAGTCGGCAACGGGTCGACGATTGACCGGGCCGAACTGCACGCCATCGGGCCAGCCGATCGGGATCGTTGCAGCGATGCGGATGTGATCGGGGAGCCCGATCACATCGCGGATCGTTGCATCTGCAACATGGTGCAGCGTCGTGAACACCGAGCCGAGACCGAGGGCCCGCGCAGCGAGAACGATGTTCTGCGCCGCCGGATAGAGCGCCGACCAGGTGAAGGCCTCCTTTGGCGCTTGCGGTGGGTAGACCACACCGCCAGTGACGAAGATGATCACCGGCGCCTGGTCGAGCGTGGCCACGAGCCTGCCGGTGCCGTCGAGCATGAGGCGTGTGGTGCGGTCGGGACGAGGCATCGCCGCCACGCGCTCCACCATCGCGTCGCGCACGGCGGCGCCGATGCGAGCCCGCGCCTCGGCGTCGTCCACCACCACGAAGTCCCATCCTTGGCTGTTGCCCGGACTCGGCGCGCGAGTGGCGGCCCACAGCAGCTGATCGATCAGCTCAGGCGCTACCGGATCGGGCTTGAGCTGTCGGATCGCACGGCATGTCCCCATCACCTCGAAGATGTCCATGCGCGGAACCTATCCATCGTTCGCACCCGGGCTCGGGCCGGACGCTCGGCCTCGGGGCCGACGAGGCCACCTCCCTAAGGTTCGGGTCATGACCGCCATCGACGCTCCACTCACCGATCTCATCGACCTGCGCAGTCGGCGCGCACTCGTCACCGGCGCGACCAAAGGCATCGGAGCGGCGACGGCGCGCCGGCTCGCCGAGGCGGGCGCCCACGTCACCGTGGCCGACCTCGACCCGAACGGCCGGGCGACGGCCGATGCCCTGGTGGCTGACGGGTTGTCGGCTTCGTTCGTCACCTGCGACATCACCGATGCCGAGCAGCTCCGCGACGCCATCGCATCGGCGGCCGATGGCGAACGCCTCGACATCCTCGTGAACAACGCCGGCATCTACCCCACCACCGGCCCGATCGATGCGGTCACCGACGACTTCGTGTCGCGCATGCTCGATGTGAACCTGCGGGCGCAGTACAGCGCCTCCCGCGACGCTGCGCGGATGATGACCAGAGGCGGTGCAATCGTGAACATCGCCTCCATCGCCGGCATTCGCGGTGGCGCGAACATCACCGCCTACTCGGCGTCGAAGGCGGGCGTGATGGGCCTCACGCGGGCGTTCGCGAACGAGCTCGGACCGAAGGGCATCCGGGTGAACGCGATCGCTCCGGGCGTCATCGACACGCCCGGGGTGCAGGACCAGATGGGGCCGCTCAAGGCCGGCGGACTCGACATCGAGAAGGTGATCGCCGGCAACCCCCTTCGCATTGCGGGGCAGCCCGATCACATCGCACGCGTGGCGCTGTTCCTGGCCAGCGATCTCGCGGCGTTCGTCACCGGCCATGTGCTCGTGGTCGACGGCGGCGCCACCGCCTGAGTCTGCAACGGCCAAGTCGCACTGCCCGTGCCAGGGCGGGCCAGCGCGCGCCGATTCGGGTCAGTGCGTGCCGGTGACCTTGGTGGTACTCGGGCCGGCGGGCGAGTTGGCGAACATCGCCTCGCTGTCGAAGCCGATGCGCGTGTCGGGCACGATCTCGATCACCACACGACCCGGGCTGTCGAGGTGATGGACGAACGCATCTTGCTTGGTGACATCACCGGGACGCACCTTCTCGGCGAGCGCCCGGTACATCCAGGTCTTCGTCTCGTCGTCGTCGTGCACGATCGCCGTGCCCTTGTAGGTGATCGCCTGGCTGATGCCGATGTCGGTGCCACGGCTCGAGACGGCCACCGCCACACGAGGACGGGCCTCCACTGCCGGAACGCGCTTGCGCCGCCGAGTGCAAGTGATCCAGAACCGGCCGTCGTGATGGACGAAGTTCATGATCACGCCGACGGGGTCTCCGGCCGAGGTGCTCCACATGAAGGTGCACTCGGTCTGGGTGTCGAGCAGGGTCTGCTCGCGTTCGCTCGCCAGCGAGAACGTCGACACGTCGTCATAGCTGTTCACGTATGTCTCGTCGTCACTCATCTCGGCCCCTCCACATCGAACCGTTCGGTCCGAGCAACAACTTACTCGCCGATTAGTTTCCCTCCCCATGGCGGCGATCAGGGCAGTGGTGTTCGACTTCGGTGGTGTCCTGATCAGTCCGATCGTCGAGAAAGTGACCGTGCTGGCCGATGGTCACGGCACCACCATGCACGAGCTGCTGCACGTCCTGCTGGGGCCACGCGACTCGGGACCCGACCATCCCTGGCATCGCTGCGAGCGCGGCGAGATCGCTGTCGCCGACATCCAGGGCATGCTCGGTCCGTGGGCCGACGAGGCGGGCATCGCCCTGCGCGGCGACGAGATCGACGCGCTGCTCGAGGGTGGGTACCGGGTGCTCGCCGAGGTGATCGACCGCATCGATGCCCTCCGCGCCGCCGGCTATCGCACCGCGCTGCTCACGAACACCTTCGCCGAGTTCCGGGCGACGATGGAGGCCGACATCGGCTTCCATCACTTCGACGCGATCGTGGAGAGCTTCGCCGTCGAAGCCCGCAAACCCGAGCCGGCCATCTACGAGGCGACGGCGCGGATGCTCGGTGTGGCCCACGACGAGATCCTGTACCTCGACGACTTCGACCAGAACCTCGAACCGGCGGTGGCACTCGGCTGGCAGGTCATCCACGTGACCGGCCCCGAACAGTCGCTCGCCGCCCTCGACCGGCTGGCCCCCATTCCCATGCCCTGACGGTGGCCCTGACCGCCGGACCCGACGGTCAGCCCTCGGGGGCAGAGGTCCGGGTGACCGAGATCGGCAGGTCGCCGTCGTCGGTCGCGCCCTCGAGGAGGCGGCGCAGGGCACCGGCCATCTTGCGGCCGCGTGCCGCTGCCAGGTCTGCGACCGGGCCGGCGAAGCGCTCGTCGATCGTCTCGACGAACAGGTCCACCCACCGCGCATAGTGCGCCGCTGTGAACGGCGTACGGGCGTGTGCCGGCTCGTGGGCCCGCAGGGGGTTGCCCTCGTAGCCGCGCTCACCGAACAACTGCCACATCCAGAAATCGGTCAATCGTGCGATGTGATCGTTCCAGTTGATCTGGGCGGCGAAGAACACCGGGCCGAGGAGATCGTCCATCGCCGCCTGGCGGTAGAAGTCGCGCACGAGGCGCTCGACGTCGGTGCGGCAGCGAATGTCGTCGCGGTCGGTGGCGAACTCATGCGCACGGCACGGTTGCTCACCGCCGTCACCATGCGGGTTCGTCATCCCTCCAACCTATGCATGGCACCGACGCGACACCAGTAGCTCCAGCGACGGGCGACGGGCGACGGGCGACGGGCGACGGGCGACGGGCGACGGGCGACGGGCGACGGAGGGTCAGGACCAGGCGTTCCAGCGGATGACGTTGTCGGCCGGGGGACGCTTGGCGAGCTTGAATTCGGTGCCGATCGTGTACGCCACCGGGAACAGCCCAGCCTGGGTGTAATCGTCGAACGGGATGTTCAGCAGCTCGGCCACCTCGCGCTCGCTCTGCACCGTCATCGTGGTCCACGCGGTGCCGAGGCCTCGCTCACGGGCCGCGAGCATGAAGCTCCACACACCGGGCAGGATCGATCCCCACCGGGATGCCTGACGGGCGACCGGCGTGGTGTCGGTCATCCGGTCGGCGAGGAGCGGGATCATCATCACGGGCACGCGCTCGAAGTGCTCGGCGAGGTAGGTGGCCGACTGCTGCACCGCGTCGCCGGCATGCTCGGTTCGCATCTTGCCAGAGGTCTGGGCGTACACGAAGAAGTGCTTCCGATAGATCTCGGCGAGCGCCAGCTTCGTGGGGGCATCGTCGACGAACACCCAGCGCCACCGCTGGGTGTTCGAGCCCGATGGCGACTGATGGGCGATCTCGACGCATTCGGTGATCAGCTCACGCGGCACGGGCCGCTCGAAGTCGAGCCGCTTGCGCACCGCACGTGTGGTGGTGAGCACCTCGTCGGCGGTGAGCCCGAGTCGAGGAAAGCCGGAGGGCGTGAGCTGATCACTCATGAGTGTGTGGTTCCGTTCCTGTGTCGCTACTGATGAAGGGTCAGCTCCTGGTCGGCTGCCGATCAGTAGGGCATCGTGCCGCCATCGACCGGGAACATGTTCCCGGTGATGTTGCGGGCTGCGTCGCTGGCGAGCATGACGGCCACGGCCGCCACCTCCTCCACCTTGTTCGGGCGCTTGATCGCGCTCTCTTGGCAGAACATGTCGATCAGCTCGTCGTAACCGGCGACGCCCATCGCGATCGCCGAGTCGGGCCCGGTCTCGCGCACGATGTCGGTCTCGATGATGCCGGGCAGGATCGAGTTGACCGTGATGCCGAGCGTGCCCACCTCGGCCGCGGCGGCCTTGACGAGACCGTTCACCGCGTGCTTGGTGGTGGCGTAGCCGGGGATGCCGGGCTTGCCGAGCTTGCCCTCCACCGACGACGTCACGATGATCCGGCCCGACTGGCGCTCCATCATGTGCTGCAGGGCCTTGCGCATGCCCCAGAACACGTGGTTGAGGTTCCAATCGATCTCGAGGGTCCACTCCTCGTCGGTCATCGCGAACACCGGTGCGGTGTTGAGCACGCCACCGGAGTTGAGACAGCAGATGTCGAGCTTGCCGTACTTGGCGATCGTGAAGTCGATGAGCCCTTCGACCGTCGCCTGCTTCGAGGCGTCGCCGCCATAGAAGGCGGCACGGTCGCCGGCGTTCATCTCTTCGAGGCACGTCAGGCCCTTGGCCTCGTCACGGCCGTTGACGACCACGGAGGCGCCTTCGGCGATGAAGGCCTCGGCCATCGCGCGCCCGATGCTGCGGGTGCCGCCTGTGATGCAGGCGACCTTTCCATCCAATTTCCCCATGATTCAGTCCCCCTGCATCAGTACGGCGAGGTGCCGCCGTCGATCGAGATCATCGATCCCGTGATTCCAGCTCCGGCATCGGATGCCAGCAGTACGGCCACCAGGGCCACGTCTTCGCACTCGTTCAGCCGCTTGATCGCCGACTGCTGAGCGAACACCTCGAGCAGGCCCTCGTAGGTGAGTCCCATCGCCTCGGCGGCCGGCGGGCCGGCGGTGCGCATCTCGTCGGTCTCGATCGCCCCCGGGCACAGCGCGTTGACCGTGATGCCCATCGTGCCGACCTCCTTGGCGGCCGACTTGCACAGGCCGTTGATCGCGTGCTTCGAGGCGACGTAGCTCGAGATGGCGGGCTTGCCCATCTTGCCCTCGACCGAGCTCATCGCCATGATCCGGCCCCATCCCTGGGGGATCATGTAGTTGAGCGCGGTGCGCATCGTCCAGAACGTGTGCCAGAAGTTCCACAACATGGCGTCTTCCATCGCCGCGTCGGTCATCTGGGCCACCGGCGCAAAGTCGCTACCACCGCCGGCGTTGGGCACCAGGATGTCGATCTTGCCGAAGTGAGCGACCGTGCCGTGCACGATCGCTTCGCAGTCCTCGCGCTTCTTGACATCACCGGCGATGAAGTGCACCCGGTCGCCGACGTTCAGCTCGGCGATCGACCCTTCGGCCTTCTGCGCGTCGCGGCCGTTGATGACCACGCTCGCTCCTTCATCGAGGAACGCCTTGGCACATGCCAGACCGATCCCCCGTGTTCCTCCCGTGACGCATGCGACACGGCCGTCGAGCAACCCCATGACAACCCCTCTTCCTGGTCCCCCACATCGGACGTGGGTAACTTACCCGGTGATCACTTACGCGTGTGCAGGCGAGCGATCTTTCCACCACGCGGTCCCCACGCGGTCCCGACGCGACCCCGACAACGGATACGCCGGCGGCCGTCGCTACGGTCGCCTGCATGGATCCAGCCATCGGTGAACTGCTCTCCCTCGACGGCCGCACGGCGCTCGTGACCGGTGGCGCCACCGGCATCGGCGAGGCGATCGCACGCACCTTCGCCCGAGCCGGTGCACAGGTCGTGATCGGCGACATCGACGTCGAGGGCGCGCAGCGGGTGGCCGACGACATCGGCGCTCGCGCCGTGCACCTCGACGTCACCGATGCCGACGAGGCCGCCGCCGTGATCGGCTCGATCGACGAGTCCGGCGGGCTCGACGTACTGGTGAACAACGCCGGCACCTACTTCCACGTCGGCAGCATCCTCGACCAGACCCACGAGTCGTGGCGGAAGGCGATCGACGTGAACCTCGTCGGTGTCTTCAACTGCTGCAAGCCCGCGGCGACATCGATGGTGGCGAGCGGCAAGCAGGGCACGATCGTGAACATCGCATCGGTCGACGGGGTGCTGCCGTGCATGGGCACCGGATACGACTCGGCGAAAGCCGCGGTGATCCACCTCAGCGCATCCCTCGCCGTCGACCTCGCGCCCCACGGCATCCGCGTGAACTGTGTGTCGCCCGGGGTGATCCAGGTGCCCACGCTCGAGAAGATGCGCTCCGGCGAGATCGGTCCGCTGTGGCCGGCCGCGCCGTCGGTGAGCGGCCTGATGGGGCCGATCGCGCGGCTCCGCTCGGCGAACGTGCCGCTCGGCCGGCACGGCACCGGCGACGACATCGCCCGCGCCGTGCTGTTCCTCGCCACCGAGGCATCGTCGTACGTCACCGGTGCGAACCTGTTGGTCGACGGCGGCTGGACTCGCGTCTGACCCGTCGAGTGCCCTCGAGTCGCGTCTCCGGGCGCGTCTCCGGGTGCGTCTCGAGGCGATGGGGTCCGCTCGCTAGGGTCGGGCCATGAGCGAGCAGATCTCCGAATCCGATGTCGACGTCCTGGTGGTGGGTGCCGGCATCTCGGGCATCGGCGCTGCGTACCACCTGCAGACGCTGTGCCCCGATCGCACGTTCACGATCCTCGAGGGGCGCGATGACATCGGCGGCACCTGGGACCTGTTCCGTTACCCGGGCGTGCGCAGCGACAGCGACATGCACACCCTCGGCTTCTCGTTCAAGCCGTGGACCGCAGCGAAGTCGATCGCCGATGGCCCGTCGATCATGGCCTACCTGCGCGACACCGTGGCCGAGTACGGCATCGACCGGCACATCCGCTTCGGGCATCCGGTCTCCACTGCCGAATGGTCGAGCGACGATGCCCGCTGGACTGTCACCGCGACGACGAAGGCCACCGGCGAGACCGTCCGCCTCACCTGCAACTTCCTGTTCATGTGCTCGGGCTACTACTCCTACAGGGAGGGCTACACGCCCGAGTTCCCTGGCCGCGACCGGTTCCGAGGCCAGATCCTGCACCCGCAGGCGTGGCCCGACGACCTCGATCACGCCGGCAAGCGGGTCGTGATCATCGGCTCGGGCGCGACCGCGATGACCCTGGTTCCGGCACTGGCCGATGAGGCAGCGCACGTGACGATGCTGCAGCGCTCGCCCACCTACGTCGTGTCGGCGCCCGACCACGACCCGATCGCGAACGGGCTGCGCAAGGTGCTGCCCGCCAAGCTCGCGTACGAGATCACGCGCAAGAAGAACGTCGCGATGCAGCAGTTCATGTACGGGCGCACGCGCACCCAGCCGGAGAAGGTGAGACAGACGCTGCTGAAGCGGGTGCGCAAGGAGCTCGGTGACACCTACGACGTCGCCACCCACTTCACCCCCACCTACAACCCGTGGGACCAGCGGATGTGCCTGGTGCCCAACAGCGACCTGTTCAAATCGATCACGAGCGGCAAGGCATCGATGGTCACCGACCGCATCGACACCTTCGACGAGACCGGCATCCTGCTCGCCTCGGGCGAGCACCTCGATGCCGACATCATCATCACCGCCACCGGCCTCAACCTCGTGACGCTCGGGGAGATGACGTTCTCGGTGGATGGCGAGACGATCGACTTCGCCGACACGTGGACCTACAAGGGCATGTCGTACTCGGGCGTGCCCAACCTCGTGTCGACGTTCGGGTACATCAATGCCTCGTGGACGCTGCGCGCCGATCTCACCAGCGAGTACGTGTGCCGACTGCTCGACCACATGCGCCAGACCGGCACGGTGCAGTGCACGCCCCGCCTGCGCCCCTCCGATGCGAACATGCCCCAGCGTCCGTGGATCGACGACTTCTCGGCCGGTTACATGCAACGCGTGATGCACCGGTTCCCGAAGCAGGGCGACCGCGAGCCGTGGATCAACACGCAGAACTACACACGCGACAAGAAGATGTTCCGCAAGGCGCCGCTCGACGACGGCTGCATGCAGTTCACCAGGCCTCGAGTTCGCGAGACCTCGCTGGCCTGATCTACCGGCCCGTTGCGGTCAGCGGGGCCGAAGCAGCAGGTAACCATCGATCGTGGTGAGCAACGACGACGCCGGACCCGGCGGGAGCACGCGACCATGCACACCCTCGCGGACCTCGCCGATCCACTTGTCGTGTTGGTACTCGTGGTCGATCACTGCGACGAGCAGATTGGCTGCGATCACCCGGAGTTGGTTCGGTGCGCCGACCTTGCCGCTGTCGATGTTGCCGATCCGATAGCGGACGCGTTCGGCCACCGCATCGCGGTAGTCGTGCAGGCGGCGCAGGTCCGGGATGGCACCGCGGTCGGGCTCCGCTGTCGCTGAATCCATCAGTCGGTCGAGTTCTGGGTCGATCTCGGGTTCTGCCGCGGTGAGGTTGCGGATCATGAAGTGCGCCACGGCCGCCTGATGGCCGAGATGCCATCCAATGGCACTCGCATTCTCGCCGGCTCGCCATGCGACCTCGTCTGCGGTGAGATCGGCGGTGAGATCATGGGTGTAACCCAGCGCCCGGTCGTACTCCGCGAGGAGTTCGACGAGTGTCGGTGCGGTCATGTGGATGCTCCTCTGAGGGGATCGGCGGTGGCGGGCGGCTTCAGCGACCACCTCCTGGCGAGCTGCGTGGGCGTCCGTGCCCCGGGTGATCAGCTGGCGCGCTTGCGGCGCGTCTTCGGAGGCTGCACGAGGTCGCCGGCCAGGATGGCACGCACCGCCTCGATCGCGCACAGGTGGATGCTCTGATCGTCGCTGAGGGCGTCGGTCATGCCGGCGATGACCGCGGTGATGAACACCTGCACGAGGTGACGGTTCGCGGGGGCGATCTCGCCCGACCGCACCCCTGCGTCGACGATCCGCTCGAAGAACTGCTCGCGGTGGCTGGCCCGCTCGTGGAGCGCCTGTTGCAGGTCCATCCGCCGCTTCATGTCGGTGCGCGCCGCAGCGAGGAACTGGGCCAGCGTCGGGTCTTCCTCGTTCAGCTCGTGGGTCGCCATCAAGATGCTGAGCAGCTGATCGGCGAACGACTGGTTGGGGTCGAGCACCTCCTCGAACCGGCTGTACACCTGCTCGCGTGCGTCGTCGTGCACCGCCAGGTACAGGTCGCGCTTCGAGGGGAAGTGGTAGTAGAGCGCTGCAGTCGTCATGAATGCGAGGTCCGCGATCTCTTTGTTCGTGGCAGCCTCGTACCCACGTTCGGCGTACACGCCGCGGGCGATGTCGAGGATCCGCCGCCGGGTGTCGCGCGCCTTCACGTGCGGCGGACGACCGAGCTTGCGGACAGGCCGGGCAGGCACCGCGTACG
>Ga0105046_10018767_pt1 | contig 10515 bp, 9 predicted proteins | sample MAT03_FD_78385 | JGI IMG/M metagenome (GOLD analysis project Ga0105046, IMG submission 78385) | Freshwater microbial communities from Lake Fryxell liftoff mats and glacier meltwater in Antarctica - MAT-03 (megahit assembly) | ecosystem: Environmental > Aquatic > Freshwater > Ice > Liftoff...
GAGTTGCCCAACTGTTGGCGAATGGATCGCTTGAAGATGAAACGCACCTTGTGGAGTCCCATAATCAGCGCGAAAAACAAGAGGATGCCGTTTCTGGTTATCATGACTTTACATAACGGGTTGCAGAGTCTTTGAGGATCAAGTGATGTCTCGTCAGTCACGAAACAAAAATGGAGCTATTCCACCCACACCCGGTTGGGCGGTGTATCTGCGCACGAGTAGCGATGAAAACCAGAAACCGGAGATGTCCAGGGCGCGGCAGCGTTTTGCTATCGAAGAGAATGTGTTGAAACGTTCTGATATGCCTGTCTTTAACGAATATGTGGATGTGCTGACAGGGACAACAGCGAATCGCCCAGAATATCAGCAACTCTTGAATGATGCCCGCGCCAGGAAATTTTCTCACGTTATTGTCGAGCGGGCGGATCGGTTTGGTCGTAACGATACCGAGGCAATGCGCGCCATTGATGAATTAGACGAATTTGGTGTTGCGGTACGCTTTGCAAATATGCCTGAGATTGACCCAATGCATATGGATCAACGGGTTTTAGTCATGATGACGTTTACACTTGCGCGTCGAGAGTCGGCCCTTCTAGGCGTCCGTGTCAAAGGCGGCTTGCAGGCGAAATTAAAATCAGGTGGCTTTGCCAATCTTGCTCCCGATGGATATCTAAACGTGTCAGGCAAGACAGAACTCGATAGAAAGAAAGACTTGGGGCGGGTCGATCATTGGATTGAGCTTGACCCCGATCGTACCCACATTTGGCGCTATGCGTGGGACTTATTATTGGAAGATCGTCTGACATTGCCAGAGATTGCAGAAGCACTTCATGCCAGAGGGCATCAATATCGGCGAGGGCGTCCATTCGTTGAAGTCAATTCCTATGGGAAACGCAAAGCGAATATCAACACCTTGTCCACAATTTTTCACAATTGGGCGTATGCGGGCTGGGTTGTCAGCGAACGCAATGGAATTGCGCCAAAGACATTACGCGGAAATTGGGAACCACTGATCACCACTGAAGAGTTTGAACGCGGTCTTGAGATTCTGCAACGGCGGAACAATCATCGGACGGTGCGGCGCAAGAAAGAATACATCCTATCTGGGCTAGTTTACTATAAGCAACCCGATGGCAAGCAAATTCGTTTGACAGGCTCGACCTCAAATGCAGGGCGATCAGGAGGTGGAACCCCATATTATCGGATCGCGTCGGCAGGCGGCGTGAGTTTTCTCTGTTCTGAAATCGATACACTTGTGGCGAAAGAACTCGCCTGTATCCAAGTTGATCCCGATTTTCTGCCACTCATTCGCGAAGCTTACACCCAAGACTTAAACTGTAAAATCGGCGCAGGACACCCCGATGAGCGCACTCGACTCGAAGCGGTACTGAAATTAATTGATCAGGAAGAGAACCGTACCGCACGATTGTTTGCAGCAGGCAAGATTAGCGAGGAAATCTGGGATAGTCTATGGTCGGAATGGCAAGACCGCCGCAACCAAGTTCGGCGCACGCTCGAAACGCTGACGGTTAGCCATCAGGTGCATGTTGATAATTTGGAAATGGCACTCCAAATTATTGCCAGAATTGGAACGCTGTATAATGGTCTTCAACAGCAGGATCAAAAAGAACTGCTGCGCCAAGTCGTACATCGGGTCGTTGTGAATGATGCAGGAAATGTGTCGCTGGAATTGAGAACGCCATTCGCTTATCTGTGTGACTTGACCGACGAAATCAAAGCGGTCAGCACGGGGCGCAATGGCGGAAAAACGGAAAAGAAAAACGGCGGACTGGAGTCTGCCGTTTCACCCGGAGCATGTTCGAGTCTGCTCCAATCCTGCGGGGAGAAAAGGATTCGAACCTTCGATAGAGCGTTACCACCCTATACCCGCTTAGCAGGCGGGCCCATTCGACCACTCTGGCATCTCCCCTAAATTGTTTTACTAGCCCACATTGAGCGGAGGGAGTGGGATTCGAACCCACGGTGCCGGAAACCGACACAGAGGTTTTCAAGACCACCGCCTTAAACCGCTCGGCCATCCCTCCCAATGGAGCGTAGTGGTTGAAATAATAACACAGCGACAGGAGGCGGTCAATCCATAAATTGACAAGATGAACGCGGTATAATGAACGCGATTGCTTTATAGAGCGTTTGAAAAGTTGAGATATGGATGTTTTTAATGTGTTGTTGACACTCGTTGGGCTGCTCGTGATTATGGGAACCATCTATGTTGCCAACCAAGCGGAACACTCTGAAACGAGTTTAAAACTACTCAATAGCTTGTGGGTGCTGCTGATCATCGCCAATGCCACCTTTGGAGGCTTGCTCTTCATCTCAATAGGTTCGCTTGCCGAAAGTGCTGAACCGCCTTCTGGGTTGGCGCTGTTCTCGCCTGCACAAGTATCATTTTTACTCATTGCGCTCGTGATCTCTGGAGTGGCATTGAGCATAGTACGATCTCCGAATCTGCGTATGCGCTTGCGCCAGTGGTTGCCCAGTGGGGCGCAGTATGACCCCCAATCGCCTGTCCACACCACCGCGATCATCCTATCGCTGTTGTTGATCTCGATGACGCTAGGGCAGTTTGTCGCATCTGGCGGCATTGACGGCTTGGCGACAGATATCCAAACTGCTGGTGTTTCCTTGAGTGATGTGTTTTTGACATTTGCCTTGTGGGTGATCGCTGCCGTTTTGGGCGTTGGGTTGTTCATTCGGCGTACCGTCGGCACGTCGATCAATCGCTTGGGCGTGCGTTTGCCGACACCGCAAGATTTGAATTGGGGGATCGGCATCGGGTTTTTAATGGTCGGTGTGACTATCGCCTTTACCCTGATTTGGGTTACTTTTACCAGCCCGGAACTGTTTGCTGAACAAACCGCTGCTTCGGCACAATTGGCACGGTCGTTTGTCACTGTGCCGTCGGCGCTGATTTTGTCGCTCTTGGTCGGTTTCAGCGAGGAACTGTTCTTTCGAGGGGCGCTACAACCCATTTTTGGCAATATCGTCACCAGTGTGTTTTTTCTCATTTTGCATACCCAATACACACTGTCACCAGCGACAATTCCCTTGTTCATGACTTCACTGGCGTTTGGATGGTTGCGCAATCGCTACAGCACCAGCGCTGCTATGACTGCTCATTTTGTCTTTAACTTCACGCAATTATTCATGAATATTTTGGTGAGTGGCTGATGCGCCGAAACTACATTTTTTGTGTTCTCAGCGCAATGCTCATCGTGTTTTCGACGCAAATTGTTGCACAAGAGTCGCCTGATTTGGTGCGCAGTATATCGGCGGAGATTATTTTTCCTGAAGTGATTCGGTTCTCCTTTGATCTCACCGTGACTGCTGCCGATGTTGCCTCAGCCTCGTTGAGTATCGAAATCGCCAATGATCCCGCGCAAGTTTTTGAACTTGATGTCGATGCCTCAGCCCTCGTTTATGAAGAACCAGAGGCACGCCTCCGCTTTATCTTGCCGTTATCGCCTGATTTCATGCCCGCATGGTTTGATACGCTGTCTTACACATGGACGGCTGAAACCCGCGATGGACGCACCGTCACCGTGATGGATGAATTCATATTTACCGATCCTCGAGTGAATTGGAAACGCTTGATTGATCCTGATAGACGCTATGATCTGATTATTCCGGAGTCGTATGAACGTGCGTTTTATGATTTTCCGGCGATGGTCGATCAGTTGCAAAACGACAGTGGGCTATCGCCACAGTTATCGTGGCTGATTTATCCCCCTGAAGTGCCGCCCGGCTGTGAAGTCATCATCCAAACCGATGGGCTGTCTCACCCGCCGACGCCGATTGCAGTCGGTGCCAATGGTGAATTTCAAGTCCCCTGTACGACTGAAAATGTCGGTCTCGGTTATCGAGGGCGCATGGTTTATCATCACGCTGACCAGCAACGCATTCTCGATTTTGTGGCTTTCCGACTTTTGGAGGTATTTTATCGAGATCGTTGGAGCGATAAAGCCGTTCCTGACTGGTTTTATGACGGGTTGGCAGCTTTTTACTCGCCAACTTCAAAATCGGTGCTTTTGCCCATCGCGCGTGAAGTCCTGCGTTTACGGCAAAGTTATCCGCAGCAACGCATGGCGACTCGTGAAAACTCAGATCAGTGGCGCGCACAAAGTTATGGCTTGATCGCCTATCTGCTTGATCTGAAAGGAGAAGCGGGCTTAGTTGAACTCGTGAATGGCATCGAGAATGCGCCGAGTTTTGACGAGGCACTCTTCACTATTTTAGAAGTTCGATCCGCTGCTTTATTCGTTAATCTTCAACAATGGTTGTTTTCTAATGCCGCCGAGACGGCATTTTCTTATAGTGTCTATACCACCAGATTGCTGCCAACTTTTACACCCTCAGCCAGCGCCAGTGCTACTCTAACGCCGTCACCCATAGCGACACAAAGTTCTGCCACACCCACTCGTGTCCCGTCTTTGACGCCATCACGTACCCCATTACCACCCCCGCCGACTATTACACCGCGCCCCCCGGGGAGTTTAATGCGTCCAACAGCGGTGTCCATTGCTACCCCCGTCGTGGTCAATGAGGTCGCATCAACACGATTGATTGTCATTGGGTTGCTGGTTGTTTTGCTTGCTATTCTCGTTGTTTTGCTATTACGCACAGGAAATCGGTCATGATCGATCTATACACACTTTCAAAGCCAGACCTCACTACCCTTTTTCAACAATGGGAACAACCCGTATATCGAGCAAATCAGTTATGGGAATGGCTGTATAGAGGGCGGCTTGATTCTTTTGAACGCATGACCAATCTTCCGCAGGCGTTGCGGGATCGATTGACGGCTGAAACAACATTGGGCAGTTTGACACTTGATGAAGAGCAATCCAGTCGTGACGGCACCGTGAAGCGCTTGTATCGCTTGCATGATGGTCAACTCATCGAGTCCGTGTTGATGGAATATGATGACGAACGGCGAACCGCTTGTATTTCGACCCAAGCGGGTTGTGCAATGGGGTGTGTCTTTTGTGCCACTGGGCAAATGGGATTTGCTCGCCAATTGACAAGTGCGGAGATTTTTGAGCAAGCGCTCTATTTCGCGCGCGACCTTGAAGCGCGCGGTGAGCGTTTAAGCAATGTCGTCTTGATGGGGATGGGCGAGCCGTTTCACAATTACGAAAATTCATTGGAAGCCGTCCGGCGTTTGATGAGTGATTTGGGCATTGGTGCCCGCCACATCACCATCAGCACCGTGGGGCTAGTGCCGATGATCCGGCGTTTTGCTGAAGAGGGGTTACAAGTCAAACTGGCAGTGAGTTTGCACGCGGCGACCGATGAAGAACGTGATGCTTTGCTGCCCATCAATCGACGTTACCCACTGGCAGATCTGATCGATGCTTGTCATTACTATATTGAAACGACCGGACGCCGTCTTTCCATTGAATGGACGCTGATCCATGAAAAGAATGATACGCCTGAGCAAGCCCATGCGCTTGGTAAACTGTTGGAAAGTCTCCATTGCCATGTGAATGTGATCCCTCTGAACCCGACTGTTGGCTTTGAGGGTGATCCCTCAGTGACGGATCGCATCAATACCTTTATCGGCATTCTAACGACTTATGGCTTGACTGCCACCGTCCGTATTCGCCGAGGGATCGATATTGATGCGGGGTGTGGTCAGTTGAAATCGACAGTACTGGCACGCAAAAAGACGCCCATTGCGGAGCCGAACGTCACGCTTGATTAGCTTGTCCGGCGTATAGCGGTGCCTTGCATCGCGGATGGAATCGGCAAGCGAAACATTTCTAGCAGGGTTGGGGCGATGTCCATAAGCTGATGCCCTTCCACTTGTCCGATCCCGCGCTGATGCGGATCGTTGATGATGAAGATGCCGTGTTCTGCATGATTGGCGTCATCGGGACCGGTGTCATTCTCAAAGGTATAATGCCGTCCATGCCCTAAACTGCCAACTGCGCGCCAGTGCAAATCCCCGAAGTAGGTTAGTAGATCCGGCGCGATGCCGTTGACTTGTTGATAGATCGCTTGGGGTTTAAAGACTTGGGTATTCATGGGCTGCCCATCCGCATCAGGGATAGCGGCGATGGCTGCCCGCAACAGTTCGCGCACTGTCTCATAATTTTCGGGGGCAATCGTGCCTTGCGGTTCGCGTCCACGCACGTTCAGAAAGATGCGTCCATAGTAGCCGCCGCTTGCCCACGCCTTTGTTTTGCTCCAATCGACATCACAATCCTCAAAACGGGTCAATTGACCTTCCGGCGGCGGCGACTTAAACGTCAACCAACCATTGTGCCAGAGCCATTCGTTGATGCAGATGCCGCCATCCATGCGCGTGACGCCATGATCGCTGACCACCACCACCGTCGTATCGTCTCCGGCTAGGGTGATAAGTTCACCGATAAAACTATCCATCTGGCGATAGTAATCGAAGATGACATTGGCATAGGGGCTATTGGGGACATGAAAACGATGTTCGGGGTCGTGATAACGCCAGAAACCGTGATGCATTCGATCTACGCCGATGTTCATATACATGAAGAAATCCCACGGTTTAGTGCGGATCAACTGCTTGACCACTTGCATCTGCCGAGCGGTCATTTCTAGGATAGAGTGCAGCAGATCGTCCTTATCCGGTGTACGAAACTCGCGGACATCAAAGCGATAATCAGGGGTTTGTTTCAGCACTTCTTGTTTAAGCAATGCCGGAAAGGTGAAGGTGGCGTCGGTGTTGGGCGTCATAAAGTCGCTAATCAGGTGCCCATTCAGAGGACGCACAGGATAGGTTTGCGGCACACCCACAATCACAGATTGTTTGCCCGCATCCCCCAAATAATCCCAAATGCGTTTGACACGGACGGCGGTGCTGTCCGCCAGTTGCAGAGCATCATAGGAATAATTGACACGATTGCGAAATCCGTAGACTCCCATAACCCCCGGATCGCGACTGCTGAGCATACTTGCCCATGCAGGAACCGTGATGCAGGGAATTGACGACCGGAGCCGTCCCCATGTGCCGGTATTGCGGAGGCGGGTTAGATTGGGGAGGCTATCTTGGAATTGGTCAAAGACCAATTTAGGACTCGCGCAGTCCAAACCGATGACCAGCACGCGCTGATTTCGGCGGCGTTGTAATAAATTGACCATCAGAGAATACGTAACCCTAACAGACTTGCCGTCAGTTCTACGGCGACTTGCCCCGTTGAATTTCGAGAGTCGAGAATAGGGTTGACTTCGACAATATCCAGCGAACGCACACGCCCGTCATCCGCCAGCATCTCCATCAACAAATGAGCTTCACGATAGGATAATCCACCCGGCACCGGGGTTCCGACACCGGGGGCGACGGTGGGATCGAGCGCATCAAGATCAAGGCTGACGTGGATATATTGAACATCTCCTAGTGCATCAAGCGCTTCTTGCACAATGCCTGCCATACCGCGTTCATCGATATCCCGCATCGTCAACACCTTGATGTTGTGATGAATCATCGCTTGCTTCTCTTCGACATCTAAGTCGCGGATGCCAATATAAACGATGTCAATGGTGGAGAGGCGGGTATCGCCGATGGTCAATTCTGGCGGGCATAAACCCATCAGGGAAGCAACCACCATCCCATGCACGTTGCCTGAGGGGGTGGTTTCGGGGGTGTTAAAATCCCCATGGGCGTCGATCCACAACACGCCCACACGTACGTCTTGACGTAAGGCACCCGCGACGCTCCCCATTGACATACTGTGATCGCCGCCGAGGAAAATAGCAAAGTCGTCATGGGCGAGCGCCTGCCGCATATGTTTATAAATGTCGTTGCACACCAGTGCAATGGCTCTGGCATTATGTGCGCGTTCGTCATTGGCGGGGTTGTCAATTTCTTCGACCACCGGCACCGAGATATTGCCGTTGTCGGTCACGGTCAAGCCGATACGTTCTAAACGGGTTTGTAAACCAGCATAACGCAATGCCGACGGACCCATATCAACGCCTCGCCGTTGTTGCCCCAAATCCATCGGCACCCCAAAAATTTGAATGCGCCGTCTTGGTTTCTGCGTCATACCGGTTCCGTTCTATTAATGCGATTGCCTAAGCCGACCAAAAAAATACTGATGACATAGAGGGTGAGCAGGGGACCCATCACAAGAAAAAGATTGACGGGATCGACGGTGGGGGTGATGAATGCGGCGGCTACTGCCGTGCCCACAATCGCGATTCGCCAGTTTTTGACGAGGCTTTTGGCGCGTACCAAGCCCAATAGTGACAACACAAAGAAGATCAGCGGTGTCTCAAAGGCGACCCCCATCCAAAAGATCAAGGCGGTGATAAACCCCAAATAGCCGTCAGCTGTCCACTGGGCGACAAACAGATCGGATTGGAAGTTGGCGAGGAAATTGAGCGAAGGCGGGATTAAAACCAACCATGAGAACAGGGCACCGATCAGGAATAACCCAGTCACGGCGGGCAGAGACATGAACAGCACTCGTTTTTCTCTGGGCAGCAAGCCGGGCAGCACAAACATCAGCACTTGATAGGTTGTCAACGGGATCGTGATGATTGCGCCGATGAGCAGCGCGACCCGAAAATAAGAGACGACCGGGTTGGTGGGGTCAAGCGCCTGAAAACGATCCCCATAGGGTTCTTGCAAATACTTCAATAGGGGTCCTGCCATTGGAATCCCGATGGCGACACCGATGATTAATGACAGTGCCGCGCGGAACAAGCGGATACGCAGTTCATCCAGATGATCGAGCAAGGACATTTTGAGTTCATGCTCTTCCCCTGGTGGTTCAATCACCGGGATGGTTGTCTTGATGCTGGCAGTGGTGCTTTCTTTAATTTTGGTCATGATCGCTATCGCCTACGACTGGACGTTCTAGGGATTTAAGCAGATCTTTGTCGATGCTGATGGATCGTAATACGCCATTGATAAAATTGGGTGCGCCTTCGGCAGCAAATTCTTTTGCCAAATCAACTGCCTCATCAATGGCGACCCCAACAGGAGTTCCACCCCAAACCCCGAATTCAAAGATTGCCATACGCATGATATTGCGGTCGATAAATGCCAATAAATCGACCGGGAATTCCGAAGCACGTCCTTCGATTACAGTATCAAGCATTTCTCTATGTTCAATCACGCCCGTAACCAGCAATTGGGCAAAGCGAGCTGAACGATTGTCTGATCCTAATGTTTTGAAGTGACGCTTCAGCACCACAAGCGGAGCATGATTGGCGATATCCACCTCGTACAAGGTTTGTAAAGCAATATACCGCGCGATGGTGCTGTCGCTCAGCAATTTGCCCAAAGGTTCATCGGGTTGGTTCTTCTTTTTGTTTGCTAAGGTACTCACAGGGTTTAAGACGCTTTGCGCTACATGGATTGAAAACATGCTATTCAGTTTACTTGAGATTATGCAGTTTGCCCATTATGCGCCTTCCAAAGAGCGAGGGCGTTTTGATAAAGAGGATGTCAGCGCATCTCAATATACTATACGCACCAAAAGTGTTCAGAGATTGTCCGAATCATGGCGACCAAGTGAATGCCTCATGATAAGATAACCCTTATGTGATCTCATTTTGCACGAGTAGCTGATGGAGGTTTGGCATGGATACTTCAGAAATTTTGCGTATTTTAGGTCCCGGACAAGGGCAAGACGTTATCTTTAACGTCATGCTTTACTTGATTTTCTTCTTTGCCTTGATCACGTTGTTCATTATGCCCGATAAGAATATGGTGCCGACTTTGCTCATTGCCGGGGTTTTGCTATTTGCTATGGTTGCGAAACTGAGTTTGGCGACCAAAGTAAATCCGATTTTGACCCGCCGCGAATTTGGCATGTTGGTGATTAATGTCGGGATGCTTGTCTTTCCCATGATTGCTGCTGCCACTATACGTGCAAAGAAGAAAACAGCGATTGGACCCGCTATCATCACTGGTTTTCTGGGTTTTATCTATTTCTTTACATATTGGCTTCTTGTGCAACGCGACGGCTAGCGAACCGTATCCACTGCGACCCACACTTGTTTTCCGTCAGAGGTTAAATGAATGGTGCCATGCACGTCTGACCGATAGATGACGGCGTTTGCCAACATGCTTAAGGTTTCGGGGTCAGGCGTGATGGCATCGTTTAAGCGATCCAGATGCACCACCGCAATTTGAGGGCGTAGGCGCGTGATGAAGTCTGCCGCTAGGCTGCCCCTGCGCCCACTACGCGGGACTTCCAAAACGGTTACAGGGGCTAGCTGATCGGTTGCGTTCAAACGTGCTTGCCCATTGATGTTCAGATTGCCTGTGAAGAGCATTGAGAATTCGCCGTAACTGAGCCGCATCACCAGCGCATTTTCATCTCGTTCCGCATCGCTACTGTCGCCATCGATAGCCATTGCCGTACTTTGTTCAATCGTTAAGCGGACACCATCCCCAAACTGAACTTGATAACCGTCCAATGCCGGTATTGGGGCGCGGGGTGCCACTTTCTCGGCAATCGCTTCGAGGGCATCCTCGCCGGCTAATAAGCCATTGAGGATGATGGA
>Ga0105046_10018768_pt1 | contig 10515 bp, 10 predicted proteins | sample MAT03_FD_78385 | JGI IMG/M metagenome (GOLD analysis project Ga0105046, IMG submission 78385) | Freshwater microbial communities from Lake Fryxell liftoff mats and glacier meltwater in Antarctica - MAT-03 (megahit assembly) | ecosystem: Environmental > Aquatic > Freshwater > Ice > Liftoff...
CAACGGCGCGGCGAGATCGGCGTGATAGGCATCGCTCGCGCCGCCCAGTTCCTTCATCGCGCCGAGCACCGCGATACGCCGGCGCGCAGGGGTGCGGCCTAGTTCTGCGATGGTAACCGCCATCGAGCCCGGGTTGGCATTATAGCTTTCGTCGATCAGCAGCGCCCCGCCGCTGCCGTCCCCGCCGGGAGCCGCCACCGCATGGCGCGCGCCGCGGCCAGCCAGGCCCTCCATCTCGGCCAGCGCCAGCCCGGCTGCGCCCAGATCGCCGCCCACGGCGCGGACCGCCGCCATCACCGCCAGGCTGTTGACCACCCAGTGATCGCCGGGGAGGCTGACGGTGTAGCAGATCCGCCGATCGCCGAAGTCAGCGGTGATCAGCGAGCCGCCATTGTACGCGCGGATCGTGTCGAGCAGGCGGACGTCGGCGTGGGCGGCCAGGCCGAACGAGACGACCTTCGCCCCGCAGGCCAGCGCCTTGTCGCGCAGCCGTGCGAAGTGCGGGCTGTCGGCGGGGATGATCGCGGTCCCGCCGGGGACGAGGCCTTCGAAGATCTCGCCCTTGGCGTCGGCGATCCCGGCTTCGTCCTTGAAGAACTCGATGTGCGCGGGAGCGATGGTGGTGACGATCGCGACATTGGGGCGCACCAGCCGGGTCAGCGCGGACAGCTCGCCGGCGTGGTTCATCCCCATCTCGAACACCCCGAAGCGGGTCCGCGCGGGCATCCGGGCGAGGCTCAGCGGAACCCCGACATGGTTGTTGTAGCTTTTGAGCGAGCGATGCGCCTTGCCCCGGCTGGCGCGGTCGAGCGCGGCGAACAGCGCTTCCTTGACCCCGGTCTTGCCCACCGAACCGGTGACCCCGATAATTCGCGCATCGGCCCGCGCGCGCGCGGCGATCGCGAGGCTCTCAAGTGCGCTTGAGGTGTTCGAAACCCGCACGTGCGGGCCATCGACAGGTGTCTCGACCAGCACCGCCGCCGCGCCCCGCGCAAAGGCCTGCGCGACATAGCCGTGGCCGTCGCTCTGCTCGCCGCGCAAGGCGACGAACAGATCGCCCTCGTGGACCTCGGCTATCGAAGGCGACGCCGGAGACCTGGAAATCGTCGGAGGCGTGGCCGCCGGTCGCGGCCTCGATCGCGGGTGCGGTCCATAGCGCGAGGCCGAATTCGTCCTCGGCGACCTGCGGCCAGGCGAGCATCGCGGGATGGGAAGCCATCGATTTATACTCCGGGGGTTGGAGGAGGAACGGCGCACTCGCGCGCCACGGTCACGTCGTCGAACGGTAGCACGCGCATTGCCTCGCCCGCGCCGACGATCTGGCCTTGTTCGTGGCCCTTGCCAGCGATCAGGACGATGTCCTGCGACCCGGCGCGGCGGATCGCTTCGGCGATCGCCTCGCGCCGGTCGCCGATCTCGGTCGAGCCGGGGCAGCCTTGCAGGATCGCGGCGCGGATCGCCGCCGGGTCCTCGCCGCGCGGGTTGTCGTCGGTCACGATGACCAGGTCCGCGCCGCGCGCTGCGACCGCGCCCATCTCGGCGCGCTTGCCCTTGTCGCGATCGCCGCCCGCGCCGAACACTAGAATCAGGCAGCCCGCGACATGCGGGCGCAGCGCGGCGATGGCGGCGTCGAGCGCGTCGGGGGTATGCGCGTAATCGACATAGACCGGCGCCCCGGCGCGGCTGATCGCCGCGCGTTCAAGTCGGCCCCGGACCGGCTGAAGCCGTCCGAGCGCGTCGAGCACTTGCGCGGGCTCGCCGCCGGTCGCCAGCACCAGCCCCGCCGCGACCAGCGCGTTGGCTGCCTGATAGGCCCCGATCAGCGGCAGGTTGACGGTGCGTACGGTCCCGTGATGCTCGATCCGCAGCACCTGCCCGAGCAGCCCCGGCTCGCGCCCGACCAGCTTCAGGGCCTCGCCGCTTTCGCCGACCGTCAGGACGATCAGACCGCGCCGCGTAGCGTGGTCGATGGCGCGCCCGGACCACACATCGTCGGCCCAGACCACCGCCGCGCCGCCATCGCGCACGACCTCGTCGAACAGCCGCATCTTGGCCGCGAAATAGTCGTCCATGTCGGCGTGGTAATCGAGATGATCGCGGCTGAGGTTGGTGAACGCGCCCGCCGCGACGTCCAGCCCGTCGTTGCGGAACTGCGACAGCCCGTGGCTCGAAGCCTCGTAGGCGACATGGCTCACCCCCTCACGCGCCAGGCCGGCCATGTTCGACAGGAACGTGACGATGTCGGGCGTGGTCAGCCCGGTCGAGACGCTCTCATCGGGCGTGGTCACGCCCAGCGTGCCGATCGAGGCGGCGCGTTCGCCCGCCATGCGCCAAAGCTGGCGAGTCATCTCGACCGTCGAGGTCTTGCCGTTGGTCCCGGTTACAGCGACGATCGTCTCGGGCACCGGCGCGAAGAACCGCGCGGCGAGCCGGGCGAAGGTGCGGCGCGGTTCGTCCGAGGCGATGTGGACGGCCCCGTCCACCGTTGCTGCGGGCCGCGCTACCACCGCTACGGCGCCTGCCGCGATGGCCGCCGGGATAAAATCCTCGCCATTGCGCGCAGCGCCCGCGAACGCGCCGAATACCGTGCCCGGCGCAACCTTGCGGTGATCGATCGCGAAGCCGGTCACCGCCGCGCCGCCATGTCCGGGCAAGGCATCCCCCATCAACTCGATCCCGGCCTCGTGCGCGAGTTGCGCCAAAGTCATTCGCCAGAACCCGTCATTCGCCGAACCCCGGTACCAGCGGCGCGAGATCGGTGATGTCGACGTCACGGCTGTCGTCGGGGACCACGCCGAGAATCGGGCCGATGCGCGGAACCACCCGCCCGACCACCGGCGCGGCGTTCCAGGCGGCGGTGCGCTGGCCCGATGCGGCGGCGGTGCCCTTGGGCTCGTCGAGCATCGCGATGATCACGTAGCGCGGCTTGTCCATCGGAAAGGCGGCGGCGAACGTGGAGACCAGCGAGTGCTTGCGATAGCCCCCCACGCCCGGCTTCTCGGCGCTTCCGGTTTTTCCGCCGACGCGGAAGCCCGCCGCGTTGGCCTTGCGCCCGGTGCCGTCCGACACGATCAGCCGGAGCAACTGGCGCATCCGCGCGCTGGTCGCCGACTTGAACACCCGGCGGCCCTTGACCGCCTGGCCCGCCGGGACCTTCTCGAGCGTCGCCGGACGCCAGATCCCGCCGTTGACCAGCGCGGCATAGGCCGAAGCCAGGTGCAGCGGGGTGACCGCGACACCGTGGCCATAGCTGACCGTCATCGTCGTGATCCGCGGCCATTCGCCTGACGGCCACAGCGGAAATCCGCGCGCGGGCAGCTCGATGTAGGGGCGCTCGTTGAAGCCCAGCGCGGCCATCGTCGCCTTCATCCGCGCCGAACCCAGCTCGTCCGCGACATGCGCGGTGACGACGTTCGACGAGTGCATCAGCGACTGCGGCACGTTGAGCGACGCGCCGAGCGGATGGCTGTCCTTGATCGTAAAGCGCCCGACCCCGAACGGGGTTGCCGGATAGCGCCGTGCCATGTCGGTCACCGTGCCCGCATCGATCGCGGCGGCGACGGTCAGCGGCTTGAAGGTCGAGCCAAGTTCATAGACCTGATTGGTGACCTTGTTGAACACCAGGTTGTTGACCGCCTTGTCGACCCGGTTGGGGTTGAACGAGGGCAGCGAGGCGAGCGCGAGCACTTCGCCGCTGTCGACATCGAGTACCACGCCCGCCGCGCCGATCGCCTCGGTCTCCAGCATCCCGCGGCCCAGTTCGTCCTCGAGCGCACCCTGGACGCGCATGTCGATGGCGAGTTCGACGGGCTTTCCGCGCAACGCCGGATCGCGCAGCCGCTCATCCAGGATCTGCTCCATCCCGACGCGCCCGTGGCCATCGGCCGCGACGTAGCCGAGGACGTGCGCGGCGAGCGAGCCTTGCGGATAATAGCGGTCGTTCTCGCGCGGGAATTCGAGCGCGGGCTCGCCCAGCGCATGGATCCGGTTAGCCTGTTCGGGCAGCAGGCGGCGCTGGAGATAGCCGGGGCGGCGGACCGACAGGCGCGCGCGCAGCTCGGCCTCGTCGGCATCGGGCAGGATGGCCGCGAGTCGGCGCGCGACCTCGGCGGGCGAGCCGACCAGCGCGCTGCCCTCACCCAGCGCTTCGGGATTGTACCACAGCGCATAGGCGGGGAAGGCGCGGGCCAGCGGCACACCGTTGCGATCGGCAATCTCGCCGCGGCTCGGCAGCAGCGCCTCGGCCAGCGAGGCGGCCCGCGCAGGGCTTTCGAACAGCCCGAGCGTCGCGATCCGCCCGAGGAAAACAAGCGCGGCAAGCCCGAACAGCAACAGGATCACCAGCAAGCGGATGCGCGCGATCAGCAGCGATCTGGCGCGCACGTTGGCAAGCTGGACGCGACCGGCGCTCAGCGTGGGGGCATAGGTGATCGCGTTCATGGCGTTCCCTCCGGCTCGCTGTCGGACTTGGCGGACTTGTCGTTCGCGACCTCCGCAGGTGCCTTGCGATGCTCGACCGTCGCGAGCCGCTCGCCCAGCCGTGCGGCGGCGGCAGCCTGATCGACCGGCGCTGCATCGGCCGGGTCCTCGTCCTCGCCGAGCGGCTTGCCGGTCAGCGGCGAGACCATCGTCGGCAGCGCGGAGGCGGGGATGGTGCTGGCGGTGGCGACCCGGATCGGCGCGGGGGCATCGGGCCCGGCGGCCTTGCCGAGCGCGGCCAGTTCACGCTCGTTCTCGAGATACTGCCCGGCACCGGGCGCGACATAGCCGAACTCCACCGCGTTCCACTGGGCGAGCTGCTGCTGGTTGGCGCGGGTTTCGAACTCGGTCTCGAGGTAGATCGTCTCGCGTTCGAGCGCGAGGATCTTGCGCTCGGTCAGGCGCACCTCGCTCTTGAGCGCATTGACCCGCAGCGACAGCGCGAACAGCAGCGCGAAGCACACGGCCAGAACCGCGACCCAGCCAATCCGGCGCATGGCGAGGCCGCGCGCGATCATGCCGCAAAACTCGGTTTGGCGGCCCGTGGCGGGACGGCGGTCCGCATCGCCCAGCGCAGGGTGGCCGAGCGCGCCCGCGGGTTGCGCTCGATCTCCTCCTCCCCGGGGCGGATCGCCTTGGACACGCGCTCGAAGCGCGCGGCACCGGACACGGTCTGTGGAAGATGGCGCGATCCGCCTGCAATCGCGCCGCTCGCCTCGCGCAGGAACTGCTTGACGATCCGGTCCTCGAGGCTGTGGAATGCGACCACGGCCAGGCGCCCGCCCGGCACCAGCACCGCTTCGGCCCCGGCCAGACCGGCGACCAGCTCGTCGAGCTCGCCGTTGACGTGGATGCGGATCGCCTGAAAGCTGCGCGTGGCCGGATCCTTCGGCGCGCCCGAGCCCTTGCCGGAGCCCTTATACGCCGGGTTGTAGCCGAGCGCCTTGCGGATCACCCCGGCCAGTGCGCCGGTGGTCTCGAGCGGCCGCGCGGCGACGATCGCGCGGGCGACCCGGCGCGACTGGCGCTCCTCGCCATAACGGAACAGCACGTCGGCGATTTCGGTCTCGTCGGCCCCGTTGACGAAATCGGCCGCGCTCGGGCCGTCCTGCGACATCCGCATGTCGATCGGCCCATCGCTGGCGAAGGCGAACCCGCGCTCGGGCTGGTCGAGCTGCATCGAGCTGACCCCGATGTCGAACACCACGCCGTGGACTTCTGCGACTCCCGCCTCGCCGAGCCCGGCGACCAGTTCCGAAAAGCGGCGCGGGTGGAGGATCAGGCGCGGCGGCTCGGCCAGCGCCTCGGGCCAGTCCTGCCCGGCGCGGATCGCATCGGGATCGCGGTCGAAGGCGTGGACCGTGGCCCCGGCTTCGAGCAGGCGGCGGGTATAGCCGCCCGCGCCGAACGTCGCATCGACGATCACCGTGCCGGGCGCCGGTGCGAGCGCGGCGATCACTTCGTCGAGCAGGACTGGGACATGCCCGCTCACGTGCGCTTGGCCTTGGTCGCGCGAGCTTCCTCGCCGAGTGCAGCGCAGGCGGCCTGCATCGGTGCCCACTCCTGCCCCATCGCCATCAGCGCGGGCGGGTTCCAGATCGTGAAGAACGGTCCGTTGCCGTTGAAATAGGCCTCACCCGCGAGCCCGGCCTGCCTGGCCAGATATTCGGGCAGGACGAAACGGCCGGAATCGTCGAACGGCAGGTGCTCGAACGTGCTCAGGACGGCCAGACGCTGTTCGGGATCGTAAGGCTGCGAGCGGGTAAGCGCGGCAGCCTCCTCGCGCTCGACCTGAGCGATGAACGCTTCGAGCCGGCTGGTTCCAAAGCCGGTCAGGCACGGCCAGCGATCGTGCTTGGCGATGCACAGGATGCGCGATCCAGCCGAAGCGTCCTTGACCAGCTTGCGAAAAGTGGGGGGCAGGACGAAGCGGTTCTTGTCGCCCTGCAGCGAGAAGCCGACCCCGTGAAAGCTGAACGCCTGCGCCACCGCCTTTGCTACCCCGCCCGAACACGTCTCCCCCGCCCGCCGCGCGCATGCGCGATGGTTCACCCCCGCCAGGTGCAGTCGTGGATTCGCTCCGATGAAGCGAAGCCTTAACCCTCACGAACCGGGCAGAAAAGGGAAAAATGCGGGAAACTGCGGGTGAATGCGGTATCTAATTGAATTTAGGGGGTAATTCTATCCGCCAGCGGGGCGCACAATTTCGGAGTTTATGCTTTGTTCCTCTCATAAATCAAGTGGTTAGGCGACGACCCCGAGAATCGCCCGCAATGCGATGGGCAGTGTCCCGTGGTTTCCCCGGACGTCGCAGTGGCAGGTTCACTCGAAAGCCCGGCCGACCAGCGCCAGCAGCGCCCGGCGGCGCGCTTCGACTGCATCGGGCTGCTCCTGCAGTTCGAAGAGTGCGGCATCGGCAATCACCATTACTCGCCCCTCACCGATGCGGCATAGCGCCATCAGCCCTGCAGCGGACAGGCTGCACGGACCGTCTGGTGCCGAAGCCAGTCGTCCGGGCAGGTTGATAGGCAGGGGGACATCGCCGAGCGCCACCGTTCGCTCACCCAGCGGCTGGTCGTCGTCGAACATCAAGGTCAACCCCCAGTGGCTCAGGATCGGCGAAAGAAGCACGGTATCCTGCGGTCGCCGCCGGTCGCCCAGCGCAAAGGCGCTGTCCTGGGTCAGCGCCGGATCGGCAAACAGCAGCAACCGGCCCCCGCGCCTCACCCACCCGTCGAGCGCGACGTTCTCGCCCGGCGACAGCGGGCGCGGCTGGACCATCAGCAGGGTGCGCGTCGCACCGCCGGCGAGGCCATCCAGGGCGTCGAGCGGACGCAGCGCATATTCGCTCTCGAGCGCCGCGCGCGCCCAATGGATCTCGCCTTCCGGCCGGAGCATCGCGGCGACGTCGGGGGCCTCGGCCCAGTACAGCGGCAGGCTGGTGAACAGCGCGAGCGGATCTCGCTTCGTCGAGGGAGTCTCGGCGCGATCGCGCGCCAGCAGCGCCCATGCCGCGAGCAGGATGGCAGCGATCGCGAGCCCCGGCAGGATCGCGCGCCGCAGCTTGCCGGAAGCGGCCAGCGTTACTGTCCTGCGGGCGGTGGCGGGCTCGCGTCGGCAAGCGGCGCGCCGGTTGCCCCGGTCGCGGCGGGCAGATCGGGGACGACCCCGATATCGGCGAGCGGATCGCTGGCCGGGCTTTCCGCCGCGGTTTCCGGCGCCAGCCCGGCGGCGGCGGCGGACGATGCTGCGACCGCATCGGCGGTCGCAGCATCGTTGACCCGCGCGCGGTCCATGATGATGTTGGCAAGGCCGACCAGCAACAGCATCGCGGCCAGCCCGAACAGCCCGACCTGCAGCCGGTGGACCGCCTGCGCACGCAATTCGCGCGCGGTCGGGCTCATGTAATGCTGCGGCGCAACGACCGTCACGGGTTGCTTGCCGGACCTTGAAAAGGGGGATGTAGCCATCGAAGAGAAGCCTAGCCTATTCGGCGAGCCAGGGAAATACCGGCAGGCCCTTGGCCGCCAGCCACTCCGCATTGTAAAGCGACGAAAGATAGCGGAAGCCGGTGTCGCACAGAATCGTCGCCACGCGCGAGTCTGGCTTGCCCTGGGCCACGAGTTGCTTCCCCAGCGCCACCGCGCCGGCCACGTTGATCCCCGACGACAGGCCGAGGCACAACCCTTCCTCGCGCAGCAGCCGCCCGACCCAGTCGAGCCCTTCCTCGTCCGAGATGCGGAATTGCGCGTCGATCGGTGCGCCATCGAGATTCGCGGTGATCCGTCCCTGCCCGATCCCCTCGGCGACCGAGTTGCCCTCTGCGCGCAGTTCGCCATTTGCGTAGAACTCGTAAAGCGCCGCGCCGTGCGGATCGGTCAGCGCGATCGTCACCCGTTCGTCGAACGCCTTGAGCCCCAACCCCACCCCGGCCAGCGTGCCGCCGGTGCCGACCGCGCAGGTGAACCCGTCGATCCGTTGCTCCATCTGGTCCCAGATCTCGGGCGCGGTGCTTTCGATGTGAGCGCGGCGGTTGGCGATGTTGTCGAACTGGTTGGCCCAGACCGCGCCGGTTGTCTCCTCGGCGATCCGCCGCGAGGTGTGGACGAAGTGGCCGGGGTTCGAGAACGGCGCGGCGGGGACCAGCACCAGCTCGGCCCCCAGCGCGCGCAGCGTGTCCATCTTTTCGCGGCTCTGCGTCTCGGGCATGACGATGACGGTCTTGTAGCCGAGCGCATTGGCGACCAGCGCGAGGCCGATGCCGGTGTTGCCAGCCGTGCCCTCGACGATCGTCCCGCCGGGCATCAGCGCGCCGCGCTCCTCGGCATCGCGCACGATCCACAGCGCCGCCCGGTCTTTCACCGAGGCGCCGGGATTGGCGAATTCGCACTTGCCGAAGATCTCGCACCCCGCCGCCGCGCTCGGCCCGGCGAGGCGGACCATTGGCGTGTTGCCGATCAAGGCGAGGGTATCGGCGGCGGTAACGGGGGCGATCATGTGCGCCGAGGTAGGGCCGCGTTCGCAGGTCGGCAACGAATTTACCCTTCACCTCGTCCAACTTTGTCATTCCCGCGGAGGACGAGCGTTTGAGCTAACTCGACTACTCGCGCAGCGCTCGGATCGCCGCGCCGCCCGCGAATGGCGCGATCGCCAGCGCGGCGAGACTGGCGGCAGCGAGCAGCGCGAGGCCGTTCTCCCCGCCCGGGCGGAGCGAGCCCGCGCCAAAGATCAGCAGCGGCACGGCAAGCGGAATGGTCAGTAGCCCGCCCAACGCCGCGCCGCTGCGAAGCCCTGCGGTCAACGCCGCTATGGTCACGCCGATCGCGGCGAGGCCGGGGGTCCCGGCCAGCAGGCCCAGCTCGACCGCGCGCAATTGCGCTCCGTCGAGCCCGAGCAGTGCGGCGGCCGGAAGCGCGGCGAGCATCAGCGGCGGCCCGAAACTGAGCCAGTGAGCGAGAATGCGGACGGCCAGCACCGCTTCCTCCGCCATCCCGCGCAGCGCCCACTGATCGAAGAAGCCGCTTTCGATGTCGGGCTCGACCAGCCGGTCGAGCGGAAGGATCGCGGCGAGCAGCGCGGCGACCCAGATCACCCCGGCCCCGGTCCGCGCCAGCAGTTGCGCGTCGGACCCGACCGCGAACGGGAACAGCATCGCCACCGACAGGAAGAACAGCAGCGGCAGCGTCGCCCCGCCGCGCCCCTGTCCGCCGCGCAGGAGATGGCCAAGATCGCGGCGCAGAAGGAGGGCGAGGCGGTTCACACAAATTCCGGCACGAATTGCGCCAGCTCGAGCCGTTCCAACCCGGAAAGCGCGAACGGCTGGTGCGAGGCGATCAGCGCAATCCCCCCGCCGGTACAGTGCGCCGCAACCAGCGCTTCGACCGCCGCGCCCGATGCGGTGTCGAGCCCGTTGAGCGGCTCGTCGAGCAGCCACACCGGCGCGCCGCTCGCCACGGTGCGGGCCAGCACCGCGCGCTTGCGCTGGCCGGTGGAGAGATAGCGCACCGGCACGTCGAGCAGGTCGGCGAGGCCCAGCACCCGGATCGCGTGATCCGCCTCGGCACTGGCATCGAACCGCGTCCAGAAGCCGAGCGCCTTGCTCAGCGGCAGCCCGGCGTCGAGCGCCAGTCGCTCGTCGGCGAGCGCCAGCCCGCCAGTTCGCTCGACCGCGCCCGCGAACGGTCGCAGCAGTCCGGCAACTATGCGGATGAGGCTCGACTTGCCGACCCCGTTCGGTCCGGCCAGATGCAGCGCAGCGCCGGGCCCCAGCGCGAACGAGACCGCGCGGAACAGCACCCGGTCGCCGCGTCTGCAAGCCAGGTCTGTCGCGGCGAGGAAGCAGGGTTGCATCGCGGCAGGCGATAAGGGAAACCCCGCTCGAAGCCAAGGAGCCCCCAGATGCCGATCCTCCGCCTGTCCGATGCCGAGCGCGACACGCTGCTCGCGACGCATACCGACTGGACCCTGCGCGACGACGGCCTGGCGATCGAGCGCGCGTTCAAGTTCGCCGACTTCAGCGAAGCCTTCGCCTTCATG
>Ga0105046_10018769_pt1 | contig 10515 bp, 7 predicted proteins | sample MAT03_FD_78385 | JGI IMG/M metagenome (GOLD analysis project Ga0105046, IMG submission 78385) | Freshwater microbial communities from Lake Fryxell liftoff mats and glacier meltwater in Antarctica - MAT-03 (megahit assembly) | ecosystem: Environmental > Aquatic > Freshwater > Ice > Liftoff...
GACGAGGTCCGACCACTCGGCCCCGACGTGATCGTCTTCTTCGGGAAGCAGGGGCACAGCCGCACGGCGGGGACGTTCTACCGCGAGGACTTCGAGGCGAGACCCGCCTTCGTGATCGAGGTCACGTCCCCCTCGACACGCACCAGGGACGTCGACGACAAGGTCGACCTGTTCTGGAGAGCCCGCGTGCCGCTCTACCTCATCGTTGATTCGACGAATGATGAAGGGGCGGACGTTCGTGAAATGGAGTTGATCGGATATCAGGCGGGACTGAAGGGGTACGAGCGGATCGAACCCGACGCACAGGGGCGGTTCCAGCTCACTCCGTTGTCGTTGTGGCTCGTCGCGAAAAACGGGAAAGCGGTGTTGCAGACCGAGAACGGCGAGGACGTGGGCGATTACCTCGCCCTCGCCGAGGAGGGACGACTCGAACGCGAACGCAATGGCGAACTGCTGCGAAATCTGGAAGCAGAAGTCGCCCTTCGGAAAGAGGTGCAACAGGAACGAGAGGAAGAGAAACAGAAACGCATCGAAGCCGATGAACGTGAACGCGCCGCGACTCGGCAGGCCGAGGCGAAGGAGCAGTCCATTCTGCACCTGCGCGAGGAAATGCTCCGAATGCAGGCGGAACTCGAAAAACTCCGAGGCTCGGCGTAAGTACGATCGAAAGAACACACTTTCGCGGAACGAAAGGCGACAATCTCGACCAACCGCGCAACTCCTGTCAGGAGTTACGCAGTTGGAACGAAAAGTCCGTGGTTTTAACTGCAAAGCAGTGGAAGAACATAGCCTGGACCGTGAGCTCCAGGTGGCGTAGGCGATCGTATCCCTCGTAGTGGCCAAAGCTTACGGTCTGGGCTATGTTCTTCCACCGATTCGCAGTTAAAACCTCAGAACACCAACCGCGTAACTCCTGTTTCATTCAGGCCGAACCGAATTGAGGCAACCCTACAACCGGACTCAATCTCGCGAAATCTGCTCCCGAACGAAATTTCAACGTGACGCGAGGGTAAATCCGACTTACACTGAGAAGAGGTCGAATTCGCCCGTTCGATGACTCCAGCCCACGCGATCCCGACCCATTACACCGACACACCTGGGGAACAAGGTGTTGAGTCGTCCACAGGTTCCCGAACTCCTGTCCGCGCTCATCGAAAGTGCGTCGGACGCTGTTTTCCTCGTCGATCCCGAAACCGATCGGTTCATCGACGTCAATCCCGGTGCGCTCCGACTCACGGGGTTCTCACGCCCCGATCTCCTCGGCAAAACGCCCGCTTCGATGTTCCGCCTCCACAGCTCCGAACTCGGCGAAAATCCGGCCCGAACGCGCGACACGAACTGGTTGCGACAGGCGTTTGAACAAAATCGCTTCGCACCCGCTCAGTTCGAAGGAGCCGTTCGTACCTCCGGCGAATCGACCTGGCTCCCTGTACACGTCACGTTCACTCGACTGCCGTTCGAGCCGCGATTACTCGGCCTCATCTCCGCTTCCGATCCGCACGTCACCGGACAAACACCGCTCGATCCCGAAGATGAACTCCGACAAGTCCTTAACGCCCACCCCGATCCCGTCTGGAGCACCGAACGCGAACCGATCGACACGTCCTACCTCGAAGGCTGGCGATATCGACACCTGTCGCCCGAAATTGTTCGCCTGATCGGACGTCCGAGCGAATATCTCCACTCCGACCCTTCGCGCTGGTACGAACTCGTCCATCCCGACGACCGCACCGGCATGTTGTTCCATCTCGAACGGTTCCTCTACTCCACGCGATCCCTGCTCGAACAGGAATACCGCGTGTTGTGACCCGATGGGTCGTACCGCTGGGTTCACGATCGCATTCAGGCGACGCGCGACCCGAACGGTCAACCGGTGCGTCTCGATGGCGTGCTCGACGACATCACCGACCGTAAGGAGACCGAACAGGCCCTCATCGAAAGCGAACTCCGACTGTCGCGCATCGTCGAGACGAATCCGAATGGGATTCTGTTGCTCGATCTGAACGGGCGGATCACGTTCGTGAACTCGGCGGCGGAACGCATTCTCGCACAGGCCAGCGAGGAACTCATCGGTAGCGACTGGTCCGAACTGCCGCTGCTGCATCCACTTGCGCGGCCCGATTCGAGCGGAATCTTCAGCCCGGAACCGATCACGCAGTCGATTTACGGTCACGAACACTATCTCGATCGGGCCGACGGCATTCGACTCCACCTGGTGATCAACATCGCGTCGATGCGGGACGATGCGGGGGCGATGGTTGGTGTGGTCGCGTCGTTCAGCGATGTCACGCCGCGCAAGTCGGCCGAAGAGGCACTGCGCACCAGTCAGGAACGCCTGTCGCGCATCGTCGAAGCGGTCGCGGACGGGTTGTTGCTCGTGGATCGACACCAACGCATCACGTTTGTCAACGAGGCGGCGGAACGCATCTTCGCACGGCCCCGCAAAGTCCTCTCGACGCAGTGCTGGCACGAATTGCCGTGGGAAGCGACCCCCGCCATCGCCCCCGACACCGAGAGCAAGGGACCGCAGTTCCGCGCCGGCGAGATCAACGCCTGGGTACTCCACGAAGGGCGGTCACTTCACGGGCAGCAGCGCGTCATCATGCGACCCGATAGCGGTCGTGTAATCGTCTCGTCGAGTTTCGTCCCGCTTCAGGACGGACGTGGGGACACGGTCGGCATGGTGATTTCCTGCACCGACATCACCGCACGAACGCAGGCCGAGGAACGGCTCCGTCGCAGCGAGGAACGCTTCCGCGCGCTGGTCGAAAAGAGTACCGACGGAATTCTGTTGTGCGACGGACAGGGCCGCGTCGTCTACAGCAGTTCCTCGACGGTCCACATCCTCGGCTACGACAACAGCGCACTGCGCGGAACGAACGCGAGCGAACTCGTTCACCCGGACGATCGACCGTTGTTGCAGTCGCGGGCGCAGTACATCCTCAAAAACCACGGTCAGGCGGTCACCGAACAGGTGCGATGCCGTCACCGCGACGGATCGTGGCGATACCTCGAAGTCACCGGCTGCAATCGGCTCGAAGACCCGTCGGTGCAGGCAATCGTGATCAACTATCGCGACATCACCGAACGGCAACTCGCGGAGGCGGCCCTGCGATTGTCCGAACGTCGATTCCGTCACCTGTTCGAGCGCAACCTCGCGGGTGTGTATCGATGTTCGCTCAACGGTGAGATCATCGACTGCAACGACGCATTCGCACGAGTGTTCGGATATCGCAACGCTTCTGAGATTCGCGGCACAGATGAATCGATGTTTTACTTCGACGCGACGGAGCGCAAGACGAAACTCGATCGACTGCGCGAACGCGGAACGCTCACTGGGGTGGAATCGCGATTGCGCACCCGACACGGTGCGGAAGTCTGGGTGCTCGAAAATCTGTCGCTGATGTTCGAGGGCGGTCAACCGTGGCTCGAAGGCACGGTCTTCAACATCACGGAGCGTAAGACCGTCGAGGATGTGCTCTCGCACCAGCACTCATTGCTCACCGGGCTGATCAACTCCGTGCCCGATCTGATCTTCTACAAGGACCGCGACGGAAAATACCTCGGCTGCAATGCGGCGTTCGAGGCGTACACCGGTCGTTCGGACTATGAACTGGAGTCCTGCACGAACGCGGATCTGTTCCCGGCGGATCAGGCGAACGAGTGGGACGAAAAGGAACGACTCGTCGTCGAGACGGGGATGCCGCAGCGGCTCGAACAATGGCTCGAATATCCGAACGGACGACGATTGCTGGTCGAAATGCTCCTCACACCGTTGTCGGACGTGAACGGTCGGCTCATCGGGTTGATCGGCATCGGACGCGATCTGACGGAACGCAAACGACTGGAACAGGAACTGTGGCAGGCGGGCAAGATGGACGCGATCGGGCAACTCGCTGGTGGTGTCGCGCACGACTTCCGCAATCTGCTCACCGTGATCCTCGGCAACATCACGATGACGCTGGACAAACTACCCGGCGAATCGCAAGTCCTGATCGAACAACTGGATGCGGCGAAGAAGGCCGCCGAACGCGCTGCGGAACTCACGACGAACCTCCTCGGGTTCGCTCGCAAGACGAATATGCTGTTCGAGCCGTTGAACCTCAATCGGGCGATCGAGGAGACGATTTCCCTGCTGCGACGGACCATCGACCCCCGCATCACGATGGAGATGCGCGGCGACCCCGAACTCTGGACCGTCGAAGCCGATCCGAGTCAGATCAATCAGATCCTGATGAACCTGTGTCTGAACGCCCGTGATGCGATGCACGATGGCGGCAGCATTGTGCTCGAAACCGCGAACCAGTCGTTCGAGGAAACCGAAAAGCGGCCAGGCGACTTCGTTCGCGTTCGCGTCACCGACACCGGAATGGGGATGTCACACGAGACGGTCATACGCATATTTGAACCGTTCTTCACGACGAAGGAAGTCGGCAAGGGAACGGGGTTGGGGCTGGCGATGGTGCATGGACTGGTGCAACAGCATCATGGCTGGGTCGAAGTCAACAGTGAAATCGGGAAGGGAAGTCAGTTCGACATCTTCCTTCCACGATCGTACCGGGAAGCGATCGTTACGATTACGGTGTCTCAGACTCCCGTTCATGGGAAAGAGACGATCCTGCTCGTGGACGACGAACCGATGATCCGGCACATCGGAAAAACGATTTTACAGCAGTACGGATATCAGGTTTTCCTCGCGGAGGACGGTGCGGAGGCCGTTGAACTGTACGCACGTGAGAAGGATCAGATCGATCTGGTGGTGCTGGACCTTACCATGCCCAAACTGTCCGGTCAGGATGCGCTCGCCCAGATGCGGGAAATCAACCCGAATGTCCACGTTGTGTTCGCGAGCGGGTATTCCGCCGATTACGTCGGTAATTCGGAAGAGTGGGGCATCCTCGGATTCATCAATAAACCGTTTCTACCAAAGGACTTAGCGAATGCGGTCCGGGCCGCACTCGACCAGTGCGAGGTACGGGAGCAGACGCCCGAAGCTTAAGTTTTCGTAAGTTCCGCGCCGAAACTTGAGTAAATCTCATCAATTTTTCGCCGAGTGTCTTGACAATCGAAACCATCCGGTTCTACACTTTCATCGTTGGAATCGATACGACGTCGATCCTGAACATCCGAACCCTGCGGGAAGCGAGGCAGGTTTCGGCAACCCCATCTCGACATCGATACATGGATGTTGGGAACCTAACAATTGGGTTCGTCTTACGTTCAGGAATCACATTCGTTTGTGATCCCGAATGATGAACTCGATTATCGCCCGAACGACTACACACTCAAACTAACTCAATTGCGTCCGGTTCTGCGCAGAGCCAGAACTCACCGAAGACATGGACCTTGAGGCACGCCAGGAGGGATCTGCAATGTTGGTGTTAACCCGTCAGGTTGGAGAATCGATCGTAATCGATGGTGGAATCGTTCTCACGGTAGTCGCGGTGTCGCGCGATAAGGTGCGAATCGGCATTCAGGCTCCGTCGGACGTTCGCGTCGATCGTAAGGAAGTGTATCTCCGCCGTCTGGAAGAAGAAGCGGCCGCGAAAACCGCTCCCGCGCCCGACGCTCCGGTCATTCGACCGTCCACGTCGGAACTCGAACTCGGCGAAGTAAAGCAGGGCAAAGTCGCAACCAGCGTCTGAGTCTGACCGTTACAACCAAAATGCCGATCGCGTTTCTTGCGCGGTCGGCATTCTTCATGTCATCCACATCAAAGTCTCACATTGATTCAATAGACTATCCTTGATATTGGTGATTGCAACCATATACGGAGACGTTCTCATGCGCGATGCCGTGATCATTTCCGACATCCACCTGGGAGCCGACGTCTGTCAGGCGAAACAACTCGCACACTTCCTCGACGCAATCCACGATGGCGAGATCGAAACGCAACGTCTGATCCTCAATGGCGATGTGTTCGATTCGATCGACTTTCGACGGCTCAAGAAAAGTCACTGGAAAGTATTGTCGCTCATCCGCAAACTGTCGGACAAAATCGACATCATCTGGCTCAACGGCAACCACGACGGACCGTCGGAGATCGTGTCGCACCTGATCGGCGTTCGGGTCGAGGACGAATTGATCCTCGAAAGCGGTGATAAGAAAATTCTGGTGCTGCACGGTCACATTTTCGACGAATTCCTGGACAATCATCCCTGGATCTCATCGATCGCGGACTGGATGTATCGTTTGCTCCAGAAGATCGATCGTTCGCACACGATCGCGAAACAGGCGAAGCGCAAGAGCAAGACGTTCCTGCGATCGACACGCCGGATCGAAACCCAATCGACCGCCTATGCCCGGCAACTCAATTGCGATGCGGTCTGCTGCGGTCACACACATCTCGCGGTCGTAAATGATTCGCAGCCGGTGAGTTACTACAACTCCGGCTGCTGGACCGAGTCGCCGTGTCACTATCTGACCGTCGAAAACGGTCAGGTCGAATTGCACAACTATCACGCCGAAATCCACGATAGCGATGAAGAGACGTTCATCGGTTCCGGTCGTGTGAGCGTGGCGGTCTGATCAGTCATCGACGAGCGGTTTGCTCGCGTCGATGCGCCACCAGAAAAGCACGCCGATCGCATACGCGATGGCGAACATGCTCAGGCAGACTTCGTAGCCCCACACGAAACCGGTGTGCTGATACACCGGCACCGATTTCGCCAAAAAGCTGACCGGCCCACCGCCAATCATCCCGACCTGTTCAGGCACCGGCCATTGCGACAACGAGTACGCGAGGATTTTGCCGGTCATGAACGTCGTCAGCGCACCGCCCAGATTGCCGATCATGTTCATCGTGCCGGCGACGATCGCGGAATAACGGCGTCCAACGTCCTGACACGCCGCCCACGATGGTCCCATCGTCAGATCGTTGAAGAATCCCGTCATTCCGATGGCGAGCGCGAAAATCACCGGCGATGTGGAGAAGAGGATCGCGATGATCAGGCAGATGCTGCACGATCCCAGACCGATCATGCCGTAGAGGCGACGCCCCCAGCGACGATCGCCGGTGCGTCGAACGTGTCGATCACTGAGCCAGCCGCCGACGAGACAGCCCGCAATACCGAGCAGCAGCGGCGAGCCTTTCACAAGCGCGAGCAGGAACTGTTCGCCGAAATTGCTCTTTGAGGCGGGGTACTGCGATTCGAGGTAGTTGGGCAGGTAGTTCATGAAAAAATACCAGCCGAAGTTGATGCAGAAGTACATCCCGCAGATCGCCCACAGATTCCACGACGAGTAAAGTTTTCCCCACGGCACGCCCGAATGATCGGCGGCGGGTGCCCGGTTCGCGTTGATGTATTCGCGTTCGGCCTCGTTCGTGTCGGGATGTTCTTCAGGCTTGTTGCGGAAATTGCGTGCGAACAGGATCGCCCACAGCACACCGAGTCCCGCGAAAATCCAGAACATCATGCGCCAATCGACGCCCGCCTGTTTGACCAGCAACAGCCAGATCAACGGCGTGAGTCCGCCCATCAGTCGGGCCGACATCCACACCGCGCCCTGAGCAGATGCGCGTTCACCGGATGGGAACCAGTTGTAAAGTGCTCTCGTGATGTTCGGATACGCGCCCGCTTCGCCGATGCCGAACAGGAAGCGTATGACGACGAGTCCCCAGAATCCGATGACCGGTCCACTCCCGAAGTTCAGTCCGACCATGCCGGTCAGTGCGATGAACGTGGACCACCACAGCACGATGCGTATGAGCGTGGTGCGTGGTCCGAACACGTCGCCCATCCACCCCGTCGGCACCTCGAACAGTGCGTACGCGAGCTGGAATGCGGTCATGGCGAGGGTGAGATCGGCGATCGATCCGAGACCGAGCGAGAGCCGCACATCGTTCGCGGCATTGGGGAAGAGGGCGCGATCGATGTAGGTGATCATCGACAGCGCGCACACGAAGGCGAGGACGGTGTAGCGAACGCGCGTCGCTTTTTGGATCGCAGAGGATTCGGAACTCATCGCGTCTCGGGTGCGGAGGGAGAGTCGGAGAACGATTTCGCATCACTGTAGCGGACGCGATACGCCGGGGCAAACAATCTTGTCGATATGGCACCGGCGGTGTTGCGGAATCAGTGACAGGCGATACAATTCGAGAAATGTCCGCGTAGCTCAATTGGATAGAGCGTCGCCCTCCGAAGGCGAAGGTTACAGGTTCAACTCCTGTCGCGGATACTCTTTTCACATCGATCAATGTCCCGGTCGGAAGAATCCAACCAGGTAATTCAACAGCGCGAAGCAGATCACCAGCAGGAAGAACGCCATCCACACCTGCAACGCGAATCGATCGTTCCAATCGACGGGCGGATCCGATTCGGGCGGTGTCGGTTCCTGAATGATGTGCGTCGGATCAGGCGGTTGTTTTGCGGCCATGCAGTACCTCGGTTGTCGTGAACCGTTTTTCTGGAACTCCGTCGTCGATTAGGGTAGAATAAACGCAGACATCCGGCGACCCCATCGGAATGGATCGCATGACGCACCTCTGGCCCGAAGAACCGGAGTTCCTTCGCCGGATTCAGGTCCGACCCGCCGATGATGCGCCCCGTCTCATCTTCGCCGACTACCTCGACGAACACTCCGATTCGCGTGGCGAGTTCATCCGCCTGCAATGCGCGCTCGCGTACCTCTCACCCAACGACCCGATCCGCGCCGAACTCGCTGATCGCGAAACGAAGTTGCGAGAATGCCACGAAACCGAATGGACCAACTCCCTGAACGGCCTCGTCAACGGCTGGGAATTTCGACGTGGCATCCTCGAATGCGTGTCGATGTCGGCGGAATCGTTCATCGAAAACGGCGTTGAACTCTTCAAACGCGCACCGATTCGGCGCGTGCGGCTGTTCGATGTCGGTTCACAACTGGATGCGATGATGCAAATGCCGCATCTTGCGCAGGTTCACGAACTCGATTTGTGCGGGAACGATCTCGGCAACGGCGGTGTCAACATCCTGACGCGATCCCCATTCCTGCAAAATCTCGAAGTCCTCGATCTGAGCTACAACGATCTCTCCGACACCGCGTTGCAGGTGCTCGCCGGTGCGACGAACTTCGGAAAGTTGCAGGCATTGCATCTCAGCGACAACGGTCATATTGGCACGGCGGGCGTCGAAGCACTCGCGGGATCGCATCGCCTGCAACAACTCACTACGCTCGATTTGTCGTCAAATGATTTGGGCGACGGGGCGATCCGCGCATTGATCGATCCGGATTTATTGCCATCGCTCTCGTCGCTGGTATTGAACGGGAATCGCATTGGCGACACGGGCCTTGCGTTGCTCTCGAAATCGAAATTGCTCGGTCGGATGCTGCAACGGTCGCCGAAACTCGATCTGCGCGAGAACGCCATCGGACCGATCGGCATGCGTGCGCTCGCCGAATCGCCATTGCTCGCGCAAGTCCGAAACCTCGATCTGTCGGGCAATTCCATCGGCGATGCGGGGTTAGATCATCTGCTCGATTCGGCGAACCTGAAAGTCCTCGAATCGCTGTCGGTGCGAATGAATCGGCTGACCGACGAGGGGGCATTGGCACTTGCGGAATCACCGCATCTCGAACAGATGTTGCACCTCGACATCCGCGACAACGCTTTCACATCGAGCGGCATTGAAGCGATTCGTTCGTCGCCACACTTCAATTGGCGGCTCGTTCTGGATGCCATGATGGATATCGATATGATGCCCCGTGCCGCACGACCCCGACGACGCCGACGACGAAGGCAACCCGGAAGTTAAGAAGATGGGGAAAGGGGGAGAAAAGATCGACACCCGTTTACTGTTCGCGATTCCGGCGGCGCGAAAAGTAAACAAGCGGAGTTTCTGAAGGCTATTCTCCTGTCTCCCTCTCCCGATCTGATATTGTTGGTGTCCATGAACATCTCCATCCCGATATTGGTCGTCAACGAACGTGGTCGCGGCGGTCCCATGTACCGGGGGAAACCGTTGTTTTTCTCCGGTCCCGTCGAAACCGATGCGAACCTCAATCGCCTGATGAACCACCTCGCGCGGAAACTCTCCGAAGTGTTGAAGGATCTCGGCAACAGCAATCGCCACGAATCGCTCGCGGAGTACGGCTTTTATCCGCACCTCACACAACACCGCTTCGACCTCACGTTTCTGCTCCGACGACGCACGGTGAAGGCGCGATACCTGTTCGTCACGTTCAAACGTCACGGCAAACGAATCGCATTCTGTCCGTCGCTGTCCGACGTGTGGTTCGACATCGGTCGCAACGAAATCCTCAAGGAGCGCGCCGAGGAAGTCCTTACCGCATTCTTTCGCGAACAGGAAAAAGAGGAAGAAGATGGCGGCAATGCGCTGCGTCCCGAATCGGTCGCGCTCGACGGAACCGCGTGGATTACTTCGCTCGAACTCGATGTGCATCCGCCCGCCGTGCTGCCGAAAGAGGAACGATCGTCGTTGCTCACGATCGGCGGCGGCGAGAAAATGCACGGTTCGACCGAACTCCGTCGCGTCGGACACTGCCTCGATTGGTTGTACCCCGATGAACTGGATC
>Ga0105046_10018771_pt1 | contig 10515 bp, 10 predicted proteins | sample MAT03_FD_78385 | JGI IMG/M metagenome (GOLD analysis project Ga0105046, IMG submission 78385) | Freshwater microbial communities from Lake Fryxell liftoff mats and glacier meltwater in Antarctica - MAT-03 (megahit assembly) | ecosystem: Environmental > Aquatic > Freshwater > Ice > Liftoff...
ACGCTGCTGTCGGCCGGCCGCGAGAAGCGCCTGTATGCGGTGCCGCCCTACACCGATGTGAGGCCGCTGGAGTTTGATGACGTGCCGTTTCGAGTGGAGAACCAGGCCGGCTGGGTGTGCCACAAGAGCGGCGCAACGCATAAATTCATGACCGAGATTCCGCAGGACAACGGCCAGGCCCTGCACGAAATCTCGGACACCAGCTATGTCGGCAAAGTGGTGGCGCTGGGACGCGGCGATGCCGATGAACAACTTGGCCCGACCTATTACGACTCGGAAGGCAGGTTTTATCACGATGGTTATCTTAAATAAAGAGACGACGGTCGTCCCGGCTTCTGAGCCGCGTCGTCCGTCGTCTCTTCCATCCCCCATCTTCTTGAATTCCCCGCAGTTGGTGACCACGCCGCCGTTGCTGGAAGTGCGCGGTCTGGTGAAGCGCTACGGCAAAACTGTGGTCGCGGTTGATGGCGTGGATGTGCTGGCGTATCCCGGCGAGGTGTTGGGCATTGTCGGCGAGAGCGGCAGCGGCAAGAGCACGGTGTTGCGGCTATTGAATTTGGAGGAGCTGCCTGATAGTGGCCGCTATCAACTCAACCTGCCCAAGCGTTCATCGTTGAGCGGCGTCGATCTATTCACGCTCGAACGCTACGCCAAACGCGAGGTGCGTACGTTCCAGATCGGCATCGTCTACCAAAACCCGCACCTGGGCCTGCGCATGCGCAACACCAGCAGCGGCAATGTGGCCGAGCGGCTGATCGTGGCCGGCGAGCGCAACTACGGCATCCTGCGCGAGGCCGCCAAACAGTCGCTCGACGCCAGTGAGTTTCCACTGAGTCGGATGGATGACCCGCCGTATCAACTTTCCGGCGGCATGCAGCAGCGGGTGCAACTGGCCAAAGCCATCGCCCTCAAACCGCCGTTGCTGTTGCTGGATGAGCCGACCACCGGCCTCGATGTCAGCGTGCAAGCGCTCGTGCTCGACACCTTAAAACGGCTCCAGCGCGAGAGCGGCATCACCATGGTCATCGTCTCGCACGACCTCGGCGTGATCCGAATGCTGGCCGACCGCGTCATGGTCATGCGCCACGGCCGCGTCGTAGAGCAAGGCCTCACCGACCAGGTCCTCGAAGACCCGCAAGATGCGTATACGCAGCAGTTGGTGCATGCGAAGCTGTAAGAGGGGAGTTGTTAGTGATTAGTGGATAGTGGTTAGTAGCGGATCTGAGAACTAATCACTAACCACTAATCACTAACAACTCTTTATCCCATGAACATCCTCACCGTCCAAAACCTCAGCAAGCAGTTTGCGATTCATCATTTGAACCGCCAGGTGCATGCGTTTTCTGATTTGAACTTTACGTTGGAGGCCGGCCAGTTTTTGCTGGTGAGCGGCCCCAACGGCGTGGGCAAGAGCACGTTGCTGCGCTGCCTGTATCGCACGTATTTGCCGAGCGGCGGCCAGGCCTGGTTCAACAGCACCCACGGCCGCATCGATCTGGCGCATGCGGCCGATGTAGACATCATTCATCTGCGCCGCGATGAGATTGGGCATGTGACGCAGTTCCTGCATCCACGGCCACGGGTGAGCGCGTTGGAGCTGGTGGCTGAGCCGCTGGAAGCCGCGCACGCGCTGAAGGGACAGGCGCAACAAGCCCAGCATGAGGCCGGCGCGCTTCTGCAATCGTTTGGGTTGAAGCCAGAGTTGTGGCCGGCTTACCCCACGACCTTTAGCGGCGGCGAACAACAAAAAGTAAACCTGGCCCGCGCGCTGGCCCATCGGCACCGCTTGCTGTTGTTGGACGAGCCGACGGCGTCGTTGGATGCGCAGGCGCGCGCCGCGCTGGTGCAACGCCTGCGCGAGCTTAAGGCCCAGGGCGTGGCCATGATCGGCGTGTTCCATCACCCCGAAGATGTGCGTGAGTTAATTGATGGTGAAATTCGATTGACGGGCGTGTGAAGAAGTTGCTGGTTGCTAGTGGCTGGTGTCGGAAGGTGTCAGGGTGTCAGTCTGCTGTAGACACCAGCTACCAGCAACCAACCACCAGCAACCAGCAACTAATAACCAGCAACCAACATGTGGCTTTCTGATCTAAAACTCGTCCTCCCCGACCGCGTCCTTGAACACGGCTCCATTCACATTGAGGGCGGCCTCATCACCGAAATCGTGGAGGGGCCGGCCCCGCAGCGCAATGGCAGCGCGGCGTGGCAGATGCACGGCCTCACCGCTATCCCCGGCATCATCGACATGCACGGCGATATGTTGGAGCGCGAGATTGAGCCGCGGCCCAAGGCGTATCTGCCGTACGATCTGGCGCTGCACGAGCTGGACAAGAAGCTGGCCGGCAGCGGCGTTACCACTGCCTATGCCGCCATTTCGTTTAGCGAGATCTCGATTGTGCGCACGTCGCTGCGCCGCGAGGATACAGCCCGCGCCATCGTCCAGGCCATCCACGATGAGCGCCCTGCACTACTGGTGGACATGCGCGTGCATGCCCGCTTCGAGGTGACCAACCCCAATGCGCCGCCGATGCTGCTGGGGTTGCTCAAAGATGATCTGGTCGATCTCGTGTCGTTGAACGATCACACACCAGGCCAGGGCCAGTATCGCGATGTGGAAGCGTATGTGGCCATGATGGCGGACTGGCGCAAGATCAGCGCCGACTATGCCGGCGAAGTCACCCGCGAGCGCATCAACCAGATTCGCAGCTCGCCGATTGCGTGGGAGGTGATTCAACAGGTGACGGAGTTGGCCCGCGCCAAGGGTTTGCCGATTGCCTCGCACGATGACGACACGGCCGAGAAAGTGGCCCTGATGGAATCTCTCGGCGGCAACATCAGCGAATTTCCCGTCACGATGGAAGCGGCCCAGGAGGCACGCCGGCGCAACATGCATGTGGCCATGGGTGCGCCGAATGCCCTGCGCGGCCTCAGCACCAGCGGCAACCTGAGCGCGCGCGATGCGATTGCGGCCGGCGTTGTGGACTTACTGGCCGCCGACTATCACCCCGGCGCACTGCTGCAAGCGGCGTATTTGCTGGCCCATGATGGCGTGTTGCCGTTGCACGAAGCGATCAAACTCATCACCACCAATGTGGCTGACGCGGTGCATATGCCGGATAAAGGCGCGTTGGTGGTGGGCAAGCGCGCTGACCTTGCGCTGGTGGATGGCGATCTGGCTACGGGCCAACGGCTGCGTGTGCGGGCCACCTTCCGCGACGGCCACCCCATCTTCCTCGACAAACGTGTCGCCGCGCATGTGTTCGCGGCCTAAGTTAGTGCTCAAAAGTAATAGCCACATTTCAAAACGTCAATTCCTTAAGTGAGTGCAACGTCCAAGGGAAGTTATTGAGTAACCCCGTCATTCCCGCGGAGGCGGGAATCCAGGTGTAACCTCGACGCTACCGTAACGGGGAGGTCTGGATTCCCGCCTCTGCGGGAATGACGGCTTAAGCGATTTGCTTTGACCTACTTCGAGTTGGCATCGTTTTGAAAAGTGGCATTTACTTCTGGTCACTAACTTAGAAGACATCGCGGGTCTGGCCACGGTACGATGCTCTGACACGAAACGCGATAAGACCCGCGAAGTCTTTCCCCAACCCATTTCACATGTTGCAAACCATCTCGCAGTTCCCGGAGTTTCAGGCGCGTCCGCATAAGACGCTGAGTGAGCGGCCGACCATTCACGCCACCTCGCGCATCTATGCCAGTCAGGTGGGAGCGTGGACGGACATTGGGCCAAACTGTATGTTGGTCGAAAGCGTGTTCGACGACTACAGCTATGTGGCCGGCGATGCCCAGATCATCTACAGCCAGATCGGCAAGTTTTGCTCCATCGCCTCGCACGTGCGCATCAACCCCGGCAACCATCCCATGGATCGCGTAACCCAGCATCACAGCACGTATCGCCGGGTGGAATACGGCTTCGACACCACCGATGACACTGAGTTTTTCGAGTGGCGGCGCTCACATCAATGTGTCATCGGCCACGATGTGTGGATCGGCCACGGGGCCATCATCATGCCCGGCATCACCATCGGCACTGGCGCGGTGATTGGGTCGGCGGCCGTGGTGACGAAGGATGTTGCGCCCTACAGCATCGTGGTGGGCGTGCCGGCGCGCCCCATCAAAAAGCGCTTTAGCGATGAGGTGATCGCCGCGCTGCTCAAGATCGCGTGGTGGGATTGGGATCGCGAGACGCTACAAGCGCGCTTTCACGAGCTGCGCGATGTGGCGGGGTTTGTGGAGAAGTATGGGGGAGACAGATAGGAGAGATCAGAGGTCAGAGGTCAGATTAGCGACAATGGATTTCGGTTCTGCATCTGATATCTGACGTCTGATGTCTTCGATCTTCCCCTTCCCCTAGTCCAGCTTCCACAGGCCGTGCAGCAGCCACTGGCCATCGGCCTCGTGCTCATAGAAGCGCAGTTGCCACGACACGGGTGCCGTGATATCGACCATCTCGCGCGCCAGTCTGGCCAGGTGTTCGGCTTGCTCCGGCGGGAATTGATAGGCGAGGCTGAGGTGTAGATCGACCTTCAAGCGCACGGCGCTGGTACGGGTGACCGATAGGGTCATGCGTGAGAAGTTGGCGGCCAGTTGCTTCAACCACGGCGACTCAATCAACAGGCCCTGAAACTGTTCGCCCAGCCGCATCTCGCTGATGTTCAAAATGGGCGTGGGCCGGATGAGGCGGGCCTGGGCCACGGCCGCAGACAGCGACGCAAAATACATGGGGATGCTGGCCGCGCGATCATGGAAGAAGCCGGTGAGGGTGATGTGCGGCATGTAGGCGTGCGCCGCGTTTTCGCCGCATTCAATGCGCGCGCGTTCCATATAGGCATTGATCTGATCGGCCAGCGCACCCACTGGGTAGACGTAGACAATCAGCTCGTGGGTGGCCTCTTTTAGCCGCACTTCGCCAGACTCATCCTCTCTCAACATTGACATCGAATTCATCATAGGGATCGATATAGATTCGCGAATTCAGATTTTCACCACAAAGACACGAAGTAGCAGACACCAAGACACAAAGGGATTCTAATAAAACCTCTTTGTGTCTTGGTGAAGGCTTTGTGTCTTTGTGGTGAAAATCTGAATCTCAATGCAAATTAACCAAACCGGCCGGTCACGTAGTCATGCGTGCGCTTGTCTTTGGGTTGAGTGAAGACGGCGTGGGTCGGCCCAAATTCCACCAGTTCGCCGGCGCGGTCGGGCCGCATCATCATCATCGCCGTCACGTCCGAGGCGCGGCTGGCCTGCTGCATGTTGTGAGTGACGATGACGATGGTGTAGTCGTGCTTTAGCTCTTGCATCAGCTCTTCGATCTTGATGGTGGCGATGGGATCAAGCGCGGCACAGGGCTCATCCATCAGAATCACATCCGGCTCCACGGCGATGGCGCGGGCGATGCACAGGCGCTGTTGCTGGCCGCCGGACAGAGCGGTGCCGGATTGTTGCAGCTTGTCCTTCACGTCGTCCCACAAGGCGGCGCGGCGCAAACTATTTTCCACAATGCCATCGAGGTCGCTCTTGCTGATGCGGCCTTGCAGCCGGATGCCAAAGGCGATGTTTTCGTAGATGGATTTGGGGAAGGGGTTGGGTCGCTGAAATACCATGCCCACCCGCTTGCGCACGTCCACCACGTCCTGGCTCGGCGCATACAAATCATCGCCGTCCAAAATCACCTGGCCTTTGATGTGCGACCCGGCGACCAGGTCGTTCATGCGGTTGATGGAGCGCAGGAGGGTGCTTTTGCCACAGCCGGAGGGGCCGATGATGGCGACGATGGTGTTCTTGTAGACCGGCATCGTCACATCGGCCACAGCACGAAATGCGCCGTAGAAGACGGACAGTTGCTTGACCAGGAGCTTGGGCTCGGCCTGGGCCTGAGCTTCAAGGGGTGTTGCGGTGAGTTGGGTTTCCATTGTTTGCGCTTCTTTTCCAGCACTAAAACGGCTCTGAGCTTCGTCAATGGACCCCCGACCCCTAAAGGGGAGTCGCTGATTTTCTCAGCGACTCCCCTTTAGGGGTCGGGGGTCTCCGAAGCAGAACTCAACGGATGCGTTTTCTGGCTTCGCATGCGCTTACAGCTTTTACGTCTTACCGAACGCCCCGGCTCGCGATCAGCCGGGCCAATATATTGAGCACCAGCACGAACATGACGATGATCAGGGCGATGCCCCAGGCCTGGGTGTTGCGCACCGGGTCGGGGTCGATGGCGTACTTGAACATCGTTAACGGCAAGGCGGCGATGGGCTCGTTGAGGCTGATCGAGAGCACGTTGCTGCCCTGAGCCGTGAACAGCAGCGGGGCCGTCTCGCCCGACACGCGCGCCACGGCCAGCATCACACCCGTCACAATGCCGCTGATGGCCGCCGGCAACAAGATGCGCAACGACGACTTCCACACTGGCGCGCCCAAACCCAGTGCGGCCTCATTCAGCGAACGCGGCACCAGCTTCAACATTTCTTCAGTGGTGCGTAATATGACCGGCAACATCATGATGGCCAGGGCAATCGCGCCTGATAGTGCGGTGTAGCCAGCGCCGTTGACCAGCAGGGCGTAGACGAACAGGCCGACCACGATGGACGGCACGCCGGCCAGCACATCGGTGCCGAAGCGCACGGCCAGGCCGAAGCCGGTGTTGGGATTTTCGGACACAAAGAACGCGCCCAAGATGCCCAGCGGCACCGAGATGAGCGAGGCCAGGCCAATGATGATGACGGTGCCGACGATGGCGTGCAAGACGCCGCCGCCAGTTAAATCGCCTACATCGGCCGGCTCGAACACGCGGGTGAAGAAGGCCGGGGTGAGGGCCGGCGCGCCGTTCTCCACGACCGAGACCAAAATCCACACCAGCGGAATGAGCGCCAGCAACGTGGCCAGGCCGGTCAGGCTCAGCATCACGTTGTTCACCAACTTGCGCCGGCGGTGGAGTTGATTGGTGCTATCGGCCCGCAAGCTGGCCTGTTTTGCTTCGACGGCACTGGCAAATGTATTTGTGGTCATCATGATGGTTTACACGCGCTGCTCGGGGTTGCGCCGCGAGACGCTCCACACCAGAAGCCGGGCCAGCATGTTGAGGCCGAGGCTCATGATGAACAACAACAGGCCAATCTCCAGCAAGGCGCTGGAATATAGGCCGGCGCGGCTCTCGCCCCACTCGTTGGCGATGACGCTGGCCATGCTGTAGCCGGGGTTCAAGATCGAGGTGGGCAGTTGGGTGACGTTGCCGATGGTCATGGTCACGGCCATCGTCTCGCCCAGCGCGCGGCCGAGGCCGAGGATGATGGCGCCGAGAATGCCTGATAGGCCGTAGGGCAACAGCACCTGCCAGATCAACTCCCAACGCGTCGCGCCCAAGCCCAGCGAGGCCTCACGTTGCGAGAAAGGCACCGCGAGAAGCACATCGCGCGAGATGGCGCTGATGGTGGGCAGAATCATGACGGACAAGATCATGCCGGCCGCCAAGATGCTGGACCCGAAGAACGGCCCTTCAAACAGCGCAATCTGGTCGCCAAAGGTGGCCGATAGAAAATCGCCAATGGGCTGAACGACGGTGGGGATGAGAATGAAGATGCCCCACATGCCATACACCACGCTGGGAATGGCGGCCAGCATTTCCACCATCAACCCCAACGGCCGGCGCAGGCGCGGTGGACACAACTCGCTGAGGAAGATGGCGATGGCCACGCCCAACGGCACGGCGATGAGCAGTGCGATCAGTGAGGTGGCCAGAGTGCCGACGATAAATGGAATCGCGCCGAAGATGTCGCCGGGTGGATTCCACTCGGTGCCGAAGACGAAGTCCGTGCCATAGGCGGCGCGCGTCTCGCCCGAGGTCATCCACAGCATGACGCCGAAGCCGATCATCAGCGCCAGCACCAGAAACGAGGACAGCCAGATGATGAGCTTGAACGGGATGTCGCCGTGGCGGAGCAGCCGGGCCAGCCCAGTGCTGGGCTTGGCCGACCGGTTCAAGCGGCTTAAGCGAGTTGAGGACATAGTGGTTGCTGGTAGCTGGTGGTTGGTCGCTGGTTTTGGTTACTGATGCGCAACTTGTAGAACTAGCAACCAGACACTAGCAACCAGCAACCAACCACGCGTCCTTATTTGAAGACGGAGTTGCCGTTGTTGCAGGTCACGCTCTTGATGGCCTGGCCGACTTGCGGCACGATGGAGGCCGGCAGTGTGGCGAACTGGCGCTTGGTGGCAATGGCCTGCCCTTCGGGGCTGGTGATGCTCCAGGTGATGAACGAGAGCAGCTTGGCGGCCTTGGCGCAATCGGCATAGTCCTTGTTCAGGATGATGTAGGTGTAGCCGGCGATGGGCCAGGCACCCTCGCGCTTGCTGTTCTGGATGCTGGCGGCCAGGCGCTTGTCGAACACGCCGTCGAGTTGGGCCTCGATGGTGCTGGCAGCGCTGGCGTCGACGGTCTTGCCGGCGGCGTTGATCATCTTGGTGTAAGGGATCTTCTGGCTGGTGGCATATTCCAACTCGACATAGCCAATGGCGTTGCGCGTCTTTTGCACGGCTGCGGCGACGCCGGGGTTGCCCGAGCCGCCCAGGCCACGCTTCACCTTGTCAACCGGCCAATCCACAGTGGTGCCGACGCTGGGCTTCACGGTGGCGATCCACTCGGGGCTGGCTTTGGTCAAATAATTGGTGAAGATGCTGGTGGTGCCGGAGCCGTCCGAGCGATGCACCACGACGATGGGCGAGTTGGGCAACTTCGCGCTGGGGTTCAACGCGAGGATCGCGGGGTCATTCCACTTCTCGATCTGGCCGCCGTAGATTTTGCCAACAGTGGGGCCGTCGAGGGTCAGGTCTTTGACACCGGCCACATTGAAGATGACCACAACGGCGCCGGCCACGGTCGGGATTTGCACCAGCGGCTTGCGTCCGGCTTCGCCATCGGTCAGGGCTGCATCGCTGCCGGCAAAGTCCACCGTGCCGTTGATGATGTCGGTCTTGCCCTTGCCAGAGCCGCCGCCGCCGTAGTTGATTTTGACGCCGCTATCGACGCTGGCGTAGGCAAAGGCCCACTCCTCGTACAGCTTCTGGGGGAATGTGGCACCGGAGCCGTTGATCTGGGTTTGAGCCAGGGTGATGTTGGGGGTGGCCAAAGAGGCTGCCAGGACGGAGAGTGCCGTCATCGCAGCAAGTCGTGTATTGATTTTCTTCATGATCGTTTTTCAGGTTGGAGCATTCTGTGATCTCGGCTAAGCATTCGGGTTAATGATTGCTATGCTTGCTGGGATCAGATAACCAGACCTGAAGAACACTACGTCTGCCTTGTTAATAGCTCAATATTGGTTGATTAAGAAAAATTAATCCAAATATCGTGTGCTGTATGCGACATCGGCCAGATCGTGCTTAACGTCGACAGGCGCTCGCAAATACCAGCGCCTGTCATTTAACAAGCCTTGATGACCTCAGAGGCTGTTGGCGAAATAGGGGGTTGATAGGTTTTTGCAGTCATGCTGAGTGACATCAGCGGCAACTGGGCGAGATCAGGATCGATGAATTCAAGGTAAAAATAGAAGCATATGACGAGCAACAGACGCACGGCGACAAGGTCAGGCCCGACAGGCGAAGATCGTGGTCTGACGGGCCAGGCGTTTAGTCATGGTATGGGTGATGGACAAATACACCATGGCCGCAGCGGAGTCCGAACGGCGTTCGTAATGCTTACTCAAGCGCCTCGACCAATTCAGCCAGCCAAAGAAGCGTTCAACCACCCACCGACACGGCAACACTTGAAAGCCTTTGGCTTTGTCGGTGCGTTTGACAATGTCCAGCACCCAACCGCACACCATGAAACCCAGGGAATCAGGGTGCCGCGATAAATGGCGTCAGCCCAGATCTTCTTCAAACGCGGGAACTGATCTTTGACCGCGGCCAACAATTGGCGCGCACCGGCGGGGTCTTGAATGTTGGCCGGCAGAATCATCAACGCCAACAGCAATCCGTTCGTATCCACCAAGGCATGCCGCTTGATCCCTTTGGTCTTCTTGCCCCCGTCGTAGCCGCGTTCCCGACTCATCTCCGTGGATTTCACCGTTTGGCTGTCCAGGATGGCCGCGCTCGGTTCCGCCTTGCGGCCCAGCCCGACCCGGATCTCGATTCGCAGGACATCATTAAGTCGCTGCCAGGTTCCATCATCCCGCCAATCCCGAAAGTAGTCATACACCACTTGCCAATCGGGAAAGTCATGCGGCAACATCCGCCACTGACAGCCGGTGCGAGCCACATACACCAGCGCATTCATGATCTCGCGCAAGTCCACTCGTCGCGGAGCACCCCGTTTCTTCGGCTCCGGCAAGTGTGGCTTCAAGATCAACCATTGCTCATCCGTCAAATCCGTCGGAGACGCCTTGCGTTTTGTCAATCCCATCGTGCCCTGATCCTAACTCGATTTCGCCAACAGCCTCTAAGGTAATCAGGGACGAAGCATAGCGGGTCTGAAGCCGGTCTCATGCAGATTGAAGCTTGCCGCAACATGCTCCGCATCAT
>Ga0105046_10018772_pt1 | contig 10514 bp, 5 predicted proteins | sample MAT03_FD_78385 | JGI IMG/M metagenome (GOLD analysis project Ga0105046, IMG submission 78385) | Freshwater microbial communities from Lake Fryxell liftoff mats and glacier meltwater in Antarctica - MAT-03 (megahit assembly) | ecosystem: Environmental > Aquatic > Freshwater > Ice > Liftoff...
CGGTGGTCGCCGCGGCATGATAGAAAACGCCGGCGTTCGCCTTCTGCCGGCGCGCTTCGATGGCTTCCTTCGGCGGTTGGGCCGGGATCAGGCCGTCGCACCCGCCGATCAGGTCGCCGCGGCCAGCCTTGATGAGCGCTTCCCGCACTTCGAAATAGTTCCCCGGCTTGAAGAACTGCATGAGGGCCCGCTGCATTTTGCGGTCGTTTAAACCCTTGGCAATCGTCACGGGCTTCTTCGTGAACGGGTCGAGGCCGGTGTAATACATGCACGTGGCGATGTCGAACGGGGCGGGAATGAAGTCCTGCACTTGATCGGGCCGGTAACCGTTGCGCTTGAGGTAGAGCGCGAGGTCGATCATTTCATCGATGGTGCTACCGGGGTGGCTGGCGATGAAGTAGGGGATGAGTTGTTGTTTCGGCTTCCCAGCTTTCGCGCTCGCCTTGTGGAATTGCTCCGCGAAGATGCCGAAGTTATCGATGCTCGGCTTCTTCATCACATTCAGCACGGTCGGGCTTGTATGCTCCGGGGCCACCTTCAAACGTCCGCCGGTGTGATGCTCGGCGAGTTCTTCCACGTATTCCTGCGAGAGTTGGGCCAAATCCATGCGGATGCCGCTGGAAACCAGCACTTTCTTGATACCGGGCGTCTTGCGGGACTCTCGCATGAGTTCGAGTGTCGGGGCGTGATCGGTGCCCAGGAGCTTGCAGATACCCGGATGGATGCACGAAAGCCGCCGGCATTTCGCTTCCACTTCCGGTCGGGTGCAGCGCATGCGGTACATGTTCGCCGTGGCCCCGCCGATGTCCGAGATGATGCCTTTGAAATCGGGATCCTCGGCGATCTTCCTCACTTCCTTGAGAATCGATTCCTGCGAACGGTTTTGGATGATCCGGCCTTGGTGAGCCGTGATGCTGCAAAAGGTGCAGCCGCCGAAGCAGCCGCGCATGATCGTCACGGAATCTTTGATCATCTCGTGCGCGGGGATCGGCTCGGTGTAACTCGGGTGAGGCCTTCGCGTGTACGGCAGATCGTAGTAGCGGTCCATTTCCTCTTGGGAGAGCGGCATTGCGGGAGGAGTTTGAACCACGGCTTGACGGTCGTGAAACTGAACCAGTGCGGCGGCGTTGAATGGATTGGTGTTGTGGTGGATCAGCCGTGTGGCTTCCGCGAATTGCCACTTGTCGGCCTTCACTTGCTCGAAGGAAGGCACTTGTTCGTATCGGAAATCGCTCCGCTGCGCGTCGAGGCTCAACGACTCCGATTCTTTCGCACCGAGCGAATAGGCGATGCCGCGTAGGTCGCGTAAATCTTTCAACGATTGCCCCGCTTGCAACCGCTTCGCGATCTCGACGATGTTCGTTTCCCCCATGCCGTAGGAAACGATGTCCGCTTTGCTGTCGAGCAAGATCGACCGTTTGACCGTGTCGCTCCAGTAGTCGTAGTGGGCCAGGCGGCGCAAACTCGCTTCGACGCCCCCCGCGATCACCGGCACGCCGGGGAAGGCTTCCCGGCAACGCTGGCTGTACACGAGCGTGGCGCGATCCGGTCGGAGGCCGATGCGGCCGCCGGGGGAATACGCGTCGTCGTTGCGGACCTTCTTGTTGGCCGTGTAGTGGTTGATGAGGGAATCCATGTTCCCCGCGCTCACGGCGAAGAACAACCTCGGCTTGCCGAACTGCCGCCAGGCGTCGGCGGTTTTCCAATCGGGCTGGCTGAGAATCGCCACGCGGAACCCGGCCGCTTCCAAGCTGCGGTGCAGGATCGCCATGGCGAAACTGGGGTGGTCGATGTAAGCATCGCCAGTGACGAAAACGATATCCACCGCATCCCAGCCGCGGTCGTGCATTTCGGCGGCGGTCATCGGGGCCAGAGGCGCAGCGTACCTTTCTTGCCAGAGTGGGAGCGTGAGTCGTTTCTTGGGGGGAATCTGTTGCATGAGCCAAAGATACCGGGTTTTCAAAGGTTGCGGGGGCGATTCCCGACGAGATACCAACATTATAACCGAGTGGTGGCTGCGAAGTCGCCAGACTTTCGGCTGAGCTGGTTCCGGAAGTCTGGCGACTTCCGCCACGGAGACTTGAAGCCCGCTATGAACGGTTGATAGCCTGCGCAATCGTTACGCGCGGCATTTTGGCGCGTTCGATTGTCGGGAATCCTCGTGAGATGCGGTTTCGCCGTCAAGGGTGGGTGGCACCTCATTCGATGAAGATTGCAGACATTGCGGTTATCTCGGAGTGTCCGATTCGGCCCCGTGCGAGGGTCGCCCTGAACGAGGATGAATTGCCGGAGTGCCCGAATCCCCCGATTTAGCAGGAACTACTTATCCTGCGGGCATCCCCCGGTCGATGAAATCTTCGGACAAAGCAACCTTCACCGCAGCCGAACGGAAACCCCCAGATTGCCGATTCCCGGCAGCCCTAAGGCCCGTGCGACTGGTTCTGCCGAACCCCCCAACCCCGGCCCCCCGCCGCCTGACTACGCAGGCGAGGGGTGTTGGAATTGCTCTGGCCCGAAGGATTGGGTTCGGTGCAGTTCCGGTGCCCCGCCGGGATGCGAGTTCGTAATGGAGTGCCCATGGCTATGAAAAAAGTGTTCACGACCGGGCAAGTCGCAAAGATTTGCAAGGTTGCCCCCCGGACCGTTTCCAAATGGTTCGATAGCGGTCGACTCAAGGGATATCGCATCCCCGGGAGCCAAGATCGCCGGATTCCCCGCGAGCAGCTGATTCGCTTCCTCAAGGAGCACAGCATGCCCCTGGGGGATCTCGAAGAAGAAGAACTGCACAAGGTGCTGCTCATCGGCACCGAGAAGCTTTTCAACGATCGCGTGAAAGAGCTCCTGCCCGAAAACGACGACTACAAGTTCGAGTACGCCAGCAGCGGCTTCCAAGCCGGGAGCTTGGCGCACAGCTTCTCGCCCGATTCCATCGTGATGGATCTTTCGCTCGGCCGCAGCGAATCGATCCAGATCGTGACGAATCTCCGCAAGATCGAATTGTACGCCGCCACACTCATCATCGGATTGGCCGGCGAAGACGAAGCGGAACCGGAGAAGCTCAAGGAGCACGGTTTCGACGACATCTTCAAGAAGCCGTTCGATGTCGCCTTGCTCGCCGAGCGGGTTCGCACCCTCGCGGAAGCCAAGCGGGATAACTGAACCCCTTCGGTGTTCCCGCAGTCGCAACGGATCGCATCCGCGATCCGATTCGGCCCCGCCCGACCCCGGTACTCCGAGATGGATCTCGGCCCGCGGGTCGGTCGGCGTTAGGGGTAGTTCGGTTTTGTAGGTTGGGTCGAGCAGACCTTATGGCATGGTGAATTTGCGGGAAGTGGCAATAATACGGCAACCGCCGCGAGACCCCGACGTTCTTTTCCGAATTGGAACTGAGGTGTCGCGTCTCGCGGTGATTGGTGTGCCAACTTCCGAGCACGAACAACAACCTCGTAGCGAATTCGGCTCGACCCAACCTACAAGAGCTAGAATGACCGTGGCGTTTCGCCGCTTCCAATTCCATTCCCCCTCGGCCATTGCCCCAGATACCCATGCGCACCCGTCCCGCCGGGAAGAACCGCACCAAGTTGTTACTCGTGATCCTCGTCGCGCTGATCGCGGGGGGGTATGCGACGTACCGCTGGAACCTCGGCCGGCAAGCCGGGCCGGGGGCGTACGCTCTCGCTAAATCCGCATTTGAAAAGGGCCAAGCCGCCTACGCCTCCAACGATCCCACCGGGGCCGTCGTTCAGTTCGATGACGCCGCCAAGCATACGGAAAAGGCGATCGCCACGCTGGATACCCGCAGCAAGTTGCTTCCGAAGGCCGCCGAAGAGCGGTTGCAATTCCAAGGCGAACTCTTCTGGTTGAAGGCGAGAATTCTCCGGGATCGCGCTTTCGCCGATGCGGCAGTCGGCGGGCAACCGATTCCCGAAACCCTCGATAGCAGCACCGGGGAAAAGTACCGGGCCTATACCGCCATTCCCGATCTCGCGGCCCGTTCCGCCGCGGTGGCCATGGTGCGCGGCGCTTCGGAACGCCTGAACGATAACGCCGAACTCATCCTCGATTCACTGCGGATCGAACTCGTGATGCAGCCGATGCAATGGCTGCGGATCGAAAAACTTTGCATGATGTCGTTGAAAGTGAACAAGGACGATGCCCGGGCGCTGTACTTCTTGGCGAAGTTCGAGTTCGATCAACCCGGTTCCGATGGCGAAGCCGGTTCGCTCACTTACGAGAACCGCGACCCCACCCGGATTTCCCGAGCCAAGGAATACATGGCGGCCGCCCGCAAGGCCGGTGCCCCGTATTGGCGTTCGATCCACCTCGAAGCCGAGATCCTCAATTGGCTATCCAAAGATGCGCGGAAGCGCGATCCGGTTCGGGCCAATGCGTACCAAGAGGAATTGCGAGCGCTGATCTCGGGCCAACCCGACGGAGCAATGGAACGGGCCAAACGCGGCGACCAATGGAAGAATTTGAGCATCCACGATGTTCGGGCCATCGCGACGATCCCGGCATTCGCGTTGGAATTGGCTTCGGAGGATCCCGCACAAGTCCGGATCGTTGTCGGAGATGCCCTTTCCATATTTGAACGCCTCTGCAACTTCGCCGGAACTCCGCAAGCCATCGCCGAGGCGGGCGAAGGTACCATCGAAACGTTGGTGCTGGCTTCCGCCACGCTCGCCCGGCACCATCCCGCGGGTTGGGCGGCGTTCATCGAACGAGCGGAAGGCCTATTCGCCAAGTCGCCGTACGCCTTGGGTCGCCCCGCCGCAGCGATGAAATTTGCCAAGCTATATGCCCAACTCCCCGGCGCTGCGGAACCGTCGCGGATCGCCGATCCGCTCACGGTTCAGATTCTTCGCCAAGCGCTCACGGTGGAAAAAGAATTGCGAACGCCCCCGGCCAAGCAAATCGAACTGCAGATCGCGCTTTTGGATTCCCTCGCATTGCAAGAAGCGCCGGTCGCCGAAATTCAAACGCCCCTCGCTGCATTGCGCCTCCTCAATGAACCTCTGGCGAAAGCGGCGGTGATATTCCACGAGGCGGTTCTCGTGGAACGAACCGGTGCGATCTTGGCGGCCCGCAAGAAATACGAACCGTTGGTGGATAACAAGGCGAGTGCGGAAATTACGGCACGGGCGTTCGCCGCACTGGCGAACATCACTTGCGATGCCGAGGAGTACAACAACGCTTTGGCGTACCTCCGAGAAACCGCGAGCGCCTTGGCGAAAGCGGATCAATCGCCGTGGGAACTGGCTTGGCTCGCCCGCCTCGCGGGGAGCCGCGAAGAAGTGACGGTACGACAAATCTTGGCGATCTACGAATTGGGCCGTGCCCGCGTGGTTCACTGGCAGCGTTCCAACCCCGGCAGGCTGCCCCCCGAGGAACTCCGGCAATTGATCGAACCGATGGCCACCCCGCTTGCGAAGCGGTTGACCTCCCCCGGCGATGCCGATCGCGTTGCGCGGCAAGCCCGCATCCGTTTCCTAGTCGCGGCGAATCAACAAACCCTCGCCGAGAAGCAGTTCGCCCTCTTGACGGTGGACTACCCGAAACATGCGGATGTTCTCACGACCGCCGCGCAGGTTTGGGCCGCGCCCAAACCGGGCGAGTTGGATCCCGATGCCACCGCGATTTCTAAGATCGATGCGTTGGTGGCCGAGTTCTTGCGTGCCAACCCCGAATCCCAAGAAGCGAAGGCGTTCCAACTCGAATGGATGTTGAATACGAACCGCAGATCGGATGCACTGGCGTACCTGCGTAGCCCCGCCCATTTCGTGGGCCGCGTCGATCCGCTTTTGGAATCGGCCGTATCGGGGGAACTCTACGGCCGCGATGGCTTGGACGATGTTTCCACCATCTTGGCCGTTTTGCCCATCGAACCCGGCGTGACCAAAACCCTGATTGCGGGTATCCTTTCGGGGAACGATTCCACCCTCGCGTTTCAGCGCCGGGCCACCGAACGCCAACGGCAAGTGATCGCCGCGTGGCGGCTGTTCCTCGACGGCAAGTACGAACCGGCGGCGGAAGCGTTCCTCACCGTGATGGATAACGTTTCGGTTCGCCCCGCTGCCCGTGCTGGTCTCGCGCGTTGCCTGCTTCAATACGCCGATGCGGACAACGCAAAAGCCGGAGCGTTCCTCGCCAAACTGCAAACCCGCTACCCCGAAGAGCCTTCGATTTTCCTCGCCGCGGCGCTCGCCGCATTGAGGAATGAGGATGTCGGTGAAGAAACCGATGCGTGGGGGAACTCCAAGAGCATGTGGGCCGCCCTCAATCGCTGGCAACTCATCGCCCGCGCCTACGGTGTTCCGACGACGACGATCGCCGCCATGAAGATGCGCTTCCTACTCCTCGCGGGCCGATTCGAGAACGCCATTCAGATTCCCCGGCAGTTCACCAAAACGAGCCCGGACGATCCGGCACTGCTCTTGCTCCAGTGCGAAATGCATTTGGCCGGGCCGTACCGGGATCTCGATGCCGCCCGCAAAGACTTGGCGAAAGCCTTCGCCACCGTGCCGGACGAAGCCGATCGTTTTCACCAACTCGAAATCCGATTGTTCATCGAAACCGGAGACTTCGACGCGGCTCGGAGAGTCTGCGATTTGAACGTGGTGAATAACCCGCAATCGGGTACCGCCTTCGCCCAACTCATCGAAGTCGCCAGACTCCAAAAAGACAACGCCGGGGCGATGGCCGCCGCATTCCGCTGGCCCCAAGAACAACCCGCGAATCCTCAAGCGATTACTGCGCTGATCTCCCAACTCTACCGGAGCGTCGCTGAATCCGCAGCGAAGCCCGCCGCCGAGGAGTTCGTTCGCGCGGCGAACCTCCGCGGCAAAACCTTTTGCACGGCGGCGCTCCTCGCGGTCGCCGAAGGCTATCTCGGCCACGACGACGCCGAAACCGATCGCTGGCTCCGCCGCGTTTTGGAAGTCGAACCGGCCCATCCGAAGGGCCAGTATCTCGCGGGGCAGCTCTCCGAACGCCGGGGGGATTTCGATGCCGCACTCAAACATTACGAAGCCGCCACGAATGCCAAGCCACGCGATCTCATGCCCGCCGCGAGAGCGATGCGGATTCTCCGCGAGGTGAAGTTGAATCCGGATGCCGCCTTCCAATCGGGGCTTCGCGCCCGCACGGTTGCCGGTGGAAATCGGCTCGTGGCTCCGGAGCGTTTACCCGCGGAGTTCTTGGTGCAATGGGGTTCCGCCGCACTCGCGGGGAACAACCGCGACCGCCAATCCGAGGCGAGCGAGGGCCTGCTCCGAGGGGCGTTGCACTTCCCAGGCGATCCGCACGTTCTTTTGGTACTGGCGGAATTGCAGAACGCGATGGGCGAAGGCACCCGAGCGGCCGAGAACCTCGCTATCGCTAAGAAACTGGCCGCCGATGAGAAATCCGGGCTAAGCCCGCAAGACCGCCGCGATACCTTGGAGAAGGTGGAAGCGGCCCGCAAGAAGATCCGCGAATAATGGCGAACCGCAATCACGATATCTGGGTGGTGATCGCCGCGTACCGTGAGCAGGGGCGTTTGGCCCCGACGTTGGCCCGCGTTCTCGATGAAGGGTATTCAAATATCGTGGTGGTGGACGATGGCTCACCGGACGACACCGCCGCAGGCGCTTCAGCACACCCGATCTGGCTGTTGAAGCATCCGATTAACTTGGGGCAGGGGGCCGCGTTGCAAACGGGCATCGAATTCGCCCTCGAGCGCGGGGCGGAAATCCTCGTCACCTTCGATGCCGATGGCCAACACGATGCGACCGAAATTGGAACGTTGGTGGAACCGATCCGCCGGGGGGGAGTCGATATCGCCCTCGGCTCGCGCTTCCTCGGTACGAAGGGGAACGTGCCCTTCACGCGCAAGCTGGTTTTGAAAGGCGGAGTGCTCTTCACCCGCCTGTTCTCGCACATCCGTGTGACCGATACGCACAATGGATTTCGGGCGTTCAGCCGGGCCACGGCGATGAAATTCCGCATCACGCAGAACCGCATGGCCCACGCCTCGGAAATCCTCGATCGAATTTCCGAACACCGGCTGCGGTACGTGGAAGTGCCGGTGACCATTCGCTACACGGAAGAAACGCTGGCGAAGGGGCAAAGTTCGTGGAACGCGATTAAGATCGTGATGCAATTGCTGATGCGGAAGGTCGTGCGATAGCTCTTGTTCCCCTCTCCCCCGGCGGGAGAGGGGTTAGGGGTGAGGGGGTTGTACCTCCAATCCCCTTCACCCCCAACCCCTCTCCCATCGTGGGAGAGGGGAGCCGGAGGAAGACTGGCGATGATCCAATTCCTGGCCGAGGTGCCCGCCGGGGCCGAGCCGCACTGGAACCTCTTCCAGAAGATCGTGCTGCCGCTCTTGGCACTCTTCATCTGCTACGACGGCTATGGCCTGCTTTTCCGCTCTCCCTTCTTCCGCCGCGATCGCGCGGTGCGATTCTCGATCTGGCTTCTCGCAGCCGCCGCGGTGTTCAACCCCGATTTCACTTCGCGTATCGCGAACGTCTTCGGCATCACCTACGGCAAGGATCTCATCCTATACGGGTTCGTACTGGCGTTCCTGGCGGTGAGCTTCGTCTTCTACAGTTGGACCGTTCGCACCGAGAAGCAGATCACGGAGTTGGTGCGCCACATCGCCAAAGCCGAAGCCCAACGCGGCGGCAACTCGGGTTCCCCTCTCCCCTCGGAAAGAGGGGCTAGGGGTGAGGGGGCATCTGAATAGGATATTCTTTAACCAACCCCCTCACCCCCAACCCCTCGTCCCGAGGGGAGAGGGGAATAAGAGAAACCCATGCCCGATCCGAAATTCGCCGAACACTTCCGCACCCAAATCGAAGGCCTGAAATCCTCGGGGCTCTACAAACGCGAACGCTCGATCCAATCGCCGCAGTTCACGGGCATCACCGTCGCTGGCAAGGAAGTGATCAACTTCTGCGCGAACAATTACCTTGGCTTGTCCAACCACCCCGAGATTGTGCAGGCTGCTGAGCAGGGTTTGAAGGACTGGGGCTATGGCCTTTCTTCCGTCCGCTTCATCTGCGGTACGCAAGACATCCACAAGCAGGGTGAAGCCCAAATCGCGAAGTTCTTCAGCAAAGAAGACACGATCCTGTACATCTCGTGCTTCGATGCCAACGGCGGATTATTCGAACCGTTGTTGACGGAACAAGACGCGATCCTTTCGGACGAACTCAACCACGCCAGCATCATCGATGGCGTACGCCTGTGCAAAGCTCAGCGCTTCCGCTACAAGCACAACGACATGGCCGATCTGAAGGCGAAGCTCGAAGAAGCCAAAGGCTGCCGGTTCAAAATGATCTTCACCGATAGCGTCTTCAGCATGGATGGCGACCTCGCCAAGCTTCCCGAGATTTGCGACCTAGCGGACGAATATCAAGCCCTCGTGGGCATTGATGATTGCCATAGCACCGGCCACCTCGGGGCCACCGGCCGCGGCGCGGCCGAGGAACTCGGCGTGCTCGACCGCATCGACATCATCACCGGTACGCTCGGCAAAACGCTGGGGGGTGCGGCCGGCGGCTTCACCACAGGGAAGGCGGAAGTGATCGATTGGCTGCGGAACCGCTCGCGGCCCTATTTGTTCAGCAACTCCGTGCCCCCTGCATTGGTCGCCGCAGGAATGAAGGCGTTGGAGTTGTGTGAAACAAGCACGCAATTGAGAACGACGTTGAAGGCCAACACCGCGAAGATACGGGCCGGGTTGGAAGGCATGGGCTTTACCGTGAAGCCCGGCCCGACACCGATTTTGCCCGTGATGTTCGGCGATGCCGTGGTTGCCGGGAAGATGGCCGAGTTGTTGCTGGCGAAGGGGATTTATTGTATCGCGTTCAGCTTCCCGGTCGTCCCGCAGGGTGCGGCCCGCATCCGTTTACAAGTGAGCGCCGCCCATACGAATGAGCAGATCGAACGGGCGTTGGTTGCGTTCGGCGAAGCCGGTAGAGATTTGGGATTGGTGAGGTGATGCTTCTTTAATCTTGCAATCGTAAGGGAACCTTGTGTTAAGTCGAACTGTCAATTTATGCAATAGCAAACGGCATACTATTACTAGCGGAGATATGATGAGTGAGTCATCTGCTGATGAGTGTAAGGCAAAGCACTTGGCCAAGATACCATCCCCGCTTTCGGAAATTTATCACGATTTGTTTAATGAAATATCATGGTTGCATGTGAAGTGGATTGAATTTCGCAAGTTGTTTGCTTCTGATCCGAAACATTTTGATTTGTTCAATAAAACTGCCGCGTCATTTTTTTATAACCTCAAGCGAATGATGTGGGATGATCTTCTTTTGCATATGTGCAGAATTACTGATAAAGCTAGTATCAAGGGCAAAGCCACTAGAACGCTGGACCAATTGCAAAGACAAATTACTGATGAATGTTTGAAAAACAGAGTAAATAAATGCCTTGAACAGGTATCGGAAAAATTGAAATTTGCTCGTGACTATCGGAATCGTCGGCTCGCACACCGCGAATTTAGTGACGCTAAG
>Ga0105046_10018773_pt1 | contig 10514 bp, 7 predicted proteins | sample MAT03_FD_78385 | JGI IMG/M metagenome (GOLD analysis project Ga0105046, IMG submission 78385) | Freshwater microbial communities from Lake Fryxell liftoff mats and glacier meltwater in Antarctica - MAT-03 (megahit assembly) | ecosystem: Environmental > Aquatic > Freshwater > Ice > Liftoff...
AGGACAAGAAGCCTGATGCCGACAATACCGACCGCAACAAGCAAGACCAAGACGGTAAAACCAAGACTCCGATGGACCAGTCGAACGCGCCTGAAGACATCAAGCTCGTCGCCAAAATCCGGAAGATGGTCGTGGATGACAAGTCGCTCTCTGCGACTGCAAAGAACTGCAAAATCATTACCAATTCCGGACGCGTCACACTGCGCGGCCCCGTCAACACGGCCGAAGAAAAGTCCATCGTGGAAGCACATGCCGTCATGTCCGCCGGGAAGGACAAGGTGGAGAGCCACCTCGAAGTCAAAGCCAGCAAGTAACCGCTAAGTATCACCAAACAACCAAAACAACCAAAACAACCAACTAACCAACCTATATGTCAAAATCCGTATTCTGCATCGCAACCATTCATAGCCAGGCCGAAGACATCGTTCGCGACCTGAAATCCCGCGGCTTCGCCGACTCCGAAATCTCAGTCCTGCTGCCCGATACCTCCGGCGTGCGTGACGTGGGTCATGTAAAGAACACCAAGGCTCCGGAAGGCACTGCCACTGGCGCGGCTACCGGCGGCGTTGCGGGGGGCGTCCTCGGGCTTCTCGCCGGCATCGGTGCACTCGCCATTCCAGGCTTGGGCCCATTCATCGCAGCCGGTCCGATCATGGCTGCGCTCAGCGGCGCTGCCATCGGCGCGACCACAGGTGGAATCGTCGGCGGGCTTATCGGTCTCGGCATCCCCGAGTTCGAGGCGAAGCGCTATGAGGAGAAGCTGAAGAAGGGCAATTACCTCATCTCGGTTCACGTCGCCAATGGCGAGGAAGAAACACGCGCCAAGGATGTCTTCAAGGCCGCAAATGCCGAGGATATCACGACGGCTGGTGAGAGCGCGGCGCCCAAACGTACAGACACTCCCGCTCCTGCCTATAGCGAAGGTCGCTAATTCACCCTCACCCACTGGCGCCCGTTCATCGCTCCTGCGATGGGCGGGCGCTTTTTTTGGCGTGTGCCGAATGTGAGGTTTGCCGAGCCGAGGAGAAGAATGATCAGCGAGCTAACGACCCGAAGCGCCCCAGCGGGCAGAAGTGACTGAGGGCTCGAAGCACGCCGGCTTTTTCAAAAACCGCCCTGGGGAGACCCTACCCCGCCGGCTGCGCGGGGAATTCTGCGGGCGCGGATCGGCCGAGCGAAGCTGCCGGACAAAGATCAGGTGATGGCGGTCTTCGCCTGGCCTGCAATGCCAGCCGGGCAGGCGATGAGCAGGGGCAGCCCAATGGGCGCGTGGCTATCGTGGCTGCCGGAACCGGTCCCTTCATCGAGTTCCAAGTTCTATCCCATCTTCCCCGATGCCCCAGTGTCGTTCGGGATTCCGCCCGGGGAGTGTCCATCCCCGAGACTGTCGCCGAGGCGCATCCACAGTTCCCGCTCGGCGCGCTCCCAGTGCTGCTCGGCGCGGCCTTCCGCGCAACCTTCCTCCTCCCAAAAGCGGTGGGCCAGCACGGCGATCTCTTGGTCGAAGTTCGGCGGATTCTCCCGGGCCATGCTATTCCTCGATGACGGGATTCTCGATCCCGAGTGCGTCAGCCAGATCCGTCAGATGCTCCTGCTCCTGCGCGATGATTTTCCGCAGGACTTCGCTCAGCGCGAATTCTCCGAGTGCTTCGGCCTGCCGGATGCGCTGCCGGTAGGCAATGATCGTCAGCCTTTCATTCTCCAAATCAAAGCGGAGCAAGTCCTCCGGTTTATCCGACATCTTCACCGCGAGAGGAACGGTGACCGGGGTGCCGTTGAAGTAATCAATCTGTTTCGCGATTTTGAGCGCGTGGATCAATTCCTCGGCGGCGTGGGCAGCCAGTTCGCGCGCGATGTCCGTGAACTGCGGGCCTTTGATCGTCTGGCTGTAAACCGTGTAGGCGATGATTGCCTGAAACTCGCGGGCGAGATCTTCGTTGAGGAGTGCCACCATGCGCTCCCGTGTTATCTTGTTTTCAGTGTTCATATTTTTGAGCAACGGAAGGCGTTATTCTAAGCGACTTATCTCAGCTTCTTCGCGATGAACACCCCGGCAAGAAGGAGAATGACAAAAATTGTCAGACAGATGAAGAACAGAACCTTTGCAATGGCTGCGGAAGCGCCTGCAATACCTGTGAACCCAAGCATGCCTGCAACGAGCGCGATAATGGCGAAAAGAATGGCGTATCTGAACATGGCTTTTTCGATAGTTGATGTTTCACTGATTCGTCGCATCAGCACCCTTGCGTGCGTGCATGAAAAATTGATGGTGACCGGGATTCTGCATCAGACCGTTGTATGCTGGATTTCCAACTTTCCGGTCTTGGGATCGACATCGAGGCTGGCGCAGAGGTCGCCAGTGTCCGCATGGCGCAGGCTGAAGTGCACGATTCCCTGCTCCGATACCGAACTGCTCAATTTAAAACCATTGTTTGCCAGCTTACGCGCCTCGAGGTTCGCAACGGCGACACGAAATTGCTCGGGATTCATTGCACCCCCGGACATCCATCCCGCCACGTCACGAAGTTCTTCGGCGATCTCGTGGCAGATCGTTTCAACTTTGGTTGCCATAAAGTGCGAATTGCGCCGGGTTATTTCCTATGGCCCGTGGTCGCAGTCTCCGTTTGCCTGCTATAACTCGCATCGGAATCGCGGTGGGCGCTCCTTCCGAGGACGAGGGTCGCGGGATAGGGCGGGAGCAGGGAAAGGATAGTCTTCATGCTTGCTTATCGCGCCTCCGGGTTCGGCTGGCGGTAAGTTTCACAAGGTATTATTCCGCGGGCTGCGGGCGAGATTGCAGGAGTGCAAAAGGAAGCGCAGCAAGAACGTCGGCAAGCGACAGTCGCTCGCCTTCCAGTATCCGTCCCGTAAAAACGTCCCGCCACGGCCCTACAGTGTCCACGGCTATCACCTGCGTGTCTGCCCAAGCTTCGCCCAGTGGGGGAAATGACAGGTTTGCGATTTGCCGCGGGACGATCACCAGCAACCGTTCATCACCATTCCGGCGCTCGAATGCGACGACACAATCCGCGTGGGAACCGGTGCTCGCGATAGGATGGTAATTGCCTTCGGCGAACAGCCGGAAATGCCCGCGGCGCAATTCGAGCAGACGCTGGGTCACGAAAAGTTTGATGCGTCCGTCGCGCCAGTGCTCGAGCAATTCCCGCGGCTGCGCGTTCATGACTTCATCGAGCCGCTGGCGGCGCAGCGCGTAGTCCACGGGTCGGCGATTGTCGGGATCGACGAGACTGAGATCCCACAGCTCGCTGCCCTGATAGAAATCCGGCACGCCGGGACAGGCGAGCTTGAGCACTGTTTGCGTCAAAGAATTGATCGCGCCGATTTCCGCCACGCGCTCAGCGAGCGGCGCGAGGTTTTGCGGAAAGCGGTTGCGCGGGGCGGGGGAGAGGATCGCCGCGATGAAGTCGCGCATTGCTTCGTCCCACGCCGCGTTCGGCTCCAGCCAACTGCTGTTTACCTTCGCCTCATGCAGCGCCTTCACCATGTAGTCTTGGATTCGTTGCGTGAACTCCACGCGATTCCCGTCGTGCAAACCCTCCAGCGGCCACGCACCGAGCAGCGTCTGGTAGAGCAGATATTCCTCATTCGCGTCGGGAGCGAATTCTCCATCGAACTCGCGACGGTGCTTGCGATTCACTGTCTGCCAGCGCCGCACCGCGCGGCTCCATTCATCGGGAATCTCCGAGAGCACTGCGATGCGTGCGCGGACGTCTTCGCTGCGTTTCGTATCGTGCGTGGACGTGGCGAGCAGGCAATGCGGGGACTCCGCCAGCCGAGCCACGTTTTGCCGGTGAAAAATCTCGATGGCCGAGCCAGCCGCATCGGGTTCGCCGCCGACCTCGTTCAAAGCGACGAGCCGGTTGAAAACGTAGAATGCTGTATCCTCGACACCCTTCGCGGTGATCGGCCCGGTGCATTGCTGGAATTTGAGCACAAACGCGCGGCGCAACTCCTCATCCACGGGATGCGGATTGTCCTTCGGAGGGAGGAGCACGTCGCGAAGAAATTCGAACACTGTGCGCTCCAAGGCCCGGTTGCGACGGTGCGCGAGGCCGACGGCCCTTTTCACCACGCGCGTGTCGGACTCAGCCGCAGGCTGCGACAAATCGAGATAGCTGCGATAGACGGGGAAACAGGCGATGACCTCGCGCACCGCGGTTGTCAGCGCATTGACCGTGAAATCCCGATACCAGCGATGGCTCTCCGAGATGCGATTGAGGAGTTGCCCGAGTGCGTTCACTTCGCTCGCCATCGAGCCCTGCATCACGAGCTTCTTGCTGCGATACGCGACCTCGCGGAAATCGAGGCGGAAGCCGAGGAACTTGTTGTAGGCCGCAGCAACCTGCGGGATGCCATCAGCCGCAACGAGGAGCTGCGTGAGTTGATTCGCAAACTCATACCCCGTCGTGCCCTGTACCGGCCAGTCCGCGGGCAGCTTTTCATCCGGGCCGAGAATCTTTTCGACCAGAATATAGAGTCCGTCGCCGCCCCGCTCGCGGAGCCGTGCGAGGTATTCGCGGGGATCGGCGAGGCCATCGATGTGATCGATGCGCACACCTGCGATGTGGCCGGCATCCATTAGTTCGAAGAGCAGCCGGTGAGTCGCATCGAAGACCTCCGGCAACTCCATGCGGATGGCCGCGAGCGTGTTTACATCGAAGAAGCGGCGGTAGTTGATTTCCTCGCCCGCCACGCGCCAGAAGCTGAGACGATAGGCCTGCGCATCAATCAGCGAGTCGAGCCGATCATGGCGGCCTGGATCGGCGACATCCTGCAGTTCGCCCACTGCCCGCCGGATTGCTTCGCCGACAACCGGCACTTCGTCGCACACGCGCCGGAGCCGTTCACGGATGATTTGCCATTCACGCGCCCTCTCGACGACGCGCTCCGGAGTGGTATCCGTACGCAGCGGCAGGTGCTCGATGGCGGTGGCGATGCTTTCGAATTCCGCCGGCGCAGGAGCAAGCAATTCGGCAGCGCGACGCAGCATTGGCAGTGTCGTGCGCGGCGCAAGCGGCAGCGTCGTATCGCCGTAGCCGAGCTGAAAATGGCCGTCGGCAAACTTCACGCGGAAGCCGTCGCCCTCCAGCACGCGACCATATTGATCGCCGAGAATCGGAAGCAGCACCTTGTTTTCGAGTTCGCGCTTCAGCGGCTGCCAGTCGATGTCGAAGAAGCGCGCATACGGCGACGACGGCCCGTTCTCCAGCACATCGCGCCACCACGGGTTCAGCGCGCGCTCAATGCCCATGTGGTTCGGAACAAAATCCACAATGAGTCCGAGTCCGTGCGACTTCAGCTCCGCCGAGAACGCATCGAAATCCTCACGCGATCCCAGCTCGGGATTCAGCTCATTGTGATCGCACACGTCATAGCCATGCATGCTACCCGGCGCAGCGCGGAAGAATGGCGAGGCATAGACGTGACTGATGCCCAGCCGTGCAAGATACGGCACAAGTTCGCGCGCTTGCGCGAAGTTGAAACTGCGGTGGAATTGCAGACGATAGGTGGCATTCGGAACGGCGCTCATCTTCAAAATGAATCGCGCCCCATGCCGTTGCCGATTGTATCAGTCTGATGCGGCAACCCGCGGACGCCCGGATGACAAATTGGACGTTCGGCCCTGTGCCGCCGCCTTTGGATGCATTGAATTTCACGCACACGCGCGGGCAGTGTCCTGAGCGATACAGGGAATGATGAGCAATCCTCTCTGGTTCAAAGACGCCGTCATTTACCAACTGCATGTAAAGACGTTTCAGGACAGCGACGGCGATGGCATCGGAGATTTCGTCGGGCTCATGCAGCGCCTCGACTACCTCGCGGAACTCGGCGTCACCGCCGTATGGATCATGCCGTTTTACCCGTCGCCGCTGCTCGACGATGGCTATGACATTGCGGATTACCTTTCAGTGAATCCGAGCTTTGGGACGCTGGAGCAGTTCGATGCATTCCTCGCAGCGGCACACGCTCGCGGTCTCCGCGTGATCACGGAACTCGTCCTGAACCACACTTCGGATCAGCACCCGTGGTTTCAACGCGCGCGCCGTGCAGCGCCGGGCTCGGCAGAACGCGACTACTACGTGTGGAGCGAAACGAAGGATCGCTATCCCGAGGCGCGTGTGATCTTCCAGGACTTCGAGTCATCGAACTGGACGTGGGACGGCACTGCGGGCGCGTATTTCTGGCATCGGTTTTACTCACATCAGCCCGACCTGAATTTCGACAACCCGGTCGTCCACGACGAACTGCTGCGAGTGATTGATTTCTGGATGGAACGCGGCGTGGACGGCGTGCGGCTCGACGCGGTTCCCTACCTCTACGAGCGCGAAGGCACGAATTGCGAGAATCTCCCGGAGACGCACGCCTTTCTCCGCAAACTCCGCGCGCACATTGACGCGAAATTTTCCGACCGGATGCTGCTGGCCGAGGCGAACCAATGGCCCGAAGACGCCGCCACGTATTTTGGCCAAGGCGACGAGTGCCACATGAATTTCCACTTCCCGCTGATGCCGCGGCTCTTCATGGCGCTGCAAATGGAGGACCGCTTTCCGATTCTCGACATCCTCGAACAGACGCCCGCGATTCCGGCGAACTGCCAGTGGGCGATCTTTCTCCGCAATCACGACGAGCTGACGCTGGAGATGGTGACCGACGAGGAGCGCGACTACATGGTGCGGGTCTATGCCGCCGATCCCCGCGCGCGGATCAATCTCGGCATCCGCCGCCGCCTCGCGCCGCTGCTCGGCAACAACCGGCGCAAGATCGAGCTGATCAATTCGCTGCTGCTCTCGCTGCCCGGCACGCCGATCCTGTACTACGGCGATGAGATCGGCATGGGTGACAACATTTTCCTCGGCGACCGCAACGGAGTCCGCACACCGATGCAGTGGAGCCCGGATCGCAACGGCGGATTTTCCACCGCCAATCCGCAGCGACTCCTCCTGCCGCTGATCATCGATCCGGAGTATCACTACGAGACCGTGAACGTGGAGAATCAGCAGCGAAACCTCTCATCGCTGTTCTGGTGGATGAGGCGGACGCTCTCGGTGCGCAAAGGCTCCGAGGCGCTGTCCCACGGCGCGATCGAATTTTTGCAGCCGGAAAATGCAAGGGTGCTCGCCTACCTATTGCGCAGTGAAAACGAAACCGTCCTCGTCGTCGCCAATCTCTCGCGATTTGCGCGGGTGGTGGAGCTGGATTTGCGGGCACATGCCGGTGCGGTCCCGAGGGAACTGTTTGGCAACACCGCCTTCCCTGCCTTGCGGGGGGATGCGCCGATGGTCGTCACACTCGGACCGCACGGGTTCTACTGGCTCGCGCTGGATGTGCAAAGTGCCGCGAGGGTGAACTGCGAGACCACGCCGACTGTCCCGGCCTTTCAAAAGTGGACATCGGCGATGAGTGCGGCACTCGCAGCGCGCGTGCTTCCACGCTACGTGCCGCGCTGCCGATGGTTTCAGAGCGCGGGCCGCGTCGTGCGGGACTTTCAACTGACGTACGTCGCCGAACTTCTGCCCGGCGCGTGGCTGATGCTGGTCGAAGTGAGTTTCCTGGACGGCCAGCCGGAAACCTACGTGCTGCCGATTGCCAGAATCGAAGCGGACGCGGAAGCCGCCTTTTCCGCCGCGAATCCCGGGGCAGTCATCGCGAGAATCGAAGGGGGAGGAGTGCTCGCCGATGCGCTCCTTTTGCCGCAAGTCCGCGAGCGCTGGCTGCGCCTGCACCGCAAACCGGACCGCACGCTGCCCTCAGTCCCACGCCAGATCGCACCGCTCGATCAGGCAGTCGAGGATCGGTGCGCCGGCAACAGCCGGATCGTGGGACAGGAGAAGTCTAATACGTGCATCGCCTTTGACGACTCGCTGCTGCTGAAAGTGTACCGCCGCATCGATCCCGGCGCGCATCCGGAGGCCGCGTTGCTTGAGGCGCTGCAAGGCGGCGGTCTCGCCGCAATTCCGCCGATTTACAGTTCGCTGGTGCTCACAAGCCGGGAAGGCAGCGCCGTGATCAGTTCGCTCATCGGTTACGTCGCACATCAGGGCGACGGATGGACTTTCACTCTCGACGCGCTCTCGCGTTATTTCGATCGCGCGCTGGAATCCCGTCTCGATTCCGCCACCGCGGATGTGTCGGAGATCATCGGCGGTGTCTTTCCCGAGCGGATGCGGGCCTTGGGGAGAAGCCTTGCCGCCTTGCATCAAGACCTGGCCGGCGTGGTCGGCGCGGCGTTCACTCCGGAGCCGATGGTCTTCCACCAGCGCGCGCTTTATCAGGCCATGCGCGGGCAGACCGGGCACGCCCTGCGGCTGCTGCGCGAGGAGAAGAACAGGCTGAGCGACGCGGACCGCGAGCTCGCCCGGCGGATCATCGAAACGCGGCCCGCGATCCTGCGGATCTTCGGCGTTTTGGTGAACCAGCGTTTCGCCGCCGCGAGAACGCGCGTGCACGGCGACCTCCATCTCGGACAGTTGCTCAATACCGGGAAGGATTTTGTCTTCATCGATTTCGAAGGTGAGACCATCCGGACGCTCGGAGAGCGCACGCTGAAGCGCTGCCCGTTGGCGGATCTCGCTTCACTGCTTCGTTCACTCGACAACGCCGCGGCCGCGGCTCTGCGCCGCGAGGCCGTAGGCGATCGCCAGACCCTGCAGCCCTGGGCCTCGCTCTGGGTGCGCGAGATGACGGCGATTCTCTCCGGCGAATATTTCGCCGCCGCCGGCGCGACCTTCCTTCCGCCGACTGCTGCCGATCGCGAGGCATTGCTGAAAATATTCCTGCTCGATCGCGCTCTCCGGGAACTGACCCGCGAGATTGTCCGCGACTCCGATTGCATCGGCGTCGCATTGGCCGCGGTCGCGGAACTCCTGAGTCAACCCGCTCCCGATACAGGGGAGTAACGCGTTCATCGCACTGAAATTCGTGGACCTCATCTCACCTCACCCCTTCTGGCCTCTGAAAAATGGACTGCTGGGCGTTTACCCTTCGCTGAAGGAGGATCTCGAATGCGAGGTGATCGTCCTCGGCGCTGGAATCACGGGGGCTCTGGCCGCGCACCATCTCGTGGAGGCCGGGCTGGATGTCGCCGTGGTGGACAAACGCGAGGTCGCCACGGGCAGCACTTCGGCCAGCACTGCGCTGCTTCAGTACGAGATCGATACACCGCTCACGGAATTGACCGGGCTTATCGGCCAGACTGATGCCGAGCAGGCCTACCGGGTGTGTCTCGAGAGCATCGGCAAGATCGAGCGGCTCTGCGCCGAGCTGGGTGACGACTGCGGATTTGTGAATAAGCCGAGCATCTATCTGGCAACGAAGACGCGCGAGGTTGAGAGTCTGCGCGCGGAATGGACGGCGCGGCGCAAGGCGGGGATCGCGGTGGATTTCCTCACGGAGCCGGAGGTTTCCGAACGCTTTTCATTCAGCCGCCCCGCGGCATTGCTCTCGCACACTGCCGGGGAAGTGGACGCCTATCGCCTCACGCACCGTCTGCTCGCACGCGCACAGCGGAATGGCGCGCGAATCTTCGACCGCACGGCTGTGGTGAAATACGACCCGCACGAGAAGGGCATTCGTCTGACCACGGAGCGCGGGAACACGATTCGGGCGCGCTGGGCGATCTTCGCCACCGGCTATGAAGCGGTCGAGTTGCTGGATCGCAAGGTGGTGAATCTGAAGTCGTCCTTTGCAATTGTGAGCGAGCCGCTTGAGAACTTCGAGGGCTGGTGGGAGCGATGCCTCATCTGGGAAACGGCGCGACCCTACCTCTATCTCCGCACCACGGACGACGGCCGCGCGATCATCGGCGGAGAGGATGATCCGTTTCGCAATCCGATCCGCCGCGACGCGCTCGTGCCGAAGAAGGCGGAGCGTCTTGCCAAACGCTTCCGAGAACTTTTCCCAAAGATCGACTTGGAGATCGCGTATGCGTGGGCGGGGACATTCGGCGAAACAGAAGACGGGCTCGCCTACATCGGTTCGGTACCCGAGTTGCCCTCGTGTTACTTCACCCTCGGCTTCGGGGGAAACGGCGTGACCTACAGCGTCGTCGCGGCGGAGATCATTCGCGACACGTTGCTGAATCGGAACAATACGGACGCGCATCTGTTCCGATTCGACCGCTGAAAGGGCCGGCAGGCGTGGCGGCCATTCTTGGACCGGCGCTGCTTCCGGAACGGTAGAGATGGAGTGGGGATGAAATTTTTGATCTGTTCGTCACACACAATCGCGCTCGCGGGTGCCTCGGTGGCTGTAATGAAGACCCAAAGTTCGGCGGCGGCGTCCGGATGTCGGCCACGCCATCAAAGGCGGGTTGGGTTTCTCGCCGACGTAAATCGCTAAACCCGCACCTCGGTCAGACTGCCGCGAAAAGAGGGTGGGCACGAAACGTAGTCCGGGCTTTAACCCCAATGCCTCTCGGATATTCGAGCGGCCAGTGGACTGCCCCGCCTCGGGCGCGGACAGGAAAGTGACACAGCGCGTCCCGCCTGTGCCGG
>Ga0105046_10018774_pt1 | contig 10514 bp, 7 predicted proteins | sample MAT03_FD_78385 | JGI IMG/M metagenome (GOLD analysis project Ga0105046, IMG submission 78385) | Freshwater microbial communities from Lake Fryxell liftoff mats and glacier meltwater in Antarctica - MAT-03 (megahit assembly) | ecosystem: Environmental > Aquatic > Freshwater > Ice > Liftoff...
CACCACCACGCGGTCGCCCTTGCGGAGCTTCTTCACCTCGGCGCCCACCTCCTCGACGACGCCCATGAACTCGTGCCCCAGCACCATGGGCTTCGGCTGCGGGAAGTAGCCGTTGTAGATGTGGAGGTCAGATCCGCAGATGGCCGTGGAGGTCACCCGCAGGATGACGTCGGTCGGCTTCTCGATGCGGGGGTCGTCGACGGTGTCGACGCTGACGCCCTTGGGGCGGTGAAAGACCAGTGCGCGCATGGGGAACTCCTCGACGATGGGTGGACAGGAGACGATGCGCGCCTCCGAAGCACCACGCGTGCCCGAGCGTTTTTCGCGGCGCGTCCGCACCGCTCGCGAGGCGCGTCGCCTCACGTAGGGCTCAACGCTACGCTACCAGCGGTAGTCCAGCGGGCGCTCGTGCATCGTGAGCTCGCGCATCTCGACGCCCTCCAGGCGCTCCTTGAACAACGCCCAGTGCATCATCTGGAACGGGTCGCGCGTCCAGATGCATCCGCGGAACACCTCGTCCACGGCGAGCGCCCGGCCGTCTTCGAGCGCGAAGACCACGCAGTCCTCGAAGCTCATCACGGGGTAGACGAACGACGTGCCCGCGATGCGGTCGACGTACACCGACGCCGACGGCGGGTCCATCCGGCGCAGCGCCGGCCCGAAGCCGACCCGGAACCCCCGGTGCGAGGTCCGCGGGCCGATCTTCACCGGGTGCTTGACCTGGATCTCGTGGAACGAGCGGAGGAACGCATCCGCGTAGGCGTGCCGCACGAAGCCGAGGGCGGCCTCTTCGGGGGGGAGCGGCGCCGCGCGCGACGCCGTCCACCCGGCAGCCCGCAGGTGCTCGAACACGAGCGGGTACGACGCCTCTGCGGCGCGCAGGTCGACGGGCAGTGGGGTCAGCAGTGACATCGCGCATCTCCTCCGAAAACCATCGTCGACCTCACGATCCGCCCCCGCCGCGGGGCAGCGGGGTCCGCTCGCCGGCCGGCACGTCCGCGGGGACCCCATCGGGGAGACCGCCGACGGTCTCGATCTGGTTGCCCGGCCTCGCGGCGATGTCGCCGCAGTTGTCGCAGCGGTTGACGTGCTCGACCGTACCATCGTTGCGGAAGGAGTAGCCCCCCTGCGTCGTCTGCACCGTCGGCCGGGGGCCGTCCGCGGGGGCTCCGTCGACGACCACCCCGGCGGCGCGCGGCATGCCGCAGTTTCCCGGCGCGGTCGACGGCGTCAGGCTCTGGTCTGGCGGGAGCCGTTCGATGGCCGGGCTCGCGGGCTCCGGGCCGCTCCCGACGACGACCATCCGCCCGCTCTCCGGGTCGTACGCCGGCTCGTACACCGCGCCCGGCCGCCCGGCGAGCGGCGGCTCCGCGGGTGCGTCGCGCTGCCGCTGGTTGAACGCGTCCACGTCGGCCTGCGCGGCGTCGCGGCGGGTGCGGGCGTCCTCGTGCGCCTGCCGGGCCGCGGCGCGGTCCGCGTCGGTAGCGTCGGGGTTGCGGCTGGTCTCGCCCACGCGCCGCCCCGTGTCGGACACCTCGCCCGCCGCCGCCCGCTGCTGGTCGCGGAGCCTGGCCCCCTCCGCCTCTGTGGACTGGCGCGCCGCGGTCCGCTGCGACGCCTGCTGCGCCTGGTCCTCGGCGAAGGCGCGCGTCCGCTGGTCCATGACCCGCGCGGCCTCGTCGGGGGGCAGGTTGCGCCCGATGTTCTCGTCGATCACCGGGCGCGGTCGCGGCGGGCCGTCGTCCGGGGGGGCGCCGGGGACGCGCGGGGGCGGCGGGTCGCCGTCGGTGGGGTGGGGCGGGCCCTCGCCGTCAGTGCGGGGGTGCGGGTCCTCGGAGCCGGCGGCGCGCGGCGGGCGGTTCTCGTGGGTGAGGCCGAGCACGTCGACGTCGACCAGCGGGTTGGCGCAGTAGCCGTAGAGGTTCACCTCGCTCCCCCGATACCCGATGGGGTCGCACTGGAGGTAGGGCCCGAGCGCGGGGTCGTAGGCGCGGTGGCGGTTGCAGTGGAGCCCCGTCTCGGGGTCGAAGTAGTGCCCCGGCCAACGGAGGTTGTACTCGACCTCGCTGGCGGGGTGCACCTCGACCGCGCCGTACGGGTCGACGCGCACGGCCCACCAGACCGCCCGCCCGCGCTCGTCCTCGATGTGCAGGGGCATCCCCACGGGGTCGGAGAAGACGTGGAGCGTGCGGCCCGCCTCGGGCGCCGCGTCGGCGTCGGTGTACTCGGTGAAGGCGATCGGGCAGAGCGCGTCGACGCCGGCGTACTGGTAGACGCGCACGGCGCCGCTCGGGAGCACCTCCGCCGCGAGGCGGTCGCCGTCCCAGTAGAACTCTCGGCGGTACGCGCCGCGGCGCACCCAGAGGCGGCGCCCGATGCCGTCGTAGGCGTACTCCCAGGGCTCCTCGGCGGCCCCGTCCCCGCGCGTCGCCTCGACGCGGACGAGCATGTCGAAGCTGTCGTAGACGTAGCGGGTGACGGCGCCGGTGACGCGGTCGCGGCGCTGCGCGAGATGGTCGCGGGCGTCGTAGGCGAAGAGCTCGCGCGCCGACGCGACGAGGAGGTTGCCGGCCCCGACCTCGACGCGCCCGAGGCCCGGCCGCGAGACGAGGTTGTCCGCGGCGTCGAGCTCGTACGCGAGGCGGCGGCCGTCGGGGGTCACCTCGGCGGCGAGGCGGTGGGCGTCGTCGTACGCGAAGCGCGTGGTCCCTCGGTCGCTGTCGACCACGGCGACCCGGTCGCCCTCGGCGCTGTACTCGTAGCGCGTGCTCCAGGCGACCAGGGCGCCGTCGCTCGCGCGCCGCCATGCGAGCCGCCCGGCGAGGCGCCCCTCGCCGTCGTACTGGAGCAGCTCGCTCGTCCCGTTGCCGCACTCCCGCAGCGCGCCGCCGCCGCCGTCGAAGCGGAGCCGCGTCCGAGTCCCGTCGGGCGCGGTGAGGAAGGCGCCGTGGGCGCGGCGCTCCTCCGCGAGGGTGTAGCGCTCGAGGACGCGGGTCACCTGCGCGCGCGCGCCGAGCCGGGTCCGCTGGACGCCCCGCCCGTCGCGCAGGTCGGAGAGGCGCCCCCCGGCCTCGTCGTACCGGACCTTCACCGCGTGGCGCTCGGTGCTGGCCTCGGTGACCCGGCCCCGGTCGTCGTAGTCGAAGCGGTGGAGGCCTCCCGAGGCGAGGCGCCGCAGCCCGACGAAATGGCTCTCGTGCGGCGCGTTGGTGTAGAGCGTCTCCCCCGCGCCGGTGCGCTTCTCGACGAGGTGGTCGCCCGCGTCGAAGACGTACTCCTCGCGCGCGCGGCCGAGGCGGTGGACGCGCACGAGGCGCTCCTTGAGGTCGTAGTCGTAGCGGGTGAGGTTGCCGAGCGGGTCGATGACGTCGGTCACCTGCTCGAGGCTGGAGTACCGATACCGGATCGACTGGCCCGCCGCGGAGAGCTTCTCGCCGAGGAGGTTCCAGGAGGTGGTGCGGCGGGCGTCGCGGCGGCCGTCGCGGTCGACGTACTCGACGACGTTGCCGGTCTCGTCGCGGCGCCACGCGCGGGTGAGGCCCTGCCCGTCGACCTCGCGCACCCGCCGGCCGAGAGCGTCGCGCACCACGCGCGGGGGCGGCGGGGCGCCCGGGGACGGCGGCGCGCGGAAGGTGCGCGCGGCGAGGTCGCCGAGGGCCTCCGGCGCCATGTCGAGGAGGGAGCTCATCAGGCCCAGGACGGCGGGCTCCAGGGTCTCCGCGAGGCCCGCGAACTGGCGCGCGCGCGCGGTGGCCGGGAGCGCGCGCGCCAGGGGGTTGGCCATCCGGGCCTGCTCGCGCTCGGGCGGGTGCTCGTGGCCGAAGCGGTCGACGCGGGCGTCGTGGGCGCCGTTGGCGTCGTAGCGCCAGCGGAGCGCGCGGCCGCCGCTGTCGACCTCGCGGACGATCTTCCCCTCGGCGTCGCGGACGCGCTTCGTCTCCGCCCCGTACGGGTCGACGACCTTCGTGACGAAGCCGTCGTGGTCGTAGTGGAACTCCCAGGTCGCCCGCTCGCCCTCGGTGTATCGGGTGAGGCGCTTCCCGGGGAAGTACTGGACCTCGGCCCACCAGAGCCCGTCCTCCCCCGAGGCCCACACGCACCGGCTGTGGGTGTCGTACTTGAAGGTGTACGCGTAGCCCCGCGGGTCGGTCTGCTTCACCATGCGGTGGAACCAGTCGAGCTCGTAGCGCCACCTGCCCCCGAGCGCGTCCTGCGCCTCGATCAGAGCGCCCGCGCGGGAGTACGCGTAGGTGGCGCGGACGATCGGCTCGGCCCCGCCCGCGGGCGCTTCGAGCAGGGAGGTGATGTGGCCGCCGCGGTCGTAGCGGAGCTCGTAGCGCGTCTCCGCGCGGGCGTCGCGGCGCCGCTCGGTCATCGCCGCGAGGCGACCGAGGTCGTCGTAGGTGAGCTCGACCTCCGCGTCCGCCGTCGTGAGGCGTCGCAGCGGGAGCGCGCCGTCGAAGGCGCCCCCTTCGAAGTCCATGGCGGGCTCCGTCCGGGACAAGACCCGGTAGCGGCCGGGGCCGAGGCGCCGGAGCACGTAGCCGTTCGAGCGCACCGTGTCCGACCCGCGCGCGAACCGCGGGAACTCGAAGACCTCACCGTCCCAGTCGGTGTACCTCGCGCGGTGGAGCCTCACCTCCAGGGAGCGCTGGTAGAGGTGCCGGTGGCCGAAGCCCAAGGGGCCGTCCTGGCGGTGGCGCGCGGTGGTGTAGTGGCGCTCCCAGCGGAAGAGCCCGTCGGAGACGAAGTCGACGTAGGCGTCGAAGTTCTCGCCCGTGACGAGGTAGACGGGGTGGGTGCCGTTGGCGCAGCTCGCGTTGCCGCGGCGCGACGAGCGGAAGTTGCGGAGGGCGCGGCGCGCGGCCGAGAGCGCGCGCATCAACCCGCCGACGGCCATCTCCCCGATGGGAGGGCACGGGAACCCGCCGATGAGCACGTTGGGCACGGGCGGCCCGACGAGCACGCCCATGCCAGGGGGAAGCCCCGGGTCCTTCCCCACGAGGAGCTTCACCGCGAGGACGGCGGCGTCGGCGGCCGCCTGCGCCGCGGCCCAGCCCGAGCCCGTCGCCACGGCCCCGCCGCTCCCGCGACGACGCCCGCCGCCCCCATGGCGATCGCGAAGGGGCCCATGGAGGTGGGATTGCAGTGCTTGGTGAGGTCGAGCACGCGCGCCGCCCGCGCGCCGCCGAGGAAGACGTTGCTCGACCCCGTGAAGACCTCGAACGGCGGCGCGAGCGAGCCGCAGGTGACCGCGAGCCCGATGTCCCCCGCCCGCGCCGCGGGGAGGCCTCCCAGCAACACCGTCACCGACCCGCTCCCCACCAGCACGCCGAGGCTCGGCAGGGGCACTGGGGGGGCGGGCGGGATGAGCGACGGCGGGTGAAGGTGCGTGTGCGGCGGCGCCACGTGCATCCCGAGCAGCGTCACCGCGGGCATCGCGGGGAAGAGCGCCGCGATGGGCGCCGTCAGCGACGCGAAGGCCGTGTCGATGATCATCTGCGGCGCGCCGATGAGGCCCAGCACCCCGCCGAGGCCCTGCGCGACTACGCCCGCGGCGCCCTGCTCCGCGGGCGGGGCGTTCATGAACGGGGCCGCCGTGCTGTTGATCACGTCGACGACGGAGTTGAGCCCCGGGCTGCCTGTGGGGGCGATGAGCGGCGGGTGGGGCGGCGTCGGCGCGCTCGCCGGTCTCGACTGCGTCATGGGTGGGCTCCGTGGGGCGCCGCGTGGGTCCCCGCGCGCGCCGCGGCGAGGGCGGACTCGGCCTCGCGCCGCTCCGCCCCCATGCGCGCCGTTTCGAAGAGGCGAACCTGCCGCTCGAGCACCGACTCCAGCCGCGGCCCGTACTCGAACTTCCCGCAGAGCGCCTCGCACTTCTTGTACGCCGCGAGGCCCTCGCCGTGGCGCTGCTGCGCGACGAGGGCGTCGCCCCAGCGCTCGTGGAGGTCGCAGTAGGCGTAGACGTTCATCACGGCCGCGGCCACCTTCGTCCCCGACTCGGCGAAGCGCTCGGCGTCGGGGTAGTGGCGCAGTTCGAAGCACACCTCGGTGGCCGACAGGAGGAGGTTGAGCATCGGCGCGAGGGCCTTGTGCTCCATCGCGAGGGCGAGGCCCTGCTGGTAGCGGCCCTTCGCGGCGGCGGGGTCGCCGGTGGCGCGCAGCACGTCGCCCACGCCATGGAGGCAGAGGGCCTGCATCGCGGGGAGCCCCATCGAGCCGTAAAAGGCGAAGAGGGCGCCGTACTTCTCGAGCGCGTCGGGGTAGCGCTGGTACGAGTAGTCGAGCGCCGCGAGCTGGTGGAGCGAGGTCATCCGCTCCATCACCGGGAGCGCGGGGTCGGCGGCGGCGCGGGAGAGCGCGTCGGTGAGGGCCGGCGTCGAGAGGTCGACCTCGAAGGTGAGCACCCGCGTCACGCCGTTGGCGCGCATCGCGTCGACGAGGACGCGGTCGCGCCGGTCGTCGCAGGCCACGAGGCGGAGCGCGCCCATCCACGGCGGCACCTCGTCGCGCGGCATCACGGAGGCGACGAGGCGGCGGTAGGCCGCCCGGTCGGCGCACTCGAGCGGGAGGAGGCCGACGACCACCCGGTGCTCGTCCTCGTCGGGGAGCAGGCCACGGAGGTACATCAGCGCCGCGAAGAGGCGCGCCTCGGGGGGCAGCCCGCGGTCGTGCGCCTCGGAGGGGATCGGCGGGAAGGGGCACTCCCGGCGCGCCGCCCGCAGCGGCCCCGCGGCCTCCACCTGCAGCCGCACGCTCTCGACCACGCCGTCCACGTAAAGCGCGGCCGTGTGGAAGGGCTGCGGGAAGGTCACCAGGAAGTGCTCCGGGTGCGGCTCCTCCAGCCCCTGGAAGAACTTGATCACGTACGCGAGCTCCTCGGGCGTGCACCCCACCACGAGCATCGGGTACTCGTCCTGGGCGACGAACTCCTCGAGGTTCTCCCGCAGCTCTTCGAACTTCCTTCGCATCGCCGGCGCCGCTCCCCTCTCCCCGATCGCTCCGCTCAGTTGATCTTCACGACCGAGCCCGAGATGTTCACCGCGCCCTGGCCCGCGATGTTGACCTGGGGCCCCGAGGCGGCGACCCCCGAGCCCGAGGCCTCCACGCTGCCGGCCGCCCCCTGGAGCGTCGCGGTGGGCGCGCTCACGGTGGCGGCGGTGTCGGCGTTCATCGTGGCGTTGGCGCCCTTCAAGAGCGCGTCGGCGGTGAGCTCGAGGAAGGCGCCCGCGACGGCGGCCACCACCGCGTTGGCGTCGAGCGCCACCTGGCTCCCGGCGTTGGAGGTGAGGGTCGCGTTCGGGTCGAGGAGGAGGTCCGCCCCCGTTGAGGCGTGGACGTTCGCGCTCGCGTCGAGGAACACCTTGCTCACGGCCGCCGACTGCATCAGCGCGTTGGCGTCGAGCACCACCTTCGCGTTTCCCCCCGCGGTGAGGGTGATCTTGCCCGGCTCGATGAGGATCGAGCTGCCGCCGCAGGTGAGCTTGATGTGCGTCGGCGCCTGCACCTCGATGGTGTCCGAGGCGTCGACCTTGTACTTCCCGGTGATGTTGAGCCCTGCGCCCGTCACCGGGTGGCCGTCGCCCTGCATCGTCCCGTCGATGGTGACGCTCTGGCTCCCCTTGATGTGGACGGTGACGTTCTGGTCGACGCCCTCGGTCTGGTCGCCCCCGACGCTGATGGTCTGGTTCCCATCCACGGTGTCGGTCTGGTTGGCGTGGACCGTCGTCGTGTGGTTGTTCTCGACGACCTCGTTGAGGTCCTTCTGCGCGTGGAGGTACACCTCCTCGGAGCCCGCGAGGTCTTCGAAGCGGATCTCGTTCGAGCCGCCGCCGCCGGGCGACGAGTTGGACTTCACCGTGCTCTTGGTCTTCTCGTCGGGGAGGGGGTAGGGCGGACGGTTGACGCCGTTGTAAACGCAGCCGATCACCAGCGGCCGGTCGGGGTTCCCCTCGAGGAAGTTCACCACGACCTCCATCCCGATGCGCGGGAGGAAGACGCTCCCCCACCCGGGGCCCGCCCAGGCCTGCATCACCCGAATCCAGCACGAGCTCTTCTCGTTCCGCGCGCCGAGGCGATCCCAGTGAAACTGCGCCTTCACCCGCCCGTGCTCGTCGGTGTAGATCTCCTCGCCCGCGGGGCCCACCACCGTGGCGGTCTGCATCCCGAAGACCCGCGGCTTCGTCGTGTGCCGCTCGGGGCGGTGGGGGACATCGAGGGGGGCGCACACGAGCTCGTTGCGGTAGCGCTCGCGGTCGCCGCGGGGCTCGGCGCGGGTCGTCCCGGCGACGGCGTCGGGCACGGCGCCGTGGTGCTCCACGCGGAGGACGAGGTAGCGCCCGTCGTGGGCCGGGTCGCCGTGGCCGACGAGCTCGAGCACCGCGCCGGCGCGCGCGCCGATGAGGTTGGTGCGGGCGGCTGCCGTCGCGCCGGTCGCGGCCCGCGCCTCCTGGCGGACGCGGGCCTGCGCGGCGCCGTCGTCCGCGCCGTAGCTCGGGTCCTGGTACTGGCCGATGGTGAGCTCCGCGGGGTACTCGTACACCGCGCGGGCGCCGGGGTCGGAGGGCTCCGCACGGGTGAGGTCGAGCCCCGGGCGCGTCCAGTCGAAGTCGCGCGCGGCGGTCCCGGTCGAGCGCAGCTCGCGCCCGAGGTCGAAGAAGCGGACCGACTCCACCGAGAGCGTCGCCGACTCCGGGCCCGCCACCGGCGCGGCCTCGCCGTCGAGCGTCGGGACGGGGGCGAGCGAGCGGACGTGGTCGGTGAGCACCAGGCGCTCCTCGCCGTCGTCCTCGTCGTGACGGAAGTAGAACCAGATGCCCTCCTCCTCCATCAGCCGCATCACGAAGGCGAGGTCGCTCTCGTGGTACTGGACGCAGTACTCGCGGACCGCGGGCGCGCGCTCGACCTCGAGGGTGCGCGTCTCCGCGTAGACCCCGTGGCCGTCGAGCACCTCGCCGATCACCTCGAGCGCCGTGAGCTCCTGGAAGATGCGCGCGTCGACCGCCTGCGAGAGGTGGTGGAGCGCGGGGACCACCGTAGACCCGCGCGAGGCGGCGGGTGTTGGTGACGCCCGCGCGCTCGACGCGCCGCACGACGCCGTGGCGGAGCTCGACGAGGTCGCCGCGGTGAATCTCGACCGTGCAGCGCGCCGCCAGGAGCTCGTCGGGGTCGGCCGTGAGGTCCTCGTTGGCGAGCTCCAGGGTGAGCTCGTAGAGCTCCGAGACGGCCTCGCGGAGGCGCAGCGTAATGACCGCCCACGACGACGACGCCCCGTCGAAGAGGACGACGTACTCCACCTCGGGGAGCGTCTCGCCGCCCCCGCTCCCGCCGGGCACCTGCGAGATGCGCCGCGCGGCCTGGGAGACCGCCGCGCTCGCGTACGACTGAACCTGCGACGCCACCCGGGCGACCGTCTGGACGGCCTCGCGCGCGGCCGGCGGGACCACGGCCGCGGCGGCGCCCGCCACCTGCGAGACGGCGCCGGAGACCTCCGCCACGCGCCCGAGCGCGGCCGGCGCGGAGGCGCCTGGGATCGACGGGGCCGAAGGGATCTGCGGGAGATCCCGTGCTCGTGGGACATCGGGGATCGGCGGCACGTGGGGGATGGGCGGGGCCGTCGGGAGAGACGGCGCGGACGGCATCGGTGGCGCCGCGGGGATCGCAGGGGCGGTGGGGATCGCGGGTGGCTCTGGCAGCGGAATGGCCTCTGCGAGTGGCGCGAGCGCCTCAGGCAAGGTCGGCCGTCCGTGATCTTCCTGCTCGTCGTCCGACGGTCGCTGCAGTGCCTGCGTCATCACCCCTCCATTCACACGATGTATGCACGCGCGAGTCGTTGGTCACGCCCCAACAACCTCGCTAGGGGGGAGCAATGGCCGACACGTCGTGGTGCGTCAAGGACGAATCGAAACGCTTCGACGAAGTTGTCGAGCATCGTGCGAGCGCGCCGGGGGGATCCACAAGAACGGCGCGCGAAGACAGCGCGACTACGCGTCGCCGTCCCGCCGGGCGACGTAGTCTCTCCACGCTTTCGACCCGTAGAATGCCCTCCGCGCGGCGCGCTGCGCGAGGTACTTGCGGAGCGCCGCCGCCAGCATCCCGAGCGCGACGACGCCCCCTACGCCCCCGGTGACCGCCACGCGCGTCTCCCAGCTCGTCGCCCCCTCGATGCCCTCCTCGGCACGGCACCGCCGCGGGTCGGCCGGGTCATACCGCACCATGCGCGGCGTCGGCGCCGGCTTTCGCGCCGCGCACGTCCACCACCGCGCGCCGCTCGCTCTGCTCCAGCCACGAGAGCAGCGCCACGCCGCCGGCCACCTCCAACGAGGTCCCCCGCGCGGCGCGGCGGTCGTCGGTGCGCCAGAGTTCTCGCCGCTCGTCGCCGCAGACGCGGAGGAGGCGCAGCGCGGGATCCTCGCCCCCTTGTGCGATGAGCATCCCGTCGCCGTCCTCCGCCCACCGCGCCTCGGCCGCTCGAAGGGGGAGCGGCGTCAGGCTGAGGGGACCGACGCCCTCCA
>Ga0105046_10018775_pt1 | contig 10514 bp, 7 predicted proteins | sample MAT03_FD_78385 | JGI IMG/M metagenome (GOLD analysis project Ga0105046, IMG submission 78385) | Freshwater microbial communities from Lake Fryxell liftoff mats and glacier meltwater in Antarctica - MAT-03 (megahit assembly) | ecosystem: Environmental > Aquatic > Freshwater > Ice > Liftoff...
AGTCTATTTTCGCAGCAAATCGCTGCGTTCGGTGAGTTGCTCAAGCAAATCAGAAATTGCCAGATGAGCGCGGCGGGACTGGCGGACGATCAACAGGCGGTTGTGAATGTTGAGTCTGCCGCCTTCACCATCGATCTCAAACCATCGTGCTGGGGGTGCTGTTGAATCCATGACCCACTGCACGAGTTGTTGGCTCGTTGGAAGCTGCGACGTTGAGGCGGAATCACCTTTGCCTGATGATCTGCCTGTGAATGGCGGACGTGCAACACCCGAGCGAGGCGTCACAAGGTGGCCGATATCGTAGACTCTGATGGTAAGGTTCTCATCGAATTCAGCGGCTTGACGAGTCGTTATCAGCAGCATCTCGCTGCGAACCATGTAGTCTAGTTGCGGGTCCGTTTGCTCCAGGAGTTCATCGAGAGCACTACGAATTGACACGCCTTCAATATGCACGGATTTGACCTTCACGTCGGCCAGGACAACACTGTCCTCGTCCAGTGCTGCCAGATCAGGCATCACGGTGAACGTTTCGCCTTCCTTATCTCGCAGGTAGTTGAAAATGGCATCCAGAATAGACTGCAGATCGGCTTCACCGGGGTAATCCAGCGGCGGACACGGTTTCTCCAGCGCGCGGTAAATTCGTTCGGAGGCCGCTCGATTGCTGGCTGAGGAAAATCCATCCATCGAATCGATGAATGCATTTGATGGCGGGGAATCTGGATGCGGCTCGTCGCTCTTGACATTCGATTCACCGTCCTCGGCGGCGAGGCTCGCAAATGAAATGTCGTGTAATTCGTACTTCAATAGGATTCCGGCGGACGTGACTACGGTCACAGCGGCGATCGTCATGCCAAGGATTTCTATGATTGGTGATCTGTCGCTGCGCATTTAATTATTCCCGTGGTTGTTGTTCATGCAGGAAGCGGCAAAAAATTCAATTGAGGCGAGCGGCAGAAACAAACATATGAAATATCTCGCACCGCCGAAGGAATCCTACCTGGGACAGGTCGGACTACGTAGGCAGATCTGTCCTCAGGTCTGCAATCTTACCTTCGGCATGGTCGAAGATGAATTAGCCGTGTGGCATACAGATTCGCCGGGTATTTCGACTTCTGCTCGCCTGACAAGCTCGACTGATGTCAAAATTTCCCCTTGATTGAAAACGCGAAGTTGTGAACTCAACAAGCCGTTTTTCATCAAATTCTTACCTGAAGGCACGAATTCTATAGCCCAGATGCGAAATGACGCAGCGTCGTCGCCGCAGGTGGATTGTCGTTGGCACTTGAGCTATCTTGTCGCATCGGCGACGACCGTTTGAGTCGTCAATTGATCGTTATCTGCCCATCATTTGTAAATATTGGACGCGTCCGGAGACGCATCCTACGGAAATCTCAATGCAAACGTTCAAGAAACTGCTGGTCGCGAATCGGTCTGAAATCGCTATTCGAGTCTTTCGAAGTGCCTCGGAACTCGGCATTCGCACGGTCGCGATCTATTCCCATGAAGATCGTTACGCACTGCATCGCTTTAAGGCCGACGAAGCCTATCGCATCGGCAAGACCGGAGAGCCAATTCGGTCGTACCTCGATATCCCTTCGATCATTGCACTTGCAAAAGAGATCGGCGCGGATGCCATCCATCCGGGTTACGGTTTTCTGTCTGAGCGGCCGGAGTTTGCCACAGCCTGTGCGGAAGCAGGCATCAAGTTCGTTGGGCCGAGCGTCGCGGTTCTGGAATCTCTGGGCGACAAGACGGCCGCGCGAAGCATTGCGATTAAAGCCGGTGTGCCGGTTCTGGGTGGCACCGAAGAGTCCATCGAATCGCTCGAAGAAGCGCGAGCGATGGCTACGGAAATCGGTTTCCCTGTGATGATCAAAGCAGCCAAAGGCGGCGGTGGTCGCGGCATGCGCGCAGTGAAGACCGTTGATGATTTTGATCAGGCTTTTGAATCAGCTCGGAACGAAGCACGAACCGCGTTCGGTTGCGCCGATGTGTTCATCGAGAAATTCATCAACCGCGCGAAGCATATCGAAGTGCAGTTGCTCGGCGACGAACACGGCAACCTCGTGCATTTGTTCGAACGCGACTGTTCAGTTCAACGTCGGCATCAGAAGGTCGTCGAACTTGCTCCCGCGCCGAATCTGTCTCAGAAGCTGCGAGACGGAATTCTCGAAGCCGCAGTCAAGATCGGCAAAGCCGTCAACTATTCGTGCGCGGGAACGGTGGAGTTTCTGGTAGACGTTGATGCGGCGAAATTCTACTTCATCGAAGTGAATCCGCGAATTCAGGTCGAGCACACGGTGACGGAAGAAATCACCAATATCGACATCGTAAAGTCTCAGATTTTGGTCTCTCAGGGTATGGAACTGGCACACGACGATATCGGGCTGGGCGATCAGAAGAACGTTCAGATCAATGGATACGCTGTGCAGTGCCGAGTCACAACGGAAGATCCGGCGAACAACTTCATGCCGGATTATGGCCGCGTGACGCACTATCGTTCGGCGGGCGGTATGGGAATTCGTCTCGACGCCGGCAGCGCGTTTTCGGGAGCGGTCGTCAATCCGTTTTACGATTCGCTGCTGACAAAAGTGACAACTCGCGGTCGACGGTTTGTGGACGCTGTGGATCGCATGGAGCGGACTCTGCGCGAATTTCGAATTCGTGGCGTGAAGACGAATATCCCGTTTCTTAGCAAAGTGATGGCCCATCAGACTTTTATCGATGGCGAATGCACAACTCGGTTTATTGATGAAACGCCGGAGCTTTTCCAGTTTGATCATCGCAAGAACCGTGCGACGAAGTTGCTGTCGTTCCTCGCTGAAACAATCGTCAACGGCAACAGTCTTGTGAAGGGTCGTCCGACGTCGCTCCGTCGCGAACCTGCTCATTCACCAAGTGTGCCGCGCGGCGTTGATCCGCCGAAGGGAACTCGCGACAAGTTCAAGGAGTTGGGTGCTACGAAATTTGCAAAGTGGGTGCTCGACCAGAAGCGGCTGCTGATCACCGACACGACATGCCGTGACGCGCATCAGTCGCTGCTCGCGACCCGCATGAGAACCTTTGACCTGCTGGCGGTTTCGGATGCGTACGCGCATTACTGTTCGGAAATGTTCAGTATGGAAATGTGGGGCGGTGCGACGTTTGATACGTCGATGCGATTCCTGAAAGAATGCCCGTGGCAGCGTCTTGTGCAGATGCGTGAGAAGATTCCGAATATTCTGTTTCAGATGCTGCTGCGATCTTCGAATGCGGTGGGATACACGAATTATCCGGACAACATCGTGAAGGTGTTTGTGAAAGAAGCGGCGGACGCGGGCATTGATGTGTTCCGTGTGTTTGACTGTCTGAACTGGGTTCCGAACATGAAGGTCGCGATGGACGCGATCGTGGAAACCGGAGCGATTTGCGAAGCTGCGATTTGCTACACCGGTGACATCACGAATCCGAACCGCACGAAGTACGATCTGAAATACTACGTCAATCTGGCCAAAGAGCTTGAAAAGATGGGCGCGCATATCCTTGCGATCAAGGACATGGCTGGACTTTGCAAACCAGCGGCTGCGTCGCAACTGGTCAAAGCGCTCAAGCAGGAAATTGGCATTCCGATTCACTTCCACACGCACGACACGGCCGGAATTCAGGCGGCTTCGATTCTGGAAGGCAGCAAGGTCGGTTTGGATATTGCTGATGCCGCAATGGCACCGATGTCCGGTGGGACGTCGCAGGTGAATCTCAACACGCTGGTGGAAATGCTGCGTTTCGGCGATCGCGACACGGCTCTGGATTCCGACCGACTGGATTCCATTGCCGAATACTGGCGCGAAGCGCGGGACTTTTATACACCGTTTGAAAGCGTGTCGCTGGCAGCAACTGCCGATTTGTATCGCCACGAAATGCCGGGCGGTCAGTACACGAATTTGTTCGAACAGGCTCGAGCGCTGGGTCTGGCGGATCGCTGGCCGGAAGCGTGCCGCATTTATGCCGAAGTGAATCAGCTGTTTGGTGACATCGTCAAAGTTACCCCAACCAGCAAGTCGGTCGGCGACATGGCGTTGTTCATGCTGGCGAATAATCTGACTTGTGAAGATGTGCTCAATCCGGATCGTGACATCGCGTTTCCGGTCGGAGTGATCGACTTGATCAGCGGCGGTATGGGCCAGCCACCAGGCGGTTTTCCGGAAGCCGTGAAGAAACGCGTGCTGCTGGGCAAGCAGGAGTTTGTCGGACGTCCGGGTGAAACTCTGCCGCCTGCCGATATGGATGCTGCCAAAACCAAAGTTGCGGAAATGATGGAAGGCGAACCTACCGGCCAGGATGTGATTTCATGGCTGCTGTATGAACGCGTGTACGAAGAATTTGCGAAGCATCAGATGACGTATTCTGATGTCAGCATTCTTCCAACACCGAACTTCTTCTTTGGTCTTGAACCTGGCGAAGAGATTTCAATCGACATTGAACCTGGCAAGACGCTAATCATCCGTTTTGTATCGGTCAGCACGCCGCATGCTGACGGCACTCGTACGGTTTTCTTTGAACTCAACGGTCAGCCACGTGAAATCACAGTGACAGATCACTCGATCGAAGCTTCTGCCGAAGCCAGCATTAAAGCTGATCCTGCAATCGCTGGCCAAATCGGTTCAACGATGCCCGGGATGGTCGTGGCAGTGGCAATCAAAGTTGGCGATCCAATAAAAAAGGGCCAGAAGTTGCTGACTCTGGAGGCCATGAAAATGGAAACCACGATCACCGCCGACCTCGACGGGAAAATCCGCAACGTCCTTGTTCAGCCTGGCCGCCGAGTGGAAACCGGAGATTTGCTTGTGGAGATCGAGGCGTAGTAACCGAATTTGGGCTGAACCGAATTCGGGTTTAGACTGAGCTATATGCCTCAGTCAACTCATAGCCCACGGTATCGCAAACTGCTCAGCATTCTTTCAGAAGCCCGGAGTTCAGCGGGACTCTCGCAAGCTGTATTGGCAAAGCGGCTGAACTGTTTGCAAACATTTGTCAGCAAGTATGAACGGGGTGAACGACGACTGGATATCGTTGAGTTTCTCGATGTCGCGCACTCGCTAAATCTTGATCCCTGTCAGGTGATTCGTCAGTTGGAGCAGTCCAATGCCTGACGAGTTTGAACAGATCGCAGCCAAGATAGGTGTACTTTCTGGCGGACAATTGGCACTGTTGAAATCTGTAGTCGAGACGTTTCTTCGGCCAATACGGAGTTGGCGGGATGAGGATTCCGACGTTGTCGATTCAACGTTTCTGGAAGCTTTTGGCGATATCCTGAGACTTCATCACACACTTTCCGACGATTACCTGGACAAGCATCGTTTCGAAGCAGCAATGTGCCGAGCGTATCATGCGATCGGCAGGCATTGCGTTCGATCGACACGGAATCATCCTGGGCATGATGGAACGGTTCGCGGAGTGGCGTGGTCACTGAAGACTCAGGGCGATTCAAACATCAAAGACGACGTTCTTCACATCTCCAAGTTCATGGAACTCGGCAAGGGGAAATGGGAGACGGAAACTGATCTGCCAGGATTGCGTGATCGTTTTCTTGAACACCTAAAAGGATATGATCGCATTTTTCAGCTGGGGTATTTTAATTTACGGGATGAACACGAGCAGCGAATTCATTTCTATGAAATGGTTGAGATACCGAAGAATCTGCTGCTGCAATGCCGACGCGGCGAATTCGAGATGCGACTTGAAAGCAAACAGAATCCAAAGCCTGGCTACTGCACGGTGCGAGACCGGAAGAAAGCCGTAAAGTTCCAGCTCTATTTCGATGGTGGCACAGAGCGAAAGCTGCAGATCAAAAATCTGCAAAAGCACCTTTGTAAGGTTCATGCAACTTGGCGGTTCGGCGAAGTCTCAGGCCCACTTTAGTCGACGTCCCGCGATAGCGACGTATTCCGGATTAAGTTCGATACCGACAAAATTTCGATAATAGAGCTGGCAAACTTCACCGACTGTTCCTGACCCGAAGAACGGGTCCAGCACAAGTGAACCCTGCTTACTACCAGCCAGCAAACAACGCGAGACCAGCTCGCGTGGGAAGGTGGCAAAGTGCGCCTCTTTGAACGGTTCCGTATTTATCGTCCAGACGGAACGACAGTTCCTTTTCTTGCCATTGACTGCGGCTTCCTGCACGGCTTCATGATCATAAAAGTACTTTTCTGATTTGCTGAGTAGAAAAACGTACTCATGAACTCGGGCGGGGCGATCTTTGACAGATTCCGGCAGCGCATTGTTTTTGTTCCAAATCAAGTCGGATCGTAAATACCAGCCTGCTTCCTGCAGGGCAAATGCAACTCGCCAGGGGACGCCGATCAAATCTTTCGGCTTCAGGCCTTGTGGAGTTGGTACCCTGTATTCCATTCCTCGCGCGGGATTTTTCTTGTCCGAGTCACGCCAAGTGCGTCCCCCACTAGTATAGCTGTCATCAATGTTCCGCCAGACGGTGCCGTCGTCGCGAAGAACTCTTCGAACTCCTCCACGAGCTGAGAAATATAGTCCGGCAGTTCCATCTCCGCGCCAATTTGGCCGTCGATTCCATAGTCCCGAAGCCCCCAGTACGGCGGGCTGGTGATGCAGCACTGAACTGTCGATGCCTCCAGTTTATTGAGTTCGATCCGCGCGTCACCAGTGAGGATCTTTCCCTCAGATCGAAGGTCACATGCCGACTCAGGTGGCTGGTCATTCAGTTCCGGAAATAGCTCCAGCGGCATTGTGTAAAGCTCTCAGGCAGTAGACGGTGAAACAGACTATTTAAGGTATATGATCGAAGTTCGATCCAGAAGTCTGACATTCACGTGTAAGTCCCGAATTGTAGATCATTCGTTGATGCAGTGTACATGCGACAAATATCGACAAAATGAAATTACTCACTCAGCCTCTCAAATGGCGTGCAGGGGTGACCGGAGCTGGACTGAACCAAACAAAATAGAATCGCCGGGGTTTCAGGCTGTCGCTGCCCAACCCCGGCCACTCGAAAAATGAGTCAGTCGTTAAGCGACTTCCCAGCCCGCTCGATATTCTTTCGTAATCAGCTTGGCAGCCTCCGGCACGTTGGTTACGACAAGATTTGCGGCATCCCACTCAAGAACTTTGCCCAGTCGATAAGCGACGTTGCCGAGCAATACGGTTTCCGTCAGAGCGCCTGAGTAGTCAAAGTTGCAAGTTGTAGGTGACCCGTCCTTGCAGGCTTTGATCCATTCGGCATGATGGCCGATGGAGTTCGGAATCGTTTCTGCTGGTGGTTTGAAACCGCTGAACTTGTCTGCCGGAAACAGCTTGTACTTGCCGTAGTCGGCGAACATCATGCCGCCGGTACCGACAAACATGACACCGTTGGCAGGCACGGCCTGACCGTTGACCTTCTTTGGAATCAGGTCGCCGTCATACCAGGTCAATTTGCAGGCCGGCATTGATCCTCGGGCTGGAAAGTCGTATTTGACGATCAAACCAAGAGGACAGGTTTCCGGATGAACCGGAGGACCTTCAGCTTCGCAGCGTGTCGGATGTCGAAGATCCAGCGCCCAGAACGGCAAGTCCATAAAGTGGCATGCCATATCGCCGAGCGTGCCCTGGCCGAAATCCCACCAGCGACGCCAGTTGGCCGGATGATACATGCCGTTGGCATATGGTCGTTCTGGAGCTGGGCCGAGCCACAGATCCCAGTTCAGATTTGCCGGAACGGGATCCGCCTTCACTGGCCGTTCGCCGCCGCCCCAGCCTTTACCGACCCATACGTGCGCTTCAGTCACGTCGCCAATGGCACCAGACTTAATGATCTCCACAACACGCCGATAATTGTTTTCAGCGTGAATCTGAGTACCTAGCTGAGTCGCCACGCCTTTTTCGGCAGCGGCGTTTGCAATGAATCGGGCTTCAAACACGGTGTGTGTCAGCGGCTTTTCGCAATAGACATGTTTGCCAGCACGAATCGCGCGAATTGCTGCAGGAGCGTGGTGATGGTCGGTTGTTCCGATAACCACGGCGTCGATCTTATCGTCTTCCGCTTCAATCATTTCGCGATAGTCGGCGTAGCAGCGTGGTTCGAGATGATTCTTTTCAATCAGCATTGCTTTGGCTTTGCCGAGATAAGTGGAATCCACATCGACGATCGCCACAATGTTTTCACTCATCACACCGTTGACGTCTTCCGCCGCTCGATTTGCAGTGCCGATACAGGCGACGTTGAGTTTCTCCAGCAAGCTGCGAGTCGGTTTCGCACCGGCTTCAGAAACGTAGAGTGACGACGACAGGAAGGCCGCAGATCCGGCAGTGGTGGTCTGCAAAAACGAACGACGATTTGGATTTGGCTTAACAGCCATGGGCAGGAACCTTTCAGATAAAGGTTGATTAAAAGGCGAGCATAGAGCGTAACACAAGTCGCAGGATAATCAGCTTGCCGATGAAATGACAACGAATACGCGTCAACTTTCTGCCGCGGCTGGCGAGAGCCCTAAAATGTTCAGAGCGTTGACGATCGAAGTGTTCAGCAGTATGGTGCACAGGCACATCCCGTCTTGAGGTCTCGGAGACCATTCTCTGAGTGCTCAACGATTCTGAGTGCTCGAAAATGAAGTCCCTGAATTCCTGCTGCGATATCCGGAAGGCATTGCTTGCCAGACATTGATGTATTGATTGTCGGTCAGGGGCTTGCCGGTTCGTGTCTTGCATGGTCGTTACACTGGTCTGGCCAGCGTTTGATGATCATAGATCGTGGCGAACGGGTGACTGCGTCCAGAATCGCCGCCGGTTTGATCACTCCGCTGACGGGCCGAAGACTGGCACGCTCGCCACGATACGAAGAAAGTTATCAGCAGGCGTCAGCATTTTATCAGCGGATTGAGGCTGAACAGAATCTGCAGCTTCTGACAGAAAAGCCCGCGATTCGAATGTTCGTGAATGATGAAGAGCGCAGGCTCTTCGAGCAGAAGTTTAGAAATTCCGACATCGACGTCGCGGCGATGACTGATGAACACGGTAAGGTGTTCGGTGTCGAAATGCGGCACGCGGCGCGTTTGAATGTTCGTCGATTTCTTGATCAGACTCGTTCTTATTTTTCTTCGCTTGGTCAATACTTACAGGCCGACTTGAATCCTGATGCAGACATCGAGGTTGCGAATGATCGAGTATCAGTTGCGTCGCTGAACGTTCGTAGTTCCGCAGTGGTGTTTTGTCAGGGATGGCAGCCGAGCACTAATCATTGGTTTCCCGAAACCCCCGACGGACCTGCCAAAGGCGAAATTCTTCGAGTAAAACTGGCCAACTATGCAGAAGACAAAGTTGTGCATCAGGGCGTCTGGGTCGTGCCGGATTCGTCTGAAGATCAAGTCGGCATTTGTCTTGTCGGGGCAACGTACGACAGGGATCAACTGAATCAGGAGCCAACCGTCAGTGGTCGACACGAATTATTGAGCGGCTTGAAGCAGATTACAGATGCAATTCCGGAAGTGATCGAACACGTTGCTGCTGTGCGTGCGGGTACCAGGCGACGCAAACCGATCCTTGGGCAGCATTCGGAGCATGATCGTGTATTCGTTCTGAATGGCCTGGGTTCGCGCGGGGCTCTGCTGGCACCGGTCGCGGCTGACGTTTTGAAGAATATGCTGCTTGGTGATCCAGTCCGTAAGGAGCTGCAGGAAATCATCGATATTCTGCCTGGCAAGCAATCTGTTGGTTTGGCCACAAACGTGAGCCGCAAGGCGCTCATCGCGGGTATTGTCCCAGTGTCGTCTACACACTCACCCGCAGCTAGCGCTTTGCGGCTCACTAAATCATCAGCGGGCAAATCACTGACTCAACTCGCGCACAATGTCATTCGCAGAATTGTGAAGCCGGGCGATGTTGTCATTGATGCCACAGCCGGCAATGGTCATGATACTCAATTGCTGGCGAGTCTCGTCGGAGCATCCGGTCATACGATTGCGATTGATATCCAGCGATCGGCGATCGAAAGCACATCAAGTCGGTTGGAAAGGGCAGGGCTGATTGCGGATCTTCGACTGGCCGATCATGCCATCGAACTGAATTCAATAAAGTCGGCTGGTATTAAAGTGAAAGCCGCGATGTTCAATCTTGGATATCTGCCTGGCAGTGACAAGCAAATCACGACGGGGGCGACCTCAACGCGAGCAGCGGTGCATGCTGCCAGCGAAATGCTGATGCCCGGCGGAGCGGTGACAATTATCGCCTATCGCGGCCATGCTGGTGGACTGGAAGAAGCAACAGTCGTGGAACAATGGATGGCCGGATTGTCGGCAGATCAATTCGAAACATCGCGCATTGATGGTGACGTGAATAACACCACGTCTCCCGTCTTGTTTGTCGTGCGAAAATCGTAATCCGACCTGTCTCAGGTCGGAAACCTTCAGCGTGGTGATTTATCCAATGACGGAAGCACGACCAAAATAATTCTCAGCGAAGACTCATTCGCAATGGCTTGACTTAAATCAGGGCTCGGACAGCTTATGCCAGCGGAACTTTTGAAACAC
>Ga0105046_10018777_pt1 | contig 10514 bp, 11 predicted proteins | sample MAT03_FD_78385 | JGI IMG/M metagenome (GOLD analysis project Ga0105046, IMG submission 78385) | Freshwater microbial communities from Lake Fryxell liftoff mats and glacier meltwater in Antarctica - MAT-03 (megahit assembly) | ecosystem: Environmental > Aquatic > Freshwater > Ice > Liftoff...
GCTTGAAAAGACTAGGACTGTATAGCCTTTAAGGTTGAAGGAATCAACTAGTGAATGCCTAAAGTACGATGATTGTCGGTGAGCCGACAACTGGAAATCAGTGTAATCGGTTCGACGAGGGAGACGGGTTAATCTCCGCCTCTACTCTAACATCAAATTGCTATTTCGCTTTGCTTCGCTGTAGCTCTCTGTGAACCTTTGTGCCTTTGTGTCTTAGTGTCCAATTGCTATTCGCTTCGCTATTGCTTTTAGTCGCGGTCTTTTACCATTTTGCTGTACAGCTCTCGCTTATTGAGGCCAAGGCGCTCTGCCACAATCTTGATGGCTTCTTTTTTCGAAACTTTATAGAGGGATTCGATTTCTGCAACTTGCTCTTCAGGTGAGAGGTCTGATTGCACATGTTCTGGCTCTACATTTCCGCTAATGAGAAGAACGATTTCGCCTTTAGGGGTTTTACCTTCAAACTCCGCGTGCACTTCTGCTGCCGTGCCCCTGTAAAATGTCTCGTGAATTTTTGTAAGTTCACGCGCGACGACGATGCTGCGTTCTGGTGCAACTTCACGGAGTAGCTTTAGCACAGACACAATTCTATTTGGGGATTCATAGCACACAGTTGTGCCAATGTAGCTTAATATCGAGAGCAACGCACGTCTGAGTTCGCCATCTTTGCGCGGTAGGAAGCCTTGGAACTGAAAAGGGGCAGTAGCAAGACCGCTGCAGCTTATAGCTGCGATTGCGGCGCAGGCGCCAGGGATGGGTATGATGTCGATGCTTTCTCTTGCGCAGGCAGCGACAAGGGGCTCTCCTGGGTCTGCAATTCCAGGTGTGCCTGCATCAGAAATTAAAGCGATATTTTTTCCAGCTTTTAAGGACTCGATAATGCTGGCTATTTGCGAGGACTCGTTGAATTTATGTAGGCTTTGGCACGGCTTTGAGATCTCGTAGCGGGTGAGTAGTCGTTTGCTGTATCGTGTGTCTTCGCATAAAATAAGATCTACACTGCGCAGAAGTTCTACTGCTCTATAAGTGATATCTTCAAGATTTCCAATAGGTGTGGCGACTAGATATAGCATCAGATAAGGAGTGTAAGGGATGTAAAGAGGGGGTGAAAAGGTGGCACCCAGATTCGAACTGGGGATCGAAGCTTTGCAGGCTTCTGCCTTACCGCTTGGCCATGCCACCGTATTTGCGTTAAGAATTCAGATTTATATCAGATTATTGTGACACAGGTCAATGGCAAAGCGAAATTACTTTCATCAGCAATTCTAAAGTCCCTAGAATCAATCGCCAAGAGAAGGAAATTATTTTTAATTGACGCAGCTAGAGCTGGTATAATACGATGCCGATCGCCCACAAGATAAGGAGATATAAGTGATAAAGAAAATGTGGCAATGGTTTCAGTTTATACGCCCAAAAACGCTTACCGCTTCGGTTGTTCCATTTTTTGCTGGAGCGTGTCTTGCGCAGGCAAAAGGGGCGGATATAAATATTGGATTGCTCCTGAGTGCAATTACAGCTGCTTTATTTATACAAATCGGTTCGAATTTGGTTAATGACGCAGCAGATTTTGACAAAGGTGCCGATGATGAAAAGCGCCTTGGACCTCGCCGCGCTATTCAGCAAGGGGTGGCAACGTCAAGACAAGTCTATGCTGCAGCGTTTGCTTCCTTTGTGCTTGCCCTGATTTCGTCAATACCGATTATAGCGCATGGCGGCTGGGTCATCGCCTTTATTGTTATAGTCTCAATTATTGCTGCATGTGCCTACACAGCTGGACCTTACCCTCTGGCATATTGTGGACTTGGGGATTTATTTGTTTTAATTTTCTTTGGTTGGGTCGCAACAGCCGCTGGCTATTGGATCCAAAGTGGAAAAGTTGATATGTCGAGTTTTGTCTTGGGAACGCAAATTGGGCTGCTGTGTATGGTGCTGATAGCTATCAATAATCTTCGAGATATTGCTGGTGATGAGAGGGTTGGCAAGCGTACGCTTGCTGTGCGCTTTGGAAAAACTTTTGCCCGCTTCGAGATAACTCTGGCTTTGTATTTGCCTTTTATCCTTTCGCTCTATTGGCTTTTGCAGGGGAACCTATATGCAGCAACATTCCCATGGGGAGTGTTTTTTGCTGCAATAATTCTAGTGAGAAAGGTGTGGAGCCAAGAGCCTTCGCAGGCGTACAACCAATTTCTTGGCCTCGCAGCGCTCCTACACCTTACGTTCGGGATTCTTATCGGAATCGGCTTTCATTTGGAGTAGAACTTCTTTGTTGTCCCCATCCTTGTTGTCTGCCGCCGCCTGGTCTACGCTCGCCCATGCCACTACCTGCTGGACGTGGAGCTCCTCGGCCATATGGTCGACCTGTTGATCTTGGTCTGTTATGTCCAGGACCTGATGCACTCATTTTCTGCTGAGCTTCGAAACCTGGAATGGCATACGGCTCAATCTTTTGACCTGTAAATTGCTCAATGCGCTTTACAAGATGCATGTCTTTTCCAGCTGCAAATGATATAGCTGTACCTTTTGCGCCGGCTCTTCCTGTGCGTCCAATACGGTGAACATAACTATCAGCATCTTGAGGGATGTCAAAGTTGATTACGTGAGTGATTGTCGGGACGTCAATACCGCGAGCGACGACGTCTGTTGCTACAAGTACGCGAACTTGGCCGTTTTTAAGTTGAGCGATTGTGCGTGTGCGTTGTCTCTGGTTCATGTCGCCGTGTAGTGCTGCAGCGTTATGTCCTTGCGCATAGAGGGTGTCGACTAGTTGGTCGGCGTTGATCTTTGTGGATGTAAATACAATTGCTTGGTTCATTGTCGGGTCTGTCAGCACCTGGTCCAATAGACGGTGTTTGTGGCCGATGTTGTCGACGTAGTGAAGTTTTTGCTCTATCTGCTCATGCTTTTCATGTACTGTAGCAGCATGAACTTCTACGGGGTTGTTTAAAAGGCGTCTAGAGAGGTTGAGCACAGCGCCTTTCAGTGTTGCAGAGAATAGCAATGTCTGTCTGTCTTTCGGTGTTGCCGCAGCAATTTGTTCAACTGGCTCAATAAAGCCCATATCTAGCATTCTATCAGCTTCATCAAGAATTAGTGTTTGTAGACGTGAGAAGTCGATTCTACCTTGTTGCATGTGGTCGATTAATCGGCCTGGCGTTGCTACTAGAATCTCGTAGGGGCGTCGAAGCTCACGATTTTGAATCGGGTAAGGGGCTCCGCCGTAAATGCATACACAGCGCATGCGAGGGATGTGTTTGCTGAATCGTTGGCATTCCTCAGCGACTTGCATTGCAAGTTCACGTGTTGGTACCAATATAAGAGCGCGCGGCCCAATAGCGCGGCTTGCAGAAGGCGTCATAAGCATATGTAAAAGTGGCAATAGAAATGCCGCAGTTTTACCCGTTCCTGTCTGAGCTGACGCTTGCATGTCGTTTCCAGCTAGAATCTTTGGTATAGCCATCTCTTGAATCGGTGTTGGAGTCTCATACCCCAATTCTTCGATACATTGCAGGATGTTTGGATGTAAATTTAATTCTTTGAAAGTCATATTTTGTAACTTTTGTTTGGTTGTTAATTCCATATTCTACCATATTGCGATTAAAGTAGATATGCTATTTTGTAACTTCGAGTTCTCCCGATGAGCAGCGAATAATTTTTCCACAACTAAGGCGAAGCTCAAGCAGGCCTTGAGGTGAGATTTGAACAAATTGGCCATTAATTTTTTTTCCGTGCAGATGGAAAGAAATTTCTTCACCCTTTTCATGAGCGCATCCATTGCGATAGGGCTGTAAAAAAGGGGAAAAGCCTTCTCTTTTGAAAAAAACGAGAGCAGAGGAAAATTCATTTATCAATAGATCCAGCAGATGTTCCACACTAACGGCTTTGCCGAGTTCAACTAAGAGTGATGTGGCTGGACGCTCGATTGTCTGCAGTTGCTCTTTGGGGGCGTTTACATTGATGCCAATACCGATTGCAATTGCTTGTATATTTCCAGCCTGGAAAACCTCTGTGAGTATCCCTCCGCATTTTAAGTCGCCAATCAAAAGATCATTTGGCCATTTCAATTTCACGTTTTTGCTAAAATTGACCGGGCCGGCGGCGGCGAGTATAAAAGGCTCCATTGCCCGCATTGCTGATAGGGCCATGATTTGGCCGATATTTCCAATATCGCGTTGGTTGAGGGGGACGTAGAAAAGGAACGTGGCGTAAAGGTTCATTTGTGGTGGGGAGATCCAAATACGTTTGCTTCTACCCTTGCCAGCTGTTTGCTCATCTGCTGTTATAATCGTCAAAGCATTCTTGTTACATGTTTCTACATTCAGCCTTGCCCAAGCGTTTGTAGAATCAATGCTTTGGAAATGGATCCTTTCAAGGATTTGTGGATATGCCATAATCTTACTTTTATGAAAGTCAAAAATTTATCGATTTGATAGAGTGGAAATGTATATGCGACATAAGCATACTAGAGATATCATGTTAAGCACAAGTCATCTTTCCAGAATCGACCTCAGGGCCCTCGGTCTTGCCTTCGCTCTATTAACCTTAAGCCTATTTGCCATATCGTCGTATACGACAGATGGCTCTATAGAGGCTTTAGAGGGGTCTTTCTTTACCCCTGCAGTTGTGCGCCAAATTAAAAATATTGCTCTTGGATCGCTTTTATTTTTTTTCTTTGCAGCTTTTGATTACCGAAAGCTACGCGAATGGACATGGGTGTTATATTTTCTTATGCTCATGTCTCTTGTGGGTGTGTTTTTTACCGATTCTATTCAACGCGTTCATCGTTGGTACCGCATTCCTCTCATAGGCATGAACTTTCAGCCTTCAGAATATGCGAAATTAATCGTTGTTATCGCACTCAGTTGGTTCTTAGAGAAACGTGAATCCTCTTCACACTCATGGGGGACAGCTTTTTTTGCCGGAATTATTGCTTTTATCCCTTTCTTGCTGATTCTTAAGCAGCCAGATCTTGGAACAGCGTTGATATTATACCCCATAACATTGGTTCTCTTTTATTTCGGTGATATACGTAAATCCGTAGTCAAAGCAATGTCTCTATTAGGTGCTTTTGCGTTGATTGCTGTCGCTATGATGTTCCTTGGGGTCGTTTCTCATGATGAAATGCGCCCTTTTGCAACGAAATTTATCAAAGAATATCAATACGATCGCCTGTCTCCAAATACACATCATCAGCAAGCAGCTTCGACAGCGATCGCTATTGGTGGTGTCGCAGGAAAAGGATGGCGCAAAAGTGAGTTTACAGGCGGAGGGTGGCTTCCAGAACCCTACACCGATTCGATTTTTCCAGCTTTCGCAGAGGAGTTTGGCTTCCTTGGGCAGCTTTTGGTTCTAGCACTCTATTATGCTTTGCTGTACTTTTGCTTTCAGGTAGCTCTGGTTGCTGCCGACCCGTTCGGACGCCTATTGGCAGCAGGAGTGACAATTTATTTGACAATGCATATATTAGTGAATATCGGCATGATGTGCGGTCTCTTGCCCATAACTGGAGTTCCTTTGAGCCTGTTTTCTTATGGTGGTTCTTCCATATTGTCTACAATGACAGCTTTGGGTATATTGCAAAGCATATATAGCCGGAGGTTCATGTTCTAATGTATTCGCATGAGTTTATTTTCATCCCTGGTCGTTGGGTCGGTGGTGGCAAGATCACCTTCAGCTCCGCTTCTGAGCATATCAGGTTTTATACCAGCTGGAATATTGATAAAAAAACCAACAACACCATCCTCTTGCAGCAAAAAGTTGAAATGCAACCGCTTCAAAATGTTGTCAACAACTCCTTTTTGCTCTACGATTTCTCTGGCAACAAATTTAAGATAGAGTTGGAAAGCGAGCAGATAAATAAATCGGTCGGTTCTGGCCTTATTGATGAGAAGACTATTGCTTGGGAATTCCGTAGCAGCGAAGGTATGGAGGGCTTTGAAGTCTATGAGCTACAAGAGAATGGCGATTACATGTTTCACGCTGAATACGCGTCCTTGGGGCAGTTTCGGACAATCGTTGATGGGCGCATATGGCGTAAATCAACTTGAAATGTTGCTCACGTATTGCAAAATATCAATTGCTGGCATAGAATGATAGCAGTGAGGTGGTTGTAGAATGAAAAAAAACTCATAATCTTAACCCTTTCATAACATTGAAATATTTGACATACTTGAACTTAGAAGGTATAGAAACTAAAAGAAGATTTGCCCATTGGTTTGCGGATCTCTTGAAGTAAGAAACAAACGTTAATTTGGAGGTTGTATGTCTTTGGAGGCTGCGAAGCAAAATCTTAAGGAGTTCGGCAAAGAGCTCAATCTAGGAGATCTTGAATTTGATGAAAACAACACCTGTATCCTAGGTATCGATGATGAATTCTCTCTTCACATCACTTATGAAGAGAATGGTGATCGTCTATATCTATACTCTCCGTTGCTAGATGGCTTGCCACGCGATGACAAAACAAAACTACGTCTTTACGAGAGATTGCTTGAAGGCTCTATGCTCGGCGGTAAAATGGCTGGCGGCGGCGTCGGTGTTGCTGTTCAAGAAGAATTGATCCTTATCCACTGCACTCTCGATATGGCTGGAGCTGAGGAAAATCGATTGAAGAAATTCGCTCCTCTTTATGTGCAAACAGTAGAAGAATGGCGTAAAATTTGCCGTGAAGTTTCTTCAGGTACAGACGATGCTTCTCTTGCTGCAGGCAAGAAAGAATTACCTGCACCAGGCAAATCATCACAGCAAGGGTTGCATCCTGGAGCTGGGCCTGGATTTTTGAAGATTTAAGCTCCATAAATTCGTGAACGAGCTTTGGGCGTTTTTATTTTGCATTTAAATTCGTGAACGTGCCCGTGCCCGCAAAAATAAGGGAAGCTTGCTAAAGTTTATATAGAAACGAATCGGACGGCCTATTTTTGCGGGCACGGGCACGGGCTCGTTCACGATAGCTCCCGGATTGTTTATTTTTGCTCGTTCACGATAGCAAGATTTAAAACTCTATAAGAGAAAGGTATAATATGATTATCGTCGAAATTGCTGGTCATTTGGGTGCAGACCCAGAGGTGCGCTTTGCGGCATCAGGCCAGAAAGTTATCACCATGCGTGTTGCTACAAAAGTACGTCGCCAAGGCAAGGATGAGACTGTTTGGTGGCGTTTGACTGTTTTTGGAGATCGATTTGACAAGATGCTGACGTACCTTAAAAAGGGAAGCGCGATCATTGCTATTGGTGAGATGAATCCTCCATCAATATGGGCAGATAAAGACGGGAAATCTCATGTGCAGCTAGAGCTGATCGCTGAGATGTTGCGTTTTAGTCCATTTGGAAAATCTGAGCATTCTGAAGGTGGTGCAGCAGCGCCGTATGGACAGCAAAGCAAACCGCAGCAGCAAAATAGCGGATATGCACCTCAATATGGTTCGCATCAATCTATGGACGGCGGCTCTGAGATGTCGTATGGATCTCCGCAATCGCCATCACAAGGTGCAAACCTGACATCAGCTGGGAAATTTGATGGTGGTTTTGGATCGCATGGAGGACCGTCGCACCAAGAAGATGAGCCTCTCCCATTTTAATGACATTATTTGGCCTTGATCACCTATTGGGTCAGCATTCGGTCAGCTACGAATCCCCATCTGAACCGCTTTTCTCCTCGACCATAGCTAGCGCTATGCTCTCGTCGCAAATCAGTCCAGCTGGTATTCTCGCTGGACTGAATGCTGACCGAATAGGTGATCAAGGACCATTATTTTAAGAGCCTTATTTTAAGAGCCTTTTAAATAGGTTGTAAGTATGAATTTTTCAGTACAAGAATCATTTAAAGGGCGCAAGCCGGGGGAGTTTCTTTGGCTTCCCTTTTTTCAGTCCAAGCAAGAGGTCATAAAGGGCGCTGATTTTGATGATATCGTCGATTGGCGCTTACCTGTGGAGCTTAAAGATTTTAAGGCTTCTCTTGGAGAGGTTGTCGTTTTATATGCATCTGATGGCACAGAGAAGCGCATAGCCCTTGTTGGTCTTGGCGACCCTTCAGCCTTAACTGTTGAAGGGTTAAGACGCACTTATGCCTTGGCGACGAAGATTGCAAACGGTAAGAAGGCTCTGTCCGTAAATATTTTGGTGCCGAAGCTTTCGAGTGGGCGCCAGAAAAAAGGTATGCTTGATGAAGGGCTGATTTTGCGAGGTGTCGTTGAAGGCGTTTTGCTTGCAAACTATGCATACAGTGAACAAAAAAGTGAAAGCCTTAAAGACAATGTGCCCACAACGATACAGAGCATTGGCTTGATTGGCGTTCACAGCCGCGCTGCAGAGCAGCAGATTCAACAGTCGGTAGATATGTGCAAGGGCGTTATTCTTGCCCGAAATCTTGTTAATGGAAACGCCGATAAAGTAACACCTCAATACTTATGCACCGTTGCGCAAGATATAGCTGCAGAATTTGCAAGTACTGACTGCATAATTCTTGGTAAAAAAGAGCTTGAAAAGCAAAAAATGGGCCTTTTGCTTGCTGTTGGCCGTTCATCTAAATGCGACCCTGCTCTAATACAACTTAGTTATCGTGGAAATGAAAATTCCAAAGAGCAAATTCTTTTGATTGGTAAGGGTGTGACTTATGATACTGGAGGTTTGAATCTAAAGCCAACTGGTAGCATGGAGACAATGAAGTGCGATATGGGCGGCGCTGCCGCTGTACTTGGCGCTATCAGAGCTGCTGCTGCAATGAAATTGCCAGTAAATATCATGGCCTTGATACCAACCACAGAAAATTGCATCGATGCTCATAGCTACAAACCTGGGGATTCCTATAAAAGCTTTAGTGGCAAAACTGTTGAAATTGGCAATACCGATGCCGAAGGCCGATTAATACTTGCCGATGCTATCAGCTATGGCAAGAAGATCTGTAAACCCTCGATGATCATTGATATAGCAACGCTCACGGGCGCAATAGATATCGCTTTAGGACCTGAAGCCGCCGGACTTTTCAGCAACGACAAACCCCTGGCCACACTTTTGCTGAAAGCCTCAGACGAGACTTCAGAACGGCTTTGGCAGATGCCATTGATTGATGAATATCGCGATCTGCTTAAATCTGACGTCGCTGACATGAAAAATATTGGTGGGCGCTCTGGCGGATCTATCACAGCTGCTCTCTTCCTGCAAGAATTCGTCGGCCGTGGACCAAATTGCATTCCATGGGCCCATCTCGACATTGCATCTGTTGCCTATCTGTCTGACGCAAAACGCTACCACCCTAAAGGTGGCACAGGCTTCGGCGTACGCCTTCTTGTCGAATTTCTTGAGCTCTTTTCAAAGCAAAAATAGCGGCAATAGCAATTGGCGCGTTCATGTAGCACGGGATTCCGATCCCGTGGCCCCTTTGGCCCCAAGAGACTTCAAGGAGGCCAAGGGTTGTGATAGCGAAATCTAGCCAGAGCAAGGCGGTTCTGTAGCTCAGGAGCCTCTCAAGCTGATAAGGTTACAACTGATCTGATCTAACTGCTTAGCTTGCTTTGCGGCAAAAAGTTCTGAAATCTTATTCACAATAGCAATTGTTTTATACGAAGTAAGGGCTGTAAACAAATGCCACTGAAAACGCGGATTTGGAATCTCTATGCCAAAACTGTTCCAATAGGAAAGGTCTGGGGCTTCCCATGAAGGGTCATTTGAGGGTTTCTGTAGTTCTCTCCAATTGCTAACCAACGTACCCGTTTTAAGGATACGGCACATCTCTTCCACAGCAAAAAGTGCTGAATCCATAAAAAGCTCTTTGGACGGCTGCTCCAGAGGAAAAAGTTGATTACAATTAGATAGCGCAAAAGATTGCACCTTAGCAACTAGAGCTGCAACTTTTGATTCTTCAGGCGAGTTCTCAAAATCTAGCCACGCCAATTTAAGATCATCGATGCGGTCAGCTTCTGCAGCTAAAGCACAGAGCTCCTTAGCATACTCCTCAAGGTCCCGATTAATGCCAGCATTAATATCCAATTGAGCTTGAATCGATTCGAACTTAGCGTAAGCCTTAGAAGGTCCACAACAGGTAGCGATATCGATAGAGGCACCAGCTAGACCGCCAACAAGGATTGTGCCACCAATCGTACCTAAAAAGCCCCCCATAAAGCCGCCAACACCAAGAGCCTTCTCAAATAGACCTTTTAAAGTAAACGTAAGTCCCGAGATGCCAGTTGTCAAGCCTGCAGCTAACCCAAAAACTATTCTAAATGTTATAACTCCGCAGCCAAGTAATCTATACATGGAGCTATTCGAAACTTGATCCTGTTCTGCCTCAAAAGCTTCTCGGGCATTTGCTAACCGGTTCTCCATCTCTTTGAATTGAGCTGATAGATCGGGATAGCGATTGCGCACCGACTCCGAAACAAGGAGCTTTTCATCTTCTAAATCGGCATGGTTCAAGTTTGGGTAACAGCATAGGGTAATAGTTGGAGGCTGCCGAAATAGTGCGATTTGCTTCGAGGGCATAGCGTTAGCTATGGCCGAGAAGCAAAGCGTGCTAGATCGATGGA
>Ga0105046_10018779_pt1 | contig 10513 bp, 3 predicted proteins | sample MAT03_FD_78385 | JGI IMG/M metagenome (GOLD analysis project Ga0105046, IMG submission 78385) | Freshwater microbial communities from Lake Fryxell liftoff mats and glacier meltwater in Antarctica - MAT-03 (megahit assembly) | ecosystem: Environmental > Aquatic > Freshwater > Ice > Liftoff...
GTTCAGGCCTACTACATCCTATCGCGGCGTTCGCTACCGCTCTTTTCAGCTTCACTCATCGGTACGTTCTTGACCGCAGTCTTTGTCTGGATCGGTACCTACTATTACGCAACGAACGGGTTAGTGTGGGGCTATTTTCTATCGACAGTCTTTATTTTGCTACCGGTACATTCACTTGCCTATTTTTTTTATCGAGCAAAGAAATGATCGCTCACAGACGATTCAGCGGCCTTCCTCTTTTTATATCGATCGCGTATTGGACTTGGTTCCTGCCTGGTTGCCTTGCAGACGAGATGCGTTCGGTTGCCTTGCAAAGCAAGATCACGGATGTGCAGCCAATGACGGGGATTGTTCTTTGGAATACGAACGAAGCAGTCGCTACCGCTCCGATTCAACTTGAGTACAGCTACATGACCTACGCGGAGATCGTTAAGACTGAAGGAGTGTACGACTGGACGAAACTCGAACGCTTGCTAGATAAAGTATCCTCGCGTGGACATCAGCTTGTGCTTCGATGGCATGACACTTATGTCGGTCAGCCGACCGGCGTTCCACAATACATTGCGAAACTTCCAGACTACAAATCCGTTCGTGAGTTGAGCGAAAAAAAGCCTACCGAGTTTCCGGATTGGTCCCATTCCGAGTTGCGACGATTCACGCTGGATTTTTTTAGCCAATTTGCATCAAAATACGACAATGACGCACGACTAGCCTTTGTCGAAGTTGGATTCGGACTGTGGGCCGAATACCACATCTACGATGGTCCGATGCGATTGGGCGAAACTTTTCCTTCCAAAGAGTTTCAAGCCGAATTTGTATCTCACTTGTCCAAGTGCTTTCGCATCACGCCCTGGCTCTTATCGGTGGATGCGGCAGATTCTGAAACGACTCCCTTTGTCGGCAACGCAACTTTAATGACGCTTCCGTTTGGTTTATTCGACGATTCATTCAATCATGCACGTCATCAAAAAGAGAACGAACCGAATTGGAATGCGCTCGGACGCGAGCGATGGAAAGTGGCACCGACCGGCGGTGAGTTCAGTTTTTTCAAAAAAGTCGACCAAACCAAAGCTTTGGCCGAGAGTGGCCCACATGGCATCCCGTTCGAGAAACAGGCGGCTGATTTTCATATCTCGTTTATGATTGGCGATGATCAGCCCCGCTTCCAGAAATCCGATCGTATTCGCGAAGCCGGACTAGCTTGCGGATACAAGTTCCGAATCGACAAGTTTGAAGCTTCCGAAGATAAATCTCGAATCGAAATCAAGAATATTGGAATCGCTCCAATCTATTACGATGCATTCCCGACCGTGAACGGCGTTCGAGCTTCAACCTCGCTCAAAGGGTTGCTTCCGGGTGATAAAAGAGAGTTCACTATCTCCGCAGGCGGCAATGTTCCGCTACTTACGATCGAGTGTGATCGTCTGCTAAGGAGCCAGTCGATCGGCTTTGAAGCGGATCTAAAGTAGTTTCTCGTTGATCGCGTCGCCTAAGGTTGTAGTTTGACCGTGGCGCCTTCGGTTTGACCGTCGGTTGCCTTGCTGTCGTACTTCGCTTCGGGGATATCGGACGTTACTGGAGCGATGACATATTCGATTGCCGATTCTTCTGGCATCTTACGCAAGAAGGACGAATCTTCTTTGTCCGTCAGTGCCGCTTCGGCAGTAACCATTTCGATGACCTTACGCTCGATGATCTGATTTCGAAGAGCATCCATTTGCCCTGTCTTTTCTAATCGAGCTCTGACCTTGCGAGGATTCGACGAGGAATTCTCGGCGATCAGGTCGATTTCCTTGTCGTAGTCTTCTGAAGTCGGCTCGATTTTCAAATCTTCGGCAATCTTTTCCAAAATGAAGTGCTCGCGAAGTGCAGCAATCGTCATTTCTTGAGCGTTGCGTCGCCCGACATTCAAGTAGCTCTTGATGTCACTTTCGCTGAAACCGCTTCGTTGCAATTCAAGCGATTGCCGTTGGATTTCGCGATTGGTTTGGCGATTGACCATGGCCGCAGGCATTTCCCACTTCGCGTCCTTGGTGAGCGTCGCGGTGACTTGCTTGCGGAGTTCTTGCTGTTGGAAATAGACCTGTTGCTTTTCCAACTCGGATCGCACGAAACCACGCAGCTCGGTAACGCTGTCGAATCCAAGCTCTTCCAAAACCGTTGGGCGAAGATCATCGACACTGAGTCGGCGGATTTCAATTACGTGAACTTCAGCATCGACAGCTTTGCCTTTGAGCTCTTGATTCATCGACGACTCGGAGATCGTAACGGTCGTGGTTCGAGATTCTCCCTCGCGTACGCCAACCATGACGTTTTCGAAGCCTTCAATGACTGCGTCGGCTAAGCTCAATTTATTTCGCAGTACGATCTTCTCTTCTTCGATGCGGCTTAGTTGCTTGCCTTCGTACGAAAAAGTGATGTCGACTAGCAGTGTATCGCCGCTAATCGCTTCACCATCGACTGCTTCGCCTTCGGAGAAGCGAGTGAGCGTCTTCGAAAGTTGTTCGTCAACGTCTTTGTCGCTGATCTCGTGTACAGGGCGAGTAAGCGTCAGCCCTTTCCAGTTTGGCGTATCGAACTCGGGACGCACTTCGATTTTGAATTCGAAAGTAAAATCGCCCGACTTCGGAATTTCGACAGCACCGTAGTCCATATCCGGTTCGCTGATCGCAGAAAAATCACCGCCTTCGGTGACTTGCTGAAGCGAATCCATCACCAGCGAACTTTTGACTTGTTCCGTAATTTGCTCTCGAAATCGGCTTTCCAAGAGCTTACGCGGGACTTTCCCAACGCGAAAGCCTGGCATTTCTGCCTTTGGACCGAGGTCGTCGAACGCTTTTTTAAAGTATCGGTCGACGTCCTTCCGAGGAACCGTCACGACAACATGGCGTTCGCACGCACTGGGTTTGTCGACCTTGACTTGCAAATCCAAGGTATCCGCTTCAGTATCCGTAACAGTCGACATGCTACTTATGTCCGTAAAAATGGTGCTAAAATCGTTGAAAAACTATCTCTACAAACGAAAAAGGGCAGCGATAAACCGTGATAGAGAGCGGGTGAACGGATTCGAACCGTCGACAACAACGTTGGCAACGTTGTGCTCTACCAACTGAGCTACACCCGCAAGGCTAATCACACGGCAGCTTGCCCTTTCCGATCGAAATCGAACGGCTATGACTAGCGTTCAATCTGATAGTTCGCGAGATTATAGGTATAGCTCTCCCTAACGCAATAGCTCCCTGAACGACTTAGCTGGATTCGAACGAATGGCCGCCCCTCAATCTAAACCCTTGTCTCGGCAAATTGCCCTCATAACCGGCGGAGGCAGCGGAATTGGCCGGGTTTTTGCCGAGGGGCTGCTCGCAGCGGGAATCGGAAAAGTCGTTATCGCCTCGCGTCGCGAACCCACTTTGCTAGCGACAGCGGACGCTTTAAACCGGCAATTCGGCGGATCGCGAGCAATTCCTTGTTCTTTCGATATCCGAGATCGCCAGTCGACGGAGGCCTTGGTCGAGAAAATCCATCGAGACCTTGGAGCGGTCGATATTTTAGTGAACAACGCGGGACTAGCCGTACCGGAATCGATTGGAAACGTGACAGAAGCTGGTTGGGATCAGGTCCTGGAAACCAATCTTCGCGGCGCGATGTGGCTGACGCAACTCGTTCTGCCCAAGATGTTTTCGGCGAACTTCGGCGACATTGTGAATGTCTCATCGCAAGCTGGTAAAAACGGTTACGCCGACGTTCCGTCGTACTGCGCTTCGAAATTTGCACTCCTGGGGCTGGCTGAATCGGTTCGAGACGAAATCCGAAGGCGTTCGGCGAATATCCGAGTGTTCAATTTATGCCCCGGACTTGTCGATGTCGAAAGCGATCCGAATGGACCAGCGAAATCCGGCTTCCTGCATGTTCGAAATATGATGGCTACTTTACTTTACGCACTTTCCTTAGATCGAGATGTCGACTTGCATGACATCGGAATGACTTCCAGATCTCTATGAACGCACGCCAACTTGAAAAACTCGGCATACCTTTCTTCTGCGTACACGAAGCGGTCACGGTTATCCAGAAGATGGCTCGCGACGAAAACCTTCGAGGCAAGAATTTAAAGGAGACGATCAAGAGCATCGTCGCCAAGCCTCAGGACTACGTCAACGACGAGTATTGGGGAACGCTCGCAAGAAGCTTAAGTGAAACCGAGGAACAACTCAAGCCTCGCGAGCTATTGGCGTATCCAACCTGGGGAACCGAGATTGATCCGGCGGCTCATGCTCAGATGCGCCACGCGTGTTCGTTACCGATGGCCGTGGCTGGAGCTTTGATGCCCGACGCGCATGTCGGATATGGACTGCCGATCGGTGGCGTGCTTGCAACCGAAGGGGCGGTCATTCCGTACGCAGTCGGTGTCGATATCGCGTGTCGAATGAAACTTTCCATTTTGGATATCGACGTACAGTCGCTCGGTAAAAATCCGACTCGATTCGAAGACGTACTCCAACGCGGAACTCGGTTCGGAATCGGTTCGACGCACGAAACACCGCAAGATCATTCGGTGATGGACCAAGATTGGACCGTTTCTCGAACAACTCGCGAAAAGAAGGACGTCGCTCGCAAGCAGCTTGGGACCAGCGGTTCTGGTAATCACTTTGTTGAGTTCGGTACGCTTACCATAACCGATCGCGACGAAGAACTTGGACTCGACGCCGGTGTCTATACCGCTTTGCTAAGCCACAGCGGTAGTCGAGGAACAGGAGCGAGTGTCTGCTCGGTCTATAGTGCGATCGCGCGTTCACGACTGCCTCGACTATACGGAGAAACATTTGGCTATCTTGCATGGTTGGAATTGGATAGCGAAGCGGGCCAAGAGTACTGGGCCGCCATGAATCTCATGGGAGACTATGCCGCCGCGAACCATGATGTGATCCATCGACTCGTGAGTAAATCCCTCGGAGCTAGAATCATCGGCGGAGTTGAAAACCATCACAACTTTGCTTGGAAAGAAACGCATCAAGGTCGTGAAATGATTGTCCATCGCAAAGGAGCAACCCCGGCTGGAAAAGGTCAGTTAGGTGTTATTCCGGGTTCGATGGCAACGCCCGGATTCGTCGTTCGAGGGCGTGGAAACGGAGAAAGTCTCAACTCGGCGTCGCATGGAGCAGGTCGATGCATGAGCCGAACCGTTGCCCGAAATACGTTTCGTTGGAAAGCCGTTCAAAACGAACTTGATAAGAAAGGGGTACGAGTCGTCTCGGCTGGGATCGACGAAGCGCCAGGCGTTTACAAGGACATCCATCAAGTCATGGCAGCTCAATCGGATCTAGTTGAAATCATCGCTCGCTTCGATCCAAAGATTGTCAAAATGTGCGACGACGATAGCCGCGCTGAAGATTAGGATCGATCAATCCTAATTCGAAATCAGAGGCACTTCAGTGTTTCAATGCGGAGTAAGCTTCCAGCTTGCCTAATAGGTATTTCAATGCGGAACGCAAGCTGGAAGCTTATTTTTTTAGTCAGGCTTTCTAGCATACTGGGCTACTTCATAGGCAAATCGTTCATTCAGCAAGACTGCTGCTCAGTATTTCGTTTAACAGTCAGCCGAAGGCGTACTTGGAACCTTTACGCTGCGCCTACAGCTAACCGTTAAACGAAATTGGACTTCGTTGATCGGCATTGCGTTTAGCACGGCTTACAGCCATTTCACTTTTGGCGTTCGATTCTCGTGAACCCGAAAGAATCGTAGGACTTTGATAGCGAGGTGTGTCCTTGCTGGCATAACCGGAATAACGTGCATAGCTCATACGTCTATGATTCAGGCTTCGTCTCACAATCTGAATAATCAAAACATCCTAAATCGGTCCATAATTTCTTTGACCGTTTTGAACACAACAAGATTGAACCACGAAGGGGTAACCAACTGGCGTCGGGAGGTCGCCGATTTTGGCGACATTCAACTGCTAAAAAACTTTTCGAGGGGTTCTTCCGATGTTGTGACGATTATGGGTTTCGACTCGAGTTCTTTTTCGTGCTCAAATTCTTCAAAGGGCCTGTCGCCGTAAACTTGCGAAGAAGCTCAAGAAGCATCGACGGATGGATTTCGAGCGTTTACAGATTCGTGAACGCTTCTTCGATCGTATCCACGTTCACCCCGAAAAGCGTAAACACGCCTCCACTTTCTCCAAACGTTCCCGCGACCGCTCCAAGTCTTGATGGCGTCGAAGTGAAATCGTTCGTCGATGGCCAATCGATTACCAGCGATACGGCAAAAACTTTCACTCCCAACAATGCCAGTAGCAAATCGATTCTATCCGAGCAAGCACTTCCCTATTTTTCCAGTGTCGTTTTACCGACCTCATCACTGAAAGTCATCGGTCAATCTCCTGAAATCATTTTGGGAATGGCGTCTTCGTCGACACCTCAGCTTCCCAAAGTCAATTCAAACAGACGCCTGACATCAGCGTTACAAGATCAGCGCGAGAAAAGCCTCACATCCAACACATCAAATACGAACGCGTACGTAGATCAAGCGCATGCTGAGCTGAACAGCGAAAACCTTGACGACTCGCAACTGTTGCTCGCAAGTTTCGATTCGCTGACCGCCTCCTTCCCCACCAGCTCCACAATCGTTGCAATAGCTCCGGTCACACCTTTCAACTCACAACGGCCTAGCAACCAATCGTATTTGAAAGCAATGGAAGGCGAAGATGACGAAGGCGGCTCGAACGAAGGCGACGACGGCAGCGGCAGCGGTGACGACGGCGGCGGCAACGGCGACGACGGTAGCGGCAGCAGCGACGACGGCAGCGGCAACGGTGACGACGGCAGCGGCAACGGTGACGACGGTAGCGGCAGCGGCGACGACGGTAGCGGCAGCAGCGACGACGGCAGCGGCAACGGTGACGACGGAAGCGGAGACGGCGGCGAAAATGGCGGCGATGGTGACGGTGACGGTGACGGAGGTGATGGCGATGGTGATGGTGACGGTGACGGTGACGGCGATGGTGACGGTGACGGTGATGGTGATGGTAACGGAGGCGACGGTAACGGAGGCGACGGTGGAGGCGACGATCCACCGCCAGTCGAGACATATACTTCATGGTTGGGTTTTGACGATTTAGGCAGATCAACCGTACGTTCAGCGGTGACTGGGATTCTTTACGCGTCCAATGCGCCTCTTTCAGGTGACGATTTCCAGCTCATCGTCGGACAGCTAGGTGGTTCGGAGCCGACGACCCGGGAGACAGCGGCTGGAGACATGACTCGATCAAGCACTACATCCGTCAGTTTCATCAGTAATAGCGAAACAGACTGGACGATCCAAGAATCCAGCGTAGATACGTTCCGCAATACGGCGACGAGCGATCTGGATGATGATTCACTGTCTTACACGCTCATCGTGTCCGCCAATGCCAACGGCATCGATATTTTCGTAACCATTGCAATGGCAACCACATCGTCCAATGAATTCGGCACGTCGTCGGAAACACTTAATTACGCAGCGGAATATCATATCGATGGTTCCGGACTGATGACTCCAGTATCGATTTCAGGCAACTATAATCGCGCGATCCACCTTGCCGATTCAGAAACCGGAACGATTCCGAAAATTGTTTCAAGGGGACCGGCCCCGATCGGCGTGAATCTTTCATCCGGCGGAACTTGGACATCCAGTTTTTCACTCGATGACACAGTCGACATGACATGGACGCTCAATACGATTTCGATGACCTCTGATTTCACGACGACTTTCAGCGCGAACAGCACTGAAGGCTACACGCGAAACCTCGGAACAGGCATGGTCAGCGGAACCTCTACGACGACGGCGTCGTTCACGCTCTCTGACAATACCAGTTTCGTGTTTGATCTCCTCAGCGACGATTTTGTTTCTTTTAGCCAAACTTCAGGATCAATATCCGATCTCACGTTCTCGAGTGGTGGCAGCGGAAGCTATGCCATCAGTGAAGCTGGTGTCTTTTCAGTTAGCGGAACTATAAACGAGTCCGAATCATTCTCGGCGCACTCGAACGATTCGATTTCGCTCACCCTTACTAGCGGTACATGGAGTATCACAGGCAGTGCTAACGATAATATCCGTGGTAGATCTCGATTCACGGATGTTTACGCAGGAACGTATTTTTTGAAGATCGAAAACTCGTCTATTCTCGGCACAATCAATGGAAGTCTCACTGAAACAAGCCAGTTCAGGTTTTCAAGTGACTATGAATTAAAGCCATTCGTGGTTGTCAACAACACCGTCACGCCCCCGACCTCCCAAACGGTCTATCGATGGGAATCGAAGCAACTAGACCAGACGATAAAAGCCGCACATCGTGAACATCAATCGTTTTCAGCGAGTGGGAATATCACCATCGGAAATTTGAGTGGCCCAATCAGCGAAACGGGGCTTGTAAGATCGAATGCGTCGTCGCATTCGGAACTTTCGATCAATCAAAATAATGTCAAGTTTGATTCGGGAATTAACTTGAATGGAATGTCTGACTATCACTACAGCAAGTCGCTAACGGGCGTCGAAACGTCTGAGGGTTTGTCGGGTCCAGCTTGGAATTCAGAAGCGATCGACGCGACTGGATCGCTCGTTATGAATAGCGCGGCCATGTACAACGGTTCCTTATCGAACACGATCGTTCCGACCGTAGGGACCACAGGTACGGTTTCTCAAAGCAATTCCGTCGATACGAAATCGGGGACGATTCTTAGCGGCGCTGTCTCCCGCGACGGACTCGTCGGCACGACAACTAAAGAAAAGGGTGAAACCAATCTCGACAAATCGAATTTCAAAATAACTTTGAATAGCAAGACCATCACCTATGACGATTTCAATTTCTTGACTTCAGGAACGACGCACGACAAGGTTCAAGAAACGTTATCCGGAACGTATCTCGCTATCGTCCCCATCACCGCTCAAGAAATTTCGGGGACTCAGACCGAGCATTCCTTGAAATCCGAAGACGCGATTTGGTCGATCACCGCCGGTTTGCAAAACGGGGCGGTAGGCAGTCCAACTGGGACCTCCACCCTCACTGCCGTTGACAATTCCGATTCGACGAAGACCGCTACCGGCAGCTATGCCCGAATCGATGGCGATACGGCGTATTCAGGTTCCGCCAACACATTGACCAGCGAATCTGCCAATTCTACCGTCGTCATCACTATGACGCTCCAGGAATCGGCTGCCCATAAATTAAGCTGGGCCTGGCAAAACGGGACCGCCACGACCAATGTTGGCTATATGGATTCCAGCTCGTTCAGTGGTGCGGGGACGGTCGACTCATCCCGATTAAACACACCCAGCACGGGCTCTGGCAATGCTGTACCGACGCCAGTTTGGCTCGGAACCGCAAATGAATCAGGCACGTTCTTTCATTCGTTTCATGCACAGATCACGAGTATCGGAACGCTGAGTCCTTCAACCATAAGCAACACATCGAACGGTTCGCCGACCATTTCACCAATCGCTGTCGTCGTTTGGACAAGTACGGGAACACAAGATGATCATTCATTGAATGATGTCCACTTTGATCGTACGGCCAGCATGAACTATCAAAACGACAATTTAACGGGCTCGATTAACGTCGTCGCCAATAGTAAATTCCAGGCTTCGAGCAACAATGAAAGTATTCTGAACGGAGCGAATTGGAAGCAGACCGTTGGCTCTAGAAGCGTTGACTCGAACGTTGAAGTAGCGTCGACCTTCAATGCGAGCGGACCACTTACCGACGGCGGTTTTACCGGGTCGATCACGATCATTTCGAACGCAAATAGCAAATCGAACGAGTTAGTTGCAAGCAATTATCAACCGAGCTTCAACAACTGGGCGAATACAGGCGCACGAAGTAGTCTCGATACCGATTCAGGGGAAGTCATCTCCCTTCTGAATGGTACCGAACAGATGACGGCTGGACCGGCCAACGTTCTTGCTAGCATAACTATCTACTCACGGATGGACACCAATAATCGTGCAAGCCAAGCTTCAACCCTCGCAAACGACAGCCTTCATCCGCTCGACATCGAGATTGACGGTTGGAAGCAAACACTCAACCAGACCCAGGCGTCAAGCGGAAACTTGTTCAAATATAATGCATCTGGAACCGGAAGTTATGTGAGAACTAACGACGGAGAGACCGTATTTGGATCCGGCACGGTTTCCCATACATTCCGACAGAACTCCAAAGACGTGACCGATCGCAACTTGGACCCCGTTGCCAATATTTGGACCGTAGATCATTCCACGGACAGGGGCCTGTTGATCAGCATCGTCGACTCGTCCAACGGAATCGGTGCCTACTCAGATATACTCGTTGGAGGAGCCGTTGGTGGAATCATCGGCGAATCGACTCTCTCTAGCTTCACGATTAGCTCCAACGAATATAACGCCTCACGCACAACAACTTCCGACGGATCAAACGGCCTCGTACTCCATTCCACCAACGTAGGTCCGGCTTTTCAGCCTGACGACGAATCTGAAGGAAACAACGACGGATCCGATACAGGCAAC
>Ga0105046_10018781_pt1 | contig 10513 bp, 9 predicted proteins | sample MAT03_FD_78385 | JGI IMG/M metagenome (GOLD analysis project Ga0105046, IMG submission 78385) | Freshwater microbial communities from Lake Fryxell liftoff mats and glacier meltwater in Antarctica - MAT-03 (megahit assembly) | ecosystem: Environmental > Aquatic > Freshwater > Ice > Liftoff...
GCCCTTTTTTCAACCATTTTCGGTTCCTTTCCAGCTAAGAATCTTGCGTTATGGGCTTTTAGAGGATTTTCTCCGAGTAAAAAATGGCTGAAACCCGCATTTCTTCTGAGTTGAGCAATTACCATACGCAGTGTTCCCCAATTGATCGGTGGAATAACGCTGTTGAGGATTGGTGTTGAGCAGTCAAAAATCACGGTACGCCACACTGCCCTTGCTGGCGCAGCAAATGGTCGCAGAGTACCAATGCCACCATCGCCTCGATCATCGGCACTGCACGAGGCAACACGCAGGGATCATGCCGACCCTTCGCTGCCAAAGTCACCGCTTCTCCTGCTTTCGTCACGGTGTTTTGTTCCTTGCGAATGGTGGCGGTAGGTTTGAAGGCAACCCGAATCAAGATGGTTTCACCGTTGGAAATACCGCCCTGTATGCCGCCTGATCGATTGGTCACCGTGCGAATAGTGCCGCGATCGTCAGTATAAAATTCGTCGTTATGTTCGCTGCCAGCCATCAGCGTTCCGGCAAAGCCAGAGCCAATTTCAAAGCCTTTAGTCGCCGGGAGAGACATGACAGCTTTTGCCAAATCAGCTTCCAATTTGTCAAACACGGGCATTCCCAACCCTTTAGGCACATGACGCGCCACACATTCAACTACACCGCCCAAAGAGTCGCCCTGATCCCGAAAGCGCTCCACTAACTCGATCATCCGCTCTGCCGCTTCGCCATCAGGGCACCGGACGATGTTGCTTTCCACCTGCTCTAAGGTGACGGTTTCTGAATCAATCGCCCCTTCCAAATCTTTAATCCGCTTGACGTAGCCAATAATTTCCACTCCCGCCGCTTGGCGCAGAATGGCTTTGGCGATCGCCCCAGCCGCAACTCGCCCAATCGTTTCCCGTGCAGAAGAGCGTCCGCCGCCTTGATGATTGCGAATGCCATATTTGGCATCATAGGTAGCATCGGCATGAGAAGGACGATAGGTGACTGCCATTTCGTCATAATCTTGAGATCGCTGGTCTTGGTTTCGCACCAAAATCGAAATGGGTGTGCCGGTGGTTTTTCCTTCAAAGATGCCAGACAAAATTTCGCAGCGATCGGCTTCTTTGCGCGGCGTGGTGATTTTGCTTTGACCCGGACGACGGCGATCGAGTTCAAACTGAATCTCTTCGGTTGAAATTTCTAAGCGCGGTGGGCACCCATCCACCACCACACCCACACCGCCGCCATGCGATTCGCCAAAGGTGGTAACCCGAAACAAATGACCGAAAGTATTGCCCATGCTGCCGATTTAATCACGCTTTAAAGCTCTTATCGTAGCGGAAAGCATGACCTATTTCTATTCCACAGGAAAGAGGGTTTTAAGGGCGATCGCTTGGGCTTGAGGCATTTGTCCATAGCTAAACACATAGGGCACATCGGGCGGCAAGGCTGGCACAAATTGATCGAGAATATACGGGCTGCCATAGATGACTAAGGCTTGCAGTTGCTCGGAGTCAATCAGAAATTGCAGCCAGTCTTGGGCGGTTTGGTTGAGTCCAGCGCTGCCGCGAAACGGATTGCCACGAATGAAGAGTTGCAGCAAGGTCGGCTGGTGGTGAGTGCTGGAGCGATTCAGCGAGTCGGTAGGAGTATGGCAATCGATTAGCTGTAGCCGATAGCCTTTGTCGGCAGGAATGCTCACTGCTGGCGTGTAGTTTCCGATTAAATCGCGCTCCAAAGCATCATCTAAGATGACTAAATTTCGACTGGACTGTATGGGTTGGTTAGCCAAGCGCGATAAACAGGGCGTATAAATTCGCTGCGAGTCTTGCAAAATTGAGTCAACTAACGCGATCGCCTTTGGTTGCGCTAACTGCACCATCAAATCTTTGGCTTGCACGATTGGCTGAATTGACTCCCACGCATGGGAAGTAGTTTCTTTTAAGGGAGGCGCACACGCCTTTTGTTTTGCCGCCCAAATCCGTTCCACAGACTCTCGAATTCGCTCCGCCGCAATTCGCCCTGTTTCCACCGCACTGCACACTGCCTGAATTGCGCCCTCTGGGTCAATGGGCATCAGCAAAATATCGGCTCCTGCTTCTACGGCAAGCACGGCGGCTTCATTGGCACCATAGCCATTGGCGATCGCGCCCATTACCAGCGCATCCGTCACAATCAACCCCTCAAATCCTAGTTTTTGGCGTAGCTCCTGAGTCAAAATTCGGTGAGATAGCGTCGCAGGATAGGTAGAATCAAGGGCTGGAATTTGCAAATGGGCGCTCATGACCGAATCGACACCCGCCGCGATCGCGGCTTCAAATGGCGGCAGTTCAATTTGCTGCAACCGCTCTAAATCGTGGGGGATTACCGGAAGCTCCAAGTGAGAATCAACCGTCGTGTCGCCGTGACCGGGAAAATGTTTAGCAGCCGTCAGCACTGAATAAGGTTTTGCACCTCGAATAAACGCCGTCGCCAGTTCGCTGACCGCTGCCACAGTTTCGCCAAACGCCCGCACATTGATCACGGGATTCTCAGGATTATTGTTGACATCCACCAGCGGAGCTAACACCCAATTTAGCCCGATCGCCTGGGCTTCCTCAGTGGTGATGGCTGCCATCTGCTCAGCGTAGTGAATCGCTAGATTGGGGTTGTGTGAGTAGACCGCCGCGATCGCCATCGGCGGCGGAAACCAAGTCGCCCCAGCAAATCGTTGCCCCACTCCTTCTTCCACATCCGCCGCGATTAACAAGGGCACCTGTGCCCAATCCTGAAACTGCTGAGTTCGCAGCGCCACTTCCGCCGCACTTCCCCCCAGCAAAATCACGCCGCCTACGCCGAGATCAGTAATCCAAGATTCCAGCGTTTTTGCGGGTGGTTCCCATGCGGGATAGCGAATTTGATGATCAAACAAGTAGCCGGAAGCCCGCACCACGACCATTTGAGCGACTTGAGCCGCCAAGGAAAGTGAATCGAGGGGAGGAAGGAAAGACTGCATAGAGGGAGGAAGGGAACAGGAAATAGGAAATAGGGAATAAGAAATAGGGAACAGCCTATTATGCTGCTACGGGTTTGGGGCTGGTTTACTGTCCTCAAATTCGTCATCCTCGTCTTCGTCCTCAAATTCGTCGTCCTCGTCTTCCTCTTCTTCTAAATCTTCTTCTTCTTCTAAATCGTCTTCCTCTTCTTCTAAGTCATCTTCCTCTTCTTCTAAGTCATCTTCCTCGTCGTCATCTGAGTCGCTTGGAGCGCTATTAGATTCGATAGCAAGGTTGGTTGGAGTGGTTTCGTTCCCTTCAATGTCGTCGGGTGGGCGCTCCTGGCTGAGTTGATTGAGCAAAGTGAGAACGCGATCGCCCCGCTCTAGCCCAACATCTTCCAAGAAGGTGACTTCTGGAGTGCGACGAAGGCGAATCCGCTGCCCTAATTCGCTGCGAACAAAGCCTGTAGCTGCTCTTAGCCCTTCCATCGTTTCAGCTTTAGCGGATGAGTCACCGTAAATGCTGACGAAAATCTTGGCGTGTTGCAAATCTCCTGCAACGGTAACATCGGTGACGCTAACCATGCCAGCACCCACGCGATCGTCTTTAATATCCGTCAGCAGCATTTGGCTGACCTCCCGCCGAATCAATTCTGAAACCCGCGCAACGCGCCGATCTGTAGCCATCGTTCAACTCTCCCTTTGAATGAATGCCTGTGAAGCCAAAATGCGGTTAATCTAAAGCTGCTGCAATCCCAACATGGCGCGTAGGGTAAAAGCAAAAAAGGCAAAACCGCCAATGGCTACACCACCCAGCGCGATCGCGGTCACAGGATTTTTGAGCAAGGGTGCCAGTGGCTTCACCGCATTCAGAAACACACCCAGAATTGTTCCAGCAACAAACATTGGGTATTTAGAAACCGTATTCCAAAAATTCTCCATAATCCTGCTTTACAAAGTAATTAGTAATGGTTGACGCAATTTAACATTCGTCTCTCTAAGATTTTAGGACAAGCGACCTACAATTAGCGGCTGTTATCAGGATGAATCTAAATGACTGAGAATTAGCTTAAATTTGTGCTGCTTAAACTACGATCGAATAGGTACTTCGATTTAGATTGGATGTTATAAATAAGGTTAAGCAATGTAAATACTGCATAAGCGAGTTCAACTTCTCTTTTTGCAAGGTGCTTTAAAGTTTAGAGATCTCAATTGAATAACTTTTAGTTAGTCTAGATAGATAATACAAAGGATTAAAGTCGTGGCGGTCGAAACTATTGCAAAGCCTTCAACAGTGCGGAAGATTGCCCCTCGCTACCGGGTCTTACTTCACAATGATGATTTCAACCCTATGGAACACGTTGTCCAGGTTCTAATCACTACAGTTCCAAACCTGACCCAGCCCCAAGCCGTCGATATTATGATGGAAGCGCATACCAACGGGCTGGCATTGGTGATTACCTGTGAGCAAGAACACGCTGAATTTTACTGTGAAACTTTAAAGATGCATGGTTTAATCAGCACAATTGAACCAGACGAATAAACAGGATGTTGGATTGAAGGTTTTCTTATCTAAAATCAGTCGCTATCCTGCACCTGCGAGGGTGGCTATTTTTGTGAGCATTTTGTTGCTGCTATGGGCACCATTTGCGATCGCGGGACACTGGCTGATCGCAGATAAAAATCTGGCTAGCATCCTGACACTCATCGTTTTATATCTAGAGTTTATTGGGTTGGTCAGAATTTGGGGATACCGAGTTCATCGAGAGCCTCGGATCTTTTGGCAGTATGGGCTGGAGTTTAGCCGACGGATTGGCTTAGAACTTGCCAGTGGTTTAACCATTGGCTTCTTCAGCTTATGGCTGTTATTTGGCGTAAAAACTCTGTTTGGTTTTGTAGAGTGGCAGTCGCCCTCTGCTCTTTTTCCAAGAGTTTTGTTAGAAGGATTGTTAGTAGCGCTGGCGATCGCGTTTGCCGAAGAACTGCTATTTCGCGGCTGGCTGTTTGATGAACTTCAGCGCGACTACACGCCGTTGGGATGTTTGTGGTTCAACGCGATCGCGTTTGCGGCGATTCATTTCAACCTGTTCGCGTTTCCGTCGTTGGTCTGTTTAGGGATCGCTCTCGTCTGGGCAAAACGGGCAAGCTATGAGCCATCCGGAAAAGACTACCGGGGCTTCAAACGACTGCGGGGTAGACTGGGATTACCGATTGGGCTTCATGCAGGGCTGGTTTGGGGCAATTACTTAGTCGAAGTGGGCAAGCTGGTTGAATATACCGATCGCGTGCCTGCTTGGGTCACAGGCATTGATCGCAATCCTTTAGTGGGGCTGATGGGATTTCTGTTCTTGCTGGGCTTGGCGATCGCCCTGCGCTACTATGCCCAACGCCGAACGGCTGATTCCAAGTGGTGAAGCCTAATCTTCTCGCTGAATGGGGGTCATTTTGGGATCGATAATCTTTTGCCCCAGCCCTGGAAACTTAACCGCCAAACAGATTTTGTTGCCTGCGCCAAAGATGCGAGTCACTTCCCCTTCCCCAAAGGCTTTGTGAATCAGGCGATCGCCCACGCTCCAATCATTGGCGTGACTGTTAGGCATATTGCGTGATTCGCTTTTATTCCGCCGAATTTCAGAAATCGGCTTCGTCCATTTATTCGGAATCGCCGCCGCCACATTGGAATTGAGCAATTCTCTCGGCAACTCTGCGAGAAACAACGAGGGGCTAGCAGGCTCACGGGTGCCATAGAGTCGGCGTTCTCGCGCATAGGAAATAAACAAGCGCTCTTGGGCGCGGGTGATTCCCACATAGCACAGCCGCCGTTCCTCTTCCAGTGCAGCAGGGTCTTCCATCGAACGGTAGTTGGGGAACAAACCTTGCTCTAAACCGATCAAAAACACCACTGGAAATTCCAGACCCTTTGAGGAATGCAGCGTCATTAAAGAGACTTTCTGATCTTCTTCACCTAAATTATCCAGGTCAGACGCTAACGATGCACTGGCTAGGAAACCCAGCAGGCTTGGATCGTCATTGTTTTCCTCAAACTGCAAAACGGCGTTGTAAAGTTCTTGCACGTTTTCGAGGCGATCGGTAGCTTCATCGGTTGCCTGATTTCTTAAATCTGTTACATAACCAGAATCTTCCAGTACGCCTTGGGCAATTTCGCTGGCAGAACGAGAATCTAATTCCTGTCGCCATTTTTGAATAATCTGAGCAAACTGAAGCACCCCTTTAGACGATCGACCGGCTAAAGATTTGACCGAGGTTTCATCCGATAAAATTTCCCAAAGTGGCAAGCTCAACTCTTGGGAGGCTTTGACCAAGGAATCGATCGTGGTTTTGCCGATGCCGCGACGGGGAGTGTTGATCACGCGCAAGAGGCTAATGTTATCAAATGGGTTGGCGATCGCCCTGAGATATCCCAACACGTCCTTAATCTCTTTGCGATCATAAAAGCGCAGTCCGCCCACCACTTTATAAGGAATTTGCAATTTCATCAGCGAGTCTTCCATTGCCCGCGATTGGGCATTGGTGCGATACAAAATGGCAAACTTGCCGTAGTGCAGTTCAGGATGTTTTGCTTCTAACTGGCGAATTTGATTCGTGACAAATTCTGCTTCGGAGGTTTCGTCATCGGCTCGATACAAAAAGATCGGCTCACCCTCACCCCGCGTCGGCTTCAGCACTTTATCAATGCGTTCGGTGTTGTTGTCGATCAGTTGATTCGCGACTTCTAAAATGTTGCGCGTCGAGCGGTAGTTTTCCTCCAGCTTGACCATGGTGCGGGTGTCGTCGTCATGCAGGCGATCGCCAAAATCATCCTGAAAACCCATCAAAATGGTAAAGTCTGCCGCCCGAAACGAATAAATAGATTGATCCGCATCGCCCACCACAAACACCGAGCGATAGTCCCACTCATTAAACGTTTTGGAGGCTGCGCCATTGGTCACCAGCAAACTAATTAAATCGTATTGCGTCCGGTTTGTATCTTGATATTCATCCACCAAAACATGACGAAAGCGCTTGTGCCAATAAGCCCGGACTTGCTCATTTTGTTTCAGCAAGTGGACTGGCGTGAGAATCAAGTCATCAAAATCTAGCGCGTTATTTGCCGATAGCGTGTCTTGATACATACTGTAAACATTCGCAATCACCCGCCCCCGAAAGTTGGACTGATCTTTTTCTAAATCGTGGGGCGAGAGGCTCTTATTCTTAGCATTACTGATGGCATAGCGAACCGATTTTGGATCAAACTTTTTGTCGTCTAAGTTGAGTTTTTGGGTGACGATTTCTTTAACTAAACTTTGGGCATCCGACTCGTCAAAAATAGAAAAATTGCGCGTCCATTTGCGCCCGTTGCTATCTTCATACTTTTCAATGTCAAGCCGTAAAATCCTTGCACAAAGCGCATGAAATGTGCCAATCCAAAGCTCTTTAGTAATGGTTTTGTAAACGTGAGATCTCAGCCGAGTTTGTTCGACCGGAGAGAGCGCATCCAAGGGTTTGCCAAAATCGCTACGGGCTTTTTGATCGGCAAACAGCTTTTCGATCCGCTCTTTCATTTCCCGTGCGGCTTTGTTGGTGAAGGTGACCGCTAGGATGTTTTCGGGATCGACTTGATGGTTTAAAACTAGGTTGGCAATGCGGTAGGTGAGCGCCCGCGTTTTGCCAGAACCCGCTCCTGCTACTACCAACAGCGGTCCGCAGTAATGTTCTACGGCACGACGCTGAGAGGAATTGAGGTGGCTGAGATCGAGAGTCTGGCTCATGGAGGCTATTTTGTGGAAGGTGCGGTTTCTAAATAAGGGTATCGCATCTTGCTCAATCCTGTAGGGTTTGACTAAGGTTTATGGGGGGTTTAGTAGTGTTTGCTGGGCGCGATCGCCCCTGATTTTCGCCGATTTATCCAGCCTAAGCCATGCCCAAAATTTCATATCCCGCATCGACATAGAGAATTTGCCCCGTCATACCGCTCGATAGATTGCTACACAAAAAGGCGGCGGTGCTTCCCACTTCTAGTTGGGTGACCGTGCGCCGTAGAGGTGCTACCGCTTCTACGTGATGAATCATATCCAAAATGCCGCCCACGGCAGAGGATGCCAGGGTGCGAATGGGTCCGGCAGAAATGCCATTTACGCGAATATTTTGAGGACCTAGTTCTGCTGCCAAATAGCGGACGCTCATTTCCAAACCTGCTTTGGCAATGCCCATGACGTTGTAGTTGGGGATCACTCGCACCCCACCTAAATAAGTAAGCGTGACAATGCTGCCGCCTTCGGTCATCAACGGTTTTGCCGCCCCGCAAAGCTTAACCAAAGAGTAGGTGCTGATATCCAAAGCGGTGGCGAACCCGGCGCGAGACGTTTCCACAAAGCCGCCAGTCAGATCATCTCGGTTGGCAAATGCCAGACAATGAATCAAAATGTCGATTCTGCCCCACTTGTCGCCCACGGTTTCAAAGGCAGATTGAATTTGAGCATCGTCTTGAACGTTGAGTGGCACAAACACACTGGGGTTGAGCGGCTCTACCAACTCAGTCACCTTTTTTTCCATCTTCCCTTTTTCGTCAGGCAAATAGGAAATACCGATGTTTGCTCCGGCTTTGTGAAGCTGTTGGGCAATGCCCCACGCGATCGAGCGGTTATTGGCGATTCCGGTCACAAGGGCATTTTTTCCAGTCAGATCCAGCATGACAATCAATCCTTTGAGGGCACTTATGAGGATACTGAAATATGGGGTATAAAGATAGCAATCTTAATTAGTTCAAGAGTTCTAAACTTAGCTTCAAAAGGTCGTTTTAACTGACCTCGATAATTATGCCTACAACAAATTTCGTGCAATTGGCTGAGCTACGATTAAGATGCTGGTACTTTCTAGACCTTTGGCAGTGTTTGAGAAAGCGGTAGATGAATGATTTCAGCCTTTTGCAGATTGGCTGCGATCGCTACGCTTTGTAACAGAGGGTACAAAAAACACTTCAGTAGTACGTTTAAGTGTTCTAAGTTACAGAGTTGAATGCTAGTCATTCAGCGTGTTTCATTCAACAAGTTGGCACGTAGTAAGGACTCCGAGCAGGGGAATATGGTTGTGACGCAAGATAGACCACTGGCATCGGTATTTCGTCAGATGGGAAGTGGGATTTTTCCGCCCGTTGTTGAATCGTTTGAACGGGGCAAAACGATTTTCTTTCCGGGCGATCCGGCTGAGCGCGTCTACTTTCTCGTTAAGGGAGCCGTGAAGCTCTCTAGGGTATACGAAGCGGGGGAAGAAATCACAGTTGCGCTATTGAGAGAAAATAGTGTGTTTGGGGTGTTGTCGCTGATTACGGGGCATCGTTCCGATCGCTTTTATCATGCGGTGGCATTCACGCCGGTGGAGTTGCTCTCGGTGCCGATTGATCAGGTAGAAAAAGCTTTAAAAGACAATCCTGAGTTGTCGATGATTTTGCTGCAAGGGTTATCTTCGCGAATTTTGCAGACCGAAATGATGATTGAAACGTTGGCTCATCGAGATATGGGGTCTCGATTGGTCAGCTTTTTGTTGATTCTTTGCCGAGATTTTGGTACGCCCAGTCAAGAAGGAATCACGATTGATCTGAAGTTGTCGCATCAGGCGATCGCGGAGGCGATCGGCTCGACCCGTGTGACCGTCACCCGACTCTTAGGCGACCTGCGGCAAGATAATATGATTTCGATCCACAAGAAGAAAATCACCGTTCATAATCCTGTAACCTTAAGTCAGCAGTTTACATAACTCGCTAGCGGTTAGAGATTCATCAAAAAAGTTTTTTACTCACACATTGGCTAGTTAGCGACAGTCAATATAAAAGATTCATGGGGTAGGCTAGAGATGAGTTTGCCCCTGTTTGCATTGCAAAGGTTAGGGCGTTTTGGTTTGGAGCAGCGATGTCTACGGGGCTGATCCTCATATTTGCGATTTTGGTGATTGGTGGTGTAATTGCTACGGTGGGCGATCGCATCGGCACAAAGGTAGGCAAAGCTCGCCTTAGCCTGTTCAACTTGCGCCCTCGCCGCACGGCTACCTTGATCACCATTTTGACCGGAATCGTCGTTGCCGCTTCCACCTTAGGAATTTTGTTTGCAACGAGCGGTCCGCTTCGCACCGGAGTCTTTGAGTTAAGCACGATTCAACGAAAGCTGAGGCGGACGCGGGCTGACCTAAATGGTGTAAAAAGCCAGCTAGAAACCGCTCAAGCTCAAAAGAACCGCACTGAAGCGGAATTAAACCGGGCAAAAGCCCAAGAAACTACTGCCCAAAAACAATTAGCGAGTACTCAAAAACAGATCCAAACCATTGGCGGCTCCTTAAAAAGCGCGATCGCCCAACGCGATCGCGCCATGAGCGATCGCGTTGCGGTGCAACGAACCCTCGAACAAAACCGCAGTCAACTTGCCACCATTTCTGAGCAAGTACTACAATTTCGCTCAAATATTAGCAAACTGCAAGCAGAGCAGGGTCGAGTGGTGGCAGTGGCAGAAGAGGAAATTAAAGCCAAAAATGCAGTGATCGGTGAGCGAGAAGGACGACTGAAACAGC
>Ga0105046_10018782_pt1 | contig 10513 bp, 12 predicted proteins | sample MAT03_FD_78385 | JGI IMG/M metagenome (GOLD analysis project Ga0105046, IMG submission 78385) | Freshwater microbial communities from Lake Fryxell liftoff mats and glacier meltwater in Antarctica - MAT-03 (megahit assembly) | ecosystem: Environmental > Aquatic > Freshwater > Ice > Liftoff...
CGAATGCAAATCGACAAAACTCTTGACAGCCTGAAACACGCCATCGCGCAGACCGCTTTCGTGCGTGCCGCCAGCGCTGGTTGGAATCAGGTTGACGTAGCTCTCACGCACCGGCTGGCCGTCTTCAGTGAAAGCCAGGGCCCACTGGGCGCCCTCGCCTTCGGCAAAACTGTCGTGCGCGGCATCGGCAAAACCTTCGCCTTCGAACAGCGGAATCACCGGGTCGGCCGGCAGGGTCTGCATCAGGTAGTCACGCAGGCCGCCTTTGTAAATCCAGGCCTGCACCTCTTTGATCTTTTCCACGACCAGCGTCACGGTGACGCCAGGCATCAACACCGCCTTGCTGCGCAGCAGGTGGGTGAGTTCGGGCATCGGCAAAGCCAATGCTTCGAAATACTTGGCATCCGGCCAGGCGCGCACGGTGGTGCCGGATTTGCGGTCACCTTCGCCGGCTTTGCGCAGGTGCAGCTTCTCCAGCACATCGCCACCTGAAAACACCAGCCTGGCCACCATGCCGTCCCGGTAGGAGGTGGCTTCCAGGCGTTTGGACAAGGCATTGGTGACACTGACACCAACACCATGCAAGCCGCCGGAAAAGCTGTACGCCCCGCCCTTGCCCTTGTCGAACTTGCCGCCGGCATGCAGGCGGGTGAAGACCAGCTCGATCACCGGCGCTTTTTCTTCAGGGTGCAGGCCGTAGGGAATGCCGCGCCCGTCGTCCTCGATACTGACCGAGCCGTCGGTGTGCAGCGTGACCTTGATCTTCTTGCCGTAGCCGCCCAGCGCTTCGTCGGCCGAGTTGTCCAGCACTTCCTGGATGATGTGCAGCGGGTTGTCGGTGCGGGTGTACATGCCCGGCCGCTGCTTGACGGGCTCCAGGCCCTTGAGCACGCGGATCGAGCCTTCGGAATAGTCGTTGGGTAGTTTGGTCGCCATGGGAGGAACAATTGTAGACCGTCGGGATTTTAAGCTGGATAAATACACAGCTCCGGGCGCCTTGGCCGGGCATTCATGCGTGTTCCTCATCAACGCCATGAAAACTTCGGACAGCAGAAAAAGGCCTGTGTGGGTACATTCAGGGCATGCAATCTTCCAGCCGGAATCTTTCCATGGCGCAGGTACTTCTCTGCGGCGCGGCCATCGTCACCCTGTCCATGGGCATACGCCACGGTTTCGGCCTGTGGCTGCTACCGATCACCCAGGCCCAGAACTGGAGCCGCGAGACCTTTTCATTCGCGCTGGCGATCCAGAATTTGTCCTGGGGCGTGTTCGGCATTTTTGCCGGCATGCTGGCCGACCGCTTTGGCGCGTTTCGCGTCATCATCGGCGGCGCCGTGCTGTATGCGCTGGGTCTGGTGGGCATGGCGCTGTCCACCAACGGGCCGATGTTTACGCTGACAGCCGGCGTCCTGATCGGCGCGGCCCAGGCCGGCACGACCTATGCGGTGATTTATGGCGTGATCGGCCGCAACATCCCGGCCGAGAAGCGCTCCTGGGCCATGGGGGTGGCGGCTGCAGCAGGCTCCTTCGGGCAGTTCCTGATGGTGCCGGTCGAAGGTTTCCTGATCAGCAGCCTCGGCTGGAAAGAAGCCCTGCTGGTGCTGAGCGCCGCCGTTCTGTTGATCGCGCCACTGGCCTTCGGCCTGCGCGAAACCCGCTTCGGCCCCGGCCAGGCAGCGCCGCGCGAGCAGACCATTTTCCAGGCGCTCAAGGAAGCCTTCAAATACCCCAGCTTCCAGATGCTGATGGCCGGCTACTTTGTCTGCGGTTTCCAGGTCGTTTTCATCGGCGTGCACATGCCCAGTTACCTGCGGGACAAGGGCCTGTCGCCGCAGGTGGCCGGCTACGCGTTGGCGCTGATCGGACTGTTCAACGTCTTCGGCACCTACGCAGCCGGGGCGCTGGGCCAGCGCCTGTCCAAAAAGAACATCCTGGCTTTTATCTATTTCGCGCGGGCCGTGGTCATCGCCGTTTTTCTGGCCGCGCCGCTGAGCCCGACCAGCGTCTACATCTTTGCCAGCCTGATAGGCCTGTTGTGGCTGTCCACCATTCCGCCAACCAACGCGTTGGTCGCGCAGATCTTCGGTATCCAGCATTTGTCCATGCTCAGTGGTTTTGTGTTTTTCAGCCACCAGATCGGCTCTTTCGCGGGCGTGTACCTGGGCGGCTATCTGTATGACCGAACCGGCAGCTACGACCTCGTCTGGTACATCGCCATTGCGCTGGGCGTCTTCGCGGCGCTGATCAACCTGCCGGTGCGCGAAACCGCCATCCACCGGCGGCAGCCCCTGCCGCAGGGCGTCTGACATGGCCCGCAAACTCGCCCTGTATGCCCTGGCCGTTGCGGCCGCGCTGGGCGTGTTTGCGCTGTACACCCGGCCCGACTTCCTGCTGACGCTGGCCGACCAGATCTGGGCCTGCTTCTAGTGCGGTGTTGCATGCTTGATGAAACACCACACCAGCAAAAGCCCGCGAACGTCATCGCGCCAGAGGCCGAGGCAACGTCAAACAGTGGTAGCCCGTCGCCTCCACGCAAAACAGGGACCGTCGGCACCATGAGAGTCATCGTGATCACCGGGGCCTCGGACGGCATAGGTGCCGAGATCGCGCGCCAGTTTGCGCAGCGCCACGGCGCAAAGGTCGCGCTGGTACTGGCCGCTCGCAACCAGCAGGCGCTCGATGGCGTGGCCGCACAGTGCCAGGCTGGCGGGGCCATCGCGCTGGTGGTGCCCACCGACGTTTCCGACGCGGCCGAATGCCGGGCACTGATCGCCGCTGCCACCGGCCGCTTCGGGCGCATCGATGCGCTGATCAACAACGCCGGCATGTCGGCGCAGGCTTTGTTTGAAGATGTACAAACCGAAGACCTGGCCTGGTACGAACAGCTGATGCGCATCAACCTCTGGGGCAGTGTCTGGTGCACCCATGCCGCCCTGCCCTGGCTCAGGCAAAGCCGCGGCAGCGTGGTGGCAGCGTCCAGTCTGGCCGGCCTGGTGGGTATCCCCGGGCGCACCGCCTACAGCGCCAGCAAATTTGCCATGACCGGCTTTTTCGAAGCCCTGCGCGCGGAAATGAAAAGCGCCGGCGTCAGTGTCACCACGGCTTATCCCGGGGTGGTCGCCACCCGGATCCGTTATCGTGGCTTCAACGCCGCTGGCACGCCCGCTGGCGCCAGCGGGCTCAGGGAAGACGGCGCCATGAGTGTCGAAACCTGCGCCCGGCTGATCATCGAAGGGATGGAACGCCGCGAGCGCGAGGTGGTGATGACCGCCAGAGGCAAGCTGGGCCGCTGGCTCAAGCTGCTGGCACCCGGGGTGGTTGAAAACATGGCGCTGGCGGCCCTCAAGGACGAGGTCAAACCCAGGTGAGTTCTCCTCTTCCGCCCGTGAGCCCCCATGGAAGCGAGGCCCCCTCGGCCTGGATACAGCGCTGGTCGCACCTGGTACGACCGGGCGGGACGGTGCTGGACGTGGCTTGCGGCCAGGGTCGCCATGCCTACTGGTTTTACAGGCGAAATCACCCTCTGGCCCTTGTAGACCGTTCGCAAGCAGCTATGGATTCAATAGCAATTCCTGCGGCCTCCTGCGACAAAGTCGTCGCCGACATCGAGGCCGGTCCCTGGCCTTTTGCAGGGCGCCAGTTCGACGCCGTGGTGGTGACCAACTACCTGTGGCGTCCCCTGCTGCCCACCCTCCTGGCAAGCCTCGCACCTGGCGGTGTGCTGCTGTATGAAACCTTTGCGCAAGGCAATGAGACCGTGGGCAAACCTTCGCGTCCCGAATTTCTGCTGCGCACCGGCGAGCTGCTGGCAGCGTGCCACGCGCTGCGCGTGCTGGCGTATGAAGACGGATTCGAGGACGCGCCGGCGCGCTTTACACAGCGGATTGCAGCGCTGCGGGAACCGTCGGCCACTGCGGCGGTCCCAAGGTACTGGCTGACGCCCGGCACTGAGTAGAATGCGGAATTGGCTTTTGGCCAGGCGCGACCTCCCGAGCCGCACTTTCCCTGACAATTCAACATGAAAACCATCACCGGCAGCATCGTTGCACTCGCTACTCCCCTGCATGAAGACGGCAGCGTGGACTACCCGAGCCTGCGCAAGCTGGTGGACTGGCACATCGCCGAAGGCACCGACTGCATGGGTGTGGTGGGCACCACTGGCGAATCGCCGACGGTCAATGTGGAAGAACATTGCGAAATCATCCGCGTCTCGGTGGAGCAGGCCCGAGGCCGGGTGCCTGTGATGGCAGGTTGCGGCGCCAACTCAACCTCGGAAGCCATCGAGCTGGCCCGCTTTGCGAAAAAAGTCGGCGCCGATTGCCAGTTGCAGGTCGTGCCCTACTACAACAAGCCGACGCAGGAAGGCCAGTACCGCCATTTCAAGGCGATTGCCGAAGCTGTGGACCTGCCCATGGTGCTCTACAACGTCCCCGGCCGGACTGTGGGCGACATGCTGCACCCGACGGTGCTGCGCCTGGCGCAGGTCCCTGGCATTGTCGGCATCAAGGAAGCTACCGGCAACATCGAGCGCGCTCAATGGCTGATCAAGGAAGTGCCGGACGGTTTTGCGGTTTATTCGGGCGACGACCCGACCGCCGTGGCGCTGATGCTGTGCGGCGGCCAGGGCAACGTCAGCGTGACCGCCAATGTGGCACCGCGGCTGATGCACGAGCTGTGTGTAGCGGCCATTGCCGGCGACACCCCGACGGCGATGAAAATACAGCTCCAGTTGCTGCCACTGCACAAACACCTGTTTGTGGAAGCCAACCCGATTCCTGTCAAATGGGCCATGGCCCGCATGGGCCTTTGCGGCGGCACCCTGCGCCTGCCCATGACCCCGCTTGAAACCGCCAACGAAGCCACGGTGGAAAACGCGCTGCGTGTTTGTGGCCTGATCTAATTTTTAAGGGACCCCAAGTGAAGAAGACTTTGCCTATGCCTACCGCCTCCCGCCTTGCACTCACCCCGGTGCCGCTGATGCTGCTCGCAGCCGCGCTTTTCCTGTCTGGCTGTTCAACGCTGAGGGAAACAATGCAAGGAGACAAGGTGGATTACAAATCCGCCACCAAAGGCGCGTCCCTGGCCGTTCCGCCCGATTTGACCCAGTTGTCGCGCGACACCCGTTATGTGGTGCCAGGCACCGCCGTCACCGCCAGCGGCTACCAGGTCGGCCAGACCACGCAATCCGTGCCCACGGCGGCCCTCTCCGTGGGTGATGTCCGGATCGAGCGCTCGGGTACCCAGCGCTGGCTGGTGGTCAACCGGCCGGCCGACAAGCTCTGGAGCCCGGTGCGCGAGTTCTGGCAGGAAAGCGGCTTCCTGATGACACTTGATCAGGAAAATTTAGGCATCATGGAAACGGATTGGGCCGAAAACCGCGCCAAGCTCCCGCAGGACTTTGTACGGGCCACACTGGGCAAGCTGCTCGACAACCTGTACTCCACCGGCGAACGCGACAAATTTCGCACTCGCCTGGAACGCACGCCCGGCGGCAGCACCGAGATTTACATCAGCCACCGCGGCATGGTTGAAACCGTCACGCAGAGCCGTACCACCGGCCCCGTGACGTCCGGCGACAGCACGGTGTGGCAGCCGCGCCCGGCGGATTCTGAACTTGAAGCGGAATTCCTGCGCCGTTTGATGGTCAAGCTGGGTGTGAGTCAGGAGCAATCCAAAGCTCTCGTGGCGAGCGGCACAAACCGGCAAACCTCGCGCGTGGCCAGGATCAACAACCTGCCGGTTGTCGAGATTGACGAAGGTTTCGAGCGTGCATGGCGCCGTGTCGGGCTGGCGCTGGACCGTACCGGCTTCACCGTGGAAGACCGCGACCGCGCGCAGGGCACCTACTTCGTGCGTTACGTCGAACCCACCGCCGACAAAAGAGAGCCTGGTTTCTTCGCCAAGATATTCAGCTCGCCGGCGGTCATTGCGCCCCTGAAATACCGGATCGCCGTGCGTAGCCAGGGGGAAGCTACCACCGTGTCGGTGCTCAACGCGCAAGGCGTGGCGGATGCTTCGGCCAATGCGCAGCGCATTGTGCAGGTGATTGCCGACGACCTGAGATAAGGGTGACGCCGGAGCCCATGCCAAGGTGTTGCGGTTCAAAAGTCTGGGTAGCGGCAGCACCGGCAACGCCACGCTGATCGAGGCGGGCGGCCCGCCCGCGTTTCGCCTGCTGGTCGACTGCGGCCTGGGCATCCGGCAGCTCTCGGTGCGGCTGGCCGAGGCCGGCTTGGCCGACGGCGACATCGACGCTATCTTCATCACGCACGAACACAGCGACCACATCGGTTGCGCGCGCCAGTTTGCCAGGCGCCATGGCGTGCCGGTATGGATGAGCATGGGCACCTACGCCGCGCTGGATCAACCCGACTTTGAAGGCTGGCTGCGCGTCGCACAGGACGGTGTGGCCATTGACCTGGGCGGTTTGCAGCTCACGCCTTTCACGGTGCCGCACGACGCCCGCGAACCCCTGCAACTGACCTGTACAGACGGCGCGGCCAAACTGGGCATCCTCACCGACCTCGGCCATGCCACCGCCCACGTGCTGGGCCATCTGCAGCTTTGCGACGCACTGGTGCTGGAGTCCAACCACGACTGCGAAATGCTGGAGGCGTCAAGCTACCCGTTTTTTCTCAAAAAACGTGTCGGTGGCCCGTTTGGGCATTTGTCCAATGATGCTGCGGCGCAGATCCTGCAGGCCGTTTGCCATGGCGGACTGAAGCACCTCGTGGCCGCGCACCTCAGCCAGCAGAACAACCGGCCCGCCCTGGCGCAGAACCTGCTGTCCCAGGCCTTGGGCTGCGGCCGTGATGACATCGTGGTGGCGGATGCCAGCACGGGCACGCGCTGGCTGGCGCTGCAAAGGCAATTCTGAGCGGCCTCCCACAGCCACATCGGTAGCAACGCCATCAAAAAAGCCGCCCGAAGGCGGCTTTTCCCGAGAGAGAAAAGAAGTTTTCTCTTACTTCTTCTCACCCGTACCGCTGGTGGCGGTGCTAGCACCGGCGCCGGCATCAATAGGGGCGGCGGTGGTGCCAGCGGCAGGAGCAGAAGCGGCAGCAGCAGGTGCGGAGGCATCAGCAGCAGGTGCCGGGGCAATCACCACTGGGGCAGGCGTCACAACCACAGGGGCCGGGACAACGACTTCTTCTTTTTTACCGCAGGCGACCAGGGCAACAGCGGCAACGATGGCTGCCAAAACGAGGGACTTGTTCATTTGAGTAATCCTTGATGAATGAGAGAAACAGTTTCCGGAAATTGTCAAAAAAAAACCCAAATCGAAACGATCCGAGTTTTTGTTGACCGGGAGAAAGGACTCGAGCTCTTTCTTCCCAGCCTTGGATTATATGCGGGTTTTCACGCGCGTAGAAACCCGAAATAAACAAACCCCGATTGACATACGGCGGCAAACGCGCACCCAAGGGCGAGCTTCCCTCACGCTAAATGCCCAAGGTGGTCGCGGCAAAGGCCGGGCTGCTGCGCAGCAGCTTTTCAGCAAGACGTTCCCGCAGGGCAACCCGCCGGCTTGCTTCGGGTCCCGCCACACCGGTGCTATGCACCACATCCAGCCGCTCAAACGCCCAGCCCGGGCTCCAGAACACGCTGGGCAGGTCACCCGACGCATGGCCGCGGCAGTCAACGATGTGCGACCAGGTGCGGCGCCATGTCACAAAACGCGCATGGCGGCGGGTCACTTCATCGTAATTCTGGGCCAGCATGGTCAGCTTGCGTCCAGAGGCCGACCAGTCGTTCAGCGATTGCGCGACGACACGCTCGCCAAGCGGCCAATCCTCGAAATTGGCATCACACAAAATGATCTCGCGCCAGCCCTGGGCAGCGGCGGCCGCTAAAGCCTGGCGGACCAGGTCAGCAAACTCTGAACGGCCCTCAAAGCGCCCCTGCAAGAGCGCCGATGAAGGCGACGATGAAGGTGCCGGTGATTGATTCGTGTCCATCATGAAGCCCCGCCTGTTTTTGCGATTTTCATTCCCGACCCGGATCCTCGGGCTGGCGCATGCATCAACCACCCGGCCGCATGCCAGTCCGCCAGCAATTCCAGCGCAGACGGGCTGGCGCGGCGCAACTCGGCCGCCGAGAGCCTGCGCTGGTCGGCCAGGCGCTGCATCAGCGCGGCATCGGCCCCCTTGGCGCGGTAACTCTCGCCGTTGAGAAACACGTGGCGGGCGTCGTACATCATGCGGCTGCGCGGGTCGAGGCAGAGCCCCGCCGGATGGCGCGGCGACCAGTTGCCCAGCGCTTCGTCAAACCACACCGATGCCTTGGGCTCAGTCAGGTACTCCCCCAGCACGCAGGCCAGTGCGAGCGGGTCTTTCAGCGCATCGTGCACCGCTTGTCGGGCAAATTCAAGCAGGCTGGAAGGCAGTTGCGCAGGGTTTGGCGTGGCCGGCTGGGATGCATCGCGGTACAGAAGCGGGCGGCCCGCCATCGCCGCATCAGCATCACCAAAATCCGCCAGACGCTGCAACAGTTCACCGGCCAGCTCGGCTTTTGCGGGCGCACGAAAGCCAATCGAATAAGTCATGCAATCGCCGGCCTTGCCGTCGGTGCCCACACAGGGCTCGGCCAGTCCATCGTGCGCATACCGCGGCGGCAGGTACAGCATGTCTCCGGCGTCCAGCACGAACTCCTCTTCGGGTTCGAAGTTCTGCAGGATTTTCAAAGGCACGCCCTCCTGCAGGCTGAGGTCTTTCTGCCGGCCGATCTTCCAGCGACGCCGGCCGCTGGCCTGCAGCAGAAAAACATCGTAGCTGTCGAAGTGCGGGCCCACGCCACCGCCTGCCGTGGCAAACGAAATCATCAGGTCATCCAGCCGGGCATCGGGCACAAAGCGAAAGTTTTGCAGCAGCGCATGCGCGCGCGCATCGTGCAGGTCCAGGCCTTGCACCAGCAGAGTCCAGGCTGGCGCGGACAGGGCCGGCAGGCTGCGTGGACCGAACGGTCCCTGTTTCATGCGCCAGCCTTTGGCCTGCTGCTGCACCAGCCGGGACTCGACCTGCGGCTGTGCGGCGAGCCCAAAGAGTTCGCGGCGGTCGAGAACCGGCGTGAAACCAGGGATGGCCTGGCGCACCAGCAGCGGTTTTTTTTGCCAGTGACGGCGCATGAATTGCTGCGGCGTGAGGCCGCCGAGCAGGGCAAGGGCTTGAGTGACATCCATGGGACAATTGTCCGATGAAAATCACCCCGCAATGCGTTGTTGCCCTGACCTGGACGCTGAAAGACACTTTGGGCGACATACTCGACGAACTTGACGAGCCGGTGGAGTTTCTGCTTGGCGGCGACGACCTGCTGGCCAAGATCGAGGAACGCCTGCAGGGCCATGCAGAAGGCGACACGCTCGACCTGCACCTGGAGCCCAAAGACGCCTTTGCCGACTACGATGAAAATCGGGTTTTCCTCGAACCGCGCAAGCTGTTTCCAGCCGAACTGGAAGAAGGCATGACGTTTGACGGCGCCGGGTTGCCCGCCGGCTGCAGCCCGGACATCAAGGCAGAGCTGATCTATACCGTGACCGAAATTTACCCCGAGCATGTGGTGCTGGACGGGAACCACCCGCTGGCCGGCATTGCGATCCGCCTGAGCCTGAAGGTGACGTCGGTACGCGAGGCCAGCGAAGACGAAATCGGACGCGGTTCGATGGGCACCGGCTTTTTCAAGCTTGAGCCGCTGTCACCTGGCAACGGCACCCTACATTGACGCTTTCCAGGCGTGAAAAAACCGGCGCCCCGTGACGGCTGCCGGCTTTTGTCAGCGCTGCTGCGCTTGACTGATGCGCTTAAGACATGCGGAACAACTGGTTGTTTTCAATCTTCACGCGGTCGCCGACGCGCAGTTCGCCAAACGATGGGACGTCGTAGGCGCGGGTGCCGCCATTGTCGAGCTGGACGGACACACGATAGGTCTCATTGACAGCCTGCGTGTTGCGGCTGCGCTCCACGGCATTGCCCGCAACAGCGCCACCCACGGCACCTAACACCGTGGCAGCAGTCCGTCCACTGCCCCCGCCAATCTGGCTGCCGACCGCTGCGCCCGCCACACCGCCCAGCACCGCCCCTACACCGGACGTCCGGGCTGGATCCTGGGTTCGCATGACTTCAACATTGCTGACGCGTCCGTACTCCACATAGTTGCTTTGCGGTTGCCCGGGATAGGTTGACGCGGGGTAACTGGAGACCGGGGCGGGCTGGTTCATGGGCGCGGCACAGGCGGCCAGTCCGGCCACCACCACCACAGAAGAGACGACTGAAAGAAAACGGGAAGCTTGACGCATGGAAATCTCCTGTAAATAGAACTCGGAGAGCCTGGTCCCAACCCGTAGCAGAGGAAAAAGGGAAAGCGCAAGGTTGGGGCGGGGCTCTGCTGAATTCATTTCAGCGTCATTGCCCCGCCACCGAGGTGGGGAGTCAGGCTGTCGCGTCGTGGGCGTGTGCTGCGAGCAAGGGTAGGACAAGCCTGACGCCGCGCGCCCTCAGCGCTTGCCCGTTGATCCGTA
>Ga0105046_10018784_pt1 | contig 10512 bp, 10 predicted proteins | sample MAT03_FD_78385 | JGI IMG/M metagenome (GOLD analysis project Ga0105046, IMG submission 78385) | Freshwater microbial communities from Lake Fryxell liftoff mats and glacier meltwater in Antarctica - MAT-03 (megahit assembly) | ecosystem: Environmental > Aquatic > Freshwater > Ice > Liftoff...
GGAGTCAAGGACCGACTTTTCCATAACCGCCGACTGCAGTTTGTTCCAACGAGTATTATCGTCGGTGTTTTGTTCTGGAAGATTATCGATCACAATGGGGAAAGAGTAGCAAAGATGAACGATCTCTACTACTCCTAACGCATCTCAGATATATATTTTTACTACTAAGTAGTACAGACGCCGGCGGTGCAAGTCGTGATCGACGGACATCCAGCATTAGCCGGCTGAGTACAAGCAAAGTCATTAATACAAGCACATGAACCTGCAGCCATAGCGCTTTGGGGTGTCACAAGCGATGCGATCACCGGAAGAGCAACCACCGATGCTAAACCAATCTTCTTAAGCACGTCTCGACGGGATTGACCGGCAAATCGGGATTCGATCCCTGCTTGTAGCAGACCGTTTTCATGAAGTTGGTCGATAGCAAGCCATACAAAGTCTTCAGAAACGCGGCCACCCGTGTTAGTTTCAAATTCCCGAACAATGTCTTTGACAGAATTCTTGCCATCGCAAGATTTCCAGACAAACGCTGAGGTTTCATTAAGGCAGTGAGCCTTATTAGTGTCCATGTCATATACCAAGACTTCGTCTGGCATTTCCTGAACGACAAGCCCTGTGATGCGGGCTATCGGGTTATGTGAAATTTTCATTATCTCCTCCAATCAAACAAGTGGTAATCACCAATCAAGATAGTATTTTAGCCTAAGAAATTGTTTTGTCAACAAAATCGAGGATATGATCCACGGTTTTTTTAGCTTCGTCTCTTTGAGACTCCGCCATTATGGCATTGTTCGCGACTCTATTCAAGACTTCCAACGTAAACTTTGATTTAAATCTTAAAGATATTGCCTGCGGCATCATTTTCATCAATCCAACTCCGGGAGAAAGCCTTTTCGGATTGAAACGGGCGTTGGCTTGATAGCGAAGTAAGAAAACAAAGGCGACGGGCAACGGTTCGGTCGCCGAAATACCACCTAGACTTTCAGCCGGAACCTGTAACCGGCGAAAACCATCGGTAAAGTCGCGGAGGGAGATGGACCGTGGGAAGGGATGCAAGAATCCATGCTTGTCGATGATCGCGTATTCATCCGAATAATAAATGGCTCCGCGTTTGACGAACTCAGAAACCAATGTTGATTTACCGCTAAAGCTGTCAGCCGGAAAAATTATCGCTTTTCCATCCCACGCGACCGCACCGGAGTGCAGAAACACGAGGTCTACCGCATATTCTGCGATCGCGAGGCGTACCATCGTCTCGAAAAAATTAAGAAAATTATCTTCCTCACCTCCCTCACTGATGTACTCCCCGTTCAGTTCGATCCGGTGTTCGCCGTTATTATTCCAAATTAGGAATACATGATCCGCATCACCTCGATCAATAACATAAAGACGACCCAGCAGTCCCATTCGGACCGCCGCTTCTGCTTTTGTCAGCAAATTTTCATCCGGGCAGTCGATCGCTACTTTCACGCCGTATGAATCGAATGAGAAGCTATACATAATTTATCGTTCGGGTATTTATCGCTCGCGTTACGCGTTGTTATGTCCTCTATCAGCTCTAAAATAAATAAATAAAAGCGAGATCGTTGCCAAGACGACGACTGGAAGAATTGAAAGTTTAAATTTAAAGTGTTCTGAGATAAGGAATGCTGATGGAATGGCGACGCCAAATCCCAACACTCCGTAGATCGAACTCACTAGTTGATGTGAATACCCGAATATTACTAGTTTTTGATAGATGTGTTGCCGATGAGGGCGCCAGACCTTTTCGCCTTTCAAAAGTCGTTTAAGAAACGTAAATATCGAATCAAAAACAAAAAACCAGACAAAAAGAACCGCAAGATAAGGAACAAGACCGCTATCTTCTTTAAGTTGATCAACGAAAATTAATGGAACAGCGGCGAACGTGTAACCGAGAAACGCACTTCCGACATCGCCCATGAAAATACGGGCGGGCTGCCAATTATGGAAAAGAAAAGCGATGCTCGACGACATAGCGACTCCGCCAATTATCACTACGGCTGGAATGCCCGACACGTGGCCCGCAATCAGCCAGGCGAGCCCTGCCACAACCGCTTGAATGCCAGCGATTCCGTCAATTCCATCCATGAAATTGTAACTGTTGATAAGCCAAATGATCCAAATCAATGAGAGACCGATACCGATTACACCTAGATCTACTGTGTGTCCGTTAACCGGTATATATATTAACCTGAAGTACCCAACGTCATAAATCAAAATTCCGGCCGCGATTCCGTGAATCAGAAACCGCCAAGCGACCGAGACCGAATAGGCATCGTCAAGCGAACTAATGATCACAATAATCAACGAACCGATCAGGTAACCGTAAGATAAATTATAGCCAAACAGCCAAGATAAGGCGACATAGGCAAATGTGATGGTGATGGCGATAACGAGTCCGCCTCCGCGAGGTGTAGGTATTACGTGGGAACTACGATCGTTCGGAATGTCCAGCAGTCCCCTTTTTAGCGACCAGCGCCTGAACAGGGCGACGCCGAAATACGTCGTGATAAAGACAAATGATAGGACTAATATCAGCAGCAAAATGATTATTTCTCTAATTTACGGTAAGTTCTTTAATGTACTTTGTTAAGGCAAAATCGAGTGAATATTTTTCAACCGCTGACTGTCGAGCTCTCGAACCAATTTCCGATAGGCGAACGCGTTCTCGGAGAATCCGATAAATCGCTTCGGTTAATGCATCGGCATCATCAGCCGGGACGTGCCAGCCTACTTGATCCTCGTCGATGACGATGGCGAGTTCGCTATTGTCTTCGGTGAGGGCGAGCATCGGCTTTCCCGCAGCGAGTATATTGTATGTGCGGCTCGGCATCGACACGCCACGCATTTTCTTAACCAAAGAAACCAACGCGACGTCACAAGCGTTTAGAAATACTATCTGCTCAGCTCGCGGTTTGGGAGGCAATATCGTTACATTTGTGAGGCCTCGATCCTCAACCGAGCGTTTCAAGGCCGATTCTTTAACGCCGGTACCCAAAAAGATGAAATGAATGTCGCTATCGTTCTTTAACCGGTCGGCGGATTCAATGATCGTCTCAATATCATTCGGATAGCCCATATTCCCGGCATAGAGAAAGATAAATTTATCCAGCAGACCGAGTTCATTCAACAATTCATTGTCTTTCCTCGGCGTTGGGTGAACGGTCTCGAGTTCCGCCCAATTCTGAATTACTGCGATCGGAATATCTAGACCGTGCGTTTTGGTCCTGATAAGAATTTCCATATCCCGTCCGACGACGATTATCCTGGATGCGCTCTTATATAGCCAACGATTGCAATAGTTCAGAACTGTCGCCAGGATTGACCTTTCGTGCGACTTCCCTACCGCAAAGAGAATCTCCGGATAATTGTCATGGATCAGCAGAACATACTGAGCCCCCCGAATTAACGCTGCAAATGCTGCGACAAACGGAAGTGACGGTGGAGTTGTGACAACCAATACGCGATCGCCGCTACGGAATTTTGCCAAACCCTTGAAAAAGATCGCAATGCCTAAAGTCAGCATATTGATCAGGCGAAAAGGGATGACATTTTTATTGAGTGTCGTTCCGCCCGCCCGGTAAATATTAACTCCGTTTCTGATCTCGTGTTTTGGTGCTTTGGTTCCCCGAGCTGAATAATTAGGCTGTCCACATAACGCGTTCACCTTAAAATGGTCGGTTAGTCCCTCGGCAGTTTTGGTGAGGTAATACCCGGTCGAGGTTTCCTCGGGATAATAGAGCTCACTTACGACCCAAAGAGTTTTCTTTGTCTCCGTTCGCTTAATCGAATTGCCGTTTGATTCGCTTTCCAACATTTATCTGATCTCTAATTATTTTTACTACTTAATAAAAGACCCACCTTTAACACTTTGGCTGTTGCCTCTTCAGTACTCGTGTCTGAAAGCCATTGCTGGGCGTACGTCCGGGCCGAGGAAGCCATTTGTTCAAATTCGCCTTGGTCCATTTCAACACAAGCGTTCAGAGTTCGAACCCATTCCTCTTCATTTTTTAGCGGGATCACCCATCCCGCATTCTTACTGGCTACTTCGCCCCAAACGGTTTGATCACTGATAAGAATCGGGCAACCGGCAGCAAGGCTTTCAACGAAAACATATCCAAAATTCTCATTAAGGGTTGGCAGAACAAAAAAATGGCTATTGCATAACCGATCTAATCCTTCGGGATACGAGACGCTTCCGACGATATTAGTTTTTATATTCAAGGGCAGATCATTGATGGCATTCCGGCATTCGTTCCAATATGCCTCATCTTCATGCGGCCCGACTATATCTACGAAAATCTCCCCTGATTCGCATTTCGCCAACATCCTCAAAAAATATAGTAAATTCTTTTTCGGAACTATTCGCGACAGAAAAATAAATCGCACCGAACCAGCTACTTTTCGTGGTTTTTGGTCAACAGCGAAGTCGGGCAGAATGATCTTCGGCGTCAGGTCAGGTGCGACCATCGGAGAAACTCCGGGTCCGAAAATATTGCGGATCTCAATTACTTCCGCTTCGGTCGAGGCTTTCCAGATTGCGTTTCCATAAAGGTTTCTAATTTTAGCGAAAGCCAGGAATATCTTCTTCTTATACGCTTTGCTCGCCAACGCTCCTTTCGAAAGTTCGCCGCATGGAGCAATCACTACTGGAGCTTTACCTGCCAATCTTTTGCGTCTGGCCATCAAAAACTTGATCGCGGCAGTCGCGAAAACACTATTTAGGAATACCAGGTCCGGATCTATCTCAGCTACAATTCTGCCACAGGTTGATACGGAAAGGTCTTCGGCGGAAGCGTAATACACCCGGCAATTACCGAGGTCGTTCCAGTCTCCTGTTTTGACAGATTTGAAAGGTTCAGTATCTCCCGGACTGTCATAATTCCGGGTTACGATGTAGAACTCGTAACGATCCGAAAATCTTTCGACGAGATTGGCGACCGTCCACATTCCTCCGCCACTTTTCACGCTTGGAAGATAGTATTCGCAAAAAACAAGTATTTTTTTGGTCGTGACTGAACGCGGCGACATAATGCCTGTCAATTAATGATGAACACGAAAACTTGTGTGACCGAGCATGATCTTACTAACGACCTGCGAAACGTTGTCCATCAGATATTCTTTTGGAGCTGTCCACGACGCGGGTTGAGCAATCGCGAGTTCGACGGCGCGGACGATCGACTCCGGATGAGCACCGCTAAGTATATTGCTTCCGCATTCGATGGTCTCAGGGCGCTCCGTAACATCGCGAAGCGTTACATTAGGAATACCGAATATTGCACACTCCTCCTGCACGGTTCCGCTATCCGTCATAACGGCGAGCGAATTTTTCTCAAGCTTTACAAAATCAAAAAATCCGAATGCATTAAGAAGCCTTACCTTCGCAGATGCCGGGGCAATTCCGAATTGATTGATCTTCTCCGCTGTTCGCGGATGAACACTGACCAAAACTTCCTTGCCAAATTTCTCGGAAAGTTCTGAAAACGCTTTGAAAATATCTATTAGGCGTTCAGGAATGTCGACATTTTCTGCTCGATGAAGCGTGACGAGGAAGTACTCGAAAGGCTTTACATTTAGTGTTTTTAGTATTTGGCTATCTTCTATCTTCGGCGAGAAGTAATCGAGAACTTCTTTGATCGGGTTGCCGGTGACATAGATTCGGTCGCGTTCTATGCCTTCGCGGACGAGATTTTCTTTGCTTCGTTCGGTGTAGGGCAAAAGAATCGTACTCGAGTGATCGATGATTCGTCGGTTTACTTCCTCCGGGACGCGGTTGTCGTAGCAACGGTTTCCGGCCTCCATGTGGAATACCGGAATTTGCCGTCTGCAAGCGGTGATTGCCGAAAGAGCGCTGTTAGTGTCGCCGAGGATAAGTATTCGGTCGGGGTTATGTTCGGCGATGGCCTCGTCGCATTTTGTGACGATCTGACCGATCTGGTCGGCAAACGACGAGGATCGAATTCCAAGGTGGACATCGGGCGTGCGAACGTCTAAATCCCGAATGAATATATCGCTGAGAGTTTCGTGATAATTTTGTCCGGTGTGGACAGTGACGTGTTCACAGTGCTGATCAAGCACTTTCATCACAAGACTCAGCCGGATGATCTCGGGCCGCGTCCCAAAGATGGTCATTATTTTCATAAAGATGTTATTTACCGGAAATGAATCTTTCGATCTCGGTGCTGGCCCCGCCGAGCAGAGCTTTGAGCTCGACGATTGATACGTTGTTATCCTTAGACGAGTATTCACTGCTCAGGACTGGCGTGAAATCACCGTCTTCGCGCAGTTCCGGCAACACCGGCAGGATGACATAAAATCCGTTGGCCTCTACAGTCCGGAAACATTCTTCCTCGGAAACCATTATTTCATGGATCTTTTCGCCGGGGCGGATACCGGTGTAGACGATCTTTGTTTCGCGATCGCCCATCAGTGCTTTGGCGACGTCGGTTATGTTTGCGGCGGGGACCTTGGGAACAAACGTGCATCCTCGGCGACCGGAACGGATTGCTTCGAAAACAGTATCTACGGCGCGGTCGAGGCTCAGTAAAAAGCGAGTCATTTCCTGCAGTGTGATCGTCAACGTTTGACCATTCTTGATCTGTTCGACAAAGAGCGGAACGATCGAACCACGCGAAGCGATAACGTTGCCATAACGGACGCAGTTGAACGTTGCCTTACGCGAATCGCGGTTCGCCTCAAGCAAGATGCGTTCCTGCAGAGCCTTGGTCATTCCCATTACGTTTATGGGTTTGCAAGCCTTATCGGTTGAAATGCCGATGACCTTTTCTACGGACAAGTCGTTTTCGCGAATCGCCCGGGCGATGTTCTCGGCACCACCGATGTTCGTCATTACGGCCTCGTATGGGAAATATTCGCAGGACGGGACCTGTTTCAAGGCCGCGGCGTGAAATACGATGTCGGCGTCACGCATCGCCGTCAACAGGGACGAATAGTCACGGACATCACCGATGCGGAATTTCAAGAGATTCTGTGAGTTCTCGTATATAATATCGTCCGTTGCGGTTTCGCGATTGAGAAAATCAAGCCGCATGTAATGCTGCTTGGCCTCATCACGGGAAAAAACCGTGATTCCGGCCGGTTTCCCTATCTCACCGGATAATAATCGGCGGACAAGTGTTTGCCCAAGCGAGCCGGTACCGCCCGTCACTAAAATGTGCTTTCCTTCGAGTTCGTTCATTTTCTAAAACTATCGTATGGTGTCTGATCGTCTGCCATTACCCGTATCATTTCTTCCCAAGCCAACGGCTTAAATCCCGTTGCTTCCCTAAATTTGCTTCCGTCCAGGCTTCGATCGATCTTCAACTCGTGCGAAAGTGTGATCGTGATCGAGGCGTCGTAATATCTATTTATCAGAGTAAGGAGATCGAATTTATTGATCGGATCAGCAGCAACATGATAGAGACCGCTGAGTTCTTTATGCTCGATAAGTAAATTTTTGATTATATCGGCAAAAATTGTAGTTGGAAAGCCCGAATAGATCGCATCGACAAAACCTTTCGCCAAACCACCGCGATTCGATAAAAACCACTCTATCAGGCTATGCGAAGAGTCTAGTTCCCTGCCGATGATCGAGGTGCGAAGGGTCAGGCAATTATCGGCGATCACTTCGCCGAGATTCTTACTCTTGCCATAAAGATCAGTTGCGTTCGAAACGTCGCTCTCAGAGTAGTTTCCGGTCACTCCATCAAACACGCAGTCGGTGCTGATATTTATCAACCTGAAACCATATTTGGCGGAAAATTCGGCAAGGCGGTTGGGAAAGATCGAGTTGATCTCAAGCGTCGTTATGACGTCCTTTGCAGATGGCACCTGCTTGATAATGCCGATAGCGTTGATCACGATATCGGGCTCGGTTGCTTTGATCGCCGCCTCGATAGAATCCGTATTCTGAGCGTTAACAAACTCAACGATCCGTTTCGGGTCGAATATTCGAAACCGCTCAACAGTCTCAAACGCGCCGCGAATCGTGCCAAAGACATCAAAAGTCGAACCTAACTTCTGGATAAGCTTGTGCCCAAGCATTCCATTTGCTCCGAAAATTAGTACTTTCATCTAATTCTATTGATCATTTCGCCGAAAGAATCTCATCGTAGATCGTTTCGTATTCTTTTGCGATCAGTTCCGCGTTAAATCGTCGAGCGTTTCCGAGGCCGACCTTAATTAGCTCCGCACGGTGTTCAGAATTCCTTATTAAATTATTTATGCCTCTCGCTATATCCTCAACATCCAGCGGATCAACAAATTCGGCTCCATCACCCGCCACTTCTCGCATCGGGCTAATGTTGCTCGTCAAAACTGGCCTTTCCATGGCCTGTCCCTCGATTATCGGAAGGCCGAAGCCTTCGAACGTTGAGCAAAACGCGATGATATCCGCATCTCTATATGCTTGCAGCAGCTGCTCACCGTCGAGGTGGACATCGTTATCAAAAGCGACGTTTGTCCGCTCTAGTTCGTCCGCTATTTTAACATTCATCGGTCCTACAATTCTAAGTTTGCACGGAATCCCTTCGAGAGCTCGAATAAGACGGGGAACGTTTTTGTTTTCCATCGTACCGAGTTGAAGAATCGTCGGACATTCAATGTTAAAGCCTTTTTGACCGTTCGATACATACTGGTCACCAAGCGGATTCTCAACTATTCGAATCTTATCCTCGCCAGTCTTAACATTTGAAACGATCTCATTTTTCGTTGCCTCGGAAATGGTGGTGATGTATGAAAGCCGTCGTATTGGCCAGTCCAGCAAGAGCTTTTTTAAGATATATCGACGAATACCGGTGCGGGTGCGTAAGAATCCGAGATCGTGGATAGTGAGGACTGTTTTGTCCTTTGGTAAAACCAGCGAAATATAGTGAACGTGCCCGGTGACATGGTAGATATCGGCGTCTCGGTGTCTAAAGAAGGCTAGATTTTTTAAGACGCTAATGAAATCGTTTGAGAATGGCACCGATTGAAAATCAGTCGTGTATCGATTTGTCGGCAAACTCTTGGCGATCTGGCGAAATACATTTTCAATGCTTACGAAAAGCGACGGTGCACGTTCGACGAAGAGAATACGCGATTTCATGCTCGGTGAGTGGTGGCGAACTCCGCCTTTATGAATTCTTCGATTTCACGGATCGTGACGACCGTCGTTCCGATGTGGCCGACCGCGATGCCGGCGGCGATGTTCGCGGCGGCAGCGGAATCCCGAAATGACATGCCGCCAATGAAGGCGACGGCCAAGACTGCGATAACCGTATCTCCGGCACCTGTTACATCGAAAACGTCGTGTGCGAGGGCGTCGAGATGAAACGATTCTGGTCCATCGTCGAGAAGCGTCATGCCGTTTTCACCCTCAGTTATCAGCACCGCATCAAAATCGTGCGAGCTGCGTATCTCGCGGGCAGCGTCAACAATCATTTCTGCGGATGTGAGCGTTCTTTGAACGGTTTCGCTAGCTTCTTTTAGATTAGGCGTTATCACAAAGCCTCCACGATATTTTGTTAAGTCTTTAGATTTAGGGTCGATGAAGACCTTTTTATCGGATGATCGAGCATGATCCAATATTTTTTCGAGGAGACTCTCTGAAAGGAAGCCTTTCGCGTAATCGGAGATAATGATCGCTTGAGCGTCATCGATCGCGTTACGAATAATTTCAAATGACTCATTTATCTCGGCATGACTGACCGGGTTATCTGTCTCCTGATCGAGCCGAACGACATGTTGATTGTGAGCGACGATGCGTGTCTTAACCGTAGTGCTGCGGTCATTTAAGGAAATTAGACGGCAATCGACCGAAGCGTTAGTACTAACCAAGCCTTTCAAGATCTCCGCCTCTGTATCTTTTCCCGTGACGCCGACGAGGATCGCCCTCGCACCTAAACCTGCGACATTGGCGGCAACATTTGCGGCTCCCCCGGCGGCGACGCTTGTCCGTCCGAGTTTGACGACCGGAACAGGTGCCTCGGGCGAGATACGGGTGACCTTTCCCCACCAGTAACGGTCTAACATCACGTCACCAATTACGGCGATCGTGACATTTGCGAGTGTATCAGGCAATTTGATCACGTATTTGCAGCCCGCCTTTCCGAAACCCATTGATCTATCATTTCGCACCAGATGTGAGCAACCGTTATATGGGCTTCTTGGATTCGGGCCGTCCTCGGCGAAGGTGAGGCGTAGCAAGAATCGCACAAGCCGGCTAACTTCTTACCGTTAACACCGGTCATCCCAAGTATTTTGCAACCCTTTCGCCTCGCTTCCATGACTGCGGCGATTATATTGGGCGAGTTGCCGCTTGTGCTGATGGCAATTAAAAGATCGCCTTCGTTTGCCAGTGCCTCGACCTGTCTCGCAAAGATCCGCTCGAAGCCGTAGTCATTCGCCAAAGCGGTCAACGCCGACGTGTCGGTCGTCAGAGCGATCGAGGGCAAGGCGACACGCTCTGTTTCATAGCGGCCGACAAACTCCGCTGCGATGTGCTGGGCATCA
>Ga0105046_10018786_pt1 | contig 10511 bp, 4 predicted proteins | sample MAT03_FD_78385 | JGI IMG/M metagenome (GOLD analysis project Ga0105046, IMG submission 78385) | Freshwater microbial communities from Lake Fryxell liftoff mats and glacier meltwater in Antarctica - MAT-03 (megahit assembly) | ecosystem: Environmental > Aquatic > Freshwater > Ice > Liftoff...
TCGCTACAAGCGGTAATGATGAAATGGCACAGCTAGCCGCAAGCATTAACTCCATGGCCGATACCATTATGCGCAACATGGACGATCTAAAACAAGTGGATGAACTTCGCCGAGAATTGATAGCTAATGTATCTCATGATTTACGAAGCCCTATGGCAGTGATTCATGGTTTTGTTGAAACATACATGATGAAAAAAGACACGCTTTCTCAGGAAGAACAAAAAAAATATCTCGAAGCAATATTGATCAACAGCGAAAAACTTCGAAAGCTTGTATCAGATCTTTTTGAACTTTCAAAATTAGAGGCAAAACAAATAGCGATAAAACAAGAACCTTATATAGTGAATGAAATGCTTTTTGAAATGTGTGAACAGTTTGCCGTGATAGCCCGAAACAAAGGCATTTCTATGAAAGGAGAAATTCCGCCAAAAATGCCATTAATTTATATCGATAGCGCGTTGATTTCAAGGGCTCTTCACAACTTGCTCGACAATGCGATCAACTACACGGGCACAGGCGGAGCAATTAAACTAGTAGCAAAAGTTGACCAAGAACATGTACATATACAAATTTCAAATACTGGAGCTGGAATAAGCGAAAATGACATACCACATATTTTCGACAGATATTACAAAGCATCTAATCAAAAAACACAACAAAGCACCGGACTTGGCCTAGCCATTGCCAAAAGAATAATAACATTGCATGACGGAGATATTCACGTAAAAAGTTTGCCTGGAATAGAAACAACATTCAGCATCCAATTACCATTTCATTCGAATCTACAATTCAGTAAATGATACGATTTAATAGAAAAATCGATCTGCAGTTTATTCATCTTGTTGAACAATAAACTAACTCTTCATGAACTTCACGTGAACTTTTATGTACAGTTTTGCTTCATAAATTTTAAATCAAAAAAAGATGAATCAAATTAAAATCTCCGTTATCCTGCTAGCAACTTTAGTTCTGGCTTCATGCAAAAAAGAAGAAGAAGAAGAAATTGTAATAACACCAGTCGAAACTGCTCTCAATCCGGCCACGGCGCCTGTGCAAGCAGTTGACCGATTCAGTTCAGATGCCGGAACGCTTATGATTCGCGACGGCTCTAACGGATTGCCTGCTACTAACTCCCCCATCAACTTTGATCAAGCGCCATTCATTACACATGGTTTTGGCCCGGCTGGCGAGCATACTGCCTATTACAATTTTGACGTTATGCCAATCGATCCTGCTCCTATCTATGTTCTTTTCAGGTCAGGAAGTGATTCCCCAGTGGAAGGACAACTGAATATTGTGGATGTTATACCCGGATCTACTTCATACAACGACTTTTGGAATGTAGTAAAGGTCACTGTACCTTCGAACTATTTGGCTAATACTGTATCGAGCGTTGCTCAGATCATTTCTAAGGGCTATGCCACAGAAGAAACTACAACGATTGTCAACTGTCCAATTGTTCCCATGGGATCCACAGCATCAATGCGTTTAGGAAGCACCGACACTGGACTAGTACTCGCATGGTACAACAGTAAGGTGGTATATTATTTCAATTTCTCAGAGGCTCCATTGATGGGACTAAATGTTCCTACTTCGCCTATTTACGTGACTTTTAATATCAATCCGAACATGCCTAACGGTGGACCTCCATCAGGCTTTATGACAGAAGATGGTACTCAAACACATAATGTGCTTGGAAGTTTGCCAGGAGATATTGGCTACTCACCACTTTGGTCCGTAAGCGTTTTTGACAACGCCGATTTTGCAACTGTGAACTCACTTTCAACGGCACAGTCATCGAATGTGCTTGCCAATGGGGTGATGAATGTGAATTGTCCTGTTGTTTTAGTTGAATAACATCTATTTTTGACTATAATGAATTTAATGATCCGGGTCATACTATCGGTAGTAGTCAATAGTATGACTCGGATTTTATATTTTTAGATCCAATGATTGAGTACTCGATATTACACCTTTTACACATTTAATTTTGTCTAATGTCATCTTTGTTTCATTGAACTATTTGAACTATTAGGATTTAGTTATGGAACTATCAAAAAAAACTCACCATTGAACCCTTTGAACCAATTAATAAATGCTTCTGGTATAATATAATTTTCCAACAAAAAAACCACTGCCTTTCGACGGTGGTTTTATATTTCAAAAATAAATTTCTTAAAGACTAGACATCAATCTTAGCATACTTCGCATTGGCCTCAATGAAGGCTCTGCGGGGTGGTACATCATCGCCCATCAACATAGAAAAGACGTGATCACATGAAACTGCATTGTCGATGGTCACTCTGCGCAGCGTACGATTTTCAGGATTCATGGTTGTTTCCCATAGCTGTTCGGCATTCATTTCACCAAGACCCTTGTAACGCTGCACGTTCACTGTGCTATCAAGGTTTGCACCTTTATACAATGCAATAAGTGCATCGCGCTGTTCTTCATTCCAAGCATATTCCTGTTTATTACCTTTTTTAACAAGATAAAGAGGAGGAGTTGCGATGTAAATATATCCTTGTTCAATCAACTCTTTCATGTGTCGGAAATAGAATGTCAAGATGAGTGTTTCGATGTGGCTTCCATCAACGTCAGCATCACACATGATCACGATTTTATGATAGCGCAGTTTGGCTAGATTAAGAGCCTTACTATCTTCTTCTGTTCCAATTGTAACACCGAGAGCGGTGTACATATTTCTGATCTCTTCGTTTTCGAAAATTTTGTGTTGCATTGCTTTTTCCACGTTGAGAATTTTACCTCTCAATGGAAGAATAGCCTGAAACTGTCGAGCTCTGCCTTGTTTGGCTGTTCCTCCAGCCGAGTCACCCTCGACTAAGAATAATTCAGACTTAGCAGGATCCTTTTCAGCGCAGTCAGCTAGTTTTCCGGGAAGACCACCACCTGTGCCCACTCCCTTGCGCTGAACCATCTCACGTGCCTTTTTGGCCGCATGTCTCGCCTGTGCTGCAAGTAAAACTTTATTTACAATCTGCTTTGCTTCGTTCGGATTTTCTTCTAAATAAGCCTCAAGCATTTCACTCACGACCTGACTCACCGGAGCAACTGCTTCGCGGTTACCAAGTTTTGTTTTAGTCTGACCTTCGAATTGTGGTTCTTGCACTTTTACTGAAACAACAGCCGTAAGCCCCTCTCTAAAGTCGTCAGGAGAAATTTCGATTTTTAATTTTTCCAGAAGACCACTTTTTTCCGCAAATGTTTTTAGCGTTGCGGTAAGACCTCTGCGAAAACCACTGAGGTGAGTACCACCTTCGTGCGTGTTGATATTGTTTACATAAGAAAACACATTCTCGTTGAATGAGTCGTTGTAAATCATTGCAACCTCGACAGGGATATCGCCTGTGGTGCGTTCCATGTGAATGATTTTGCTGATGATTGCAGGACGCGTTTCATCCAGGTATCTCACAAATTCAACAAGACCCTCTGTGGAGTAAAAATCATTTGTTTTAGCAACTCCCTCTTCGCTTAACACGCGCAAATCCGTAATACGCAAACGAATGCCTTTGTTGAGGAACGAAAGTTCTCTCAGGCGAGTCGCAAGAGTGTCGTAGTTATATTCTGTATTCTCAAAAATTGATGAGTCAGGCTTGAACGTAACGATTGTACCTCGTTTTGTAGTCGGACCAATTTCTTTGGTTGGATACAATGGCTTACCAATACTATACTCCTGCACGTATGACTTGCCTTCGCGAAAAACTTCGGCTTTGAGGTGAATAGAAAGAGCGTTTACACAACTAACACCCACACCGTGGAGACCGCCAGAAACCTTGTAAGATCCTTTGTCAAATTTACCACCCGCACCGATTTTTGTCATTACAACTTGGAGAGCAGAAACGCCCTCTTTTTTGTGCATATCAACAGGGATACCGCGACCATTGTCTTCAACGGTAACAGAATTGTCCTCATTGATAACAACAGTAATAATATCGCTATGACCTGCCAAAGCCTCGTCGATAGAGTTATCTACAACTTCATACACAAGGTGGTGAAGTCCTCTTACGCCGGTGTCACCGATGTACATGGAAGGGCGCATACGTACGTGCTCCATTCCCTCCAGACTTTGAATATTATCGGCAGTGTAATTTCCGGTTGCAGTTTTTGTTTCTTCGCTCATTTTGAGAGTTTCTTCCACGGGTTAAAAAATTGATTTGTTTAAGTAGTCGTACTACCAAAAAAAATTGAATGTATTGGCATTTTTTGAGGCCCACAAAAGTAGTGATTTTTGATGGTTAAATCACCATTTAGACGCACTTAAATGGTCACAACTTTTCACATTTGATGAACAAATATTTTCAGGTGAAAGGGGACTTAAAATGAAAAAACACTTCAATATAAACCGCTTATTATCAGGTAATTACGACAAACCCACAATTCATCCTTCTTTTTACCTTCAGAATTGAAGCATATATCACCGCAGAAGAATGTCAGGTAAGATTCAAATTCGGCGAAAAAACACTTGGTATTTTCTCTAAAAAGGGTCAAAAAATAGAAAACTTTTCATGATCAATGAAAAAGATCATCAGAAAGAATATGCCGCACCCAACGTAGCCAAAAACTGCTGATTGTTGTAAGCACCCCAGCGCTGGTATTTCAATGCAAATGCATTGTTGAATTGCACCCAAGCCGACAAACGTTTGTTGTATCTATATTCGACTCTAAAATTGGCATCCAAAAAGCCTTTGAGTTTGAAGTGATATTCTGTATTAGAACTTGATCCGGAGGTTACGATATATGGATCTACGTCATGCACAGGAACAAGCGATTTAGCCCATCTCGAACCGATATAAAATATGTCGGTACTCACAATAAACTTATTGCGCAATGCGTATTGTCCATTGACCAAAAGTTTGGTTACCGGCTGATTCCAAGCGCGCACTTCATCACCTAATGTGTATTTATAATAATCTCCACGAATATTTGCTTTCCATTTTTCTCCTGCAAAAATCGCAAGCTCTCCATGAAGATTAATTGCATTGAGATCATCATAAATCACCGTCATCACATTGCCCCATGAATAAAAATCATTTTGCGGTGAGCTAATGCTGTCGTTTATGAAATATGCAAAATTGCTCCATTCAAAATAATTTACTCCCGCGCTGTATGATACAGCGCGCGAAACTGCGCCACCAATACCTGCATACACATCCAGTTTATTGTTTTTATTTTTGAGATCCGGAAATGTTTGTATGAAGGGATTTTGTTGATACAGTCCAAGATAGGTTGTTGGCTCAACGCTGCCTCTAACACCCGCATACGGCACAATAATTCCATCGAGAAGATTATAACTCGCTTCAGCCAATGGATAAAAATGACCGGGTGATTCACCCCTTCCTTCAATATAAATTCCTGCACCAATTTTGGCCCGTAAATCGCGCCATGTCGTTGATGCTGTTGGTACAAATTTGATAACAGTATTATCCCAACTTCTGTCTTGGAATGTCTTGTCGATGAAATTTCCTCTTCGTCCAAGATCAGGCCCGAAATAATCGAAGTTGTTATAGTTGATACCAAAGTCCATAGCAAAAAGTGTGTTGTCTTTGAGCGTGCGTCCATGAAGTAAAATATCAACGTTAGTTTCCCTATTATTTTGAAGATCTTTGGTTCCTCTGAGGGAAATATCTGCTCTGTAATTTACATCACCTGTATCGCGCTGATAAGTAAGAAAAGACATGCCACCACCGAAAGTATTCATTCTTTGATTAAACGAAAGACTATCGAATGCAGGACCTTCGTAATTGTTTTTTAAATCCACTCCATAAAAGTGACTTACGTTTCGTTCCCAATTAAAATTACCGAGTAATTGAGTTTTTTTGAAAAACCATTTGCCCCAAAGCTCAGCGAGATTATCGCTGTATCTATCCGGTATGCTATCAGCATCATTTAGTGGCACACCATCACCGCGAAGCATTTTGTAGTGAAATCCAAATGTTCCTTTTTTGGAGCGTCCATCGGTGTAATACACATCAAGGGGTACCGTGTTGTATGATCCGTAACCGGCGCGGATGTAACCTTTGTATAAGTAACTCAATTTTTCGTCAACATTAATTTTAGCCGCCGGAATCAATTTTGGATCAATAAGCGCCAGCTTCGGAGTTGGAATGGTAGTGTAATTGATGGAGGTCATTTTAACCACACTGTCTTTTGTTTGCGGAGTAATACTAATCTTATCCGCATCGCGCAAAAACAATCGTCTATCACCCGTAAAAGTTGTAGTATAATCTAGCGTGGTATCAACTTGTGCAGATGAGCCTTGATAAGCGCTAACCAGCAAGAGAAAACAAATAATATTTTTCATGGGTATCATGTACTTTTTGGGAATTAATCTTGTGGATTTAGATCAATTTCTATGTCTTCGGATCGGTTTTCTTTTCCGGCATTTTCAAGAGCATCTAGTTGTTGCTTTTTAGACAAGGCTTGTTCAACAACCCAGGGTACTTCTACATTTTCGAGAATGGCATCAATAGTAGCTCTAGCTTGGAAGTAGTCTTTGAGCCCAATGTATACATCTGCCAGCAACAAATAACCTTTGTATTTCCAATCATCGAAGGAAGAATATTTTTCGAGCAAAGCGAAAATTTCTGTCTCTGCTTTTTTGTATTCTACTTTGCCATAAAGACAATTTGCTATACTCCATTTTGCTTCGGCAGCGTCAACTCCACCCTTCTTTATCACCTCTTTAAAATCGGCGGTTGCAAGATCGTATTGAGCATTCTGCATTAGAATTCTTCCACGCCACAAAAACGCTGTATACCGAATTTCTTGAGGGGTGCCAACATTGGTTATTACTTGATCTGCATATTGTTTTGCAGCCGTAAAATCAGATAAAAGATAATTACATCTCATCAATCCTATTTGTGCTTCTAACAAATTGTTTTTGAGGACTGCTACTTCAGACAGCTTCTGATAGTGCTGTCCTGCTGCTGAAAAATCCTTTTTGTTGTAACTGATCGTTGCAGCAACGACGAGACATTCTTCCAAATAATTTGACGAACCTTGGTTGATGACAAACGTGTAACTCGTCAGCGCTTTGTCCTTGTCTCCTTTTTCATAATAACAATTGGCCAAATAATAATTTGCTTCAAGGGCAAAATATTGGAACTTCTGTAAATATGCCGTCAACTTTGTGATGGCGGTACTACAATTTCCATCTTGAGCATAACCAATAGCTTTGAGATATACCTCTTCTTCCACTTCGTCTTTCGATGCACCGCCAATTGAAATTGCATCACTTTGGAACTCAGGATCATCGATAAGAATACTTTTACAAATGACATAAGCATCTTTGAGAACAGGATCCTTCGAGTGATTTTTTTTAAGCGTATTCCAGGTTTCTTTCACCTTTTCTTCATTTCCTTCTTTTACATATACTAAACACAAATCGCGCAGTGCATATTTAGGATATTGAGTAGTGCTGTGATTTGTAAGGATGTCGTTGTAATAGTTTTTTGCCTCTCCCAGCTTATTATCTGACAGGTATGTCTTGGCTAGTTCATACTTTGCATCCACTCGGAATTTTGAATTCGGACTTTCGGTAAGAAGACTTTTTAGTACCCATGATTTTTTATCATTCTGCCCATCAAATCCATAACTCATCGCCTTCTGAAACATTGCATAATCCTTGCCTGTTTCATCATTATCAGAAGCTTTATCATAATAAAGAATTGCTTGCGTATAATTTTTAGCGACATAAAAACAATCGCCAATCCTCATATAAGCGTCATTCACTTTTTTCGCTTCTTTACCGTGATTACCATCTATATATTTTCTGAAAGAGACATTTGCTTTTTGGTAAAATCCATCTGCGGTTTCATAATTCATTTCGGCATTTGCTAGTTTAAAATATGCATAACCCTGACTGTAATGAGCGAGCCCGTAATATTCACTGTTATACGCTCCGGGCTCAGCTATAAAGGCATTATAACGTGGAATTGACTGTGCGAATTGATTCAAACGATAACTAATTTCAGCCTTCCAGTATTTTGCATCTGCATTGAGAGTTGGATTTACTGGAAACGCTGCAACCTTGTCGAAGTAAGTATCCGCCTTTACATATTCTTCAGACTGAAAAAGTTCTACTGCTCTATTGTAAGCCACAACTTGATATGCTTCTTTAACACGATTGTCCTTATTCTGAATTTTATCCAAAGATGCAAGTGCCTTGTCGTAGTTGCGAGTTTTCATATACACATTCAACAAAAACTCATAGGCTTCATCTCGTCTTTTACTGTTTGGATATTTATTGAGATAATCTTCAAAAGCTGTTATTGCCTCATGAAATGGATTGTACGAAAGCTCAAATGCTAGTTTCGCATAATTAAACATTGCATCTTCTTGCACCTCAGGGTTAAATGACATATTAGATGCAGCCTCAAAAGCATTACGCGCATATTCCTTCTGGTTCAATTTGAGATAACATTCTCCCATGTTGTAAGAAGCCCGCTGCGTGAGATCATCATCCTCTTTGCTGACACTGCTATATGAATCAATTGCATTCTGCCATGCGCTTGTGCGGTGAAATGCATAGCCCAATTGGTAATAATCTTCGCGAGTTACATCACCTTTTGGAGTCTTGTCGTGGTATTGCAACAAAAACGGAAGTGCTTCTGCGTATTTTTCTTTTGCGCAATATGCATCCCCAATTAAACGGGCAATTTCTGGAATACGTTTAGTCGCATTCGCTTCAGCTTCGGCAAGAGCTTTTGGGCCGTAAACCAGCACATCATCAAAGCGCTTTTGTTTATAATAAATATGCGTGATATAGAATGGAACTAGGCCTTTAAAAATTTCATCCTTTTCTAATATTTGAAATCCTTCGAGACCAGTTTGTAAATCGTTTTGTTCATAGGCGATGTGGCTGTAGTAATAGATCGCAGCTTGCTTGTATTCACCTTCGCTTTGTTTGGCTTCGTAAAAATCTTGACGTGCATTTGCCAAATCGCCTGTTTCGAAATAACTGTGACCTCGTTTGTATCTGAATTCAGTTTTATCCTCTGCCGATAGATTTTTTTCATCCACAAATTCGAACCATTCGAGTGCTTTTTTATACGATTTCTTTTTGTAGTTAAAAGTTGCGAGTTCGAAATACACCTGTTGTTTCCATGGAGAATCTGGATGCTCAAGTACAAATTTTTCAAGTTGATATTCAGCGTCCTTGTGCAAGAGATACAGCGCACAAATACCATTGTAATATTCCGAGTTTATACGCAGAGCGTGTTGAGGATTTTTTTCAAGAACAATATATTGCTCGAATTTTTCCTTTGAGGGAACATACTTTTCATGTTCAAACAGATCGAGTGCTTCGCGGTAAATGCGCGTATTATCATAAAGAGCGATAGGCTCTTGAGAAAGCAAGTCCCTTGAAAACAATAAGGCTGTTATTAGCACTATGTTTTTCATCATTTTTATCATAACGGCAGAAATTTCTGAAAGTCGAAAGTAAAAAAAAGGCAAAGAATATGTTTTACACAGAATTAAACTTGCGAACGACTCATTGTGAAATCTATTGCCATCAGGACAATAGAAGTGATATTTGCATCTTTGTTGAGAATTCTCCGATTGTCACCACAACAACAAACTAGTAACAACGACTAATGAAAATATTTGATACAGCAACACTGCGCGAATGGGATCGATTTACGATATCGCAACAATATCAAAGTTCTGCAGAGTTGATGCAATTTGCGGCTGAGACTTGCGTGATCGAACTTGAGGAATCAGAATTTAGCAGTTCATACACATTTTTCTGCGGCACAGGTAACAATGGTGGCGATGGACTGTGTATGGCGATCGACTTTGCTTCGAAGGAATTCCCCGTTTTTGTTTACATTGTGGGAGATCCGGAAAAAGGAAGCGTAGATTTTAAACTGAACATGCAACGAATGATCGAAAGTGAAATAGATGTAAAATTTCTTTCGGTATCTGCCTCCGATTTTGAACTTAAAGAAGACACTTGTGTGATAGATTGCATCTTTGGAACAGGAATAAATAAACCTGTTGAAGGCTGGATTGGAGAATTGATAGAGAAAATTAATGAGAAAAAAAAGCGACTTATTTCTATTGATGTTCCATCTGGACTAATACCTGATGAACTTGGATTACAACCCGCTCATATCATAAAAGCAGACCGGACTATCACCTTTGAAGTGCCTAAAAAAGCAATGCTCTTTCCTGAAAATTATCGGTATGTAGGAGAACTGCATATTCTGAGTATTGCGCTTGATCTTGATTTTGAAGAAGCGCAAGAAAGTGACCTCATTTTTTATGAAATACTGGATGCACAGAAAGATTTTAAACACAGACAAAAATTTGCATACAAAAATCAATTTGGACATGCTCGCATTATTGCAGGGAGCAAAGGAAAAATGGGTGCGGCACTTTTGAGTTCTGCAGCATGTATAAGGAGTGGAGCCGGATTGGTAACAGCATCTATTCCCGCGTGTGGTTATGAGATACTTCAACTTGGAGCCCCTGAAGTAATGTGTGAA
>Ga0105046_10018790_pt1 | contig 10508 bp, 8 predicted proteins | sample MAT03_FD_78385 | JGI IMG/M metagenome (GOLD analysis project Ga0105046, IMG submission 78385) | Freshwater microbial communities from Lake Fryxell liftoff mats and glacier meltwater in Antarctica - MAT-03 (megahit assembly) | ecosystem: Environmental > Aquatic > Freshwater > Ice > Liftoff...
CGGAACCGCCGCCGGCTCCGCCACCGCCTCCCCCGGCCCCGCCGCAGGTGCAGGCCGTGCCGTCGGCCCCGCCGGTGGTGAAAGCGGCTCCGTCGCCGAATTGGCGCGTCGATTCTCCGCCGCCGGCTGCGACGCCGGCGCCGCATGTGATCGCGATGCCGGCATCGTCTCCCATGGCGATGCCGCCGGTGGAGGAACCGCCGCAGCAGGCGCGGCCGCCGCTGCCGGCGCAGATCCCAGGCCAACCGCGACCGCCGATGCGTCGCCCCGAGCCCGAGCGGTTCGCTCCGATGCCGGCGCCGATGCTGCCGGACCCGCCGCTGCCCGATCCGATTCCCGCGGATTCGATCCCCGTGATGGCAGAGGAATCGTCGCTGACGCTGCCGTTCCCGTCGTCCTCGCGCTCGTTCCACGCGGAGATCGAAACACGCCCTTACGAACCGGAGCCGTTCGCGTTTCCATATCACGCCCAGATGCCCTCGCCGATCACAATGCCTTCGCCGACGCCGGCACCGGTGATGCCGATGGGCGAGAAATCGCCAAGCCGAGAATCGCAACGTCGTCCGATCTCGCCCATGCTCTGGCCGTTCGTGGCCCTGAACTATGTCGTCGACGGCTGTCTGAACCTCACGGGCTTCCCCGGGCGGTTGATCACCTCGCGACCTGTCAAGACGCTGCTCGGTCTCACGGGTTTGGGCCTCATCGCTTACACTCTCACTTACCTCGGCCAGCAGCAGGGGCTCATCACCCTGCCACAACGGCTGCCCTGGCCCAAGTAGGCGTTCCATGCGTCGCCGCGACGCGGAGTCCACCAGGCTTCGCGTCGTTTCGGCGATTCCGAACTACAATTCCTGCATGGCTTCCCTCATTCCGCACCGCTTCCTGATTCGCGTCGCGCATCCCTGCCCTTATGTCAAGGAGATGCCACGAGACGCGGATGAAGAGGAACATCTCCTGGACCTGCCGGAGTCCGCGCGCCTGCACAACTACGCCGAGCTCGACGGCCAGAAGAGCTTCGCGGATGTGCGGGTCGCCTGGAACGATTTCGGCCTCGGAATCCAGCTTGTGGTGAAGGCGAAGGAGAAAGAGCCCACGGGCGACACGCCGCGATCCGCCGATGGGCTCACCCTGTGGCTGGACACGCGCGACACCCGGGCGAGCCACCGGGCGAGTCGATTCTGCCATCAGTTCCACTTCCTGGCCTCCGGTGGCGGAGCCGAGAAGGATGAGCCTCACTTCACGCAGTCGAAGATCAATCGCGCCTTGCAGGATGCCCCGTTCGCGAATCCGTCCGAAGTGCTCTTCCGCGTTCATCGGCTCCGCGGGGGTTATCGCCTTGAAGCGTTCCTCCCGGCCGCGGCCCTCACCGGCTTCGATCCCGAACAGCACAACCGACTTGGCCTGTACTACGTCGTTCGCGATCAGGAACTGGGCGACCAGTTCCTCGCCGTGGGCTGGGATTTCCCGATCGCGGACGATCCCTCGCTTTGGGACGCTCTCGAACTGGTGACAGGGTGACTGGGTGACAAGGTGACAAGGTGACAAGGTGACAGGGTGACTGGGACTGGGACTGGGACTGGGTGACTCTGTGGTAAATCTTTTCTTGTATGGCCTAAGGAAGGCGACTCTCTCATTCGCAACTCCTCATTACTTGCGACTCGCGCTTGCCTTCGACCAGGAAACCGCACATGACTCCTCACGATCGCCCCTCGCCGCTCGCGACTCTGATCTCGGCTGCGGTCCGGGGCCGCGTGGTCGTGCTCGCCCTGTGTGGGCTGTTGCTCGTCTTCGGCTCTCGCACGATTCGCACGGCACCACTTGACGTCTTCCCGGAGTTCGCACCGCCGAAGGTCGAGGTGCAGACGGAGGCTCCTGGCCTTTCCACGGATGAAGTCGAGAGCCTGATCAGCGTGCCGCTCGAGAACGCCCTGAATGGCACTCCGGGCCTCAAGACGATCCGCTCGAAGTCGGTGCTGGGGTTGTCGTCGGTGGTGCTGCTGTTCGACGAGGGGACGGACATCCACAAGGTGCGGCAGTACGTTCAGGAGCGTGTCGCCGCGGAGGCGGTGCGGCTGCCAAGCGTGGCCCGGCCGCCGGTGATCTTGCAGCCGCTGTCGTCCTTGAGCCGGGTGATGAAGATCGGCCTTTCCTCGAAATTGCTGACGCAACAGGACATGACGGTGCTCTCCTTGTGGACGATCCGCCCCAAGCTGATGTCCGTGCCCGGGGTCGCGAACGTGGCGATCTGGGGCCAGCGAGATAAGCAGTATCAGGTGCTGGTCGATCCGGATGGCTTGCGGGCCGCGGGCGTGACGCTTGACCAGGTGGTGCGTGCGACTCAGGATGCCACGGTGCTGGAGTCCGGCGGGTACGTCGACAAGCCGAACCAGCGGCTGGCGGTTCGCCATCGTGCGATGGTCCGTGATCCCGCCGACCTGGCCCGCACCGTGGTCGCCTTCCAGGGCAACGCGCCAATCCGCCTGGGCGACGTGGCGACCGTGCAGTTCGGCTCGCCTCCGCCGATCGGCGACGCCATCATCAACGACAGCCCGGGCCTGCTGCTCATCGTCGAAAAACAGCCCGAGGGGAACACGCTCGAAGTCACGCGCCGGGTCGAGGCGGCGCTCAAGGAACTCGAGCCCGGCCTGACCGGCGTCGAAGTGGATGCCTCCATTTTCCGCCCGGCCACGTTCATCGAGCGGGCCATCGAGAACCTTGGCCACGCCCTGCTGATCGGCTGCGGCCTGGTGGTCGTCATCCTTGTGCTGTTCCTGTACGACTGGCGGACGGCGCTCATCAGCCTCACCGCGATCCCGCTCTCGCTGCTCTCCGCCGTGGTCGTGCTGACAGCCTACGGCGTCACGCTCAACACCATGGTGATCGCTGGCCTCGTCATCGCGCTGGGCGAGGTGGTCGACGACGCCATTATCGACGTGGAGAACATCGTTCGCCGTCTTCGAGTGAACCGGGCCGCTGGCAGCCCTGTCTCGGTATTCCAGGTTGTCATCGATGCCTCGCTCGAGGTTCGCAGCGCGGTGGTGTATGCGACGATGATCGTCATCATCGTCTTCCTGCCGATCTTCTTCCTCGATGGCATTGCAGGCTCGTTCTTCCGTCCGCTCGCCTCCGCGTACATTCTGGCCATTCTCGCGTCGCTGTTTGTCGCCCTGACAGTGACGCCGGCGCTGTCGTACATGCTCCTGACCGGCGATCGCGGAGCGCAGCGAGAAGCTCCACTGCCCCGCTTGCTGCGACGAGGTTACGGCGTGATCCTGCCCGCTCTCATCAACAAGCCACGGCTTGCCCTGGGCTTCATCCTCGCAGTCTTCGTGCTCAGCGGAGCGGGGGCCACGCGCTTCGGCTCGGAGTTCCTGCCCGAGTTTCAGGAGACGGACTTCCTGATGCACTACATTGCGAAGCCCGGCGCCTCGGTCGAAGAGATGGACCGGATGACGGTGCTGGCGAGCCGGGAACTGCGCGCCATACCGGGCGTGAGGAACTTCGGTTCCCACATCGGGCGGGCCGAGGTCGCGGATGAGGTGTATGGGCCGAACTTCACCGAGTTGTGGATCAGCATCGACCCGGACGTGGACTATGCGGCCACACTCAAGAAGATTCAGCAAGCGATGGACGGCTACCCCGGCATGTTCTGCGATGTGCAGACCTTCCTCAAGGAGCGAAGCAAGGAAGTGCTCTCGGGGACGAGCTACAGCATCGTCGTTCGGCTTTTCGGCCCGGACCTGGACGTGCTGCGAGCGAAGGCCAAGGAAGCCGAGAAGGTGATGGGGAGCGTGGAAGGGGTCACGAACCTGAAAATCGAGTCGCAGGTGCTGCTGCCCCAGATCGAGGTGAGGTTGCGGCCCGAGGCGGCGGAGCGTTACGGCCTGACGCCGGGCCATGTTCGCCGGGCGACGACGACGCTGCTCAGAGGGACGAAGGCGGGCGAAGTGTACGAGGGGCAGAAGCGCTTCGACGTTGTGGTGTGGGGCGTGCCGTCGTGTCGCGACGACCTCGCCGCCCTGCGGTCGCTGCCGATGGACACGCCGACCGGAGTGCAGGTGCGGCTGGGCGAGGTGGCGGATGTGCTGGTGGTGCCGATGCCGAACGAGATCAAACGCGAGTCAGCGTCACGCCGACTGGACATCACCTGCAACGTGCAGGGCCGGGACCTGGGAGCGGTGGCGGCGGACGTGGAGGAGAAGGTTCGCGGGTTGAAATTCGAGCCTGGCTATCATCCGGAATTCCTTGGCGAGGAAGCGGTTCGCCGGGCGTCAAGCCAGCGACTTTACGGGCTGGCAGGGCTGGCGTTGATCGGCGTGCTGCTGGTGATCTACTCGGACTTCGGATCGTGGCGGATGACGCTTATCGTCGCCTTCACGCTGCCCTTCGCCCTGGTGGGCGGCGGGGTCGGCGTGATGCTGACGGGCGGAGTCGTGTCGCTGGGGTCTCTGGTGGGGTTCGTCACGGTGCTGGGAATCGCGGCTCGAAATGGCATCATGCTCGTCAGCCACTATCGCCATCTGGAAGATTACGAAGGCGAGGCGTTCGGCCCGGCACTCGTGAGGCGAGGCTCCGAGGAACGCCTTGCCCCGATCCTGATGACGGCACTCGCCACCGGGCTGGCGCTTCTGCCACTCGTGCTCAGCGGTCAGAAGCCAGGGCACGAGGTGGAGTTCCCACTCGCGGTGGTGATCCTGGGCGGCCTGGGGACGTCGACGCTATTAAATCTGTTCCTGCTGCCGCCGCTTTACCTGCGGTTCGGTCGACGATCGGAGTCGGCGGATGAGGGATTCGTCTAAGCGCGAGTTCGTTTAGCCGCGTCGCGGCTAAACGACGATCTCGTTCATACGCCGCTGGCCACCTTCGCGTGGCCGTTGCCCGTGATGCGATGCTCGACCTCGCTGATCAGCTTCGGCACGCCATCCTCGACGCCTGTTCGCAGGGCTGCGATAAGCTGCGTCATCACGGAGTCGCCAAGGCTCGAGAGTTCTTCGTTAGCTCGCTCCAGGATCTTGTCGATCCAGCCCGGCTTCGCTGGCTCGGCGAAAGCGGCCCGCGCGGGGGGCGTTTCCATCGCGGCGAACCGGGAACGAGGCGCCTCGTCCTCCGTGGATGAGTCTCCGGAGAGAAGTCGCCCCGTCACGAAGCCGGTCACCACCGCGGCCCCAAGGGCCAGCCACGGGCGCTCCCGGACGTGCGAAGAGATGTCAAAGGTTTGGCGGACCGTGTCGCGCATGGATGTCACGCTTTCTTCCACTGAGGATGTCACGTCCTTAACTGAGTCCTTCACCTTCTCCACCGTGGTCTGCATGGCATCGGTCGCACTCTGAACGGTTCCCATGACCTGTTCCTCCAGTTGAGTGACCTTCTCGGAAAGCGACGTCCGCGTTTCCATCATCTGCTGCTGAATCACATCCGGGGAGGCGTTGTTGTCCACGTCAGATTCTCCTCAATGGTGTTAAGGGTCTTGTCCGGCAGGGGATTGTATTTTGAGAGCTTGTTGCGGCCGATGACGAGCGCGATGATGCCGCCAACGAGGTCGACGGTGCCGAGAATGGCCCAGCAGGCCCACAGTGGAATCGAGGGAGCGACCCAGTTCAGCAGGTACACCATCGCAATCATGAGGAAGAGGGCCCCAAGCGCAGCGAAGACCGCTCCTATGCTCAGATATTCGGCGACTTGCAGCGTGCGTCGGCCGTCCTCGCGAATCTCGGCTCGCAGCATCATCGCTTGCTGACGAATCAACTTCTGGGCATCATCCAGGATGCCGGAGAGCAGGCTCGACACGCTCGCCGTGGGGGTCGTGCTTCGCTCCGTACTCGGGCTCTCACTCGACTCGTGTTCGTAGGCCGGAGGAGGTGCGGTATCGATCATGATCGTCTCCAGAATCGGGTCAGGCACAAGAAACTAAAGGCAAGAGATGTGCCAAAACCCCCGCGAGGGGTTCCGAGAAGTCAAACCCGTGGTATTCCCAATTTTCGCTCACCCGAGGCAGGCGGCACCGAGGGGAGCGGGCCAGGCATTCACGCACGCGGAAGGGCAGCCCCGCGCAGCAAACTGCCCAGAGGAATCTCCCGTCCACCTTCTCAAGCGGTATGGCCGGTGCTTGATCCGGTGGTTACCATCAATGAGGGAGGCCATGAATCCCCAGGATCGAGCCATCATGTCCCGAGAACGATTGATCGACGACGCCCAGAACCTCTTCGACCGCGGCCATCGGGCCTTCTCCGATGGGGCCTTTCAGGAAGCGATCGATTGCTTCTCGCGAGCGATCAAACTTCGCCCCGACGTGGCCGCCGGCTATCGATACCGGGCTTACGCTTATCTCGAACTGGGTGACCGCGTCCGGGCGCTTAACGATCTTGACCAGGCGATTCGCCTCAAGCCGGACGATGTGCAATCGCAGGCGGATCGAGCCGCGGAGCTGTTTGCCCAGAAGCAGTTCGACCTCGCCATCGCGGACTGCGACCGCGTGTTGAAGCAGGACTCCGGCCGTGCCCCGATGTACGGGCTCCGCGGCCGCTGCCATGCCGAGCGCGGCGATAGCGAATCCGCCCTCCGCGATTACGCCAGCGCCATGGCGGGTGATCCTGAAAACGCGCCACGCTACCTTCTCTGGCGGGCTCAGCTTCGCCTTGATTGCGAAGACTACGCCGCCGCTCGCGCCGATTGCGATGAGGCCCTGCGCCTCGACCCCGAGAGTGCGGAAGGCTACCATCTTCGCGGCATGGTCGAACAGCAGGACGAGAACCCTGAAGGCGCCATCGCGGACTTCAGCGAAGCCCTGCGGCGGGAGGCGTCGCATTCGTGGGCTCGGCTGGGGCGGGCCATCTGCAATCTCGAGTTGAAGGAATACGACGAGGTGCTCAAGGACTGCGATGTGGCCGTGCGGGAACTGCCAACGATCCCTCGATGCTACGATGTTCGCGGCACCGCTCGCCGAGCCCTGGGCAATCTTGAGGGTGCCCTCGCGGACTTTAATGAGTCCGTGCGTCTGGCGCCGCAATCGGTGATGCCTTACAATTACCGGGCAGGCGTCCATTACGCGAAGGGGGAGTATACCGCCGCGATCCACGATCACATGGAAGCCCTCAAACGCGATCCGCGCCAGGCTGGCACCTTCAACCAGCTCGCATGGATCTGGGCGACCGCTCCCGAGCTTGAGGTTCGCAACGGCGAGCGAGCCCGTGAGTGTGCGACTCGAGCCTGCGAACTGACGGAATGGAGCGAGCCCGGCTTCCTGGACACCCTGGCCGCAGCCTGTGCCGAGTGCGGCGAGTTCGAGGACGCAGTGAAGTGGCAACGCAAGGCGATGGACCAAATCAGCGACCCCGTCCGCCTCGCGGACTACCGCAGCCGGCTCGAGATGTACCAGGACCGCAAACCCATCAGGGTGGATGGCCTCGAGTAATCATTCGCCGAAGGGTTTTCGCCGCTCGCTGCGGAGCTCGGTCACGAATACGAGTGAGCGAATCCTGCCATTCGGAATTCGTTTCCCGCCGCCCACTGCACTCGCCGAATTTGGACGAGCTCACTCACATCGCCTCGCAACAAAGATTCTTGAGATTCCGATTGCTCAAGTGACGATCCTGGGTTAGGCTTGCATTTGAAGAGTCCGTGAAGCTTTACGCACCACCGGACACTTTCTGATTGGCTTGCCGTTAACTTCCCGCCAACTGCCTCACCTTTTCTAGGGGTCCTCCCATGCTGACGATCCTGGGCGAACGCCAACGCTACTGCGACGGCGTCAACCGCCGTAACTTCATGCAGATCGGTGCCTTCGGGGCCGGGCTGACCCTCGCGGACCAACTCCGCGCCAAGGCCGCTCCCGCCGGGCCGGACAACCTGCCGCGGACTCAGCCCAAGGCCGCCATCATGATCTACCTGCCCGGTGGGCCGTCCCACATGGACATGTACGACCTGAAGCCGGACGCCCCGGCCGAGTTCCGCGGCGAGTTCAAGCCGATCAACACGAACGTCTCCGGCGTGCAGATCAGCGAGTACTTCCCCATGCAGGCTCGCATGTGGGACAAGCTCTCCGTGGTGCGTTCGGTCGTCGCCGTCGACGAACACAGCGACTCCAACGTCATGAGCGGCTTCCCCGAACGGATCAACCGCGTTCAAGGGCACCCGTCCATCGGCTCCGTGATCAGCAAACTCCGTCACGGCACGGGTAACGACGTGCCGCCCTTCATCAGTCTTCGCGGCATGAGCATTGGCACCGAACCGGGTTTCCTCGGCGTGGCCCACCGCCCCTTCACACCGGACGGCCCCGGCCTTCAGAATCTCCGCCTCACCAGCGGTCAGACCGCGGACAAGATGGAGGATCGCAAGCACCTTCTCGGCCAGTTCGACACCCTCCGCCGCGATATTGACGCCACCGGCACCATGAAGGGCATGGACTCCTTCACCGGTCGGGCGTTCGACATGATCGCCTCCGGCACGGTTCGCCGGGCCCTCGATCTGAACAACGAAGATCCCCGCACCCGCGATCGTTACAAGGGCATCACGCAGTTCCTCACCGCTCGCCGGCTCATCGAAGCCGGCGTCGGCTGCGTGACGCTCAGCATCGGCGGTTGGGACACCCACGGTGCGAACTTCAAGACGCTCCGTCGGCAACTTCCGGAACTCGATCGCGGCATCGCCAATCTCATTCAGGATCTGCACGACCGCGGCCTACAGGACGACGTGGTGACGGTAGTGTGGGGCGAGTTCGGGCGAACACCGAAGATCAACAACAGCGAGGGCGGCGGCCGCGACCACTGGTCGCCCGTGATGAGCGCCCTGATCGCCGGCGGCGGCCTCAAAATGGGCCAGGCCGTCGGCAGCAGCTCGGCTCGAGGCGAGTACCCCAAGGACCGACCTTACAAGGTGCCCCACATCCTCAGCACCGTTTACCGAGCCCTCGGCATCGACCCCGCCCTCACCTTCCCCAACGGCTCCGGCCGGCCGATGTACGTCCTCGACGATCGCGACATCGTGGAAGAGTTGGTGTAAGTCGCTTCAGACATTCCTGAGTTGTTCCTCGAGGGGCCGTCTGGCCCCTCATTCCATTGGATTCACCCTTCCCACGGGGACTTCCGTGTTGCAAGTCCTGACCTGGCGACTCACCGGCCTGTTGCTGCTACTCACGCCCTTGCTCTCCTTCGCCCAGGCACCGCCGCTGCCGCCGAAGGCCCCCGCGGATTCGCTCGCGGGGCCGCCCATCGTCAGTGCGAAGGCCTGGGCCGTCGCCGATGGCAAAACGGGCCAGTTCCTCTGGGGCGGCAACGAACTCGAACCGCTCGTGATGGCCAGCACCACCAAGATCATGACGGCTCGCCTCGTGCTCGCGCTCGCCGCGAAGGACGCCAGGATCCTCGACGAAATCGTCACCATCTCCGCGCAATCCGCGAACACCGCCGGCAGCGGTGCGAAAGTCCAGGAGGGCGAACGCTTCCAGGCCAAGGATCTTCTCTTCGGCCTCATGCTCCCGTCGGGCAACGATGCCGCCGTCGCCCTCGCGGAGCATTTCGGGCACGCGTTCCTCGAACCGAAACACAAGGACGCCACCCACGAGGATCGCTTCACGGCCTTCGTCGCGGAGATGAATCGCCAGGCCAAAGATCTCAAGATGGAAAAGACCCACTATCTCGATCCCCACGGCAACAGCAAGAACACGTCCTGCGCCCGAGACCTCACGATCCTCGCCTGGAACAGCATGAAGGACGAACGCTTCCGCACTTACGTCAACACTCGTCGGCACGTCTGCGAAGCCCTCACGAAGGACGGCGAGAAGCGGCCCGTGCTCTGGGAGAACACCAACAAGCTCCTGGCCATTGAAGGCTTCGAGGGCATCAAGACCGGCACCACCACCGCCGCCGGGGCCTGTCTCGTGTCGATGGGGCATCGCGGATCCGATCGGCTCATCATCGTCGTGCTTGGCAGCAGCTCCAGCGACGGCCGGTATGTCGACTCGCGGAATCTTTATCGCTGGGCCTGGGGCGAACGCACCAAATCCGGAAACTGACCCTGGCTTGCCCCGGCGACGGGACAGCGTCAACCCGGAACGCGGGCCACGATACTTGAACCAATTTCCGATTTTCTTACTGACTCCGCGCGCAATTCCGGGTACTCGTGATGTTATGAGGCCACGAACCTCACACACCGCGACCTCGCCACACGATGATCCCCATCCAGGAGCCTGACATGCCAAAACCCTTGCTACCCACCGCAGATCCTGGACCACGCCGACGCTGGCGGGTTCTCCTCGGCTCCCTCAGTTGCGGCATTCTCGCAGCCGGACTGATGCTGGCCTCGACGACCCAAAACGTCTCGGCCCAGCCTCCCTTCAACAAGAAGGGAGCGAACCCCAACGGCGGCAATCCCGGTGGCGGCAACCCCGGTGGCGGCCCTGGTAAAGGTCCGAACAACCCCGGTGGCGGCAACCCCGGCGGCGGCAACGGCGCTGGCGCCAACGGCACCGGTGCCGGCGACCCCGGCCGCGGCCCCGGCGTCGCTGGGAACAG